>OFHA01000447.1_pt1 | contig 36305 bp, 33 predicted proteins | sample 1521891 | NCBI WGS metagenome assembly OFHA01 (sample SAMEA3504089, study PRJEB24116) | mouse gut metagenome | biome: mouse gut; feature: mouse-associated habitat; material: faeces | place: Denmark | collected 2011
CAATCCGCTCGCGCGCGGAGAATGCGCATAGCGCATTCTTTTTTATCTTACAGGACGCCGGAATCTCTGTGAAGAAATTCTGTCTGAGGGGTCTACCAAAACCCGGACAGGAATAAACTGGTAAAGGAGGAATGAATAGAGGAGGAATGCAGGCATGACCATTAACAGAGATTATGTATCCACGCAAAATACATATGAAAATGAAAATCGTCCAAAATATATTGTGATTCATGAAACGGACAACTATGCGAAAGGAGCAGATGCCCGCCGCCATGCTTCAGCGCAGGCCGCCGGACATTTAAGCACGTCCGTGCATTATTATGCGGGTTCAGACGGTGTCTGTCAGGCTGCAGAACATAAGGACGGTACATTTTCCATAGGAGTGGAATACAATGCTTCTCATGCGGTGAAGGATGCAGATAACAGAAATACCATCAATATTGAAATCTGTGTAAACAGCGACGGAGATTATGGGAAAGCCCGTGAAAACGCCATTGCACTGGTCAGAGAGCTGCTGAGGGACACGGATATTCCGGTGGAGAGAGTCATCCGTCATTTTGACGCCAGAGGAAAATACTGTCCCAGAAAGATGATGGACAGTCCCGGACTGTGGACAGATTTTCAGAATCAGATCGGACGGAAAGAACCGGAGGATGATTCCGGGACGTCCCAGGGGGAACATGAGCCGGCAGAAATATGGTATCGGGTGGGTTCCGGCTGGAAGAACGGTATCTGCCAGAATCAGACGGGTGCTTACCACAACAGAGAATTTGCCGTTGCAGACTGCAGGCCGGGCCAGTATGTTTATGATGAAGAAGGGAACATAGTCTATTCCGGCGATGACCGGAACGGACAGGATTTTACCTATACCCAGAAGCAGTTTATTCGGGATGTGCAGAAAACCACCGGTTCTGTACCAGATGGTATTGCCGGGGACGAGACCATTGGCAATACCCTGACGGTTTCCAGAAGCGATAATAAATATCATCCGGTGGTGACCTCTCTGGAACGGAGGATGAAGGCTCTGAATTATTACAGAGGAGCCATTGAGGAGGACAGCGGAGAACGTCCTCATTTTGGAAAAGGAATGGAAGAAGCCGTGAATTCTTATCAGAAAAAAGTTCTGGGTTATAAAAATCCGGATGGAGAGATTACCGGTAAGAAAAAGACCTGGGAATCTCTTTTGGGAATGCTGTAGCAGATTTTAACAGAATGTACCATAAAAAGCACAAAGTATACCGGAAAGTATACCGAAAATAATTTTTATGTCGTATAATGTAACATAATCTTACTGATAAAAAATAGGAAAGGGGTACAGTCTGTGTATCTGATAGCGCTCTGTGATGATGAGACAGAAGAATTAAATAAGACAGAACAGATGTTGAACAGTTATAAAAGGGAGCATCCGGAAATAAATTTCAAAACAGAGCATTTTGGAAGTGCAGATGAACTGCTCCATATGGTTCGGAATGAGAATTATGTTCCGGATCTGATGCTGATGGACATTTATATGCCCGAAAAACCGGGAATTGAAGCAGCAAAAGAACTGCGCGATATGGGAAACGGAAGCAGAATTGTGTTTCTTACCACCTCCAGGGAACATGCCCTTGAAGCATTTGGTGTGAATGCGGCACAGTATCTGGTGAAACCTGTCACAGAGGAGATATTGTTTCCGATTCTGGACAGGATTTTCGGGGAAGTGGAGGAAGACCGCAGGAAATATCTGATTCTGCGGATTGATGGAAAAATGCAGCGTGTGGCTTTAAATAATATTGTCTACTTTGAGGCCCAGCGGAAGAATCAGTGTCTGCAGTTTGCGGACGGCAGCAGCTGCCTGCTGCATATGACCCTGACAGAGATTTATGATATGCTTTCCGGATATCAGGAATTTGTAAGGGTGGGAGTTGCCTATATTATGAATCTGGAGCATGTGGACAGTATGAATGCTCAGGAAATTTTTCTGAGCATCGGAAAGAATATTCACCTGCCGCGAGGGGCATACAAAACGTTAAAAGAGCAGTATTTTCGCTATTATTGTGAGGGGAAAACGGAAATTTGCTGAATGGCAGGTCATCAGCAGCCAGAACGGCAGGTTAAAGTACAGAAAGAAAACAGCAGCGGCACAGGAAGATCCGAAAGGCTTCCTGTGCCCTTTTGTTCTTCTATAGGAAATTCCTCCGGATTTCCTATAGAAGAAAAGACAATTATCACACTGCGGCGGAAAAGAAATATGTCGCTAAAGCGACCCGCCGCAGGCGGAGAATCCTGCAAAGCAGGATTCTTTGTTCTGTTGCAGGAATAAATTTATACATGAAAAAATCAGCCGGATCTGTCCTGGCCGGTCTGTCCTTTCCGCACAGCCGAAGGGGTACATCCGTAAATTTCCTTAAAAGTCCGGTTAAATAATTTCTGACTGGTAAATCCGTTTTCTTCCATAATTTCAGAGATGGGTGCATCCGTATTATGCAATTCCTGGTAAATATGGGTAATCCGTATTTCATTTACATACTGCAGAAAAGAAATCCCCATATGTTTTTTAAAAAAGCGGCAGAAATATTCTCTGTTCAGACCCAGCAGCCCGGCAGCATCCTGGAGAGAAATGGGTTCCTGAAAATGTTCCCCCACATAAGTAATAATGTCCCGCAGCTTCTGACGGGTCTGCATGTGGGCAGAAGATAATTCAGGCGCTGTTTTGTATGCAAAATGCCGCATCAGGTGAGCCAGAATCTGCAGGATAATTCCCTCAGATTCCAGCAGCGACGCCGGCAGCTCCTCAATATAAAGGCGGGTCAGTGTCTCGGCCATCTGACAGAGGCGGAGGTATTCTTCAAACTGTGAATCAGGAATTTCATCCGGAATACAGTGAATCCGAAAAAATTCAATGTCCGGCATATAGCGTCTCATCAGAGCTTTGGATATGTGAATGCAGAGGCACATCAGACGGTCGCTGCTGGTATTCGTGCTGTGTACCTGTTCCGATTCTACCGCCAGAAGCTGTCTGTGCCTTAACTGGTATGTTTTTCCGTCTATGGTCACATCAGCGTCTCCGTTCAGGGGAAAAAGAAGCTCCAGTTCTTCGTGCCAGTGGAGGGGATGGTAACCTCCGGGAATGGTATGATATGCCAGCTGTATGCCGGCTTCGTTGATTTCACGGAAAATTTCATAATAAGGTTCCGCCATAAATCCATGCCTCCTGTCTGCAGGTTTTTCTGGCTGAAATTATATAAAATACCGTTGAAAAAGTCAATATCGACTTAAAACAAGTCAAAAAACCACCTGTTTTTTCTGGCTTTGGGATAGTATGATAGACAGCGTAAAGAGAAAACGTCTTACAGAAAAGGAGAGAAATTATTATGAAAAGAATTCAGAATGCAGTAAAAAATTATATGGAAAAATATGGAGCACAGTTTGCAGCAGCAACACTGATGATGGGCGGAAACCTGAACGTGGAAATGCTTAGAAATCTTTCAGACAGAGCGTAGGTATACGCGGATGAACGTACAGAAGAGAGAAAGAAAAACAGGGATGATTTTTGGAAGATAACCATAAATTGTCCCTGTTTTTTCTTTTACAGGAAAATACTTTAATTAAAAGGCTGAAAGTGTTTTCCTGCAGAAGAAAAAAGCTCTTATGGCACTCGTGCAAAAAGTAAAATTCTTTTTTGAACAGACGATTGTAATTTTAAACTACAGTGATATAATAATTCTATAACGTGTTTGAAAAAGTTCAGATGAGGAGTGATACTATGATTATTACAATTGGCAGGGAGTTTGGAAGTTATGGTCATGTGATTGGACGCCAGCTTGCAAAGAAACTGAATATCAGATATTACGACAAGGACTCCATGGCAGAAGAGGCAAGAAGAATGAACAAATATGATGAGCTGCGGGACTTTTACGAAGAACAGCCCATCAACAGCCTGCTGTATGTAATTGCAACAGACAGCAGATCTCAGGGACAGCGAAAGGTTCCTTTTGAATTTATAAAGAACCTGGCAGAGAGAGAGGACTGTGTGATTGTGGGAAGGTGCGGGAACTATATTCTTAAGGATCATCCGGATATGACCAGCGTGTTTATTCATGCACCCAAAGAATACCGCATAGACAAAACAGCCGCAGACCGGAAAATCAGCACGGATAAAGCCAGAAGGCTGGTGGAAAAGGAAGATAAGGCCAGAGCCGGATTCCATTCTTATTATGCCGATGAGAAATGGAATGAATGCGACGGATATCATCTTACCATTGACAGCAGTGTGATCAGTCTGGACGATGCTGTGGATCTTATCATTGATTTTGTCAGCAAAAGACAGAACAGTAAAAATTAAAGGAAGTCAATATGGCGTTGATAAGTAAAAACCAGACAGCGGACCTGGGGAAAGATCCTGTGGGAAAACTGTTGTTAAAACTGGCGCTGCCGGCAATTCTGGCCCAGGTAGTGAATATGCTTTATAATATTGTGGACCGCATCTACATCGGCCATATTCCGGGTACAGGAGCCATTGCACTGACGGGAATCGGATTATGCCTGCCGGTGATTCTGATGATTATGGCTTTCAGTGCACTGGTGGGAATCGGGGGAGCGCCCAGAGCAGCTATTTATATGGGAAAGCAGGATATGGAAGGGGCCAGGAAGACGCTGGGAGCCTGCGTGGTAATGCTGACAGGCCTTGCGGTGCTGCTTACACTGTTTTTCCTGTTTGCCGGAAAAGAACTGCTGTTTCTGTTTGGGGCCAGTGAGAATACCATTTCCTATGCCTGGGGCTATCTGCGTATTTATGTGTGCGGAACCGTATTTGTTATGCTGGCTATTGGGCTGAACAGTTTCATTACAACGCAGGGATTTGCCATGGAAGGTATGGCCACCATACTGATAGGAGCCCTGCTGAACATTGTGCTGGATCCGATTTTTATTTTCGGTTTCCATATGGGAGTGGCAGGAGCAGCCCTGGCCACCATTCTTTCTCAGGCGGTATCGGCAGTGTGGGTACTGCGGTTTCTAAGGGGCAGGAAAACAAAACTTCGGATACAGAAACAGTACCTGAAGCTGAAAAAAGAATATGTGGCTCCGGTTCTGGCCCTTGGCATATCGCCTTTTGTGATGCAGAGCACCGAAAGCCTGATTAATATATCCTTTAATACCTCCCTCTATCGGTATGGCGGCGACCTGGCAGTTTCTTCCATTACGATTCTGGGCAGTGTGATGCAGATGATTTTCCTGCCTCTCAGCGGTCTGACGCAGGGAGCCCAGCCCATTGTCAGTTACAATTACGGAGCCGGAAACGATGAACGTGTAAAAAAGACTTATCGGCTGCTGCTGTGCTGTTGCGGGATTTTTGCCACTTCAGCCTGGATACTGGTGATGGCGGTTCCGGGCGTATTCGTAAAAATATTCAACAGCAGTTCACAGGAGCTGTATGAAATGGCCAGCTGGGGGATGCGGTTTTATATAGCGGGAGCCTTTGCCATGGGGCCTCAGATGGCGTGCCAGCAGACATTTCTGGCGCTGGGACAGGCAAAGGTGTCACTGTTTTTCGCCTGCTTTCGAAAACTGATCCTGATGATACCGCTGATTTTTATTCTTCCGGTGTTTCTGGAAAATAAGCTGATGGCAGTGTTTCTGGCAGAGGCAGTTTCTGATTTTGCTGCCGGGGTGGCCACTACTGCCGCATTTTTGATACTGTTTCCGAAAATTCTGCAGAGAGAACGGTGATGAGAAAATGCGCTGATGGAAAAGTAAAGTAAATAAAAAGAAGGGAAATGTGATAAGATGAGAAAAGTTCTGAAAAAAATATGTTTGCTGGCGCTGGCGGTATCTCTTTGCATAAATGTGGCGCCCGCTGACGTTCAGGCGGCAGGCAGTAAAGGCATTAATGTAAAATATCATTCAAAAAGTGAAATCCGCCGCTATCTGAAATCAAAGAAAATTGATATTAACGAGAAGGTGAAATTCAGCAAAGCGCCGAAGTTAAAAGCCCCCTATTCCGCAGGAAAGATAGATAAGAAAAGTCTGAAATCTGCCTTAAAGACTTTAAATGCCATCCGGTACATTGCAGGAATCAATGACAATGTAAAACTGGATGACAATTATACAAAAAAGGCCCAGGCAGCAGCTCTGATTAATTGCGTGAACAACAGTATGAGCCATTATCCGGCCAAACCATCCGGAATGAGCCAGTCTTTTTATCAGCTGTGTTATTCCGGAGCCGGCAGCAGTAACCTGGCAACATCATTCGGAGGTCCCGCGGGGCTGAATTATCCGTTGGTCAGAATGTGGATGTATGACGGAGACAAGGATAATATTCCACTGGTAGGCCATCGCCGCTGGATTTTAAACCCGCCTATGAAAAAAACAGGGTTCGGTTTTGTATCCGGAACGGAAAAATGGCCGTCTTCTTATTCCGCCATGTATGCCATAGATAATGCATTCGGAAAATCATCGTATTACGGCGTTGCCTGGCCGGCTCAGAACATGCCGCTGGAATTTTTCGGAGATTCTTATCCCTGGAGCATCAGTATGGGAAGAGAACTGAATGCAGACAAAGTAAAAGTGGTACTGACCAGAAAAAAAGACGGAAAAAAATGGACCTTTTCAAAAAACAACAGGAAATATGGGTATTTTAATGTGGAAAACAATAATTACGGAGCCAAAGGCTGTATTATCTTCCGTCCCAATAATATTTCCTATCGTTCCGGGGACCAGTTTCAGGTAAAAATAACAGGCGCAGGAAAAGCGATTTCCTATCAGGTGAATTTTTTCTCCCTGTAAAAACCGGGGAGGAATTAAAACGGGCCTGTCCACTTTGTTCTTGTTTTATGGAAAAAACCGTGCTATAATGTCTACAGATATTATAGTGCGGTTTTTATATTGTGGGATGATAAAGGTAACAGAAACGGGAAAACCTGCAATGGGATAAGATTTACGAGTTGCCGGGGAAAAGGAGAAGATAATTATGGAAATACTTGATTTAATTGATCAGGAGAAACTGCAGAGACTTCAGGATTTGTTTGCTGATGCAACGGGCGTAGCTGTCAGTATGATTGACAAGGAAGGAAAACATGTTACGAAAGTCAGCAATTTTCTGGATTTCTGTATGAAATATACACGTGGCAGCGAGATCGGATTAAAGCGTTGTCAGAAATGTGATATGGAAGGCGTGGGAACTTATTTCTGCCATGCGGGTCTTATGGATTTTGCAGCGGACATTGTGGTGGAAGGAGAGAAGCTGGGTGCAATCCTGGGGGGACAGGTATTGCCGGCGCCGCCGGACTTTGACAAATTCCGTAAAGTGGCTGAGGAAATCGGCGTGGATCCCGATGAATACATTGAAGCTCTGAAGGAAGTTCCGGTTAAGACAGAGAAGGCAATCCGTGCATCGGCGGATTTGATGGAAGAAATGATCAATATGCTGGTGAATTCAGAGTATACCCGCTACAGAGAGAAAAATAAGATTAATACCATAGACCAGGAGATTGATGTGACTACCCGGAACGTGGAACAGATTGAGAGTATGGTACAGGATCTGACCAAGGTATCCAGGAAGCAGAATATTCTGGCATTGAATGCTTCCATTGAAGCTGCCAGGGCCGGGGAAGCCGGAAGAGGATTTAATATTGTGGCAGGAGAAATGGGCAAGCTGTCCTCCATGGCCACAGAGAAATATTCTGCAATCATTGCCAAGGCAGGAGAGATTGACGAATCACTGCGGAAGATCAATGAGGAATTCAGCAAGAGTCTGGAAAATAAAGGGGAAGAGTCAGAAATACCGGAAAACTTATAAGGTATTGTGTGAAAAATGACTGACAGGAAGCAGCAAGGTACAAAAGCCTTGCTGTTTTTATTCTACAGGAAAGACCTTGTCACGCTAAAGCACGAAAGTGCCTTCCTGTAGAATAAAAAAATAATATGCGCACTCGTGCGAATAGAAAATGTCACTGCGTGACCGCACTCGGCGCAGCAAACCGTCCAGGTCCCTCATGAGTGAGGGGGCAGGGGAGCCCCTGCGGACCTGGCCGTTTTGTCCTTGTGGAAATTTCCGGTAAAATCTCCCTGGCAGGAAAAAGAAAATGCACATCCGTACATCAGGAAAGGCTTTTCCTCACAGCAAATGTGTGCTATAATAAGGCTGGTTAATTTCGGAAAATGGACGGTGTGCTATGTTAAACGAAGAAAGAATTCGTCTTATGACGAAAATGGCTGCCTATGAAGCAGGAGAAGGAAAAGAAAATTTGCCGGTGAAACAATATTACCGGAAGGATTATGTGGGATATGAGATGCTGAAAACCTTTCTCACCTCCACCATATCTTTCGGGATTTTATTTGTGTGCTGGCTGGTATATAAGATGGAAGATATGACAGAATTTCTCAGGGGCAGGGATCTGCCGGAACTGGCCAGATGGCTTATTGTCCGGTATGTAATATTTATCTGCGTCTACCAGGTCATTGCCTTTATTGTATACACCCGACGTTATAAGAGAGCAACCGCCAGTGTAAGGGAGTATTACACTACCTTGAAGAAGGTAGAAAAACTCCAGGAGAAGGAAGAACGATTATAACTTTTGGAGGATATGGAAATGACAGGTTTGTTGGAAATAAGGGAAAAACTGCGTATTTTTTACGGAAAGTTTGAATTGTATGTGACGGCAGGCATAAAATTTATTCTGGGTCTGGTGGTTTTTTTTATGATTAACAGCCAGCTTGGCTATATGGAGCGGCTGGATCATCCGGCGGTGGTGCTGATGCTGTCCCTGGGGTGTGCTTTTCTGCCCGTCAATGCAATGATTGTACTGGCCTGCGGGATGATTCTGCTTCATCTGTCGGCGCTGTCTCTGGAAGCATGCGTGATTGGCCTGTGTCTGTTCCTGCTGCTTTTTTTTCTTTATGGGAAGTTTGCACCCAAAAATGGCTACAGTGCCGTTCTGACTTCTGTGCTCTGTGTTTTCCGGGTGCCGCATGTTATGCCGGTGGCAGCAGGAATGTTGAAAGGGCCTTCTGCATATTTATCAGTATTGTGCGGAGCTGTCACTTACTATTATGTAAGAGGCGTGCAGGAGAATCTTGTGAATTTCACATCTACAGAAGAGACGGAAGGGTTTGCCAAATTTACAGCGGCTTTGCGGATTTTAACCGGGAATAAGGAAATGTATCTGGTACTGGCAGCTTTTCTGATTACATCGCTGGTGGTATATGTCATCCGCCGCCAGTCCATCAATTATGCATGGCGAATTGCATTGTTTACAGGTAATATGCTGGAGCTGGTAATTTTGCTGCCAGGATATATTCTGCTGGATATGACGGACCGGATATTGTGGGTCGTAGTGGGAATTCTGATCTCTCTTGGAATTTCTCTGATTCTGGAATTCTTTTTCTATAATCTGGATTATTCCAGGGTAGAACGGGTACAATTTGAAGATGATGAGTATTATTATTTTGTAAAGGCTGTTCCGAAAGTATTCGTGACGAAAAAAGAAAAAAGGGTGAAGCGGATTACGCCGAAAAAGCGTACCACCGTCAACCGCAGGGATTTGGCCAGAGAACTGGAGATTGACCAGGATTTGCTGGAATAAATGAAATAACCACCGGTATTTGCCGGCTGACAGATCACAGAAACTGAAAACCGCAAAAAGAAAGGGGATGAAAAAATGATACAGGATTTATTCGCAATGATGAATTCATTTGCATCGAAATACCTGTTTTGGATAGACAGACACAGTATAACGAAAACAGATATTGCGGAAATTATTATTATTTCATTCCTGATTTATAATATTCTTGTCTGGGTGAAGCAGACCAGGGCATGGAATCTGCTGAAGGGAATTATTGTGGTGCTGATATTTGTAATGCTGGCCGCAATGTTCCAGATGAATAATATTCTGTGGATTGCAGGGAAAACCATCAATGTGGCGGTAATCGCAATTATCATTGTATTTCAGCCGGAGCTGCGGCGTGCGCTGGAGCAGCTTGGACAGAAAAATTTTATTACATCGGTATTTTCTTTTGACTCCCAGAAGAATCAGGAGCGGTTCAGCGAACGGGTAGTCAGCGAAATTGTAAAAGCAACTTATGAAATGGCCAAAGTGAAGACAGGGGCACTGATTGTTATAGAGCAGGATGTGGTACTCAGGGAATACGAGAGAACCGGAATTCCTCTGGATTCTCTGGTGTCCAGTCAGCTTCTGATTAATATTTTCGAGCACAATACGCCTCTGCATGACGGAGCTATTCTTGTACGGGGAGAACGGGTGGTATCGGCAACCTGTTACCTTCCTCTTTCCGATAATATGGAGCTGAGCAAGGAGCTGGGAACCAGACATCGTGCGGCTGTGGGCATCAGTGAGGTCTGTGATGCACTGACCATCGTAGTATCGGAGGAAACGGGAAATGTGTCCATTGCTGTGGGAGGAGAACTGTACCGAAACGTGGATGCGGAATATTTAAAAGGAAAATTGAATTTTATCCGAAAAGGCTCCATGGATGTGGCAAGGTTCCGGATATGGAAAAGGAGGATGAAGCATGTTCAGGAAAATGATGAAGCATCTGGTGAATAATCCGGGGCTGAAAATTCTGTCCGTCCTCCTGTCTGTTGTACTGTGGATGGTAGTGGTGAAAATGGCGGATCCGGACTTTACCAAACCGTTTTCCGTTCCGGTGGAAATTCTGAATAAAGATGTGATTCGAACTATGGGAAAGGTTCCGGATATTGTAGGGGATACAGATATTGCCGTGTTTTATATTTCCGGTCCCCGAAGCTATGTGGAGGACATGGACAGCGATGATTTCAGCGTGACAGCAGATTTAAGCCAGATGGATTTGAGCCAGGACGGCGAGACAAAACTGGTGCCCATTGAAATCACTGCGAAAAAAAATGAAAAACATATTGAAATCATAAAAAAAACCGTGAACATGCAGATTACACTGGAGGATTTGTCGGAACAGAAATTTGTAATTTCTCCGGAAACCACGGGAACACCGGCGGAAGGCTGCGCCATTGGAGATGTGGAGGTAGTCCCGAATCTTCTGCAGGTATCCGGCCCGGAATCTGTGGTATCCCGGATTAACCGTGTGTCAGCTTCCATCAATGTGGATGGAATTTCCAGTGATGTGACAGACAGTGTGAAACCTGTTTTATATGATGAGAACGGAGAAGTAATTTCTTCCGAACTGCTGGAAATGAATCAGAATGTAGTGACTATAAGAGCCAGAATTCTGGGAACGAAAAGTGTGCCTGTCCACTGTCAGGTAAGGGGTACACCGGCAGCAGGCTATGAGTATCGGGGCGTGGAATTAACCCCGGAAACGATTCTGATTAAAGGAGAGGCCGCATTGCTGAACGGAATCACTTCTATTGATATCCCGGACGATGTAATCAGTCTGGAAGGGGCAAAGGAAGATATTGAAACCACTGTGGATATCACTCCGTATCTGGGGGACGGAGGCGTCTCTCTGGTGGATGATACGGCCAACCAGGTGGTTGTAAAAGTGTTGATTGAACAGAAAGAATCCAAAGTATTCCATCTGCCGGTGGAAAGTATCAAAATCAACGGACTGAAACAGGATTATGAATTGTCTTTTCAGGGAAGTACCGTTTCTGTTACGGTCAGAGCCCTGAAAGAATACATGGATACGCTGCAGAATGGAAGTATTAAGGCGGAGCTGGATGTTGAGGATCTGGAGCCGGGGGTCCATACGCTCCCTCTTACCGTGACTTTGCCGGATGATAAGTTTGAGCTGCCGGACACCATTAACGTCCAGGTTACCATTGAAGATAAAAATGCCCCGCCGGAAATAAATCAGGATGAGACAGAACAGCCTGGAGATGACAACAGCGGAAACAGCAACAATAACAGCAGCAATGGCAATAATAACAGCCCAAACGGGAATAACAGCGGAAACGGAACGAATCAGAATAACAGAGATTCAGAGGAAGACTGACAGATTCATTTACCATGGTATGACAGGATGCATACAGAATGGAGGAAAATAATATATGGCAAGAATGTTTGGAACAGATGGTGTGAGAGGTGTGGCCGGTACAGAGCTTACGATTGAGCTGGCCATGAAACTGGGGCAGGCGGGTGCCTATGTACTGACAAAAGAAAAATCATATCAGCCCACGATTATTGTAGGCTGTGATACAAGAATTTCAGGTGGAATGCTGGCGAATGCTCTGATGGCGGGAATCTGTTCCGTAGGGGCGAATGCTGTCTACATGGGGGTGGTGCCCACGCCGGCCATTGCATATCTGACCAGGAAACACAAGGTAGAGGCGGGAGTGGTTATTTCCGCTTCCCATAACCCCATGGAGTTTAACGGAATTAAGTTTTTCAACGGGGAAGGATATAAGCTGTCCGACGAACTGGAAGATGAGATAGAAGCCCTGATAAAAAACGGTATGAAGGATGTTGCCATGCCCCTTGGTTCCGGAATTGGAAATATCAGTTACCGCTTTGACGCCAGGGAGGAATATGTATTTTTCATGAAAAAAACAGTTCCGGTGGATTTAAGCGGCCTGAAAATTGTAGTGGACTGTGCAGAAGGGGCTTCTCATTATACAGCGGTGGAGACATTAAAGGGTCTTGGTGCAAATCTGGTGGCAATTCATACCAGTCCCGATGGAAGCAATATCAATGCCAACTGCGGCTCTACCCATATGGATGAACTGCGGGCAAGGGTGGTTTATGAAAAGGCCAATGTGGGAATTGCTTTTGACGGTGATGCGGACCGTATGCTTGCTGTAGATGAAAAAGGCGATGTGGTAGACGGTGATCAGGTGATGGCCATTATCGGAAATTACATGAAGGAGCATGGAAATCTGAAGAAAAATACCATTGTGGGAACGGTTATGAGTAATCTTGGGTTTACGCTGATGGGGAAACAGCGGGGAATCCGTATCGAACAGACAAAGGTGGGAGACCGCTATGTTTTGGAAAATATGAGAGAAAATGGGTATAATATTGGAGGAGAGCAGTCCGGACATATTATTTTTCTGGATGAAAATACCACAGGAGACGGCCTGTTAAGCGCGCTTCATCTGCTGGAAGTTATGGTGGAGACAAAGGAGCCCCTTTCACAGCTGGCTCAGATTATGGAGGTACTGCCTCAGGCCCTTGTGAATGCAAAAGTGCCCAACCACAAGAAGGAGCATTTTATGGAATATCCGGAAATTGCTCAGGCAATTCAGGAGCTGGAGCAGAAGTTTGCAGGAGAAGGCAGAGTTCTGATTCGCCCTTCCGGTACAGAGCCGCTGATTCGTGTTATGATTGAAGGGAAGGATCAGACAGAGATTAATCAGGATGCAGAAAATCTGGCTGATCTGATTATGAAAAATATGTTGTAATTTACCATGAGGAGGGCCCTGGTTTATTTATCCCAAAGGCCAGGTAAACTGGGAGGAGTCTTTATGGTTACCTGACAGTGCAGGAAAAACCTGGCAGAAAAATGTATTGGAGGAACGAAGATGGTTAGTCAGAAAGTGACGATTAAGAATCCTACGGGCCTGCATTTAAGACCGGCGGGGATTTTGTGTAAAGAAGCAGTGAAATATCAGGCGTTGATTACCTTTAATTTTAAGGGAGGTACTGCAAATGCCAAAAGTGTGTTAAGTGTACTGGGTGCATGTATCAAATCCGGAGATTCCATAGAGTTTGTCTGTGAAGGGGAGGATGAAGAAGAAGCACTGCAGGCAGTAGTGACAGCAGTGGAAAATGGACTTGGAGAATAAAAGAGAGGCCGGCTTCAGATTATAAAATGTGAAGCTGGTCTCCGATTTCTGTAAAGTTGAATATAAAATGGAGGAGACTATGAAGAAAATATTAATTACAGGCTGCAACGGCCAGCTTGGACGGGCACTGAATCAGATCTATCATGATGAATGCCTGATTAACACAGATGTGACGGAGGGAGAAGGAAGAAAGGCTCTGGATATTACAGATGTGGACGCAGTCTTAAAAATGGTACGGGAAGAACAGCCGGATGTTATCATCAACTGTGCGGCTCACACAGCAGTGGAGCTCTGTGAAAGCCAGGAAGATCTCGCATACCGCATTAATGCCATCGGAGCACGGAATCTGAGCATTGCCGCTGCCCAGGTGGATGCAAAACTCATACAGGTTTCCACCGATTACGTGTTTGACGGGAACGCCACAAGGCCCTATACGGAGTTTGATGAACCATGTTCCGACAGCGTTTATGGAAAGACAAAACTGGAAGGAGAGCGGTTTGTAAAGGAATTTGCACCGAAACATTTTATTCTGAGGACAGCCTGGCTCTACGGGGATGGGAAAAATTTCCTGAAAACCATGCTCCGGCTTTCTGAAACAAATCAGGAAGTAAAGGTGGTAAATGACCAGTTTGGCAATCCCACCAGTGCAAAAGAACTGGCAAGGCTGATTCATTTTCTGGAACCAGGAGAGAATTATGGAACTTTCCACGCTACCTGTGAGGGGCAGTGCAGCTGGGCTGACTTTGCGGCAAAGATTTTTGAGATGGCCGGGAAAGCCACCAAAGTAATTCCCATTTCCACAGAAGAATATAATGCCGGGGTAAAAAGACCTGCATACTCTGTTCTGGACAACTATATGCTGCGCCTGACCACCGATTACCGGATGGCAGACTGGGAGACAGCATTACAGGAATATATGGACGAGTTACAGTAAATCAGATAATTGGAGACCTGGAATTCTGACAGTTTACAGCTTTCCAGTTATCGTTTTGCAGCAGACAAAAGTAAGGAGATTCCAGGATGAAAAAAAAGATACGTTGGGCAGTATTTCTGCTGCTGATGCTTATCATGGCAGGAGGTATCATACTGCAGTCTCAGCGAAGCTGGAAAGGAGAGGCTAAAACCAGCAGTCTGAGAATAGAGAATCAGGCAAATGTGGGAGAAATCCGGAAAGGAACGGAAATTGCCCAGACCTTTACTGCCGACAGAAATTTTTCCGGAGTCTCATTGCTTATGGCCACTTTTGATAAAAGGGTGTATGGACGGATTCATGTAAAACTTCTGGAGGAAAAAAATGGACAGGTTCTGGCAGAGAAAACATATTATGCAGGTTCTGTAGAGGATAATGCACTGTATCATTTTCTGTTTGAGGAGGAAATTGAAGTTTCCGCGCCTGCAGAATATCGCGTTGTGATAACATCTGATACAGGCAGGTTCCAAAACGGCGTTACAATCTGGAATTCCCTGGAAGACCAGTATCAGGAGGGGGAACTGTATATCAATGGAGAACAGCAGTCAGGGGATCTGGTATTTCGCATTGCATATCAGGGAAAGATGGAATATCAGTGGGGCATGTTCCTGCACAGAGCGGTGCTTCAGATCCTTCTGTTTGCCTTTCTGGGCGCCCATTGTCTTCTGAATATCCGAAGCATGTATCAGTGGATATTTGAAAAAAGAGTGTGGATTTCTCTGGGAGTATTTGCGTTTCTGGTGGTAAACCGGTATCATTTTTCCTCCATTGGACAGTTTGACCAGTACATTCAGCCGGGAGATGGTTCTCAGTATGCGGCGCCTGTTGCCGGTCAGTCAAGAGCGATTCGAAGCGATGAATGGATGCTGGGAGTCCCCCGGTTTCTGTCAGCAGAATACAGTGATTATGGAAAATATAATCAGATAGTGCGTGCAGAAAAAACCACAAATCTTTCTGCCTCCGGATTGTACCGCAGTTATTCTGCACTGGCCCAGCCCATGGACTGGGGGTTTTACCTCTTTGGTTCGGAGATTGGACTGTCTTTTCGCTGGTGCTTTAAAATGGTATTCGGCTTTTTGTTTTCGTACGAATTCTGCCTGATATTAACCAGGAGAAAAAGGCTGCTGTCACTGGCAGGAGCGTCTCTGATCTGGTTTTCCAGCTGCAATATGTGGTGGTCCACCATGAACTGGATTCTGGCAGGAGAAGCCGCACTGGTGTTTGTATGGTATTTTCTGGAAGAACGGGACAGACGGAAACGGATTTTATGGGGGCTGGGACTGGCTGTGTCGGCATCCTGTTTCCTGGTGGTGGATTTATATCCCGCCTGGCAGGTGCCGGCAGGATATCTCTATCTGCTGGTTTTAATCTGGATGATTGCAGAACACTGGCAGGATATACGCAGTTACAGGTGGAAAGACTGGCTGCTGGCTGTGGGCTGTCTGGTATTTTTATTCAGCATTGCAGGAGCGTATCTTCTGAATGACATGGAATATCTTACTGATATTATGAATACAAAGTATCCGGGACAGCGGGTCAGCTATGGAGGAAGGAGTATTCAGCAGCTCCTGGGATATCTTCCCACTTTTTTTACTTCACTGGAGCATTATGCCAATCCCAGCGAGGCAGGCAGATTTGTCAGTTTCTTCCCCATTCCCTGGGCCCTGTCCCTGGTGGTTTTTGTGCGCAGCAGAAAAAAAGACCTGCTCACAGGGCTGCTGCTGGGAGGAAGTACCTTTCTCTCTCTGTACTGTATGGTGGAACTGCCCGGATTTCTGGCCCGGATTTCTCTGCTCACTTATTCCACACCGGAGCGTACGGCACTGGTTCTGGGATTTGCCCAGATCCTGCTGCTGCTGGTAACCGTGTCACGATTTGAAGAGAGGGAAGGCCTGAGTCTTCCGGCGGGAATCTTAACGGTAGTGCTGACCGGAATTGTGACGGTATGGTATGGCAGACAGTGCTGCCCGGAATATCCAAAATGGATTTACTTTGTATTCCTGGGAATTCTGGTATTCGGATCATTGCTGACTCTGATTTCCCGTTTTGGGGAAAACGTCCGTCAGTGGGCCCTGGCAGGACTGAGCCTTCTGCTTATTGTGACAGGGCTCAGGGTCAATCCTCTGATGTGCGGTCTGGATGCCATCAGAAGCAAGCCGGCGGCAGAAGCAGTAGCCGAAATTACAGAACAGGACAGTACAGGAAAATGGCTTGCAGTGGAAAATATTGCGGCAGGGAATTTTTTGATTGCCTGCGGAGCTCCTGCAATTAATTCCGTAAATTATATTCCCAATATGGAGCTGTGGAAGAAACTGGATCCAAAGGGAGAAAAGGAAGAAATATATAACCGTTATGCTCATATTCTGGTATATCTGACCGAAGAGGAAACAGAGATGGAGCTGGTGCAGGCAGACCTGATTAATTTAAAACTGTCCTGCCAGGACCTGAAAAAGCTGGGTATCTCCTATCTTTTTTCCTCACATTCCCTGGAAGAACTGGAGGATTTGCCGGTGAAATCTCTGTATGAAGAAAACGGTGTTTATATTTATTCGATTGAAAATTCCTCCGGATTTCCTGCAGAATAAAAATAAAGATACCCGCTCCTCCCGCTGAAAACAGAGACAGCCTGATCTGTCAGAAATTTGCATTATACACCAAAAGATGGTATAATGAAGCGGTTTTAAAGGAAAAATGTGTAATTTGTTGCGACTGGAGGTAAATCTGTGTACCATAGATTAGATGAAATTCTGCTTCAGCAGAAGGAAAATATTGAGAAGGTCCGGGAGAGCGGATATGCAAAACAGGTATCCAGTGCCATTCAGGTTCAGCTTGAGGCCCTGAAGCAGGGAAATAAAATACTGATTGCAGGAAACGGCGGTTCCGCCGCAGACGCCCAGCATTTTGCAGGAGAACTGGTTGGACGGTTTCTGAAAGAGCGGAAAGGCCTTGGGGCAGTGGCTCTGAGCACCGATACTTCCATTCTCACTTCCATTGGAAATGATTACGGATACGAAGAAATTTTTGCCAGGCAGGTGGAGGCTCTGGGCAGGCCGGGGGATGTGCTGATCGGGATTTCCACCAGCGGAAATTCGGAAAATATCATCCGGGCTGTCAAAAAAGCGCAGGAGCTGGGACTTATCACCATCTGCCTGACAGGCATGGATGGAGGAAAACTGAAAGAACTCTGTGATTATGATATGACGGTGCCTCTGGAGGAGACGCCCAGAATTCAGGAATTTCACACCATGACAGTTCATATGATGTGTGAACTGGTGGAAGAAGGGATGACCGGAAACCGGTCTGAGGAAATGGCAGGACAGGTATGAAAGAGAAGAAAGAAAATCTGTACAGTATATCGAACTTGTTTTTAAAATTTAATCAGCTTTTATGGAAAAAATCTTTTCTGCAACACATCCGGGTACTGTTTTACTGGGCAGACGGTGTTCTGCTGTTATTTTGCAGGGGAAAAAAGAACGGCGGGGGCAAAAAAAGGTCCCGCAGGAAAGTTCTGATTGTATATAATATGGCGCTGGGAGATGGGATTATGTTTTGCGGTGTTTCTCAATATCTGCGCGAAATATGGCCGAAGGAGCAGTATGAAATTACCATAACATGCCAGTCGGCCTTTTCTTCATTATATGAAAGCACCGGGATTTATGATAAGGTGCTGCCCCTTGATTTTTCCGGAGCGGTGGTAAATCTGAAAAAGAGAAAAGAACTGTTTCAGAAACTCCGGGAAGAAACGTATGATATTGTGGTGGACCCGGTGGGATGTGAGGACTGTACCACAAATGTGTTTGTGACACGGGCAGCCAGAGGAAAAGAGAAGATTGGTGTGCTGGACGTTTCCATGGAGAATCATCAGGCGCCTGACTGGCTCCGCAGAAAAGTTTACCGGCGGGTTGTGGAACTGAATCAGAAACACATCCATTTAATCCGGTATTACGGGGCATTTTTTCAAAAGCTGGGAGCAGATTCCTGTGTGGCCAGACCGGCAAAGCTGCCTCATGTGGAGCTTCCTTTTGAGACGCCGGAGAAATTTTTCATTATTTTTCCGGTGGCCAGTATGGCTGTGAAAAAGTGGCCTCCAAAGCGGTATGCGTATATAGCGGAGAAAATATATGAAAAAACCCATATGCCTCTGGTACTTTGCGGAACAGAACATGACCGGGCAGGCATGGAAGAATTTCGAAAACTGCTGTCTTCTGATGTGGAGGTGGCTGATTACATTGGGAAGACAGACATTATGCAGTTTGTGGAACTGATTGGAAGGGCTTCTCTGGTGGTCAGCAACGATACCAGCGCCTATCATATTGCAGTGGCCAGACAGGTGCCGGTGGCTATGATCTGCGGCGGGTATACCTATCATCGTTATGCAAAATACGATTATGAGAAGGAAGGATGTAAAAATCCATTGCTGGTGTGCAGGAACATGAAGTGCTTTGACTGTAATAATTACTGTCGTTATCATGGATTTGACCTGTTCCCCTGTATTGACAGGATTGATAAAGAAGAAGCCTGGAAAGAGATAAAGGCTCTGATTGAAAGGGAGGGACTGAGTACAGATGACAATTGAGAAGCTGAATAAAATAGCAGACATCAGAGTATTGCTGTTTGGCGATTTTATGGTGGACAAATATATCCATGGAAAGGTTTCCCGTATATCTCCGGAAGCTCCGGTTCCTGTGCTGGAGGTAACTTCCAGACAGACGAAGCTGGGCGGCGCCGGAAATGTGGTCAATAATATTATAACGCTGGGAGCCGGTGTGCGGGTGCTGGGCTGTGTGGGAGAGGACCCGGACGGAGAATGGATTCTCTCAGAACTTTCCGAAAAAGGCATTGAAACGGGCTATATGAGAAAATATCCTCAGGTGCAGACCATCTCCAAAACCCGCCTGGTGTCGAAAAATCAGCAGTTTTTACGATACGATGAAGAAAAAATTCAGGATATTCCGGATGCTTACGTGGAAGAAATCCGGCAGCAGGAAGAAGTTCTCTTTCAGGGGATTCAGGCAGTGATTATTTCTGATTACGGAAAAGGAGCCGTGACGAAGGAAGGGGCGGAATTTCTGATTGAGGGGGCTCACCGCCGGAATATTCCCGTGATTATCGACCCGAAAGGGACAGATTACAGCAAATATGAGAATGCGGATGTGTGTACCCCTAATGTGAAAGAACTGGGGGATGTAATAGGAAAACCACTCCATACGGAAGAAGAGATTCTGGAAGCAGGACAGAAACTCAGAGAGCAGATCCATCTGAAATATCTGCTGCTGACCCGCTCGGAAAAGGGGATTTCCCTGTTTGACGGCCAGCAGGGCAGGCAGGATTTTCCGGCGGCCAGCAAGGATGTGGTGGATGTGACGGGAGCCGGAGATACGGTGGTATCTGCAGTGGCCCTTATGATGGCGGCAGGATTTTCTCCGGAAGAATGCTGTGTTCTGGCTAACACAGCGGCTTCCATTGTGTGTTCCAAATTCGGCGCAGCGACACTTTCCCTCAATGAACTGATGGAGCAGATGGTAAACAGCGGAGAATTTAAGCTGGTGGATGTGACCACAGCAAAATATGTGCTGGCCAGCCTGAAAGAAAAAGGAAAGAAAATTGTCTTTACCAACGGCTGTTTTGATATGCTGCATACAGGCCATCTGGCTTCTTTTCTGCAGGCCCGGAAATTCGGAGATGTACTGATTGTGGCAGTAAACAGCGATGCCTCTGTAAAACGGCTTAAGGGACCGGAACGCCCTGTTGTGGAACAGCAGAACAGAATCCGGATGCTCTGTGCACTGGAATGCGTGGATTATGTGATACTGATGGAAGACGACACCCCGGTGCCGCTGATTCAGGCCCTTCATCCGGATGTTACCGTAAAGGGAAAAGACTGGGAACACAAAAATATTCCGGAGCGCCGCGTGGTGGAAAGCTATGGCGGAACCGTGAAATTTATAGATTTGGAGGAGGGACTGTCCACCACAAATCTGATAGGGAAAATCAGACATGAATAAAGCGGTATTTTTAGACCGGGACGGAACTATCAACCGGGATTTCGGCTATGTATATCAGAAGGAAAAACTGGAATTTCTGCCGGGGGCGGCAGAGGCTCTGAAGAAAATCCGGCAGGCAGGATTTCTCCTGATCATCATTACTAACCAGTCGGGGATTGCCAGAGGCTATTTTTCGGAGGAACAGTACCGGGAATTTGAAGGATTTTTCCTGGACAGGTTAAAGGAGCAGGATGTATGGATTGACAGGGTATACTTCTGTCCCCATGGAGAAAAAGACGGCTGCCTTTGCCGGAAACCGGAAACCGGTATGTTTTATCAGGCGGCAGAGGAATTTGACATTGACTGGAGCAAATCTTACGCCATAGGAGATAAGGAGCGGGATCTCTGTATCTGCAGCCGGGAACCGGTGACAGGGATTCTGTATGGAAAGAACGGGAGTTTCGGGCCGGACAGATTCTGTCTGGAAAGCTGGAAGGAAATAGCGCAGCTTATCTGCGGATAAGGAAAGCTGCGGATATAAGGAAAGTGACAGTATGGACGACATGAAGAAAAATATAGCCTGGAATACCTGCGGCAGTGTATTTTACTGTGTCTGCCAGTGGCTGATTACCATTCTGGTGGTATGGCTGGACAGCTATGGTGCAGCAGGAGACCTTTCTCTGGCCATGACCACCAGCAGCAGCTTTTCGGCCATTGCCCTGTTCAGTATGCGCAATTTTCAGGTATCGGATGTGACGGAGGAATATTCTGCCGGGCAGTATGTAAGCAGCAGAATTCTCACCTGCGGGGCGGCGGTAATCAGCTGTCTGGCGGTTTCTCTTCTTTCCGGCAATACGCCCTACGAAGTGCTGTGCATTGGGGCTTTTATGGTAATTCGTGTGGCGGAGGCAGTGGTGGACGTGCTTCACGGCATCAACCAGAAATATATGCGGTATGATCTGATTGGCAAATCCTATATGATCCGCGGAATTTTTACAGTAGTCTCTTTCTGTGCCGGAATGGCTCTGGTGGGAAATCTCATGGTTACTCTGATGATTATGGCGGGACTGAATCTGCTGACAGCCATCCTCTATGACTGGAGAAATACCGGAAAGCTGGAAGGATTTTCTATTTGTCTGAAAGACAGGAAAATTCTGAATCTGCTGACAGCCTGCGTTCCCATTGTGGTATTTTCCTTTTTGCTGAGTCTGGAAAACCTGATTCCCAAAACCATTTTGAAGGAGCAGTACGGCAGAGATCAGCTTGGGATTTATTCTTCCATGGCTTCTCCCACTCTGGTGGTACAGGTGTTTGCCTCTGTGGCTTTTAACCCTTTTCTTCCGGCCTTTTCTCTGGCTTATCAGCAGGGAGAGCTGAAACGGTTCCGGAACATGTTCCATAAATCTCTGGTGGTGCTGGCTGCCATGTGTTTGGTGGTAACGCTGGGGGCTGTGCTTTTTGGAAAGGTGGGGCTTAAGATACTGTTCGGGCCGGATATTCTGGAGCATTACGGGTTGTTTCTGCCCATTGTGTGGTGTACCATATTAACGGCATTAATCTGGATTCTGTCTTCGCTGGTGGTGGCCCTTCGGAGAATTCAATGGCTGCTCATCGGTATGATCGGGGATTTTCTGGTCTGTGTACTGGCGGCAGAACCGGTAGTGGGTATTTATGAAAAAAACGGGGTCAGCATCCTGCAGATTGGCGCATATGCAGTATATATTATTTACCTGATTGCTGTATGCGAAATCAGTACGAGGAAGGAAAAGACAGACAAAGAAGGGAAAAACAGATGAAAAAGTTAGTCATTATACCGGCTTATAATGAAGGGGAAAGCATTTATAATACGGTAAAGGAAATAGAGAAAGCAGCGCCGGATTTCGATTATGTGATAGTCAATGACTGTTCCGGTGACGATACCAGAAAAATCTGTGTGGAACATGGGTTTCATTATATAGATCTTCCCATCAATCAGGGAATCGGCGGAGCTGTCCAGACAGGTTATCTCTATGCTTACGAAAATGACTACGACGTTGCGGTCCAGGTGGACGGTGACGGCCAGCATGATCCGTCTTTTCTGGAGCAGATGGCGGATATCCTGAAAAAAGAACAGGCGGATATGGTGATTGGTTCCAGGTTTATTGAGCGCAAAGGCTTTCAGTCTTCCGTTACCCGCCGCATTGGAATCCGCTATTTTACCTGCCTGATCCGATTGCTGACGGGAGCGAAAATCACAGATCCCACATCGGGCCTTCGGATGATTGGAAAAGATGTGATTGCATTATTTGCCCGGTCTTATCCACGGGATTATCCGGAGCCGGAGAGCGTGGTGGATATTTTATGCAAAGGGAAAAAAGTGGTGGAAATCCCGGTGCTGATGCGGGAGAGACAGGGAGGCGTGTCCTCAATCCGCATGGGAAAATCTGTTTACTATATGATAAAAGTTACATTGGCAATTCTGCTGTGCAGGATTTCACAGCCGCGAGGAGGAAAGTAATATGTCGGGAATTTTAAGGTGCGCACTGGGCGTAGGGGTATTGATTTATTTTATTCTGGTCATATACTTTTTAAAGCGCAGGCTGATAGATTTGAAATACAGTCTGGTCTGGCTTCTGGCCGGAATCTGTCTGGCAGTATTTATTATATGGCCGGATGCGCTGTATACTCTGATGGGCGCTTTTGGAATTTCCGTTCCGGTAAACGGGGTATTTCTGGTCTGTATAGGGTTTATCATTGTGATTTTAATGTCCATGACGGCCATTGTGTCAAAGCAGACGGACCGGATTAAGCAGCTGGTACAGCATCAGGCATTGCTGGAAAAACGTATCCGGGAGCTGGAGGAAAAGGAAACAGCAGGCAGTAAGGAAGGAAAATAATATGGAAATAAAAACAGTATTGGTTACCGGAGCAGCCGGGTATATGGGGCGCCATGTGGTGCGGGCCTTTCTGGAGGCCGGCTGCCAGGTTCTGGTAAATGATCTGAATTACAAAGGAGTGGACGACCGGGCAAAACGGCAGGAAGCAGATATTTTTTCCGGAGACAGAGATATTTTTAAGCAGATGGGAGAACCGGATCTGCTGGTTCATCTGGCCTGGAGGGACGGGTTTGTTCACAATTCCGATGCCCATATGAAAGATTTGTCTGCCCATGCGGAATTCCTGCAGCACATGATTGACGGCGGCCTGAAATCTGTTTCCGTTATGGGAAGCATGCATGAGGTGGGATACTGGGAAGGGGCTATTGATGAGAACACGCCCTGCAGTCCTCAGTCCATGTACGGTATTGCAAAGAATGCACTGCGTCAGTTTCTGTTACAGTATACAGAACATACGGATACGACGGTGCACTGGCTGCGGGCCTATTATATTTACGGAGACGACGCAAGGGGAAGCTCCGTTTTTGCCAAAATTGTGCAGGCGGTGGAGGACGGGAAAAAGACCTTTCCTTTTACCAGCGGAAAAAATAAATTTGATTTTATTCATATTGACCGGCTGGCAGAGCAGATTGTAAAAGCCAGTCTTCAGGAGGAAATAACGGGGATTATCAATGTTTGTACCGGAGTTCCCGTTTCTCTGGGAGAAAAGGTGGAAGAATTTATCAAAAGCCACGGATATGATATCCGGCTGGAATACGGAACCTTTCCGGACCGGCCCTATGATTCCCCGGCTGTATGGGGGGATAATGAAAAGATCCGGAAGATTATGGACAGCCAGTAACTGCCCGGTTGATTTCTGAGAGAAGAAAGGACAGAACCATGAGACAGTATCATAACTATACAGGCAGGGATATCACAGTTGTTATCTGTGCCTACGGAACCTGTGAATATCTGGAAAACTGTATCCGGGCCGTTAAAAGGCAGACGGTGAAGCCCAGGGTGCTGATTTCCACCTCCACTCCCAATGACCATATCCGGGGACTGGCGGAAAAATATAAAATTGAAATAAGGGTCAATCCGGACGGCGGCCATGTAAAGGACTACAATTTTGCCATGAAACAGGCGCAGACAGACCTGTGTATGCTGGCTCATCAGGATGACTTAATTGCAAAAACCTTTGTGGAGAAAAATCTGGATGCTTTGAATCACAGCAGGAGACCCATTATTTCTTTTTCAGATTATCTGGAAATGCATGAGGATGTGGTGGACAAAAAGCCCTCCACTATGGTGAAAATCAAACGTATCATGCTCCTTCCTCTGAAAGTACCGGGACTGGGTGGCACCGGATTTGGAAAATGGCTGATTCAGTGTATGGGAGATCCCATTACCCATCCTACGGTGGTCTGTGTAATGAAGGAAATGCCCCATGAACTGTTCCGGGAACGGTACAAAGCCTCTATGGACTGGGATTTGTGGCAGCGCCTTTCCAGACAGAAAGGGGATTTTGTGTATGTGAGCCAGGTACTGCTGTATCACCGGATGAATAAAGAAAATGCCACTGCGAAGCTCTTTGCCCATACCAATGCCAGATATGAGGAAGAATCTGAAATCCTGGGCCGTTTCTGGCCAAAATGGGTGGTAAAGATTATCATGCATTTTTACTCAAAGACAGCGAAGTATTATTGACTGTCCACAATCAGGAGGAGTTATGAAATTAAGCGAAATAACCGGAGGGAGAGAGAATAATCTGGACATTATCCGATTCTGCGCGGCAGCGCTGGTCATTCTCTGCCATGCCTTTCCTGTCAGCCTTGGAGAGGGGCATGTGGACATTCTGGGGAGAATTACCGATGACCAGATACATTTTGGAAATCTGGCGGTTTGTATTTTCTTTTTTTACGGCGGATTTCTTATCAGCAAAAGTGCAGAGCGGCTGCAGGGGGCCGGGCCTTATTTCAAAGCCAGGCTCCTTCGGATTATTCCCTGTCTGGCAGCGGTGACTTTCGGGCTGACCTTTCTGGCAGGCCCCATTCTGACAAAGCTGAGTCCTGGAGAATATTTTACAGATGCAGGCACTTTTAAATACCTGCTGAATTCTGTGATGGTACTGGTACACGAGCTGCCGGGAGTATTTCAGGACAATATTTATAACCCCACAGTAAACGGGCCTCTCTGGACTCTGCCAGTGGAATTTCTGTGCTACATCATGTGCTTTCTGGCATGGAAACTTCATTTTCTGAATGAAAAAAATGCCAGGTGGATGATCCTGCTGTTTGCTGCAGGATATCTGGGAGCGGTAAAACTGCTGGCGGGTTCCGGCGTGCTGAGTGCGGCATTGCGCCCGGTGGGGCTGTTTTTTGCAGGAATGATATATTACATATACCGGGAGAAAATTGTGATTCGTCCCTGGCTGGCGGGAGTCTGTGCGGTTTTCCTTGCGGCAGCCGCCGGGGTTCATCTTCTGGAGCCTGTGATTTTCTTCTGTCTTCCTTATCTGCTGGCCTGGCTGGGATTCGGAACGAAACATAAGTTCAGCGGTTTTGCCCGCAGAGGAGAGGTTTCTTATGGCATGTATCTTCTGGGCTGGCCCATTCAGCAGATGATCTGTCAGGCTTTCGGCGGCCGGATGAATCCATATCTCAATACAGTGCTGACTTTGCCGGCAGCTGTTCTGGGGGGATTTCTGCTGAACCGGCTGGTGGAGCAGCCTCTGGGCAGGCGGTTCGGGCAGCAGCCGGAGAAGAAAAAGTAATGGAAGCGTGCGAAAGAAGAAAGGATAAGAGGAATACAACATGGAAGGTTCGATCATAAGCTCAGTTTTTTTTGTGGTAAGTGTCAGTTTGCTGTATGTGGGAATATTCCGTATAAAAAAATCAGAGAATCCTTTAAACGGGGTAATCTGGGTGATGATGAATTTCATTTCCCTGCTGTGCTGGGGCGCTTTTTGCGGCGGAATCATCAATATGCTGCATATACCGGTAAATATTGTCAGTATGGGCGCCATTTATCTTGTTTCGGCGGCGGCAGTGTTTTTTAAGATAAAAAAGGACGGGGAAACCCAGAATTATGAATGGAAAAAATACGATATTATCTATACCTGTATTTTTGCAGGGGTGATTTTCCTGCTTCTGCTGAACCGTATTACCATACATATGGATTTTGTGTTTAATAACAGTGACGCGGCAGTGCATATGCGTAATTCTCTGACCATTGTGAGAACCGGGAAACTGGATACCATGTATTTTGCTCCCATGCACAATGCGCTGATTACGGAAATCTTTCTCCCCTTCATTGAAAAGGTGAGCACTTATAAGGTTTTTATGATGGTAGACGGGGCAATGTTTATTCTGGAAGCAGTGTTTTTTATGACCATGATCCGGGATTACCTGAATAAAACCGTGTTGAAAATACTGGGGATTACCATAGGATTTGCCTATGTGTTCGGTTATCCCATGCACAGCTATCTGTTATGCTTTTTTTACTGGGGCATTGGAGTTCTGCTGATTGAATATATTATTAGGCTGGTAAAGGAATTTGCGGCGGGAAATATCCGAAAGGAAACGGGGCTGTTTCTTATGATGACAGGCTGTACTTCCATTACCATGTGCTATATGCTGTTTGGTCCGGTCAGCTATGTGGCGGTATTTGTCTGTCTTTGTGTGTGGTTTTGCAAAAAGAATACGTTATTCTCCTGGGATACAGTAAAAATATCCTTACAGATTTTCCTGATTCCCTGTATCATGTCCGTATATTACTGTTATTTTCTGTTTTTAAAGAAGCAGAATCTTTCCATCGGTGATGCCTTAAATCTGCAGGGAGGAATTTACGGAGAGCTGTTCATCAATTTTATATGGGTGCTGCCTTTTGTGATTTACAGGCTGATCAAATCTGTCAAACGAAAGCATCTGGATGAAATTATGATATTTTTCCTGTGTTTTCTGGCCATGGTGCTTTCCATCGGCGTGCTTGCAGTACTGGAGAAAGCCTCGGCTTATTACTATTTTAAATTTTACTATCCGGTCTGGATGCTGGGATTTATTATCACTGCCCAGGCAGTGGTGGAGATTTACGACGAAGCCAGGGATCTGCTTCTGTCAGGGCTTTTTGCAGCAGTCATCCTGCTTGGAATCAGCGTAACCAATCTGGAGGAACGGGTGCAGAACAGGGGGATTGGCTATGGAGACCGTACCTCCGAACTGTTTGATATTTATTATCACAATGTAACAGAGTATCGAAACCGGAAGATTGTTTTTGACAAGGATTATCTGGAAGCCTGCAATTATGTAATGGAGAATATGGGAAAGACGGAAAATGTTCCGCTGATTTCCCTGATTGACAATTACGAATACTGTTACTGGTACGAGGCTCTGACCGGAGAGGATTCTTCCGATTACTATACCTGGGATTTTGGAATGAATGATATTATGGATAAGCTGAATCATAAGGAAACGAAGCATTTTGTCATATGCAAAACCCATCCGGTATACCTGCTTCATCAGGACTATTTTGATTCTTTCCATTGGGTTTTTGAGAATGATAAAGTGTTTATAGCAGAAACAGAAAACAGAAAATAACCTGTCTGCAACAGGCTTAAGAACAGTCAGGAAAAACAGAGCACAGTAATTTTTACCACAGGGAAAAATTACTGTGCTCTGCAGTTTATCATATTTGTATCACATTTTTTCAGTATAAAGAAGGGACAGGACTGTACCTTGAAAATTAAAACTGACTGCTGGCAGAGGGCCTTTTAAATTTTACTTGTGTTTTCTGTAATGGAAATGATATAATAATAAGTAACTATATGCAATGGAAAAAGATATGAGAGACAGAAGAGAGGACAACTATGAAGAAACGTATTATGACGCTGTTTTTAGCAATAATGCTTCTGTTTCAGACAGAAGTGGAAACGTTATATGCCCTGGAACCATCTGAAATGCAGCAGCCAGGGACAGAACTGGAAGACAGAACAGGAACAGACGATAACGGGCAGAATGAGACGCCTTCTGAAGAAGAGGCTTCCGGGGAGCTATCCGCCAGGGCCGGCGAGGAAAGTCCGGCGGAGTATATCCTTACCTTTCAGTTTAACGGAGGTATGGTGGAGGGAAGTGCAGATACTTCCTGTCAGATTACGGTGTCAGAAGGAGAAGAAGCTGCTTCTATTGCCGCCAGGGTTCCCAGACCGGTAAAGAAGGGATATAAGCTGGAGAACTGGATGGATGAGGGAGGCGTTCCATATGATTTTGAACATCCTGAGAGTCTGCCGGATATCACTTCAGCTCTGACATTGAGTGCATGCTGGGTTCCGATTAGCTATACCATTCATTTTGATGCAAATGGCGGTTCCGGGGAAATGGCAAACCAGGTATTCCGGTATGACGAAGACCAGAATCTGGCAGCCTGTCAGTTTACCAGGCCCGGCTATGCGTTTGACAGCTGGAAATGGGAAGACATGAATATTACATATCAGGATGCGAATCCCGTCAATAACCTGACAGATCAGGACGGAACGGTGATTACCCTGAAAGCTGTCTGGAAAGTGGGATCCTATACGGTACGCTATGACGCCAACGGCGGAACCGGAGAAATGGACGAACAGGAATTTACCTATACCCAGAACAAGGCTCTGCTGAATAACAAATACAAGCGGGTGGGCTATACCTTTATGGGGTGGAACACAAGGCCTGACGGAACAGGAATTTCCTATCAGAATAAGCAGAAAGTAAAATCTCTGACGGAAGAAATCGGCGGAGTGGTGGTTCTTTATGCCATGTGGGAAGGCAATCCTTACCGGGTAAATTACAACGGAAACGGTGCCACCAGCGGGAGCATGACGGAAAGCAGCCATGTGTACGGAACATTCAGTTCTCTGAACCGGAACAATTTTAAGCGGAAGGGCTTTCTGTTTGCAGGCTGGAATACGGAGAAGAACGGAACCGGAAGGGCTTTTTCCGACGGGGCACAGGTTTACGACCTTACCACGGAAAAGGACGGGACAGTGATCCTGTATGCCTCCTGGACGCCCATTACCTACACCATCAAATACCATACGAACGGCGGGAAGCTGTCTTCCTCCAGCAGGAAAACGTACACAGCAGATGAACCTTTCGTATTGCCAAGGCCCACCAGAAAGGGGTATGATTTTGACGGTTGGTATAAAAAGGCAAACTTTAAGAACAGAATCGGAGAAATAAAAGCGGGTCAGACCGGAAATCTGGTGGTCTATGCCAAATGGGTAAAATGTACGGAGAAAGCAAAATCGGATTCAGCCAAACTTACCACCTGCAAAGCTACAGGCTCCGGAAAGGTGAGTGTGAAAGCCACCATCAAAAAAAGAGTGGCAAGCTCCGATGATTACTATTATCTGATGTATATTAACCCCATGAATCAGAAAATATATAAAGTAGCTTCCAAAGTTTACAAGAAGAAAAATATAACATTTAATCTGAAAACGGCAGAGAACCAGGGATATGCCACTTCCACCTTTGGCATTGCTGTCAAAAAGAGCGGGAAATATAAACTGATCAGCAATACTTCCTATGTTAAAAATGTGGAGAAGGCAGCAAAAAACAAGTCCAAATACAATCCCGGACAGACGAAAAAGGGGATCCAGTTTTCCGATAACCTGCAGGAAGTCTATAACTGCGGGGCAAAACAGACTTTTTTGAATGTTACGGTTTCCATGGTATGCAACAACGGGACGGTGCCCTATGTGTACAACGGGAAAACGTATTATTTTAATCCCATGGACAGTTACCGGGAGATTGTCATGGACTGTAACCGGAACAATGTGACAGTGACCATGCAGGTAATGCTGGACTGGACCGAAGGCCATACGGATCTGATTGCCTCCAAAGCCAGAGTCCGGGGGGTGGCGCCTTTTTATACCTGGAATGTGACCACCAATAAATCCAGAGAGAAGATGGAAGCTATTTTCTGTTACCTGGGTATGGTATTCGGGAAGAAAAACTGCAGCGTTTCCAACTGGGTGCTGGGAAATGAGGTCAACAACCCGGCAGGATGGAATTATAAAGGCGGTATGTCAGAGACAGCTTATTTCAAAGCATACGCATACGGATTCCGGGCGCTGTACTATGCGGTCAGAAGCCAGTCTTCCAACGCCCACATTTTTATCTGTACCGATAATCTGTGGAATACGTCTGTAAAGGGCGGTTACAGCGCGAAGCATGTGATAGAATCATTCAACAAACAGCTCAATAAGATACAGAAGGGGCTGAAATGGCATCTGGCTTATCATGCCTACTCCACGCCTCTGACCTATACCAAATTCTGGGATGGTCTGGGAATTACAGGAGATGTGAGCACCCCTTATATCACCATGAAAAATATTGATGTGCTGACAAAATACATTAAGAAAAAGTATGGTTCTTCGGTGCGTATTATTCTGTCAGAGCAGGGATACTCTTCCACCTGGGGAGAGACCAATCAGGCGGCGGCTCTTGCCTACAGTTATTATATTGCAGCCTGCAATCCCATGATTGACGCTTTTATTATCCGGAGTTATTCCGATCATCCTGTAGAAGTTGCCCAGGGACTGAAAATGGGCATTTACGGAAAAGAGGCCTTTAAAGTATTCAAATATATGGATACTTCACAGACAAATAAATATACAAAGAAATATCTGTCCATTATAGGAGCTGCTTCCTGGAAAAAAATTGTGCCGGGATACAAATTCAACAGGCTCCGGAAAATGTATCGGAATGTGTGACCATTCGGAACCAATACAGACAAAAGCAGACAGTTCAGATTTACTGACAGGAGTGAATGGTTGTATATATAACAATTAAGGAGGAAACAAAAATGAGAACTTATCTGGTGACCGGAGGAGCCGGCTTTATCGGCTCAAATTATATTCACTATATGTTCCGGAAGTATAACGACGAAATCAGGATTATCAATGTGGATAAACTGACGTATGCCGGTAACCTGGAAAATTTAAAAGAAGTGGAATCCAGAGACAACTATACTTTTGTAAAAGCTGATATCTGTGACAAAGAAAGTATCAGCAGAATATTTGAGGAAAATGACATTGACCGGGTGGTGCATTTTGCAGCAGAAAGCCATGTGGACCGCAGTATCCGAAATCCGGAAGTGTTTGTGCAGACCAATGTGCTGGGAACAGCAGTGCTTCTGAACTGCGCGAAAGCAGCCTGGGAGCAGGAAGACGGAAGTTTTAAAGAGGGAAAGAAATTTCTGCATGTTTCCACAGATGAGGTATACGGTTCCCTGGAAGAAGACGGGGCTTATTTCTATGAGACGACGCCTTATGATCCCCACAGTCCCTATTCCGCAAGCAAGGCCAGTTCCGATTTTCTGGTAAAGGCTTATATTGACACCTATCATTTTCCGGCGAACATTACCAACTGTTCGAACAATTACGGGCCTTATCAGTTCCCGGAGAAGCTGATTCCCCTGATTATCAACAATGCTTTGCAGGGAAAGAAACTTCCGGTATACGGAGACGGAAAAAACGTGCGGGACTGGCTCTATGTGGATGATCATGCCAAAGGAATTGACATGGTGCAGGAACATGGAAGGCTGGGAGAAACCTACAATATCGGCGGTCATAATGAGAAACAGAACATTGAAATCATCAATATTATCCTTGAAACTTTACAGGAAATGCTGCCGGAAGAGGATCCAAGGCGGAAGCTGGTAAGCAAGGATCTGATTACCTATGTGGAAGACCGGAAGGGCCATGACAGAAGATATGCCATTGCTCCGGATAAAATCAAAGCTGAAATTGGCTGGGAACCGGAAACCATGTTCAAAGAAGGAATTCGGAAGACGATTGCATGGTTTTTTGAACATGAGGAATGGATGAAAAATGTAACCAGCGGCGATTATCAGAAATATTATGAGGAAATGTATACAAAGTAAACCATTGGCTCTGTGTCCTGCAGCAGGACGCAGGGCTATTTGTACAGAATGAAATCAGGAGGAGAAGCATGAAAGGAATTATTCTGGCGGGAGGCGCCGGAACCAGACTGTACCCGCTGACAAAGGCCATTTCCAAACAGATTATGCCGGTGTATGACAAGCCTATGATTTATTATCCCCTGTCCACATTGATGCTGGCAGGTATCCGGGAGGTGCTGATTATTTCCACACCCAGAGATCTGCCGGTGTTTGAGGAACTGCTGGGAGACGGAAGGCAGATTGGCATGAAATTTGCATATGCAGTACAGACAGAGCCCAGAGGACTGGCAGATGCCTTTATTATCGGCGCCGACTTTATCGGCAAAGATGCGGTGGCACTGGTGCTGGGAGATAATATTTTCTACGGACAGAGTTTTTCAAAGGTGCTGTTAAATGCGGCAAAACGAACGGAAACTCAGCCGGGGGCCACGATTTTCGGATATTATGTGCGGGACCCCAGGGAGTATGGCGTGGTGGAATTTGATGAAGAAGGAACAGCTGTTTCCATTGAGGAAAAACCGGAGCATCCCAGATCCAACTATGCGGTGCCGGGACTGTATTTTTACGATAACGATGTGGTGGAGATTGCCAGAACAATAAAGCCCTCCAAACGAGGGGAAATTGAAATTACCAGCGTCAATAACGAATACCTGAACCGGGGAAACCTGAAAGTGGAAACTCTGGGCCGGGGATTTGCCTGGTTGGACACCGGGAATCATGATATGCTGCTGGCAGCGGCCGATTTTGTATCTGCTGTTCAGAAACGTCAGGGAATGTACATTTCCTGCATTGAAGAAATCGCCTACAAACGAGGGTTTATTGACGGGGAACAGCTCAAAAAACTGGCAGAGCCTCTGCTGAAGACAGAATACGGACAGTATCTGATGGAAGTTGCTGCCGGGCTGTAGGGCGAGAGGAAAGGCAGAAGGAGAAAGTAATGGGAAAGATTAAAGTGACGGATGACTGCAATGGGATTGCAGGACTGAAAGTGATTGAGCCGGCGGTGTTCGGTGATGCCAGAGGCTATTTCATGGAAACTTACAATTACAATGATTTTGCAGAGGCAGGCATTGACTGTACCTTTGTGCAGGATAACCAGTCCGCCTCCAGAAAGGGCGTTTTGCGGGGACTGCATTTTCAGATTAATTATCCCCAGGATAAGCTGGTCCGGGTGGTGAGAGGCCAGGTGTATGACGTGGCTGTGGATTTGCGGGAAGACTCCGAGACCTTTGGAAAATGGTTTGGAGTGATTTTATCTGAGGAGAATAAAAAGCAGTTTTTTATTCCAAAGGGATTTGCCCACGGATTTGTGGTACTGTCTGATTATGCGGAATTTTGTTATAAGGTAACCGATTTTTATCATCCCAATGACGAGGGAGGTCTGTTGTGGAACGACAGTAATATCGGAGTTCAGTGGCCCATGCCGGAGGGCATGAGGGAAGAAGATCTGATTTTGTCAGACAAGGACAGAGTCTGGGGTGGTATTGAGGAGTATAAAAGCAGCAAAAAAGAAAGGTAGGAGGATGGAATGAAAAAGAGGATTTTGGCCTTATTTCTGGCAGGAGTTATGACTTTTACTATGGCTCCTGCGGAAGCATTTGCAACAACCTCTGGGGAATTACCCCCGGACACGGAAACGGAAGAAATGATTCCGGAAAAAGAGGATGCTGCTGACACAGCAGAAGATGTTTCTCTCGGAGACGGCAATACCGGTGCAGCAGAAGAGATGTTTTCAGATATGTCTGAGCCGCTGGAACTGCCGGAGGAACTGGCCCCACGGATGGCGCCGGAAGAGACTAAGCCTGAAGAGGAAACAGAACTTCCGGAAGACTGGGCGCCCCCTGTGGGTGGAATGGAGCAGCCGAAAGTAATTGAACTGCCGGAGGGCGCGGCAGATTCTCTGGATACCGTGGATCTGACAGAAAATGCAGATGGAGAACTGCTGTATCGCTCAAAGGTTTTGGGCTCCCAGCAGTACAGTTCCCCCTGGGATATCTATTCTTCCAATTATATTTATAATCGGCTGAATGAAAATGAGAGGACGTTCTGGGATGCTTTGGATATTGTCTCTCTGAAATATCTGACCGGCACATGGAATGCACAGCTCCTGCTTAAGGATGAAGATGGAAATTATTATGGTCCCGGAGAGATGATTGTTTATGAACGTCTGGGAATTTCAAAAGAAAGAATGAGCGAGCTGTTTATGCTGTTTACCTATTCCAATCCTCAGTATTATTTTCTGGGAGAAGGTGCCCTGCTGGGAACTTCCAATGCAGGGGAAGGTTTCATGGTGCCTGTCATTTATGAGGCTTTTGCCAATGGAACAGCAAGGGCGGCGGAAACGGCCAGAGTAAAGGCTCAGATTGACGCCATGGAAGCTCAGATTGCAGCGGGAACCACAGAGCTGGAAAAGATTCAGATTGCCCATGATCTGATTATCCGTAAAGTGATGTACGATCATGGAATCAACCTGGATAATCCGGGGGCTTCTCAGACTCAGAATCCTTATCATCAGAGCGCTTACAGTGTGTTTGCTACGGATTATACCGTATGTGCCGGATACACCAAAGCCTTTACTCTTCTGGTGAACGGAGCCGGTATTGACGCCATAAGTGTTACAAGTTATAATCATGCCTGGAATCTGGTTTCCATCAATGATTCCTGGTATCAGATTGACTGTACCTGGGATGATATGGACGGCGAGTATGGACGGGATCTGATGTATGGATATTTTAACCGCAGCACAGCCATGATTACCGGGGCTCTGGATCAACAGGGATCCCACAGAATGGAAGCATACTATAATGGTATGGTGCCGGTTTGTACCCAGGATTCCGGGGCAACTGCAGACAGTATCGGTTCCTATGTAACCCCCACAGCCCAGACGGCTGCACCGGTGGTTACTCAGCAGTATACAGATGATAAGGTGGCTGTAACGCTGACTTCAGCCACACCTGGAGCGGAAATTTATTATACCATTGACTCTGCCGTTCCGTCTTCTTCTGCCACCAGATGTTTTTATTACAGAGGGACGTTTACGGCAAAACCGGACACTGTTATCAATGCTGTGGCTGTCTGTGACACACTCTGGGACAGCGGAATTACCACAGCCAGGGCAGAGACAAAAACCTATACGGTAAAATTTGATACGGGAGGCGGAAGCAAGGTATCCGCACAGCAGGTTACAGCAGGTAAAAAGGTAAAGAAACCGTCTAATCCCAAACGGAAAAAATATACCTTTGAAGGCTGGTATACCAGTAAAAAGTATAAGACAAAGTGGAATTTCGGCAAAAAAGTTACGAAAAACATGACCCTTTATGCGAAGTGGAAAAAGGTTTCTGTAAAGCAGGTGACCATCAGCAAAGTCACAAATGTTTCCGGAAAGAAAATGAAGGTTACCCTGAAGAAGGTCAGCGGTGCCAAAGGATATGAAATTCGTTATGCCACGAATTCCAAAATGAAATCTTCCAGACGTGTGACTGCCACATCCACCGGCAAGACCATAAAGAATCTGAAAAAGGGAAAAACATATTATGTACAGGCAAGGGCATACAAGAAGGATTCCAGAGGAAATAAGGTGTATGGCTCCTGGAGTAAGAAAAAGACGGTTGCCATTCAGAAGTAGCAGGTAAATGGGAAACCAGCCATAAAGGCGGCAGAAAAAGGACGGGTAAGTCATTGCTTTTACCCGTCCTTTTCGCTGCTTTGTGCAGTTATGAAATTTTCTGAAGTTTGTCACTGTGTTCAGCTACAACATTTTTTATAACGTAAACGGTAGATAGTGCGTACCTCGACTGTAAAGGATAAATATGTGACAATAG
>OFHA01000453.1_pt1 | contig 36018 bp, 25 predicted proteins | sample 1521891 | NCBI WGS metagenome assembly OFHA01 (sample SAMEA3504089, study PRJEB24116) | mouse gut metagenome | biome: mouse gut; feature: mouse-associated habitat; material: faeces | place: Denmark | collected 2011
TGGATTTGTACAAAAAAAGAAAGGGTGACCCCTCATGCTGAAAAAACTGACCTCTCTGCTGCTGTCCCTGCTGCTGTCCCTATGACCTTGACATTGCACTTCATATGTGACAGGTGCTGCCTTATGTGCTCCAGACAACGGACTGCTATGAACGAGGCGTAGGTCGTCGCAAACACACAGTCCCCTTCCATAGCCAGCCCCGCTGCAATGCCGATCATATTCTGCTCTGCAATGCCTACATTTAAAAATTTCTCTGGAAAGCCGTTTTGAAACCTTTCCACTCCTGACAAAAGCGCCAGGTCGGCTGTCAGAAGCTTCAGACTGCTTTTTTCTGCGGCAATCCGGGGCATTGCCACACCAAAGAACGCACCTCTCTGCCCAAGCCTCGACCATGCCCTGATCTCTGTCGGTGTAATGCTCATAATGCCCCTCCTTGTAAATCTCCGGCTGTTTTTGCCAGCACCTCTGCCCTTGCGGCCTCATATTCAGACCGTGACAATGTATGATGATGCCATCTGGGATTATTTTCCATAAAGGATACCCCTTTTCCCTTAACGGTATTGGCAATAATGACCGTGGGCTTTCCTTTGGTAGCCCTTGCTTCCTGAAAAGCTCCCCGGATGGCATCAAAATCATGGCCGTCAATGGTAATCGCATGAAATTGGAACGCTTCGAATTTCCGGTCAATCGGGTACGGGGAGCAGACCTCTTCGATCTTGCCGTCAATCTGCAGGCCGTTGTTGTCCACAATCACGCACAGATTATCCAGCCTGCGGTGTCCTGCAAACATCGCTGCTTCCCAGATCTGTCCTTCCTGTATCTCGCCATCTCCGAGAAGTGTGTATACGCGGTAGCTGTCGCCGCTTAATTTTGCAGAAAGAGCCATGCCCGCAGCCACGGAAAGCCCCTGGCCCAGCGAGCCGGAAGCAGCGTCAATGCCCGGTGTATGCTGCACGCATGGATGTCCCTGCAGATGGGATCCCGTATGGCGCAGCGTCAAAAGGTCGTCCACCGGGAAAAAGCCGCGGTGTGCCAGTGCCGCATATAGTCCAGGCGCCGTATGCCCCTTGGACAGCACGAAACGGTCACGGTCTGGTTTTTTCGGATTTGCCGGGTCAATATTCATTTCTTCAAAATAGAGGTAAGTAAATACTTCTGCAGCAGATAAAGAGCCGCCCGGATGCCCGGCCTTTGCCGCATGCACGCCTGTCACGATTCCCTTGCGCACTTCCACTGCTGTTTTCTGCAGTTCTAAATCAGTCATAATCCTGTCCTTTCCAAATGTATGCCCTGTCTATGTTATTTTGTGCTGTCCTGGATAAATTTTTCAATGCCTGCGTCTGTCAGCGGATGCTTTGTCATTGCTTCGATAACGCCGTAAGGAACGGTCGCAATATCAGCGCCTGCCTTCGCACAGTCAATAATATGGATTGGATTGCGGATAGACGCAGCAATAATTTCGGTTTCAATACCGTGGATATCAAAAATTTCTGCAATCGTTTCGATAAGGTCAACACCCGGCACGGAAATATCATCCAGGCGGCCCAGGAACGGCGATACATAGGTTGCGCCGGCCCTTGCGGCAAGCAGTGCCTGGTTCGCATTGAAAATCAGCGTTACATTTGTCTTGATTCCTTCCGCAGAAAGCTGCTTTACAGCCTTTAATCCTTCTACGGTCATCGGGATTTTTACAACCATGTTCGGATGGATTTTTGCAATTTCACGTCCTTCTGCAACCATGCCTTCCGCATCCTGTGTCGTCGCCTTTACTTCGCCGCTGATAGGACCGTCAACAATATCAGTAATCTCTTTGATAACTTCTGCAAAATCCCTGCCGGATTTCGCAATCAGAGAAGGATTGGTCGTAACGCCGCAGATAACACCCATGTCGTTCGCTTTCTTAATTTCCTCCACAATCGCTGTATCCACGAAAAATTTCATGATTTTGTTCTCCTTTCATAATGGGCGGAAAAACCGCATGCACTTTCATTTGTCAAATATAACGGTAATCCCTTTTCTTTTTTGTAATGATTGTTAAATTATAACAAAAAAAACGCGCTGTGGCAACAGCAGTTTTTGCTGTTTTTATCTTTTTATCTGCCAGATTCCGGCAGCACGCTTCCCAAAACAGGCTTCCGGGGCCGTTTTTCGGTTTCGGCAAAAAACTTTGGTAAAATTCCATAAAACTTCATCTAAAAAACTGTATATAATTCACATTTTTCTGTTTCATGTAGTTAATTTCAGAAATATTATTATGCAATTTATGCAAAAAATAAGCAGTTCGTGCAAAAAAATCCAGACAAACATGATTTTATTTTATAATCCTGTCAGAACGTGTTTGGAAAGTATTTCAAACTGCGCTCCGGAAAAACAAAGAGGGAGGACATTATATTATGAAAAAGAAACAAATCATTTCTTTGCTGATGGCTTCGGTTATGACACTCAGTTTTACAGCATGCGGCTCCAAACCGGCAGAAGCTGATAATCCTGCCGAAGAAAGCACAGAAAACGGCGGCGAATCAAACGACCCGTATAAAACCGCAGGCGATGCAAACGACCCTTACAAAAATGCAGGGAATGACCCTTACAAGGATGCTGGAAACGATCCTTACAAAAATGACCCGTATAAAAATGCGGGAAATGACCCTTACAAAAACGCAGAAGGCGGAGATTCCGACAGCAAATCCGGCGCTGAAGCAAAACGGGAATCCTATATCCCGGAACCGGGCGCTGATGCAAAATATACCGTAACGGTTACCGACGACGACTGGATTAAAATCGAAAACGAAGGCGGCGAAACACTCGGCCTGTCCCAGTATTCCGGCGTTCATGTAGTCGAAGAAGACGGCTATGCTTTTAAAGACCTCAACCAGAACGGCAAGCTGGACGTTTATGAGGACTGGCGCGCTTCGAACGAAGAACGTGCAAAAGACCTTGTCAGCCAGATGAAAGGCAAGGAAATGGCAGAAATCCTTGCACACGGCGGCTGGGGTGATTTCACGACAGAGCCCCTGGCAGCAGACGACGGTTCTTATACATACCTGGCAGCCGGCGGACGCGGCGGCGTAACACGTAATATCAAAGAAGGCGGCGGCAAGCATGCCAAATGGGCAAATGCCATTCAGGAAACAGCAGAAAGCAGCTATTACGGCATTCCGGCCATGATTTCCATCGACCCGGCAAATATCTCCGGCCTGATCGAAACGGTTGCCCTGGCATCCACCATGGACCCGGAGCTGGCTGCCCAAATCGGCCAGGAAACCGCAAAGCAGTACCGTGCAGCCGGCGTGACTGCACTGCTCGGGCCACAGGTTGACATCGCTTCCCCGGTTATGAAGCGTGCAGGCGGCACTTACGGCGAAGACCCGCAGCTGACACTGGATATCGCAACCGCATATGTAAATGCCATGCAGTCTACTTATGACGACAGCGGCAAAGACCTTGGCTGGGGCAAGGATTCCGTATATTGCTTTACCAAGCATTACGGCGGTGCAGGCGCTACCGAAGGCGGACGTGACGACCACAGCAACGGCGGACGTTACGCAGTATTCCCTGGCGACAATCTCCAGGCACACCTGATTACTTATTTCGACGGTGTATTTAACCTTCCTGGCGAAACAAAGTCGTCCGGTATTATGACAGAATATGCAATCAATGTTGACAAAGACGGCAATCCATACGGCGGCGAATGGGCTGGCGCTTACAATCCATATATGTATGGCATGCTGGAAGAATTCGGCTATGACAGCTTAAAGATTACCGACTGGGGCGTATACTCCTTTGCAGGTGTCTGGGGCGCAGAAGACCTGGAAGAACCGGTCCGTATTGCGACAAGCTGGGAAAACGGCGCAAACCTGCTCGGCGGCTATGACGGCATGGAGAATGTGGACAAGGGCTATGATGCGCTTGTAGAACGCAACGGACAGGACAAGGCAGATGAGATTATCAGCCATGCAGCTTATAATTATATCATCACTATGATGAACCTGGAAATGTTTGACCAGCCTTACAATGATTCCAAATATGCAGATTCCATCATTTTCAGTGATGATTCCAACGCATATGGCCTGGAAACACAAAAGCAGTCTGTCGTTATGCTGAAAAACGACGGCACCATTGCAAAAAAAGATGCTTCGGAAGAAAAACCAACCGTTTACGTTCCATATGTATACAATACAGGCTTTGACGTTTCCTGGATGAGCGGCATCAGCGAAGGCACACCTTCCTGGACACCTGGCATGGATTTAGATATCTTAAAGAACTACTTTAATGTTGTAACAGATAAGCTCGGTGACCCGTCCGGCGAAAAAGATGAAGAAGGCAATGCGACATACACCGAAAAAGACCTGACCCGTGCATCCGAAGAAGAAATCAAGGCATGTGATTATGTCCTGGCCGGCATGACAAACGCATACAGCACCTCCTACCATTCCCTGATGACAGGTGCGTGGAGCAGCGAACCGGCTCCGGAAGGCACACCGGACGAATGGTACCCGGTTTCCCTGCAGTACGGCGAGTACAAGGCAGATACTGCACGCGAGGTTTCTATTTCCGGCAAGGTTTTAGAAGACGGCTCTAAGGAAAACCGTTCCTACAAAGGCATGACAGCTCCGAAAGCAGCGAACTACGGCGCTCTGGAAGCACTGGAATATGCGAAGAAAGCAGCTGGCGATGTTCCGGTTATCGTGTCCATGCAGATGGAACGCGGCATGATCTGGGACGAAGTGGAGCCATTGGCTGACGTAATTCTTGTTAACTACAACAGCCAGCACAACGAAGCAGTTGCAGAAATCATTCTGGGACAGACAGAGCCGAACGGCCTGCTCGTATTCCAGCAGCCGGTTTCTATGAAGGAAGTAGAAAAACAGCTGGAAGACGTTCCGCGTGATATGAAATGCTACAAGGATGCAGCCGGAAATTCCTATGACTTTGCATTCGGCTTAAACTGGAAGGGCGTTATCAAAGACGACCGCACGAAGAAATACTCTGCAAAACCGCTGACAAAAATCAAAAACTTTGATTATGCAGCATATGCAAAGGCAAACAAATAATCGTTATTACGGAATACGTTTTACGCTTTACGCTTTTTCCCTTTTTACATAACAGGGGGCTGCGGCACTAAGAAAAATCATACAGGATATCGTTTGTTTCAATCGCGCATAGCATGATGCATGATATCCTGTATATGATTTGCTTCGTGCGCCAGCCCCCTGTTTTTATCTATCTGGCAGATTCAAAATTATCCCCTGCCTGTTCCTTTTTCGGCATTCTCCCGCAGGAGCGTTTCTCCGTACAGTACCCGGTGGTCTCACACTTTGGCTGAAACAGCAGCTTTACCAGATATGCCCATTCCTCAGACACGTTTTCCAGCGCCGCACAGATATCTGCAAACATGGCCCGGTATTCATGATAGGCGCGCGTGCACATTCTCTGGCGGCTCATATCTGCGAGATTGCGCAGATTGCGCTTATCCACGATTTTGGTCTGCATCCCAAGCGGCAGCAGCATTGCGGCATCTTCCCGCGCAATCCCAAGAGACTGTTCCAGATAGCTGCAGGTTTCGCTGATTTGCTGCATCATGCTTTCATAGCGCTCCTTCGCCTGCGCATGCTGTGCAATGGCTGGCGGAATCACATAGGCGAACCGGTCATAATCAATATACCTGGTGCTTGCCTGCAGCCTTGTCGGGGAACCGCCCAGGTGCGTGTACCATTCGCGGATAACGCGCGCCGAATAGCCGTCCAGCACCATTTCCACATTCACATATTCCATAACCCGGCCATGTCCTGCTGCAATACAGTCCAGCCCGCGTTTGTAATTTTTCTCATGATCAGTAATATCCGACCCCCAGCAGATGCCTGCGCGGCTTCCCATCAGGGTAATCGGATTTTTTGTTGTTTCCCCTAAAATAATAACCTGTCCCATTTTATCTCCTTTTACCAGCCGGTATTTATGGTAAGCGTGCCGAATATTTTGTCACTCTGCAAGGCGGATTTTCGACGGCGCATTCTGCTGTTTTATTCGCGTATCTGGCCGTTTCCGCTGATAATATATTTATACGTGCAAAGTTCTGCCAGCCCCATCGGCCCCCTTGCGTGCAGCTTCTGCGTGGAAATGCCCATTTCGCATCCAAGACCGAACACGCCGCCGTCGGTAAACCGCGTGGAAGCATTCACATAAACTGCCGCGCTGTCCACAGCAGCCGCAAACTGTGCAGCCGCCTTTTCATCTGCTGTTACAATGGCTTCGCTGTGCCCGGTTGAATGCCGGTTGATATGCTCAATCGCATCTTCCAGGCTGTCCGTTACCTTGACACTGAGTATATAGTCTAAAAATTCGGTGTCAAAATCCGTTTCTTTTGCCGCAGTCCCTTCGATAAATTCCGCCGCTTCCGCATCCAGGCGCAGCTCAACCGGCTGTTTTCCTTCTGCCAGCCGCCTGTCACAGAGCGCTTCCTTAAGCATCGGCAGAAACCGTGCCGCGATATCCTTATGCACCAGGCACACCTCCTGCGCGTTGCAGACGCTCGGACGGCTTGTTTTGGCATTATCCATAATGCGCACTGCCATTTCCAGGTCTGCTGCCTTATCCGCATACACATGGCAGATTCCGGTTCCGGTCTGGATGCATGGCACGGTCGCATGCTCCACGCAGGAGCGAATCAGCCCTTTTCCGCCCCTTGGTATCAGAAGGTCTACAAACCCTTCTGCCGTCATCAGCTCATTTGCGCTGACACGGGTCGTATCTTCAATCAGGCTGACCGCCGTGCGCGGCATTCCTGCTTCTTCCAGCCCCATCTGCATCGCTTCTGCGACTGCATGGCAGCTGCGCCATGCTTCCTTCCCGCAGCGCAGCACACAGGCATTGCCGCTTTTCACCGCCAGGGCGGCTGCATCGCTCGTAACATTCGGACGGCTTTCATATATAATTGCAATCACGCCTGCCGGAACGGCTGTCTTTCGAATCACCATGCCATTTGCATGAACCGTTTCTGACAGCACGGTTCCGGCCGGGTCTGCCAGGGCAGCCACATCCCGGATGCCTTCTGCCATCTCCTGCACCCGCTCCTGCGTCAGCAGCAGGCGGTCGAGCATGACATCCGCAACCGTGCCTTTTGCCACTTCCATATCCTTCGCATTTTCTTCCAGTATTCTGGCCAGATGCTCCGGTTTTACAAGCGAATCTGCCATTTTGTGCAGCGCCAGGTTTTTACGCGCCGTATCTGCCAGCGCTAACGCCGTCTTCGCCTCATTCGCCTGTATCAGAATTTCCTGTGTGGTCATAACTGCTTCTCCCTTCCATGCCCCTTCTTTCCCTGAAACCGCGTCCCGCCGCTTCTGCCTGCCACAATATCATAAAGCTTCTGCGGCCTGGCGCCGTTGGCTATCACCATATCCACGCCATGTTCCATCGCAATGCGCGCTGCGTGCAGCTTGGTCACCATGCCGCCAGTCCCAAGCCCGCTTCCTTCCCCGTCAGCCAGCTTTGTAATCTCAGGCGTAATCTCTGCCACCAGCGGTATCAGCTGCGCATGCCGGTTTTTGTGCGGGTCTTCGGTATACAGCCCGTCGATGTCGCTTAACAGCACAAGCAAGTCAGCCTGTGTGCTGCAGGCGCACATGGCGGCCAGCGTGTCATTATCCCCGACCGAAATCTCATCCGTCGCAATCGTATCATTTTCATTCACAATCGGAATCACGCCAAGCTCCAGCAGGCGGCGTATGGTATTTTCAAAATTTTCTTTCCGGTCTGCATGCGTAAAATCCGCTCCTGTCAGCAGTATCTGCCCGACGATATGGTTATATTCCCCAAACAGCTTATCATACGTGTACATCAGCTCGCACTGCCCGACCGAAGCTGCCGCCTGCTTCGTCGGCATATCCTGCGGCTTTCCTTTGAGCGAAAGCCGCCCGACACCCATGCCGATGGCCCCTGATGATACGAGCACGATTTCATGCCCGGCGTTTTTCAAATCACACAGTGTTTTGACAAGCAGCTCCACATGCCGGATATTCAGGCATCCGGTCGGATAGGCCAGTGTGGATGTGCCTACTTTTACTACGATTCGCATCTTGCATAATCCTTCCTGATTATTTTCTTTTTGCCAGCTCCTTAAAATACCAGCTCCTGCTGGCCAAGCACTTCTATCTGGGAAACGAGCATTGTTTCTGCTTCGCTGCCGCGCATATGCTCTGCCTTTAAGTACTGCATTCCGCTGCTCAGGCCTGCTGCGATTAAATTCAGCACATAAATATTGTCAAACCGGCTGTAAATCGACTCGCCGCCCAGCCCGGACAGGCATATCAGCTGTGTATTTGTCTTTTCCGCCATATCCATCAGCGGCTTTAACAGATGCGCCGCATTGGTCTGTGCAAACGGATTATCCATCAGCAGCACTTTTCCCTCATTGTGCCCGGCAAACAGGTCCGTATCATCCCTTCGCATATAATACAGAAGGCTCGCCAGAATAATAAATGCGGACAGAAATCCTTCCCCACCCGAGTTTCTGGCAACCTGCGACCAGGTAATCGGGTACTCCCGCTGTTCTTCGATTTTATACAGCCGTATCTGCACATGCTCAATGCCCACCGTGATATCATACAGGCTTTTTGTCGTCAGGCGCACGCCAAAATATTCCTGTGCATTTTCATTGTGCTCCAAAAGCTCGATTCCCCTGCGCGTCGTTTCATCCATAAAATCCTGAATCCGCCTCAGATACATCGGTGCATTTTCTTCCCAGTCCGGCAGCGTGATTTTTAACATTTTTACCGTTTTATCCCGAATCCGGATTGTCGAATTCTGGTCCATGCGTCCCAGATTCTGGTGGACTTCGTATGCATATTCGCAAAGCAGCTCCACAATGCGCTCTTTTTCCTGCTCAATCACGGAAATATCCACCTGGATTTTTTCCATCAGGCTTTCATAAGAGCGCAGCGTTGTCTGCAGCTGGCGGATAACCTGTCCCGCATCTGCTAAAAGCGACAGCATGGCTTCTATCGGCTTGCGGTAAAAATCTTCGGCAAACGCTTCCCTTCTGGCCATCTGGTTCAGCAGCCCTGCCAGCTGTTCTTTCCGGCCCTGCCTGCGTTCCTGGCAGCTGTTATAATCCCGCACCAGCATTCCCTTTTTGCGGCGCAGCTCCTCACCGGACAGCCGCTCCATCGCTGACTGCTCCATGGCCGTCATTTCCAGCGCATATTTATAATCCGAAGCATCCTGCAGCTTTCCTGCCAGTCCGGCCCGGGCTCCTGTTTTATCTGCCGGCAGATTCTCTGCATCCGCATCTGTATCTTCCGGCTGGCCGGCTGCTTCTATATTCCTTTGCATGGCTGGAATATCCAGATCCAGCCGGAGAAATTCCCACAGCTGTTTTTCATTTTCCGGCATAAATTCTGCATATTCTGCCAGTGCCGTCATTGTTTCCTCATACTGGCGGATCCGTTTCTGTTCAAGCTGCCCTTCCTTTTCCAGTTCGCGCCATTGATAATTGTGTTTTTCTATCTCTGCTTCAAAATCGACCGGCTGGATTTCATGCTTCGGCAGAGGCTGCTGCCTGCGGCATTTTTCCATCAGGGCATTTTTCTGCTGCCCGAGGCGCTGGCTGGCAAGGGCCGCATGCTTATCCGCTTCGTTCCACTGCGCCTTTTTCAGCTCATACTGCTGTTTTTTGGAATGCACCAGCTGTTCCTGATATTCCTCTGCCTTCGCATCATAGGCTGTCTGCTTCCATTCCCCGTCTGCCAGCTGATACTTTTTCCGGCGCCGTTCCAGCTCCCGGCCGATTCTGCGCTCTTTTTCCCCGGCTTCCTGCAGCAGGCGCTCAAGCTCCTGCTGGCGCAGGGATATCCGGCTTGTAATTGCCTCATAACGGTTTTCCAGCTCCCGTATATCCCCGGTCACCCGGCCTGTTTTTTCATACTGTGCATAACGGGCGGCTTTCTGCGCAAGCTTTTCTGTCTGGCGCAGGAAGTGCTCCTGTTCGATTTCCTGTTTCTTTCTGCGTTCCCGCAGCTTCCCTGCCGTGTCCCTGGAAAGCTGTTCCTTTTCCCTGGCCGCTGCGAGCTCCTGCTGCAGGGCATTTAGCTGTGCTTTATCCAAAAGATAAGCCTGATATGCCTGTTCCAGCTCCCGCAAGTCTTCCAGGCGCCGTTCCTGCCTGCCCTGCTGGCGGACATTGTCCTGAATCTGCTGCTGCAGCTTTATCAGCCTTGCAGCCAGCTGCGCCATTTCTTCTTTCTGTTTTCCGATTTCTTCGGACAGCCCGCAAAGCTCTGTGGCCAGCTGTTCCTGCTTTTGTACAGCCAGCTGCTCCTGCTCACGGGTTACCTTCTGGCTGCGCAGCTGCTCTTTTTTCTCAAAATAAGCCCCGTATTCTTCCCGCCGCTGCTGCACCTGTGCCTTTTTCTGCGCAAGGCGCTGTTCCAGGTCCGCAGCCATCTGCTTTAACTTCTTTTCATTTAAGAGATGTTCGTTAAACAGCATGTAAAAATGAACGTCCTGCAAATCTGTCACCGCCTGCGGCTTTGCATCCTGTGCCTGCTCGAGCTGGGTGCGTATCATAATCGGAATCGGAAATGACGTGTACGGCACATCTTTAGACGCTTGCCGGAGCTTATCTAAATCCCTCTGGGAAAGAAGCAGTGAATATGGCAGAAACGGATGCGCATGCACAAACCTGCGGTTTTCTTTTTCCGAATACTGGTTCTTTTTCAGCCACTCCATGCCGTAAACATACGAAATGCCAAGCTCTGCCAGCAGCTTTTCAAATTCTGCCGGCAGCTCCAGGATACGTCCCTGTGTCAGATGCTGGTATTCCTTTTGCAGCTGGTCTTCTTCCTTTTCCAGCTTCCGTTTTGCCAGCTCGATTTCAGACAGCCTGTTTTCCGCGGCATGCAGGATTTTATCCATATCATAAAGCACCGACTCATCCAGGCCGAAATAGCGCAGTATTTTGCGGCGTTCATCCAGCTCCTTTTGATAGCGCAGGCACGTTTCCTGTGCGTGCTCCAGCTCGGAATGCTTCCTGCTTTTTTTCTGCCTGGCATCTTCCAGATTGCGCTCGCTCTCTTTCTGCTTCCAGCTGCCTTCTTCGGCCTCCTTCTGCATCTGCAGGTACGTTTTTTTCATTCCATCCAGTTCTTTTTCGTATTCCTGCAGCCGGATTTCCAGCGCCGCCGGTTCGTATTCTCCTAAAATATTGCGCAGAAATCCCGGCTCATAGCGTTTGTTATACGTTTCTTCTTTCCGGTCATAGGTTAGGATTCTGGCATTCACGCTTCCGGTCAGCGTGCTTTTTTCCAGAATCACAGCGCGCAGGCTTTCGGCCCTGTCTTCTTCTGCCGCAAGCTGCTCCTGTATCTGTGCCAGCTGCCGGACGGTCTGCGCAAGCTGCTCCTGCTGTTTCCTGCCCTCGTCTTCATAATGCAGCCGCAGCGTATATCCAAGGCTTTTGCGTTCTGCATCAAAATCCTGTTCTTTCTGGTTCAGCACTTCCAGCTGGCGCTCATACCGGATGCGCTCCACGCTCTGTGCGTCCAGCTCCTGCTGGCGCCCCGCACAGTCCAGGATATGCAAAAGGCGTTCTGCCTGTTCATATTCCCGTTCCTTTTCATCCCGTTCCAGCTGTATGATTTCGCGTTCTGCCCGCAGATGACGCTCTGCTTCCATCGCCTCATGCACGGCTTTGGACACCTGCTGGTACCTCAGATGCTCTATGCCCGCCGCAAGCTCCTGCTGTGCGGCCTGCAGCGAAGCGCTTTTGTTTTCTGCCGAAGCCTTCGCCGCATCCAGCTGCCATAAAAAAACGCCTATCCGCTCCTTCTGCCTTTGCAGCTCGTCTTCTGCTTCCTGGCAGCCCTGCGCCGCCTTAAGAATGCCTTCCGATTCTTCTGCAAACTGGCGGATAATATCCCTGCGCTGGATTTTGGACTTGTTATCCTTATACTGGCAGACATATTTTTCCACAATCGACTGAAATTCTTTTATCCGGTCTTTTTCCTGATTGATTTTGCTGGCAGCCGATTCCAGCAGCCATTTTTCTGCCAGCCCCTTTTCATCCCTGCAGTCCGAAAACAAATCCGAAAGCCCGGACTCCTTTAAGTTGATTTTTTTAATGATGGTTTCCCATTCTTTATAATAAATCTGATATTCCATCAGCTTGTCAAAATACTGTCTCGCCTGCACGCCGCTGCTCATATCGTAGCTGAAAAATGCCACGCCCGCTTCTTTTTTGTAAGATTCAAACAGCTGCCTGCAGGATGCAAAGTTTTTGAGCACGATTTCTTTTTTATTTTTTTCCACAACCGGCAGATGGTGGATATCCTGCGGGCAGGAATGCCGGTACTCACTGATAAACTGGATAATTTCCAGATTGTCATGAATGTCTGCACTGATTTCCTGACGCCTGCGCACCATCATGCCTGTCATGACATATCCAGCGCCATGGTCCAGCTGCCATTCCACCAGAATAAAGGACGGCCGGTTTGTGGTGAAGTAGCTTTCAAACGGCCGCTCCTTCGCATCCCGGTATCGTTTGTGCACAAACGGTGCCATTATCATCTGCACAAGCACCGATTTGCCGCCGCCATTGCGCAGGGACAGCAGCGTGCTCTGCCCGTTCATCTGAAATGTTTCGTCACTGATTCGGATTGCATTGTTATTATAGTTTAAATTAATCAGGCGTACTGCGCTGATTTTGCTCATATTCTTACCTCATTCGTTTTCGAAAATAACCGGCCGCCCTGTCACTGGCCCGTTCCCAATACCCTGTGCACCCGCATGATATGATTCTGGTTTAGCAGGTTCCAGTCCATAAAGCTGTCCAGCTTTTTCGTTGTCTGAATCATCCCGTCTTCTTCCACATAATCAATCAAACCCTGTTTTTCCAGAAATTTCAGGATATGGTGCAGGAGTCCTTCTTTCGTCGTCTTTGCTTTGGAACCACGGTCGTCAGAACGCAGCGCTTCGTATGCTTCGTACATGGCCGCAAACGCCAGCCCGCTTTCTTCGTCCGCTTCTGCCCCGCCCTGTGCACCCTCCTTCAGGTATGTGCCGATGCTGTTCTGCAAATCCCCGGTACGCAGAAATGCACGGGATTTGCTGCTGCTCCCCTGCCCGTCATAAAACTCCGCCAGCAGGGTCAGAATCACAAACTGCGCTAAAAAATAATCCCGGTCTGTTCCATTGGATTTGCACAGGGCTGCCTTCAGCTGCGCTTTCGAAAAGCCAAGAAAACTGTTTTCTTCCTGCGGTATAAGGTAAATCACATCCCCGTAGCGCTCGATGCTGCTGGATGCGATTTCTCCCTGGGACTTGACAAGGCTTTGTATCTGCTCGTTTTCTGCATAGGCTTTATAGAGGGTGCTTTCGGTTTCCTCACGGATTTCGTGGTGTTCCAGAAGGTAGTAAAAGATTTCCTGGCTGATGCGGATTTCTTCCATTTCATATGCCATAGCCAAAGCTCCTTTCCAAACGTATGTCAGTTCTGATAAAGACAGGATGCTTATTCCGCAAATGCTGCCCGAAACAGCAGATTGGAGCAGCGTATGGTTTTTGGGTTTCCGCTTTCATCCATGACCCCTTCAAAGGACACCGGCTCCCCGTCCTGTGTCCTTGTCACCGAAATCTGGCGGACTCTTTTTCCGGTTTCCGGCTCCTTGGCTTCCAGAAGCTCCAGCAGCATTTCATGCAGCTGAAAGCTTCCCGGTGCTTCCTGCAAAAACTCGCTGCGTTCTTTTTTTAATGCCGGAATATCAATTTCCCTGCTTTTTATCAGCTCCACCATAATTTCTTTAAAAATATCCACATCCGGTATCAGCTGCTGCATTTTATCCGGCTCCCGGTTAATTTCTTCCCGGCACTGCGCAAGGGAAAATTCCCCGTCTGCCAGCAGCTTTTCCAGCAGATACTGCAGGCAGTCCCGGTATTTTGCAAGCTTTTTGCGGCGCAGCATTTCCTGTTCCCGCTGCCACTGTTCTTCGTCAAAGTCAATCTGCTCCTGACTGTCTTGCTCTGTCTTTTTACGTGCCGCCTGCTGCGGCTCAAACGCTTTATTCAGGTTATATATTTTATCCGGACCCTGTACAAAAAGAGGGCGGAAAAATCCTTCCATGCGGGCAAGTGCAGCCGGATTTTGCAGTACTTTGTCAAACAGCTCGGTGCGCAGCGAAAAACGCTGGATAAGCGACATCTGGGACAATTCTTCGAGTTCTTTTGTATAGAGTGCTTTCAGGTCCAGATGATTTTGAAGGATTTTCTGGTGTTCGTCTATGGCACGGTTTAAATATCCTTCGATAATCCGCAGGTTTCCGAGATTTTCTTCCTCTTTTGCATTCAGCTTATGGACGTTGATATGTTTTTCTTCAAGCTCTTTTGCCCTTGCTTTTACCATCTCGCGGTATTCCAGAAACTGCTTTCTTGTATCACGTATCGTGTGCATATTTTCTTCCAGAATATTCTGGTAATCCCTGACGGAATAATTCAGGGCGTTTCTGCGGATTTTCAGCATGGCATCCTGTATTTTCTGTAACTGCATGCGCAGCAGGTTAAAGACATTTTTTATCTGGTCTGCCGCTTTGTCATAGCGCCGCTTTTCCAGATGCATTTTAAATATCATTTCGTGAATGGTCAGTTTCATGTTGCTTTCGATTTCCAGCGTGCCGAGCAGCAGGTTATACCCATCGTCCGTCAGGCGGTAGGATGTCCGCCGGACTTCCGTGTCCAGGGAGACAATCCGGTTTGCAACATAACTGATGTTCATCTTCCGGTATTCTCGTTTTTCGAAATCATACCCTTCAAAATACATCGGCCTGCCTTCATTGGACAGGATAATGTTTACAATAAAATCACCCAGGCTGCGGCAGTCCTCATACGACATCGGCTTTTCAAAGCTGGCTGTATTGACCGAATCGATATACGCGCCGATATCATCCATCATGCAGGGTTCTTCCTTCAGCGACTGTTCCATCAGGTACAGCATCACTGCAAAAATCATATTCAGCTGCTCGTCCAGGCTGTCAAACCCATACCGCCGCCATGTTGTTTTCTGGCTGCTGTTGCCAAACAGCATCGCATATAATCCCACGTTTTTCATCCGTTTTGGGAACTGTTTTAAAAATTCATGCTGCATAAAATTGCCTTTCATCACTCATCCCGTCATGGATTGCAGACATACCAGGCTTCCAGGTACTTCTTTTCATTTCTTTCCGCCCTGATTGGGATATGCCGGAAGTTCAGCCGGCACGCATCCCCAAACCGCAGGCCAAAGCTTTCTCCATTCCACTCCTTTTGCGGAATTGCCGGTACGCTTCCCGTGCGCATTCTCCTGAAAACCGGATTTTCCGGCAGCACGTCCAGTGATACTTTTTCATATGTTGTATACATTCGGATTTCGGAAATATCCATATGCAGAATCGCAGCTGCCGCCAGCACAAACAAATAGCTCGCACGGAATTTTCCTTTTATTTCCAGCCACTTTTCCTGGGAAGAAATGCTTGATTTCATTTCAATTAAATGCACCAGCCACTGGTTATCCCCAATCTGTTCAAATATCATATGGTCTGCCCGTTTTTTCAGTGACAGGGATTTTTCGTCTCGTAAAAAGAGAAAACCTGTATTTTTCTTGTCAAGGTTTTTAATGGCCATGGATTTCTTTCCCGATACCTTAAAATGCAGGCATGTCTCCCCGCCCGGGTCAGTTTCCTCCAGCTCATATTCACCGTCAGGATTTTGTTCAAAAAAATTATCCACAAATAGTTTATCAATGATATATTTACGGTATTCCTCATTCATCCTGTGTTTTATCCTTTATCAAGCTTCTAATCCGCATTTGCCTGCCGGCTGTCCCGCTGCAGAAAATTTTATTCCTGGCTTTGAATCTGTATCGCATCTTCCATTATTTCGTCCAATGCTTCGTTAAAGGTCGGTACTGCAAAACCGTTTTCCCCGCATGCAAGCCCTGTTACTTCTGTTGTGCCGTCTTCACGGTTCGTCAGCTGGTATACCCTTACCTGCTCTCCTTTTACCAGGTCGGAGCAGTCATAACCATAGTCTTCCGGGTTCTTGTTCCTATGATTCAGCCGAATCATATTGTTGATATGCTGCAGGATAATGTCGCAATGCGTTGTTGCAGTAACCCGGATGCCCGTATTCACCATTCTGGCCAAAACCTGCCCCATCCGCTTTTGTAGGGCCGGATGCAGGCACATTTCCGGTTCTTCATAAAATATTCCTGCGATATTCTGTTTATGGGATAACAGCAGCAGCAGCGGTGCTAATTCCGTCACTACCGCCGAGGTTGCCCGGAATGGATATTTCCGGCTGTCTCCCTGCGGAACATACGATAATTCATGACCGGGTAAGCCGCTGATTTCCACACTCCCCTGAACCATTTGCCGGCGGATAAAGTCTGCCACCAGGCTGTAAGCTTTCCGCCCGCCCTTCTCCGGCGATAAATCGTTCATGACATCTAAAAAATCAAGAATCGGACGCGAAAACGGCTGTACTTCGGACTGTTCCTCTGATATCAGTTCAATGTCATAGGCTCTTTTCCTGGCATACTTATTGATAATATCCTTTGCCAGCATAAATCCTGTGCGTGCTGCTGGCATATAAATAAAACTTTCACGCATTGAATTGTCCAGGAATAAATTTTCAATTATTCTTTCTATTGAGACATATGTCATTCTCTCATATGTTTGTTTTCCATGGAATCTTATCTTATACCCCTGCATACGAACTTTATAAAAAATTTCCGGCTCTGATTGCAGCGTAATATTAACAGGCCCTGATAAATCTTCCGGCATTTGCAGGCAGAGCTTTTGAATGCTTACACAGTCACTGTTAAACAGTCTTTTTACCAGACCGTCTTTTGCCGACTGCAATATCTGATTGATGACAGCCTGCAGCTGCGGCAGAATATCCTCCAGATATATTACCGCTGTCTGCCCGTCTTCTGCCTGCCGGAATGCTTCGAGAAATATGGTTTTCATGTAATCCAGTTCCCTGCTCTGCATTTCCCTGACAGCCTGCAGCTGGAACAATTCATCCGATAGCTGGTGCATTGCCCAGGCCAGTGAAAGCAGATAGCTTTTCCCGCTGTTATTATCCCCGACGAACAGCGTCATCGGCGCAAGCTCAATTTCAGCCTTTTTTATTTTTCCAAATCCTTCCACTGACAATTTCCAATACGACATACGATTCCCCTGCTGTTTTCTGCTGATAATTTTCCCGGTTCCAGGCTGTTTTTCATTAATATTTTCTGACATCCTGTACGAATTCTGTTTTCTTCTGTCCGTCTCCTGTTTTCAGGCTGATTCCCATTATATTCCCTTCTGCACTCTGTTGCAAGTTCTATTTCACAAATCATGTGTCCGGCTGGTTCTTCCTGAAATCTGCAATATTCAGAATTTCCTGCGGAATATACTGTTCCCGTTCCAGCACATCCTTCATCCTGCGGACGGTCTGCTGCGAAAAACACGCAAAAAAACGCCCGGAAAGCCTGCGGTTTTGTTTTTCCTTTGTAACGGGCAGCCCGGCAGTCTGAGCGGCTTTTTCGAGCATTTTTTCATACGCCTGTGTAAAGGGCTGTATGTGATGCTCCTGCTTTTCAAAGATTTCTGCCAGGCGCTCGTAAATGCCGATGCCTTCATAATCCAGGTCGCCGAAATAATAAATCCGGTTTTCCGGTGCCTGCATATAAGGCTCTGCACAAATGGAAAATTCCTGAAATGAGCGCAGAATCCCCTTCCCGGCTCCATAGACCAGCGTCCCGAACGGACAGCCGAAAATGGTTTCGCCGTCGTCCATCAGATGCCGCCGCATGCTGTAAAACGTATCTTTGTTTTCGACTGCCAGCAGATTCTGCGGCGTCCTGCGGTGGCTGCTGTAATAAGCAAAAGGCTCGCAGGTTTCATAAAAAGAAAGCTGTGAAACATCCATTCCACAGCGTTTTAATATCGTTTTCCCCTGTCCTGCCTGTAAAAATTTTTCCCGGTTCCATATCTGGAAGCTGCGCTCATTGCGGGAAATCCATTCCGCCGCTCCCTGCTCCTGCAGCAGATACCGGTTCAGCATCTGCACCCATTCACGGTCTTTTTGATACTGCTCCAAATGGCGCAGGTAATAATCTGCCGATATTTTCGTACTCAGCCCGTACTTTAATTCTTCCTCATAAAGGCTGTAATCCGCACGGCTCCCGGCCTCTGGTTCTATTATCCAGTATTCCAGATACAATGCCGGCTTCTTTCCGTTCGTTTTGGAAGCCTTCACCGGCTTCAGGCTGCCGCTGGCAGCCTGATGGTAAATATGCCTGCAAAGCTCATCATAAGACTGCGGGCAGATTTCTTTTTCAATTTCTTCTAATTTGATGCGCTTCATTCCTATTCACAGCCCCGTTCTAATCATAAAAAACTCCCCGGACAGCTTTACCTGCTGTTTTGCAGGGACAAAGCATCCGGGAAGCATAATTTCTTATCCGGCTGGAATCACCGGCATTGCGCAGCCTGTGCCAAAAAACGCATGCCCTTATTCTCCGGCATCCACGATGGCATCTGCCAATGCTTCCAGGTCAGCCATATTTTCTTCCTTCAGTGTCGATTTAATCGTTACAACCGGCTCCACAAGCGACACATTTTTCATCGTTTCCAGCATGGATTTCATCGTCCTTGCAGCTGTCGGCCCCCAGGAACCGTTCTCCAGAATGCCGACCGTGCGCTTCTGGTATGCCTTGCTCTGCAGATGGCTCAGGAAATCATGCATGCACGGGAACACGCCGCCATCATAGCTGGCAGCTGCCAGCACCATGCGGTCATAGCGGAATGCATCCTCAACGACTTCTGCCATATCTTCCCTGGCAAGGTCGCTGACAACAACCTTTTCCACGCCCTTTTCACGCAGCATTTCGCCCAGCTTTCTGGCTGCCTTTGCCGTATTTCCATGAATGGACGCATACGCAATCAGGACGCCTGAATTTTCCGGCTTATAGCTGCTCCATGTATCATACAGTCCGATATAATAGTCCAGGTTTTCGTTTAATACCGGCCCATGCAGCGGACAGATTACCGCAATATCCAGCTTTGCAGCCTTTTTTAACAGTGCCTGTACCGATGCGCCATACCTTCCTACGATATTGAAATAATACCTGCGTGCCTCGCATGCCCATCCTTCATCGTCTTCGGCATCCATTGCGCCAAACTTTCCAAATCCGTCTGCGGAAAACAGTACTTTCTCGCTGCTTTCATAAGTAACCATGACTTCCGGCCAGTGAACCATCGGCGCCATGTAAAAATGCAGGGTATGTGTGCCAAGTGACAGCGTATCTCCTTCTTTTACCTCAATACTGCGGTCATCCAGCTGGATATCAAAAAACTGCGGCAGCATCTGGAATGTCTTTGCATTTCCTACAAGCACGATATCCGGATAAAGCTCTAACAGCCTTCCAATGCTCCCTGCATGGTCTGGCTCCAGATGGGAAATCACAAGATAATCCAGTTTCCTGTCTCCGAGTGCTTCCTTCAGGTTCTGCTCCCACTGCTGCATCCCCCTGGCATCTACCGTGTCCATCAGTACTGTTTTTTCATCCAGGATTAAATAAGAATTATAAGAGACCCCGTCCGGCACCACATACTGGCTCTCGAACAAGTCCAGGTCCCGGTCGTCTACTCCGATATATTTGATTGAATCTGATATTGTTACCTGCATAAATCTTCTCCCTTCCTATGTTTTCTGGCTGTCTGTCCAGCCGTTTTCTATCCTCCGCGTTCCGGTCCGGACAATCCCGCTGTCCGCCCGGCCGCCGTGGCAGCTGCGTGCTGTGCACCGTTATGCCGGCATGGATTATAGTATACTCTATGCATGCAGGTTTTTCAAACATTTTCTGCTGTAAATTCAGACTTTTCTTTTATGCCTTCCTAAAATCCTTCCTGCCTCATTTTATTTCTCACACCATCACATTTTTAAATACTTTGTGATTCCAGCAAGCGGTCCAGCCATTCACGGTATTTCATAACCAAGTCATAAGAGCCATAACGCTGCAGCATTTCCTGCAATTGTTCAACAGGCCCATTTTGAAACAGTACAATCAGTTCTTCCATCAGCAGTATTTCCTGTATTTCTTGCAATGTTATATTCGGCTGATTTTTGATATAATAAATAATTTCACTGCTCCATAGTATATTTTTAACCTGGCTGCCGTTTAATAAATGCGTTAAGCCACTTTTAACCAGACCTACATACTCTTTCTTTATATTTAAATTTTCCAGATTCACCTCAGACGGGCCCTTTTCATTTATTATCTGCCCAATCCCAAATATACAGTCTAATATTTCGTCATATTTATCCATAGCGTGGCATCTCTCCCTATATTTTTCATGTACCAGTACGTGTATATTATAATAACATACCCCGTCATCTTCAGCAAAAAAGAGCTCCCTTCCATTTCCATTGAAAAATTATCCTGCAAATGCCGCGTATCACAAGCCTCCATTTTCACACTTACCCAGCTTCCACTAAAAAGCTTCCGCAAATTTAAAATACATACGGCCCCTCTCCTTTCATAAATTCATTGTTATCTGTACTGATTTTTGATTTTCTGTTGGCGTATTCAGTAATTTAACATCTGCCAGTCAATGGAACATGATAGCCCTCATCAAAATCTTTTATAAAAACCGGATGTTTTCTATTAACTAAATTACGAATCACTTCTGCATTTGGTGCATCAAAAAATTTGAAGCCGTATTCATTTATAATTCGTTCTACGAATCTTCCTCTCGAAATACAATTCTTATAAAATGGCCCGCCACCATTAGTCAACGCTTTTTCCAATGCTATTGGACAATTTCCATTATAGTTAAGAATAATTCTAAATTGGAAACTCTGTTTATCAGAAGTTATTTTCATCTCATCGTAATTTGCCCCTGGATAAGCATTTGTAAACATATGCTCTTTTCCATACGGAACTTGCGCTTCAATATATTTAATTCTTCCCGGTGCAGCTAGGTACCCCAATATATAGCACAATTCCTGTTCTGATGTTTCAATATCCATCGCCCTTTTTGTTAATACATATCCCACAGTCTGTCTCCTTCCAAATTATATCATATTTTTCCCATACAAGCTTCTACATTTTTGGCAAAAGCGAATTAAAATCAGGACCATTTTTACCTATATCCCATTTACCAATTTTCATCTTCTTTATTTTTCTCCCGTCACCAAAATTCAGCAAATCCTCACGCTTAAATCCAGCTACCAGTTTACGCAGACTTCCTAAATCAGCTGATGTAAGCAAGAAAGCTTCTTCTGGATTTATCAGCTTGCAATACGCCCAAAGCTGTCCTAAATCTCTTAAAGTCAGTTTCGTTTTTTTAGCCTCAATAAATATAAGTTTTGCTTTTGTATCTTTCTTTGCAATACCCAATACATCAATCTGTATATCGACTCCATTTGACTGCTCATTGATAACATCATATTTAGCCAAAACCCGATCCAGCCTTGAACTATGGCAATCTATAGTAATAATTTCATATCCCCTATAGTTATCCTTCATATACTGCTCAAGCCATCGCCTCATTGGTTCATATAATTCTTCTTCTAACATTTACTGTCCTCATTATATCCTAAATCATAAGCAATTTCTTTCCAGGAATTATAATGATTACCACGAATCTTCTGCGGAATAAAATCATCTTCTTCTCCAGGATGTGTTGGTTTTTGTTTCTTTTTTCCCATGAGTTCCCAATAATATCTATGTGTTACATCTGATACTTTTTTATTATGCTGCTCAATAAATATAGTCTGTTCATGAGCAAATGATTCCAATGCTTCATTTTTATGAATTACAGCAAACCCTATCGGTTTATACTCGTTTGCCCAAACTTTAACCTGATGCTCTTTTTTCCAAAAATCCGGCTTCCCTTCCTTGTATTTCTTTAAATTTCCGTCTCTCATATTAGGATGTCCCCAGTCAATATTCTGTACGGGTATATCAACACTTTTTAATAAATTACAAAAATCTGTTACTAATTCCCAGTTGAGCGGTATTTCAAAATACACTCTGTGCATTTCCCTATTAAAAAAATAATTTGACCTTCTAATATATCCTGTTACATCCGCAAATCCTTTTATAAACTGCTTTCTTTCATCCACAGCAAATGTAAATACCTCTGGCGAAATCCAAATATTATTATGAGATGTTGCCCTGCCTATATACCTCATAATTTCCCGAATTAAATAATCTTCATTAGGTTTACGAAAAGATATGTATGACACATTTGCACTTTGATTAAATGATAAAAATGTTCCAAGTAAAGGCTCTAAAACCTGCCTTATGTCTGTAATACTAGCCTTAACATAAACCCCTACATCTTTTTGAAATTCTGTTTCTAATTTCTTGTGAGGAATTTCTATAACTATCGTAGTTTCACTTGCTCCTCGCTGTATTTCACCATTTCCTGTTATCATACCAAGCAAATATGCCATTTCATTATTCATCCTGCTTGCTCTCCTCATTCCAAATTTACCATTCTCCACTAGCTATATAATTTTATTTGCCTGATTCAAATGCTTTCTTTATGCTGTACAAGATGTATCATTATACCACTTTCCTGCACTTATTTTCCTCATCTCCTTCTCAATGTAGTTTTTGTCATTTACGTTAAGCTTATATATATCATATACTATATTATTCAGCTCCTCATTCAGCTCATACCACTCATCGTCCATATACTTAACCATTTCCATTTTAGTCACAATGGCAACTACCTTTTCAAATGCCATATCATCAATCACAATCGGAATAACATTTAAATATTTGGCATCTGTATGTATTGTCAATCTTGAGTTATTAAATCCAAATCTAATCAAAAAATAATTACAGACTCTGGAATGCAATAGCCCCAAAACATATTTGCACATTTTTATATTTTTCATTTTCACTATTGTGACCGTTTCCGCCGGTTTTAAATTACCGCCAAAGCTTGCCGTAATCCCTGCTTCCGCACTGAAAATATTTTGTATAAAAATCTGGTTTCCATCATCTGGAATCTCTAAATCTTTAAAGCCAAATTTCCTGATTTGCTTTCCTCTAATTGCATTTTCTGATTTATCCCTGCCTCTCCTGATTGTTTCCGCACACATCCCGCCAAGCTGTTCATATGAACTTTTCAATTTATTATAAATCGGAACTTCCTCATTATCTGTAAAAACAATTATTTCATCCTCGTAATAATTCTGTGAAACTTCAGACATAAAGCTTATTTGGCCATGTTTATATATGTAATATTTTATTTTATTATCTTTCTCAAATTGATTCTGGAACGTAAGTACTACCTGTTCGCCCCTCACAGTTTTAAAATGAATTCCCAGTTCTATTATTGAAATTAATTTTTTCTCTTTAAGTAATTTATTTCTTATCCGTTTATAAGACGATATATGTAAAAGATTTTTTGGCAAAATAAATGAGACAAAACCTTTATCTTTTGTCATTTCAAAAGCCCTGTAAATTGCTGCTACGAAAAGATTCGCACCCGAGTTTTTTACATTGGCCACAAAATCTTCTTCAGCATTTAAAGCAACTTCTTTCCCCAAAGGAGCATATGGCGGATTCCCCACCACATAATCAAACTTAGTATGATTTAATTTTTTTAATATTGTTTCACCATCCAAGCCCAACGTATCCATTTTTTTGATATTTTTAGAACCAGTTAAATTTTTACATTTAATTACTGTTTTTGAATCAAAATCACATCCATATACATTTTCATAACCCAACGACAGTAATGTATAAATAAAACTTCCTGTGCCACAACAAGGATCTATAATGCTTGCATTTTTAGGAATATTCAAGAAATCTACAATACTGCTTGCCAATTCAATATCTGTATAAAAAATACCATTATTTTTTTTATACACCTCATCCAGAGATTTTTCATATTGTATACTTTTTTCTTCAAATGTATGATTCATGCTCATTACTATACATCTCCCATATTCTATCTGCAATTGCTTTCGCAAGTAATGGTGGAACTGCATTACCTATTTGACTTCTTATGTAAAATTTACTGCCATAAAAAATGAATTTATCATCAAAGCTTTGTATTCTAGCCGCTTCTCTTGGCGTAATCGCCCTATTCAGCTCTGGATGCGAATTTGTTCCATTTGAAGGCGTATCAAATCTTGTGTCAATTGTCGGTGACACATTATTCCAAATCAAGCGGCCCCATGTTGTATTAAATTTTTGCCTGCCCCGTAATTCCTCTGGCAGACACTCTTTTCCCTTCTCCGGGGGAATCATAGCTAATTTTTTTAACACCAGTTCTGAATGTACGGATGCCTTATGATTGTACAAACATCCGCTTCCATCCCTCATCATTTTTTGATATTCTGATTGCGCTTCTGTTACATATTCCTGCTCAAAGTTGCCCTCAGCAGAATCCAGATAAGCCAAATCGGAAATCGCCTCTCTGACCGTTACTACACAGTCATTACCTTCAGGCAATTTGATATTCATGCTCTTTGAGCAGATAAATAATGCTCTCTCTCTTGCCTGTGGCACGCCAAATTCTTTTGCGTTTAAAACACCATACTCAACCTTATATCCGAACTTATTTATATATTTAAGAATCTCATCACGAAACCATCCTCCAGCAGTATTTAACATACTTTTTACATTCTCAATAACAAAAACCTCCGGCTGAAGTTCCTCAACCAAATTCAAATACTCCATAAAAAGATAATTCCTCGCATCATTCAGTCCAAGCTTTTTTCCTTTCATTGAAAAGCCCTGACATGGTGGTCCGCCAATTATCATATTTACATTTCTTTTCTTTGATTCAGCTATTATTTTATTTTTCACTTGCAGATTGGTTATATCTCCCATTATGACTTCAGCACCCGGCATATTTCTTTTAAATGTATCTGCTGCTTTTTCATTAAAATCAATTGCAACAACTGTTCTAAAATGTTTATTCTTGTGCATCCCATATGAGAACCCGCCGGCTCCGCAAAACAAGTCTAATATATTAAATATTTTTATCTGTTTCATCATCATTGCCTTTATATAATAATTTTTTAGATTAATTATACCTTTTAATATTTCTGTCAAATAATTTCTTATAGAAACGTCAATCTCATTAATCCTGACTATTTTTTCATTATGTAAAAATATATAAAATATCCCTATTTTGCGTTATTATACTGCATGACCCAGAAAATAGCAATCCATTTTTAAATACTGGCTAAATATACATAATTCCTATACCCGTCTTTGCGTTTTAACACCATATTTTTTTAAAAATCTTATATAGTTGAATATGCCTTTAGCCATACCCGGAACGCGGACATACAGCACATAAATCTTACAAGGCTTTAGGTTATGTTGACGACCTTATCAGGAGCAGGGTCCAAGATTCAGCTGCATTTTATAAACAGGAAGTCTCTGAGCTGAACAGGCAGAGGAATGACTGCAGCTGACAAAAAAGGTAAAAAAACGGGCTGTCGCATCAAGAAAAACAATACAAGATATAGTTAGTTTAAATGCTTCTTATGCTATATCTTGTATATATTTTGATTAGTTCGACAGCCCCATCATGTTTTACCATTAAACCTTCAAAGACAGTCAGTATACTCTATGCATGCAGGTTTTTCAAACATTTTCTGCTGTAAATTCAGACTTTTCTTTTTTATTTGTTACTGTTCATTCCATGACCGGTAACATTCGCAAATCCATCTTAATTTCGCTTCGCAAATGGAATCTGCTCACTTCGGAATCACTTTCATTTCCTGTTTTTCCACAACCCCCTGTCTTTTGGCAGGGACGCGCTGCTGGTTTCCTTAAGGCTTCCATCCTTCGAATTGACATCAATCCCATACGAATAATAATATGTATCATCCTGTACTCTATAACTTACATGATAAACAATATCCCCGTCCGGCCGTCTGTCTAACATAATTTCCGATTCCGTATTCTTTGCAGACAGCCCGAATTCCTTTTTCAAATACCTGTCTGCCGCTTTCTTTGCCTGTTTTTCGGTAATGCCGCCTTTTTCCTGTACGGCTTCTTTCATGCGGTCTTCTTCCTGTCTGCGTGCCTGCACAGCCTGCTGCGCCGCTGTTCCCTTTGTGGCAGCATAATCCTGAACGTTCTGAAAATCAATAATCTGCAGTAATTCTTCATCGGTCAGCGCACGGTCAGGCAGATAAAATGTCCCTGTGTCCACTGCATACCCTGCCGCGTCTTCCGGTATCTGCTCTATGGACTCTGCCTGTATGATTTTCTGTTCAGGAAACGTTCCATTTGTGTAATCTGTCTCCAGCTGTTCCAGCCGCTCCCTTTCTTCCTTCGTATATTCCCTGGAAAAACCGTCTGCTTCCACATTCTTCTGTTTCTGCAGCACCTGGCGGGCATCTTCAAGTTCCTTCTGCGAAAGCTGTTCCATCCTGTCCTGGGCCAGAAAACGGATTCCTGCCTGTATCGGAACCGCTGCTCCCAGAATCAGCGCAAAGACTGCTGCTGCCATACCCGTTTTTTTCCACCTGTCTGCCCTGCGCTTCCTGTTTTTTTCCATGTTTTCCACATTCCTGATGATTTCCATGCACATTTCCTCCTTCATGTGTATCTGTTCCATTGTTTCCTTTAATTTCAATACATTCACCTGCAATATTCCTCCTTCCAGACTGACCTGAGCTGTTCCCTGCCCCGCTGCATCCGTTTCCTTGCCGCCTGTGCTGTAATGCCAAGCATGCCGGCTATTTCTTTCACCTGATAGCCTTCGACATAATACAGGTAAATAACCACCCTCTGCTTTACCGGAAGTTCCAGAAGCTCTGCCAGTGTCTCCTGCTGCTCCTGTTCCGACGCCAGGCTGTCTGCAAGCTCATCAATCGGAATCTGCGGATGGCGCAGCCAAAACCGCCGCATATCTTTGCACAGATTGACTGCTACTTTGACAAGCCACGCTTTTTCGTGCTCTTTGTCCTTAAATTCCGGAGCCTTTTCCAGATATCTGCAAAACGTTTCCTGAATCACATCCTGGGCATCCTGTTCGCTGCACAGCATCACAATGCAGATTTTAAACAGCATATCGCTGTATGTCCTTACTGCTTCTTCCAGATTCATGTTTTTCACCTCCTTACTTATAACACGAATCGCGCCGGCAGAATGTGACACCCGGATAATTTTTTATGATCTGGCTATAAAAAGCCTTCGAAACCCCATAAAACAAAGACAGGCCTGAAAATCCTTTTATGCATACCGGATTTTCAAGCCTGTCCCCAAAAAATATCCCTATTTTCGTATCTCACATGCTGGCTGTTTATGCCTTATTCATGCAGCAATGCTTATATTTCTTTCCGCTTCCGCAAGGACACGGGTCATTCGGATAAACCTTTTTTTCCTTCGTCTTTGGCTTAGCCGCAGAATCATCCTTATTTGTCCCGGTCACCTTTGCGACTTCCTCACGCTCTACCTTTTCTTCCATTCTCACATGATACAAAAGACGCAGCGTATCTTCGCGCATGTTCTGTGTCATGCCGTCAAACATTTCAAATCCCATCAGCTTGTATTCTACGAGCGGGTCTCTCTGCCCGTATGCCTGCAGCCCGATGCCCTGGCGCAGCTGGTCCATGTCATCCAGGTGGGCCATCCACTTGCGGTCAATCACCTTCAGCAGAATAACACGCTCCAGCTCGCGGATTGCTTCCGGTTCCGGGAACTCTGCTTCTTTTTCTTCATACAGCCGGACAGCCTGTTCTTTTAATTTATGCTTGACTTCCCTGCTGTTTTTGCAGTCCTCAATGCTTTCAGCAGTCAGCGGCTCAACCGGGATAACCGGCACCAGCAGCTGGTTTAATTCTTCCAGATCCCATTCTTCCCGCTCCACATCATCGGACAGGCAGGTATCGACCGTCGCTTCCACAAAATCCACAATCATCTTGTAAATCGAATCGCGCATGTTTTCACCGTTTAATACCTTCATGCGTTCTTCGTATACAATTTCCCTCTGGTCGTTCATAACCTGGTCATATTCCAGCAGGTTTTTACGGATGCCAAAGTTATTGGCCTCGATTTTCTTCTGTGCCTTTTCAATGGCATTGGTCAGCATCTTATGCTGGATTTCCTCGCCTTCCGGAACGCCAAGCGCATTAAAGACATCCATCAGCTTTTCCGAACCGAACAGGCGCATCAGGTCGTCTTCGAGCGAAATGTAGAACTTGGATTCGCCCGGGTCGCCCTGGCGGCCGGAACGCCCGCGCAGCTGGTTGTCGATACGCCTGGATTCGTGCCGCTCCGTACCGATAATCTTTAAGCCGCCGGCTTTTCTGGATTCATCGTCGAGCTTGATATCCGTACCGCGCCCGGCCATATTGGTCGCAATGGTAACGGCTCCGTGCTCGCCTGCATGGCTTACGATTTCTGCTTCCTTTTCATGGAACTTCGCATTCAGCACCTGATGCTTAATGCCCCTGCGGCTTAACATCTTGTCCAGCAGCTCGGAAATTTCGATGGTAACCGTGCCGACCAGCACCGGCTGTCCTTTTTTATGGCATTCTTCCACATCGTCACAGACAGCCTTGAATTTTTCCTGCTGTGTTTTATAAACCGCGTCCTGATGGTCTTCGCGGACAACCGGCTTATTCGTTGGAATCTCAATCACATCCATGCCGTAAATATCACGGAATTCCTGTTCCTCGGTCAGCGCCGTACCTGTCATGCCGGCCTTCTTTTCAAATTTATTAAAAAAGTTCTGGAAGGTAATCGTAGCCAGCGTGCGGCTTTCCCGTTTTACCTTTACATGCTCCTTTGCTTCAATCGCCTGATGCAGCCCGTCCGAATAACGGCGTCCCGGCATAATGCGCCCCGTAAACTCATCTACAATCAGCACCTCGTCATCTTTTACCACATAGTCCTTATCACGGAACATCAGATTGTGCGCCCGCAGCGCCAGGATAATATTATGCTGGATTTCCAGGTTTTCTGCATCCGCAAGATTTTCGATATTAAAGAATTTTTCGACTTTTTTGACACCGTCGGCCGTCAGGTTTACAACCTTGTCTTTTTCATTGACAATAAAGTCCCCGTCTTCTTCGACCTCGACACCCATAATGGCATCCATTTTGGTGTATTCGCCCGTGCCTTCCCCGCGCTTTAACTGCCTTGCCAGAATATCGCAGGCTTCATACAGCTTCGTGGATTTTCCGCTCTGCCCGGAAATAATCAGAGGTGTCCTGGCTTCATCGATTAAAATGGAGTCCACCTCATCCACAATCGCATAATGAAGGTCACGCTGTACGAGCTGTTCTTTATAGATGACCATATTGTCCCTCAGATAGTCAAATCCAAGCTCGTTGTTTGTCACATAAGTAATGTCACAGGCATAAGCTTCCCGGCGCTCGTCGCTTTCCATGCTGTTTAAAATACAGCCGACCTTCAGCCCGAGAAATTTGTGAACCTGTCCCATTTCATCCGCATCACGCTGTGCCAGGTAATCGTTGACCGTAACAATATGAACGCCTTTTCCCTCTAACGCATTCAGATAAGAAGGCATGGTTGCTACAAGCGTCTTGCCCTCGCCAGTCTTCATCTCGGCAATACGGCCCTGATGCAGGACAATTCCGCCAATCAGCTGCACGCGGAACGGCTCCATATGAAGCACGCGCCACGATGCCTCCCTGACTACTGCAAACGCCTCCACTAAAATATCGTCCAATGTTTCGCCTTCGCTCAGGCGCTTTTTAAATTCCGCTGTCTTGCCCTGTAATTCTTCATCTGACATTTCCTGCATCTGCGGACGCAGGCTTTCAATTTTATCAACAAGCGGCTTGATTCTTTTTAACTCACGTTCACTGTGAGTCCCGAATATTTTTTCAAATGCTCCCATACAATCTCCTATCGTTATCGTATACTAGTCAGACATCACAAACTGCCACCGTTACGCCAGCCGTTACGCCCGGGCTGCAGCACCATGCCCGGCTGGCCCACAGCCACAAAATCGGTTCTATTATAGCACTACTTTCATTTTGAAACAATAGATAATGCGGTGAACTATTTGTGAATATTTTATAAACTGTAAAAATTCAGGCAGCCCGGACTTTTCCCATAGCTGTAGCATTTCATATTCTCAGGAATCATATACACCCTGCATGCAGCTTTTCGAAATCCATTTTTTTAATTGCATGAATTTTCAGTTTATTTTATCCAATTCTATGCAATTTCAGAATCAATATATTTTTTTCACTTTTTTTCAAATTTATTGTTGACAAACTCCTATTTGTTTGATATTATAAGTTCATCAAAAACAACCGGACACAATAACAAAAGCAAATCATTCTCAGGATATCAGGATATAAAAACTGGATAAAAAAATCTGAATGAAAAAATCTGGATAAAAAGGCTGGATAATATAACTTCTAGAATAAGAAAATAGCCAGATAACCATTCCAGACAACAAAATATCTGGATAACCATTCCAGACAACAAAATATTCAGGTAATATATCCAGATAATTAATATCAGGATTACGGCACGAAACAAGCGCCTCAGAAATCCGCTTCATCCTGAAATGATACGCAGAGAGCGAGGTGAGTCCGCCAGGATAAGCAGTGAATACCTAATAATCTATGAAACGAGGTAAGGTCCAATGATTACATAATTTTAATTTCAAGTGCATTCACATCATCGAAAGAAAACGGAGAATACGCCAATGGACAGATTATTTTAAATCAGGCCGGTTTCAGACAGGCAGAAAAACAGACTTGAAAGAAAGCGGGGACAGACCAATGGAGGATTCAGTTTAAACCCAGACCCAAATATAACAAAACCAGATGAAAGCGGGGTACAATCCAATGGGAACCGTATCATAACCCGGACTTCAGTTTTTAAATCTTAACGAAAGCGGGGAGTTGTCCAATGCAGGCAGCAGCTTAAATCCAAATTTTAATTCTGAACAAATACAAGGAAAGCGGGGTACAGTCCAATGAAAACAGCAGCTTAATCCCCAACCCGGAAAGCACGGCAGCTGTTATATCTGGACACAGGAACACACAGTAACAGCTGAGATGGCAGCTTCCATCCATAGCTTGAATTGTCAGGACAGAAACAGAAAAGAAATTATTTAAGAAAGCAGGTACATTCCAATGGTTTCATAAGCTGAAGAAAATCCGTTTTTATAACAGACCGAATGAAAGCGAGGTATCATCCAATGCATGATTTTCATTGCACAAACGTTTTCAGGTTAGTTACATGATATGCATAAGAGACCGTGAAGATAGCACAGAAAAGTGGTCGGAAATTCAGTCGAGTACATTCATATATGGGTTCAGATCAGACGCATTCAAGGAAAACAGACATGGATACCGGATGGACTAAACTGAAGACACAGCTATAAAAAATTACATTTCATTCCTCATTTAAGATTATCGTTGTTAAGAAATTTCAAAAGAAAGGCATGGCAAGCATCCATGGAAATATCAGTCTGAGAGGCGTCAGTAATAACTCGAAATTACTGGCGCCTCTTATCCTATATCCGCTTTTCTGCGGCATTCGTTATCCGCCCTGTTACTGCTGTGATTTGCGCATCTTGTCTGCAAGATAATAGCCCAGGTTTTCCCCGGCATTCACCAGGCGGCATCCATAGAAAAACCCGCCTTTTGGCAGTTCTTTTTTCCACACAACCCTTGCTTCTACATTGATTGGTTCTTCCTCGTCCTCATCCCGTTGTTCATCGACAAACTGAATATACAGATGCCGCACATCCTGTTCTTCGATTTTTACCGGACATTCAAACCCGATTCCGTCTACACACAAATCGTGAATGAGAATATCCTGTCCGTCCGGGGCATTACTAATCTTAAGCCTGCCCGGCATATTCATCACAACCCGGGCAACCTTGCGGCGGTTTACCTTTACACTTGTCTTTGGAGCTGCAAGCGCATGATACTGCCTGCCGTCTACTGTCCGCTTCTGTATTCTGCAATTGGTCCATGCTTTTGGCATGTCCAGGCCGTCTTCATATATCGTGATTATCTGTACATGAGGACTGGAAAAATCCACAACCTGCCCCTCATGCCGAATCAGTTCCAATAAAACAACCTCGGAACGGACTCCTGCCACAACTGCATCCATATCTACAAGCAGTGTTTTATATTTGCAGCGGACTGTTACCTTCTGGCCCTTTTTCAACTCTGATATTTTCAAACTTCCTGCCTCCTGCTATTCTTTTCCTGTTTCCAGCTGGCCAGGCTTTTCGTTTCTGTCCTGCCTGGCCGGCACGGCTTCCTGTTTCTGCGACATTTTAAGCGCTGGCTGGACGTTTCGTTTCTGTCCTGCCTTCTGATGAAACTCTCCTGTTTCGCATAACCGGTAATTTTGCTGCCGTCTGCTCCGCAGCAGTATCAGTTTAACATACTTTATTCTATTTTTCCACCTCGTACTGGATATTTTTCTGTAACAGTTCAGGCAAGCTGACCTGTTACATGCAAAAATCCATTGAAAATCGCTTCGTGCAAAGAACCTGCCTGAACTGTTACAAATTTTGATAAATTACTGGAAAAAATTGATTGTTAAAAATGTTTTTTGATGATATACTAAATCTAAAATCCGAAAGAGAGATACTTTAGAACGTGTTTTAAAAATGCTTTCCAAGAAGATATGTTTCATAGTTTGCGGAAAAGTTTTAAAACACGCTCTTGAGGAGAAGTAATTCAGTAAAATTCCGTCATGGAGTTGGAGCATTTTTAATAATTAAGGAGGTATTTCGTATGTATCCAAGAAAGTGGAAACGTACAAAGAAGGCGGTTTCGCTTATGACCGCTTTTGCTATGCTGTCATCTGCTATGGGGACAACAGCGGCAGCTGCATCGGTTCAGCCATCCAGCCTGCCAGTTATGTCTGAGAAGTCTGAACAGGCTGTGCTCGATGGCCAGCCAGTTGTGGGGGAAGAATTGGAACAGGGTCTTGTGTTCGGCAGTCCGGTGATATCAGAGAAATCGGAACCGGAAGCAGTCGAGCCAATTATGGAAGAACCGGCAGCAGTTGAGCCGGTTATAAAAGAACCGGAAGCTGTGGCTGAGTCCGTTATGAAAGAACTGGAACCAGCAGCAGCTCGTGATTCAGCCGTGGCAGTTTCAGAACCGGTCAGCCCGCCAGCGATAGATGCAACTGAGCCGGATAATAACTTGGATGAGGAAGAAGCAGTCGCAGAAAACCCTGCCTCAGAAAAAGCCGGGGAATTAAGTTATTCGGAAGTGTATAATAAGATGATTGCCCTGAAGGAAACTGATGAAGAATATTTTTCTGAGGGAAAGACATGGACGAACTTTGAACCGTATGGTACAAAGGGGACACTTGGAAGTGAATATAGATGGGACGGTGGAACAATACTTGGCAATGTAAGAAGTGGCGTGGGCTGTGCGGCATTTGCTTTTCGATTAAGTGATGCGGCATTTGGTGATTTGCCGGCAAGGGTTGTCAATGACTTTAAGTTTGAAGATGTGAAGCCAGGCGACATATTGCGTATAAACAATGACAGCCATAGTGTTATTGTATTGCAGACAACTGATGTAGGTGTAGTAATTGCTGAGGGTAATTACAATAAGTCTGTACACTGGGGGCGTGCATTAAGCAAAGCTGAGGTTGAGAGTGCGAATTTTATCGTTACACGTTATCCGGCAGATTATATTCCATCAGAAGCTGATACAGTAGAAACGGAAGTTGCAAGTGGGACTCTCGGCAGTCTCAGCTGGAGACTGACAAGCAGAAGAATACTTACTATCTCTGGCAGCGGAGAAATGAAGAATTTTTCTACTAATGACCGTCCAGAATGGGAAACATATAAAGACCAGATTAGTACAGTTGTGATAGGGAATGGTGTTACCAGTATAGGAGATTATGCGTTTTATCAAAGTGCAAATATTCTTTCTGTAAGTATATCTGGCACAGTGCAGACTATTGGGAGAAATGCTTTTGAAAATTGCTCAGAGCTGATTTCTGCGACAATTCCAGAGGGTGTAACAACTATCGGAATTGAAGCTTTTAAAGCTTGCAAAAAATTTCAATATGTTGATTTTCCATCTACGATTACGTCAGTAGGCGCTGGTGCGTTTATGGAATGTGACAAGGTGACTCGTGTAAGATTTAAGCCTGGCAGTAAGACGGTTGAGAAGGTTACGATAGGTGATAATATATTTTCCAGATGCTGGTCCCTAATGGATGTGACTCTGCCAGAAAAAGCTGATTGTATCAGTTCAGGTATGTTTACAGGCTGTCTTGTACTTCCTAAACTGTATATTCCAGTAGGAATAACAGAGATAAAATCAATGGGAGACAGTGGTCCTCCATTTGGTAGTTGTAACCAGTTAAAGGAAATATATTTTGCTGGCAGTGAAAATACATGGAATAACATAGGTGGAAAGAAGGCTTTGTATGGTTTAAGTGCAACAGTAAAATTTGATGAGCCGTTTCCAAACCCATTTGCCGATGACCCAAATGACCCAGGTGACGGCATGGGCGGCGGACATATACACAGCTGGGCATCTGCAGAATGGAGCCATGACGACAGCTATCACTGGCATGAATGTACGGCTGATGGATGTACTATCACAGACAGCAAGGATAAAAACGGCTATGGGGCACACAGCTATGGCAGCTGGGTAACTGATGTGAATGCGACATCTTCGCAGAGCGGAAGCAGGCACAGGGATTGTACAGCATGTGCTTATCGCCAGACAGAAAGCATTCCTGCTACGGGCGGCAGTTCGGGTGGAAGCTCCGGCGGTTCGGGCAGCGGCTCCGGCGGCAGTTCGGGTGGTTCCAGCGGCTCCGGCGGTTCCGGTGGCTCTCTCGGCTCCAGCACAATAACAAATCAATATGGTACTTTCTACACCTCCACAAAATCCGAAACGTTTGACCGGGGCCAACATAGCAGCATAAATTATGGTCTTCCCAACCCCAAAATCAACCCTAATTTTAACGTAGACGACTTTACCTATCGTTGGACTTCCTCCAACCAGGATGTGGTTGGATTTTTGTCCTTGGACAAACCATGTTCAACCATTACCACAGAGGTAAAGTACAGCGGTAATGGTGCAAAATGGTATTTTGTGGGCAGCGGCCAAGCCACAGTTACAATTGATCTGTATTACTGTGGTCAATTCGTAACAGAGCTGCATACGATCCATGTAACCGTAACTGGCAGCGGTATAGAGCTGACGATCAGCACTGGCGGAAAAACAACCTTTGAGAGCGGGGAGACCGTTTCTTTGAGTGTGAGCTCCAAAGGAACCCAGCCTCCCGGTTATCAGTGGTGGGCTCTTAAGTTCATGCCCGAAGGAGGCACAACCGGCGGGGGCAAAGTTACACCTGAAACAAACGACAACTCCAGAGTTACTTGGACTTGTCCCATGGTAACAGAACCGACCAAATTCCGTTTTGTCTGCTACCCACTTAACCAGTACGGTTCGCCAATGCAGCAATACGCAAAGATGATTGACATCACGGTTCTGCCTGTCAAGTGTACGGTGTCGTTCGATCCCAATGGCGGCACTGGCGCCATGACAAGCGAAACTGTTGACGGTGGCAGCAGGTATCGGCTCCCCGATTGTACCTTTACCGCCCCCGAGGGCAAGGAGTTTAAGGGCTGGGCCGCCAGCGCCAACGGCACGGCTCTTTCCTCCGGCTCCCTTGTCATCATCAAAAAAAGTGTCACCCTGTACGCCATTTGGGAAGACATTGAAGTGGGAACCTTTGACATTCACTTCGATGCCAACGGCGGCACACTGTCCGGCAGTACCACCAAGACCACCGCTCCGAATGGCCGTTTGGAGGGAACTCTGCCCAAGCCTGTGTACGAGGGCTATATCTTCCAGGGCTGGTTTACCCAGCCAACCGGCGGCAATCCAATTACCAACGATACGGTATTCCGGGAGGACACCACTGTTTACGCGCACTGGCTGGATCAGGATTCCATCCCAGGTCAGGACTTGGCCTTTGCGGAATCCTCCAAGACGGTCACGTACGGCGACGTGCCCTTC
>OFHA01000456.1_pt1 | contig 35965 bp, 28 predicted proteins | sample 1521891 | NCBI WGS metagenome assembly OFHA01 (sample SAMEA3504089, study PRJEB24116) | mouse gut metagenome | biome: mouse gut; feature: mouse-associated habitat; material: faeces | place: Denmark | collected 2011
ATTTCCTGCCGCAGCACTGCTTATACTTCTTGCCGCTTCCGCAGGGACAGGGATCATTGGGATAAATCTTCTCGCTCTCGCGCTTCTTCGGCGCCTTGGCAAGACTGGTATCCTTGTTGGTTCCCGTCACCTTGGCCACCTGCTCGCGCTCCGCCTTCTCCTCCACACGCACATGGAGCAGAATCCGCACCGTCTCCTCCTGGATGCTGGAGGTCATAGCCGAGAACATCTCATAGCCGCTTAGCTTATACTCTACCAGAGGATCCCGCTGTGCAAAGGCCTGCAGGAGCGCGGGATTCAGATCGTTTCCGGCGGAACCGACAATCACTTGATGCTGGTAGATCTGACGGCTTATGGCTTAACAGGAAAAGAAACGGAAAAACTTCTGGATTCTGTCAATATTACCTGCAATAAAAATACGATTCCAAATGACCCGAAATCTCCGTTTGTGACCAGCGGTATCCGTATCGGAACGCCGGCAGTGACTTCCAGGGGATTCAATACAGAGGATATGGATCAGATCGCAGAGGCAATTGCCATGATGATCAAAGAAGGAGAGGCAAGAGCCGAAGATGCGAAGGCAATTGTAAAGAACCTGACAGAAAAATATCCGCTGAAATAATACATCAAAAGATTCGAGTATGTATATGGCTGTGCAATGTCAGGTTGCATGGCCGTATTTTTTGCAATCTTTGTTTGTTTATGATAGGATGGTAGAAAAAGAATGTGAGGTTTATATGGACGATTTATTAAAAGTAGGCATTATCACGAATACGCATGGACTGCGGGGAGAAGTGAAAGTATTTCCTACGACGGATGATGCGAAGCGCTTTTTGGATCTGGATGCAGTGATTTTAGATACCAAAACAGAAAAGAAAACCGTGGAAATCGAAACGGTCAGGTTTTTTAAGAATATGGTCATTTTAAAGATGAAAGGATTTGACCATATCAATGACGTCGAAAAACTTCGGAAAGCAGAGTTGTATGTGACAAGGGAACAGGCGGTGCCTCTCGGTGAAAACGAATATTTTATTGCGGATCTGATCGGTCTTTGCGCGGTGTCGGACGAGGGAGAAGCGTTGGGAAAAGTTGCGGATGTCATTCAGACAGGCGCCAATGATATCTATGTGATCCGCCGTCCGGAAGCGTCCGATTTGTTAGTCCCGGCAATCCGTCAGTGTGTCAGGGAAGTGGACCTGAAGAATCGTTCGATTACCGTTCATCTGCTGCCGGGGCTGCGGGAATTAAATCAAAAATAGTGCCTGTCGGCGGAGAGAAAGATCTTATGAATGTATATATAAAAATCGGGTTATTTATTCTTGCAGAATTGATGTTAAACAGGATTGTAAGCCTGATGTTTCATCTGATGGCAAAAAAGCACAATTCGGTCCATCTTCGATTTACAAAAAGTATTGTCAAAGTATTTATTGTCATTGTGGTTCTCTACAGTTTGGCACAGCAGTTTGAAGTGACAAAGGATATCAGCAAGACGCTGCTGCATGAGAGCATTGTGGAATATACCGAAATACTGGCGGAACATCCGGGGAGCGCCGTTTTTTTCTCCGCAGGCGGCATGAAAGCGGTAGAGTGGGCGTTTCTGATCAGTGGCGGTTTGACCGTGGCGTATATGACGAAACTGTTTGTGGCGGTTTTTGTGGAACAAAACGCAGATGCCGCCGTGCAGGAGAAGTATGATGCACGGAAGGTTTATATGAGTCCGCTCAGCGCGGCGGTTTTGACGGCGGCAAGTATTCTGTTTCCGGTAATGGGGCTGTTTTCCGGACTTACGATGGATAAACTGGCGGATCTGGGACAGGGCTTTATGGGGGCTTCGGAAGCCGGCGGAAAAGTAGCATACTTTAGTTTTGGAAACTTAAAAGGAGGGGCAACGTCCATTTTGATCGGGGCACTGCTCTATGTTGTAGTGGGACGGGGCTGGATGTTAAAACGGGCGGAACCTGAAAAAGATAAGGCCGGCAGTATATATCTGAACAGATGGCCGAAGCTTCTGGATCTGGAGGATTATCTTTACAGGCCCATCCTGCTGTTGATTCTGCCGACGGTCTGCGGCTGTATCTGCGGTATTTTAGATAAAATAACAGATGTTACATCTAAATTTATGATTATTACGGGCGGAGCCGTCGCAGGATTTTTGAATACGATAACGGATGCCATGGTAGTGCTTTTGCGAAAGACCATTTACAGGGACCACACAAAGAAGGGCGAGCTGAAAGAAGGAAACGGGCTGACCTATGTTCTGGGCAGTGTGATAAATGTCATTTGCGGACTTTTAAACCATACGTTGTGGCGCGGCAATCCCAGAGAGATCGATTACAGGCATAAACTGGCACTGGATTACTGGAGCCGCAGAGAGACCATTTATATGATCACCAGGAGCCTTTCCTATGGACTGCTTTTGTTTTCCGTCGGTTTGTGTGTGACACTGATTTATCTGCTGGTAGGAACTCTGAAATAAAGAGGGCTGTTAATGATACTGAAAGGGAGAAGTGCATAATGAAAAAACTTTTGTTGATCTATAATCCCGTCTCCGGCATGACGAAGACAAGGCTGAGCCTGCAAAAGGCGGTGGAGTTTTATGACAGTCAGGATTATCTTGTCACGGTCTGCCTTGTGAAAAGGCTGGAGGATTTTGATAAAGAGATAGATTTTAAATCTTTTGATCTGATTGTATGCAGCGGAGGGGACGGGACACTGAATATTACGGTCTCTTTTCTGCTGCGGAAAAATCTGCCGGCCCAGATTGCCTATATTCCTTCCGGTTCCACCAACGATTTTGCGTACAGCCTGGGGCTTTCTGGGGATATCGATGCATTGCTGCGAAATACCGTAAGCGGAGAGCCCAGATGGATCGATGTGGGGCGTTTTAATGCATCCCGGTATTTTCTGTATGTGGCGGCGTTTGGTATTTTTACCAAGGTTTCCTATACCACATCCCAGAAAGTAAAGAATCTGTTGGGACATGCCGCCTATATTCTGGAAGGGATTAAGAGCATTGCCGATTTAAAAAGCTATCATATGACAGCGCAGCTTGAGGGGGAAGAGGTAGAAGGTGACTATATTCTCGGTATGGTCACAAATTCTTTATCCATCGGCGGATTTAAAAATATTCTTCCGTCGGATACTGCCCTGGATGACGGGCTCTTTGAGATAGTGCTTGTGAAGATGCCGAAAAGCCTCGTCGCATTGAACGAGATCGTTCTTTCGCTGCTGAGCGATAAACCAGAAGATAACCAGCATATTCTTTACAGAAAGGCTTCCGGGGTGATACTGCGCTCGGAAGAGAAAATATCCTGGGCGCTGGACGGGGAGTTCGGAGGCGAGGAGGATGTTGTGCGGATCGAGAACAGGAGAAAGCTGCTCTCGATCGTATGCTGAAAAATCAGGGAATCACATCCGTCTGAGCCGGAGGCTGTACGGGAGCTGCTCCATTTTCCGGCGGAACCTGCACATCGGGAGGGGGAAGTACCGTACCATCCTGAGGAGGAAGTAGCGTACCGTCCTGGGGAGGAAGTACAACGGGAGGCTCCGGAGTGGCGGGTACGGATGGTACGGCCGGCACGGATACCTTTTCACCGGAGAGGTTGGTGGCCTGTTTTTGTTCCGTACCGCTCAGATGATAGCATAAAACAGGAATTCCCTGCTCAATATTTTCAAAGATCGTTTCCGCTACGGAGGGGGGAAGGTTGATACATCCGTGGGAACCGTTTGTCTTGTAAATGGAAGCGCCGAAAGTAGAGCGCCAGGAACTGTCATGCATACCGATATTTCCGTTAAAGGGCATCCAGTAAGAGACCGGCGTTCTGTAATTTTCTCCTTTCAAAGTAGCGTTTCGTTCCTTATAGGTAAGGGAGTAGGCGCCGTCCGGCGTGGCATTGCCGCGGGAAGGATTTCCGGATACAAAATCGGATTCCACAATAAGTTCCCCGTCTTTGTAAAAAAATAAATGCTGTGCGGTCAGATTGATCTCCACATAGGTATTGCCGTAATCCGGACCGTCATGGCTTTCCGCCTCCAGCAGATAAGCGGGTTCCCTGCTGGTGCTTTCGCCGTTGCGGATAATTTCCATCAGAGCATTCACTTCCGCTTCTTTATCGATCATCCAGCCATAATAGCCGTTTTTGATCGTGACCGTTTCCCCGTATGAAGTTTCCAGTGTTTTGGAGGAGTAGGCAGTATTATACTTTTTGGCAAGACTTTTTACATACTCGACAACGGCCTCGCGGTCAATAGAACGCTTTCCGCTTTTGTTCAGAGATATCCATTCGGAAAGAGTATTGCCGTCCAGAACTTCGGACCGGCTGCCAAACTGATAAGTGACAGTCATGTCAGAATAACCCTGGAACAGAGCAAGGCGCTCTGCCAGGGTTGGATCATCAAAAGAGTATCTGGGAGGCTTGTAAACACCGACCTCGTTCAGTATAAGGGTATCTTCAAGGCGGCAGACTGCCTCGGCAGCCGCCTCATAAAGTTTGTCAGGCAGAATTTCCGTGCCGGCTACCTCCGGGACGATTTTATAACCACTGTCCTTGTCATAGGTGATATAAGCATTCTCCGGTGCCGTCCATTGTCCCTTATCCATACAGTCCAGTGCTTCAATGGCAGAGTGTAGTTTTTCCTGATCGTATTGCATATTCAGCGTATATTCTTTTTCGCGAAAAGCCTGAAGCCCCCAGGTCAGCGGAATCTGACTATCCAGCAGAGACCGCAGCGAATTTTTATCTTCCAGACAAAGGCCGATCGCTTTGCCGGATATCTGCTCGGTGTCGTCTCCGTTTTCTCCTATGGTTAATATGTAATCTGAGGCGAGAGTGTTGATCGCAGCCTGCGCGCCCGCCAGATTCAGTCCGGAGACATTGACGCCGTTTATGATAGTGCCGGGAAAGAAAACATCCCGGTATGCGTTGCCTATCAGAAAATACAGAACGGCAACAGCCAGAAATATACCTGCCAGAGTAATCTGCAATTTAGAGAACCCGGACTGAGAGGTACCGCTTTTCGGCGCCTCTTTCGTTTTTTTATTTGATTTTTTTGTCTCCCCCATCTGTGTGGCTGCCTCTCTTCTATCAAAATAATTCTTTCTTTCCAATTATATGATGATATCGGAAGGAAAAGGTTTTTGTTTCTCTAAAAACCCTGAAAAAATAAAACGGGCTAAACAGAAATGGCAGCAGAAATATTATCCTGCCGCCATACTTTTATTTTAGGTTTTTTCTGTACCGCGTTTGAGCATGACAGAATCTTTTGTTCTTATAATCGGAAAATCTTAGGGTGTCTCTACAACCTTTTTGAACATGGATTTGTCAATACCGCAAACAGGGCATACCCAGTTATCCGGCAGGTCCGTAAAAGCTGTTCCGGCAGCTATGCCATGTTCTGGATCACCTTTCACGGGATCATAAGTGTATCCGCAGGGATTGCAAAAATATTTGTCCATTTTAAAATCTCCTTATCGTTTGTATTTATTTTAGTAGCGATCAGATCGTAATATTACAAAAAAACAAAAGCATCTTTCCGGCAAACCGGGATTAGCCAAAATATCTGTCCAACAACCCTTTGAATGCTTTGCCGTGACGAGCCTCGTCGCGGGCCATTTCGTGAACGGTATCATGGATAGCATCGAGGTTTGCTGCTTTTGCTCTCTTTGCAAGATCAAACTTACCGGCAGTAGCACCGTTCTCAGCCTCTATTCTCATTTCGAGGTTCTTCTTGGTGGAATCTGTTACCACTTCACCAAGAAGCTCTGCAAATTTAGCGGCGTGCTCAGCTTCTTCATAAGCAGCCTTCTCCCAGTACAGTCCGATTTCAGGATAACCTTCTCTGTGAGCTACTCTTGCCATTGCAAGATACATACCAACTTCGGAGCACTCGCCGTTAAAGTTTGCTCTCAGATCCTCGATGATATCTTCGGAAACGCCTTTCGCTACGCCTACAACATGCTCTGCAGCCCATGTCAGCTCACCAGCCTGCGCCGTAAATTTTTCAGGACCTACACCACACTGAGGACATTTCTCGGGGGGCTGATCTCCTTCATGAACATAACCGCATACCTGACATACAAATTTCATTGTTTTTCTCCTTTTCTTTTTAAGATGATTATATTTTAACCGGAAAAGTACCCGGTTGTAAACGCTTTTTCTGATGTTTTGGATATTTTTGGAAGTTTTTCTGTCTTCAGTTTTCGGGGGTATCCGCTTTTTTGCAGCAATTTCCGCATATGCCGTAAAAATAGGTAATATGCCCCGCGATCTGCCCGTCAAAATTGACGCCGGCAATATCTTTTATGGTATCAATATTCTGCATCTGCAGATCGATTACGCTGCCGCATTCTTTACAGATAAAATGGTAGTGTGGGAAAGTCTTTGCGTCAAAATGATCCACACCATCCCCCACATTCAGTTTTCGGATTTCACCGAGATCCGTCAGAAGCTGAAGGTTCCGGTATACCGTACCGAGGCTGATATTAGGAAAGGTTTCCCGGACATCCATATAGACCATATCTGCCGTGGGGTGATCCTCCCTGTTCATAAGACAGTCTTTGATCACTTCCCGCTGCCTGCTGTATTTCAGTGCCATGTCGTCTCCTTAATAAAGTGAGCATAAATGTATCCATAGAATAGTTCACACTTACTTTTTGAAAATAGGAATGATTACTATTTTAATATAGCATAATTTTTCGACTTGTCAACACCTGTACTTATTTTTATATTTTTTTAAGAAGATTATTCTTCTCTTTTTACCAAAGGCGGATAAGAATATGTTATACTGTTTACAAAATTCGGGGAAATAATAAGTATGAAATTAAAAACGAGATTATTAATTGCATTTTTAGTTATGATATTCGTACCGCTGTTATTGACAACGGTAGCGTTCTGGAGTATCGGTGCGGTCATCAGGGGACAGGAGTTAGGAACTCCGATGGATGATCCGGAGATGTTTTTATATGCCAGAGAGCTGATCGCGCCGAATTTTTTGTTTTCCATGGCGGTGGCAATCGCAGCCATTCTTGTATTTACGGCGCTTGTACTGAGCGTCTGGATTTATTCGAGTGTGTTTAACCCGGTGCAGGAACTGAATATTGCCATGAAAAATATTGCGGAGGGAAATCTGGATTATCAGGTGCCCTCGCCGGAACATAAGCAAAAAGGAGAGATAGCGGAACTTGCGGTCAATTATGAAGATATGCGGCTCCGGCTCAAGGAATCCACGGAAGAAAAATTACAGCGTGAGAATCAGAATAAGGAACTGATCACCAATATATCCCATGACTTAAAAACGCCGATTACCGCAATCAAGGGCTACGTCGAAGGAATTATGGACGGTATTGCCAACACACCAGAAAAAATGGATAAATATATCCGTACGATCTATAATAAGGCTAACGATATGGATCGGCTGATCAATGAACTTTCCCTCTATTCCGGTATCGATTCCAACCGGATACCTTATAACTTCCATCGTCTGAACGTGGCGGACTATTTTCAGGATTGCCTTGAGGAAGTGGGACTGGATTTGGAATCTGAGGACATTGAGCTGAGTTATTCCAATCTGGTGACGCCGGAAACAGTCGTGATCGCAGATCCCGAACAACTGAAACGGGTGGTAAATAATATTATCAGCAACAGTGTGAAGTATCAGGATAAGAAACCGGGGAGTATTGATATCCGTATTCTGGATGAGATAGATTCCATCCGCATTGAGATTGAAGATAACGGCAGAGGCATTGCCCAGAGAGACCTGCCAAAGATATTTGAAAGGTTTTACCGCACGGATGCCTCCCGCAATTCCACAAAAGGCGGCAGCGGCATCGGACTCTCGATTGTAAAAAAGATCGTGGAGGACCATGGCGGATATATCTGGGCAACCAGCAAAGAGGGTGAGGGAACCTGTATGCACATCGTACTGAGAAAATACGAAGAGGTGAACCAGGAGCCGAAGAGTGTTGCCGTTGACGGTGCGGTGCCGGAGGCGGGGCGAAAAAAGAAATCGGACCAGACAGTGGGAACTTAAAGGACCAGGCGGAAACAGAAATGAAAGATCAGAGAAAGGCAGGAGTATTATGAGTAAGATTTTGATCATCGAAGACGAAGAAGCGATTGCGGATCTGGAGAAGGATTATCTGGAACTGAGCGATTTTCAGGTGCATATTGAAAACAGCGGGGACAGTGGATTAGAGGCGGCTCTGGCGGAAGAATTTGATCTGGTTATTCTGGACCTTATGCTGCCGGGCATGGATGGATTTGACGTCTGTAAAAGAATCCGTGAAAAGAAAAATATCCCTATTTTAATGGTATCTGCCAAAAAAGATGATATCGATAAGATCAGAGGACTCGGTCTTGGGGCCGATGATTATATGACGAAACCGTTCAGCCCCAGTGAACTGGTAGCGCGCGTAAAGGCGCATATGGCACGGTATGACAGGCTGGTGGGCTCCGCCTTAAAGAGCAATGATATCGTGGAGATCCGGGGCATCAAGATTGACAAGACCGCCCGCCGGGTATGGATAGACGGAGAGGAGAAGACCTTTACCACAAAAGAATTTGATCTGCTCACCTTCCTTGCCGAAAATCCGAACCATGTCTATACAAAAGAAGAACTGTTCCGCGAAATCTGGGATATGGACTCTATCGGGGATATTGCCACGGTAACGGTGCACATCAAAAAGATCCGTGAAAAAATAGAGTTTGATACCTCAAAACCGCAGTATATAGAAACCATTTGGGGAGTGGGCTACAGATTTAAAGTATAATCCATCGGGCCCAAAGTGATGCGGTCAGGGGAACTTGACAACGCCGCTGCCCTGACCGCATACCTGTATTCTGACGCATCAGGCTCCCTTTTAGTCGTTGGGGCGCTGATAAAACCGCCCCGTAAGCTGCTGCGTATTCATCGTATTAATAAAGGCATTCTTGTCGATTTCCTTTGTCTTTTTAATGACTGACTTGATTTCATCCCTTCCCACAACCGAATAGAGCATATTGCATTCCTGTTTTTTATAACAGCCAATGCCCTTAAAGAGCGTTGCGTCATGGTTTGTATTTTCCCGGATTTCCTGGTAAATTTCATCCGGTTTGGAGGTGATGATAAGCAGCGTCTGTTTCTGATAACGCTTATAGAGAAAATGCAGCACCTGAGTGGAAGTATACTGAAAAATAATGGAATAAAGTGCTTCCTCCCAGCCGAACAGATATCCCGCGATCAACAGAATAATGCAGTTTCCCGCAAAAATATAATTCCATGTCTCGATACCGTATTTTTCCGAAAAGAAGATAGCGATAAAATCGGTGCCGCCGCTGGTAGCATTGGCATAGAGACAAAGGGAAATGGAAAAGGCATTTAAAATGCCGCCAAATACACTGACAAGAAGAATATCATTTGTCATCTGAAAGCCGGACAAAACATCTGTAAAAATACCCGTCAGTATAATCATCAGACAGGAATATCCGGTAAATTTTTTCCCTATATATTTAAAGCTGATGATAACGGGAACGGCATTCAGGGAAAAGTTGATCAGGGAATAGGAAAGTTCAAGATTTCCAAAATGCCTGGCGATCTGCTGCAGAAGCAGGGTAAGCCCGCTGAATCCGCCCGGGAGAAGATCCCCGGCGCGGACAAAACTTTTAATATTCATAGCCATCAAAAAGGAGGCGGCAATAATCAGTGCCGTTCTTTTTGCATCGTCTAAAAGGGTATTTTTTTTCATAATAACTTATGCCTCTCTCTTTATGTCCGTAATTGCTTTTGCCGATGTTATCTGCCCTTATGCCATGCCAGACGTACACTGGCGGGATGATAGCTTTTTGTAAGCCAGTCCATATCGTTTGTGATCCAGTCCATGATCTCAAGCTGCCGGCTCTCCCAGGCAACGGACGCGGCATGAGCCACGGTAGTTTCCTCAACTTCCATGGAGGTGTCGATTTCGTTATAGCCGAAGATGTATCCGCCTGCGCTCCAAATGCTGAAATTGCTGTCAGGGCCGGGATCGGGCGCATCTCCTCTTGCAGCGATCAGTGCGTCATGGCGCGCCTTGTACTCTTCTTCACAACCGGGTTTTAATTTTGTCATAAACATTCTGTGGCGTATCATTTCTTTATTTTCCCTGATTATGCCAAAATTATGATACATCAGCCGCATATTCTGACCGGGGGTGGAGATCCAGGTAAAAGTATCCTCCATCCTGCCGATCAGTGCAGGAATCTGTTCGGTGGCCATTGCATACAGATCTTTTTTTGTATCGGTTTCACAATAGCCGAAAATCAGGGAAGAACAACTCCAGATACTGAAATTCCGCACTTCATGCCTGTCTAAAAATGCGGTGAGTTCCGGCCAGATTCCGCCGAGATTTTTCCGGTACGAGTTCATCTGTCCCTTTTTTATTTCCATTGCAAAAGTATGGCGTTCCATTTGATTTCCTCCTGTTGGTATTTATTTTGTATGGTAATGTTCATTTGATTCGGGTACATTATAGCACATATCATTTCCGATAAAACAGAAAATTACAAAAAATAAGAATTTTTAATATAATGTGGAAGGGAGCGCTATATTTCTTGAAACGGTCCGTTTTTTTTGGTAACATGATAACGGAGTTGAAGATTGAAAATTAATTGATAACGGGTGAACAATTTGAGAGCGGATATTAATATTATATATGAAGACAGTGATATTCTGGTGTGCAGAAAACCGGCGGGACTGGCAACCCAGAGCGCAAGGGTGTCGGCGCCGGATCTTGTCAGCGAACTGAAAAACTATCTGGCGGAAAAGAAGGAAGCGTATCTGGCATTAATACACAGGCTCGATCAGCCTGTGGAAGGGCTTCTTGTCTTTGCGAAAAATAAAGAGGCGGCAAAAAATCTGAATGAACAGCTTAAGATGAGTTCTTTTGATAAAGTATATTATGCGGTAGCGTTTAATCAGCCGCCGGTGCAGGAAGGTATGCTTGAGGACTATATGATAAAGGATGGTTCAAAGGCGAAGATTGTTACGGCAGATACGCCTGGCGCCAAAAAGGCGGTGCTGCACTATAAGCTTCTGGCGATAAAAAAGGGCAGGGCGCTCTATGAAGTGCGTCCGGAAACGGGAAGATTCCACCAGATCCGGGCACAGATGGCTCATGCGGGGATGCCGCTTTTAGGGGATAAAAAGTACGCCGATGCGGCGATCATTATGTATTCGGACGTACATGGCATTAAAAATGTGGCACTCTGCGCGTTTAAGCTGAAGCTGACACACCCGAAAACGGGTGAGGAAATGCTTTTTGTGAGCAAACCGGCGGGAGAAGTTTTTCTGGAATTTAAAAAGGAGTAAAACAATATATGAAACATATAATGCGCCTTATCTGCGGCATGGGGGTTTATCTGTTCCTTTTTTGCTTGGTTGTAGTCTATTCCCTGTATGCCCCGGAGGGCTATATCCAGATCGCCACTCATAAGTATCTGTTTTTCAGAAAGCTTTGCCTGATCACGGCGGGGGTGATGATCCCGCTTATCACGTTATATTATATCATACCGCCCATTGGGAAAAGCTGGCGGAAGATGATAGGGCATATTTCGACAACGGATATTTATATGCTTCTTTTTTTGCTTGTCAATATTATTTCTTTTCTCGGTACTAAGTTTCCGGAAGAAGCGCTCTGGGGGACCAGCGGCTGGTATATGGGGTTTGCCGTACACGTATTTTTTGTGGGAATTTATTTTTTTATCTCCAGATTTTATGACGGCAGAATCGACGTGCTGCCTTTTCTTATGGCGGCAGCATTTCTTATATTCTTATGGGGGCTTTTGAACCGGTTTTCGATCTATCCGATCGATATGCAGTATGAGAATGAACAGTTTATTTCCAGTATGGGGAATATTAACTGGTTTTGCGGCTTCTGGTCGATATTTTTCGTGATAGGCGTGGTGGTGTATGTCCTGTGCGAAAAACGATGGATGCGGATTTATTCCGGTATTTTCAGTATAACGGCGCTGGGACTTGGCGCAGTGGAGGGGAGCGATTCGGCCTTTCTCTCCATGGCGGTTGTTTTTTTCTTTCTCTTTTTCCTTTCCTTTCAAAAGACGGAATATATGAAAAGATGGCTGGAACTGGGTATATTTTACTGTGCATCGTGTCAGGTAATGCGGGTGATTGTAAAGCTGGATAAAGAGAGCCTGAGTATGGATACCACTACCATGTGGATCATGTTGGGGAATCTGACATTGGTCGTGCTTATCATATTATGTGTTCTGCGGATATTGGCAGGGAGAGTAGATAAACGCTCAGAGGGAGAGTGGATTTGGAAATGGAAATGGTTGAGATATGCAGCGGCAGGGTTCGTCATCGGAGCGGCCATAATATATCTGATATTGCTTGTGCTCAATACAAGGGCGCCGGGAAGTCTGGGGGTTTTGTCAAAGTATTCGATATTTTTATTTGACGGACACTGGGGAAGCGCCCGGGGAACCACCTGGCGTGACGGATTTGCAATTTATCAGTCTTTCTCCTGGCGGGAGCGGCTTTTCGGGACAGGGCAGGACTGCTTTGCCATATATGCTTATCAGGTTCCGGAATTATCTGCAAGACTTGTTGAGGAATGGCCCGGTTCTAGGCTGACAAATGCCCATAATGAATGCATCACATATCTGGTTAATATCGGAATTTTCGGGTTGCTTGCTTTTATCGGCATTTTTTGGAGCAGCTTTAAACGGCTTCTGGAAAAAGCAAAAAAAGAACCTCTGTGTTATATGTATGCGGCGGTTTTACTGTCTTATTTTATACATAATCAGTTCAGCTTTTCACAGATATTGAGTACACCCTATATTTTTATGATGCTGGGGCTGGGGGAGAGTCTAATGAGGAGAGAGGAGAAGTCATAAGAATAAAGGAAGAAAAAGGCAAAGATAAAATGAGAAAAATACTTGTCAATCTGCGGATATTCTGATAAAATGTAGAAAATTTGCAGTAAGAGTTTTAGTTGGTTGGGTAATTAAATATGTGATATCCCCTCAAAGTAAAATGATGCATTGGGGGGGTATTTTTTTATTCTTTAAACTGACTGACTTTTTGCGGATTTTGCGCAAAAAGGGGCTAAATTTGCGCTGGTGCACCAAGTGTTTAGACTATGTGCTAATATATAAAAATATTATGTATATATCTAAAAATTTTCAAATAAAAGGTAAAAGTTTGTTGAGGAAAATAGATAAAGAAAAGAAAGATGGATTTACATTAATAGAACTGATTGTCACCCTGGCGGTCGGCGCCCTAGTACTGTCCGTATCCATAGTAGGTATTGTGGCATGGGTACACCATGCGGATTTTGTACGAAACGAAAACTATGCGGAGACAATCTATTATGCGGCGCAGGCTGAGCTCACCAGATACCGCAGCAACGGGCAGCTCGGAGAGCTGGAAGAATATGTGATGAAAAACAATCAGGTGGTACCGGTGGAAGATATCGTGGTAACACCTGCCATCGATCAGGAAGCATATCAAAACAGACTGTACTATTTAAAAAAGGATGCGGGCAGCATCGATGAAGGAAATCCTCTGGGGGGGTTGCTGGCACCCTATATTTACGATGGCAGCATTATGGATGGTGTCGTATGTGTGGAATTTGATCCCGGTGACGGAACGGTATATTCGGTCAGCTACAGTGATGAAAATAATGCGTTTACATATGAAAAAGCACCGGGTGAGGAGGAGGAAAAGGAAGTATCTCTTCTGAACAGGGAACAGGATGTGCGCAAAAAAAATCGTGTGGGCTACTACAGTACCGATCTCTCCGAAGGAGCGCCGGATGCGGTGGGTAAGACCAGACTGGATAAGGTACAGCTGATCAATGAGGAGCAGCTTTATCTGAAATGGTCATTGCCTGAGAGATATAAAAATATCAGGGGCTTTCTGACCTATACGCTGGAAATTTATGAGAAGGGAAATGATGCGCCGGACTATATTTTCGCGGTAAAAGGGAGCAGGCTTAAGACCAGAGATACGGAAGATATCCCGGAATATATCGTTGAATGTACGGAAGGAAAAACAGGGGAAGTTTATGCGTTTACGGCTTATATGGATGCGGATGGGGCGATGTATCTTGTACTGGATGCCATCGACTACGGTGCTGCGCCGGAAAAGATAGCGGCAGCCACCGAGCCTGGCACGGGAGAATGGCATTTTGACACATCCGGCCTTAAAAATTCCGCCAGCATTTTACAGCTTTTCCCGGAGCCGGAAGATATTTATATTCGGGTACAGGCGCAGGGGATGCCCTATAAAACCAGCGCCTGGAAGCAGAGCAATACATCCAATACCATGTTTGCCTCCATGAAAGAAGAGACAGGATCAGACTCTTATACTGTCGAAAATGCGAGGCATCTGTATAATATCCGCTATCGGGAAAAAGAGAGCGGTCTTCTTGGCATGTCCAAAAACATATCTTACAGACAGAGCACCGATATCACCTGGCTGAAAACGACTGAAAAACTGTATCACAGCATAGAGGAAGGCGCCGGAATGAAACAGGCGTTCCTGCAGGCGGAAGATCTGTGTATGCCCGGGGGATTTACGGAAAGCGTCCCCTGTTTTCTGCCTATTCCTTCTCTGGGAGTGAACTCTACATTGGAAGTATCGGGATCACGGAAATATGAATTGAAAGATTTTGTATTGTATCAGGAAACACCCGGGACGCAGGAGCCGGAAACAAACGAAAACGGACAAAGGGCGCAGGTGGTAAAACCGCTGGGACTGGTGGCGGAAAACCAGGGCAAAATACAGGGGCTTACCGTCAGCAATATTTATGTTGAGGGCGTCAGAAATGTGGGGGCGGTCTGCGGGATCAACAGCGGAAAAGGAAATCTAAACAAAATCTCCGTAACCGGCAGGGTAATCGGAGAGGAAAACACGGGCGGCATTGTGGGATTGGATCAGGCCGGAGGAGCAGAGGGCTTTGGCGGCGATCCGGCTAAGGGCGTTTATACCGGTCTGATCAATTATGCGGAAGTAAGCGGCAGCAGAGGCAAAACAGGAGGCATTATCGGAAGTGTTGCTGCGGATACGAAGGTATCCCTTTGTGAAAATTATGGTGCTGTAAAAGGGACGGAGAAATATACGGCTTATATCGGCGGGATCACCGGGTATAACAGGGGTATCATTGAGGACTGCATCAGTGCGCCGAAGGATGAGCCGGTTATGAAAAACGGGGAACTGGACAAAGAGAGCCTTAAGGGTATCTTTGTGGGCGGCATCGCCGGCTATAACAACAAAGGAGCCATTAAAAACAGCGGAACAGAAAAAGAGAGTAAAGAGAAAAACGGCAGCGGAAAGGACGCTTATATCATAGGCTATCGCTATGTAGGCGGTATCGTGGGCTATAACAATGAAACGGTGGAGGGCGATGATAACGGACTGGTATTTCTTTCCACGGCAAGAACCAACAAAGCGCAGGTAATCGGTTATGACTATGTGGGCGGCATCGTTGGGGCAAATGCGCTGCTGGAGGGGGCGGAACTGGAGACGGATGATATTCCGGATGCGGCGGAACTTGAGAGATGCGATGTCAGGAAAGTATATTCGGAAAAGATGCTGGTAAAGAACTGGATCAATGAGGGGATCATTCATGCGGCAGGCTCCTATGCCGGCGGAATAGCGGGATATAATGCCGGCATTCTGCAAAGCTGTACGACAAGGATCAATACTTCTTCCGGCGGCGGCTCATCGCTTCTCGCACAGGCTGTTCTGTACGGACGTGAGGCTTCCTATGTGGGAGACATTACCGGCTGTAATCTGGGCTGGATACATAATGAGAATGCGGTGGACGGCGATGCGGTAATTCAGGTAAACAGCGTTGTGGCAGGTAAAAAGTATATTGGCGGCATTGCGGGATATAACGGGACGACTGTGGATGAGAGCGGTGCTTTGACGGATAAGAGCGGTATGATCCGCAACTATGCGCTGGCGGGAGGTTATATTTCCGGGGAATGCTTTGCCGGCGGTTATGTGGGGCTGAATACGACGGAAAAACTGTTGGGTGAGGAGGCACTTCTGCTCTCGAAACCCAACGAGGTAACTGCGGATTATTTTGCGGGCGGCGTAATGGGCGCTCTGATTCTGGTGCCGGGAAGCGACGTCAGAGTGAACTGCGGGACGGACAATTTCTTCGGAAAGGTGGAGGCGAACAATGCTTTTGCCGGCGGCTATGTGGCATATACGCAGCTTCTGGCATCGGGCGGAAGTGATGCGGCGGATGCCAGAGCGGAGGCTTTGTATCAGGCGTTAACCGAAGAAGAGATATCCGGGAATATTGATATAAACAGCGGCAGGCGGCAGGAGGCGCTGCAGACGCTGGCAGAAAAAGTGTTGGATGATGGAAGAAATACAAACAACGACAGCGCCTTTCGGCTTAACTTTATCTATGGCGGGAATCAGGGAGAAAACCGTTTTGCATCGATCAAGGCACCCATATTTGCGGGCGGCATTATCGGTTTCAACAGTTGGAATACAACGCTGAACCTGCAGGGGATCAGCAATAAAGTACAGGTAGAGGCAACGGAGAGTGTGGTTTATCCTTTTATCAGCAAAGAGCAGGGAGAAACTTTTTCCTTTGCGGGCGGCGTGATCGGGCTGGTTACGCCGAAGGCGACGGTTGATAACTGTAAGAATATCAACGGCGGAGGTGTGACCGGAAAAGGAACTTTTACGGGCGGTATCGCGGAGGTAAACCTGGGAGAGATCAGAAACTGCACGGCAGGTTCCATAGGCGGTCAGAGTAATTATGGCGGCATCGCGGGATTAAATACCAATGAAGGGCGGATTGCCGGATGCACACTGGACGGTCAGATCAGCGGAGAAAGCTATCTGGGCGGTATTGTTGTGCGCAATGAGAGTATCATTGAGGGCTGCAAAGTAAAAAACAGTGCCGGAGCAGGCGAGAGTGCGGTGATCGGCAGCGGAGAGTATATCGGGGGTATTGCAGCGGTCAGCCGCCTGAAAAAAATGGGAGATACGGAGGCGGTATACCCGAATCAGATCAAAGACTGCCTGGTAGAGGCAAACATCGGCGCTCAGAATATGGGGCAATATGTAGGCGGACTGCTGGGAAAATATGAAGGCGGTGAACTCGGCGGAAGTTCTACCGGGGAACAGATTAAGATTTACGGAAACGATTATGTAGGCGGCATCGCCGGATCGGTGTGCAGCGAACTTCAGGGAGAGAAGGCAGAGCAGATCTCAAATCACGGGGAGGTCATTGCGGCAAATGCCGCGGGCGGTATCGCCGGTGATCTTTCGGAAAATGCTGCGATTATATATTGCGCCAACAGCGGGAAGGTAAGTTCCACCCAGGGGAAAGCGGGCGGTATTGTGCCCGAAATGGGAGAGAGCAATGCGGTAAGGCGGTGTACAAACAGCGGAAACATTTCAGCCGTGCGTGAGATGGCGGGAGGCATCACGGCAGAAAATTACGGAAGAATAGAGGCATGTATGACGGCAGGCAATAGCAGTGCCGCGCTTATCGTGGAAGGTGTAAATGCCGTGGGAGGTATTGCAGGGGATAACAGGAGTGAGATAGAGAACTGTACTCTGGCAGGAAATGTGACCGTCAGAAATGTAAATGACGGGGTAAAAGGCAGAGTGATTGGCGGGATAGCAGGCAGGAATGTAGGGCGGATCGTCAACAGAAACCGGGATTTTGCAGAGGAAACAGATAAAGGAATGCCCGAAATTATTTCCCGGGGAGATGGGAATTACCTTGGCGGTGTGGCAGGTATCAATATATCGGACGGAAAAGATACCGGGATTATCGAGTCCGACGGGAAAAGATATGTGATGGCTTCCGTGGCGCTTAGCCAGGGGCAGAGCGGAACCGTGGGGGGCGTAGTCGGCGTAAATGCCGGGACGGTTCGGAAGCTTGTCTTTTCGGGAAGCGTTGCCGGGACGGAGGGCAGCCAATATGGTACGGGAGGCATTGCAGGCAGAAATAATCTTCCGGAGGCGGACAGAGCAGGTGTGATTGAGGATTGTTTTCTGTCAGGGGGCAGTGTCAGCGCTTCGGGAGCGGCGGGATTCGGCGGATTTACGGAACGCATTGCCGGCGTTTATGTGGGCGGTATCTGCGGCATCAATCCGGAAAAGGGAACGATCAAAGGCTGCGGGCTGAAAGACGGAGCAAAGGTTTCCGGGAATAACGGATATGTAGGCGGAATCACCGGGTATAATTTTGGGGAATTGATTGATAATGTTTCGGATGCGGCGAGCACGGCAACTGTTTTTAATAGTGGAGGCAGTTGTGTTATGGGAGGCATAGCCGGGTATAACGGTGCGGACGGCAGACTGGAGAATTGTGCAACGGGTAAGTGGACTGTGAATAACCGGATGACAGGTGGCGCGGAAAAATTCCCAACCGGCGGCGTAATCGGCTGCAACCAGTCGGTCAATGATCAGAAAGGGCTGATCAACCGTGCGGCGGTGTCCGGGGACTGGATGACCGGGGGAATTATCGGGCTGCAGCAGACGGAACGGCGCGGCGGCTTTACGATAGAAGGCTGTGAAAATCATGGGGAGATTACCGGGAGAATCCGTACTGCCGGCGGCATTATTTCAGACTGGCGTTATCAGAACGGCAGAGTGCGGGAATGTATTAATTATGGAAAAATTTCTATTGAAGCAGGTGACGGCAGGAATGGCGCCGGCGGTATTATAGGGACCGGATGGTGGGGAGGAGAAGTTTCCATTACCATTGAAAGATGCGGTAATGAAGGGGAGATTTTTCATCATACGTCAGGGAACCAGGACCAGGGAGAAGCGGCAGGTATTTTTGGGGCTTATAACAGTAACAGCGCCCCGTTAACACTGACAATTATGGATTGTTATAATGCAGGCGTTATACAGAATACGCAGAATACGAGTACAAATAAAATAAGTGCCGGCATTTTCGGAGGGAACGAAAGTGCGGGGACCATCGATGCAAGGATTATTCGTTGTGTTAATTATGGAAAGGGAACAAACTCGGGCAGACCATTTGCAGGTATTGCATATAACAAGGCAGGCAATAACACATGGAAAATAGATCAGTGCCTGAATATCGGTGAGTGCAGTGATAAACAAAATCCGATCATTCTGCCTGCCGGCACATGTACCGGTGAAAACTATTATTTTTCCAATCCCGTGACAGGCGCTTTTACGGCAACATCCAATCAGGCGCAACGGGTAGCAGGAAGGCAGGGAAACTCCTTTAAGGCAGAGAATTCTGCAAGGTTTGACACAACTACCCAGCGTTTATACTTTAGCGGGAATACCGACAAATATCTACAGTTTCAAAATGTAACAGGATCTGCCGCGGGTATTGCGGATTTAAAAAAGAATTTCAGCGCGCCGAATCAGACATATGCGCTGCTGCTCTACGGCAGGGATAATGTAACTAAACTGAACCCGCCCACATCGGTTGTACTGAGTGAAGAGGGAGGGATTTATACCGTAAGTTATGAGGCTGATCAGGATACGGCGTTTTGTACGGAATCTTATGAGCTGGTAATTTACGGAGAGAAAGAAAACGGAGATAAGACAGAGCTTAAAAGAGAACAGATAACCGACACCAGTAAAAATACATGGAAAATCAGTGAAGGGGAACTGTTTGGAGCGGATAAAATAAGTTATGTGGAAATATGGGCTGAAATGCAGGCAAAAACCAGTGCAAAAACCAGTAGTGGTGCGAAGATTGCTGATTCTGATTGGAAAAAGTCCGATCCGCTTGCGATAAAGAGTAAACTTCCGATGCCTGAGATTTGTTTTGAGGTGGTTAAGGGAAATGATGCGAATCGCCTATCTGGTTACTGGGTGCTGAATAATGCAGGAGATTATGCTTCTTACAACAATTGGGAAGTTGTTATAGAGGGTGCCGGCATCGGAGGAAATCTTCATGCCGGCAGGGTAAAGTCCGGGCTGTGTGATTACGGAACACAATATAAAACGATCACAGCATATGCATATACTCCCGACGGAAGCAGCAGAAGATCGGATGATTTTAACGAATTATTCAGACTGTTCAGTGAAAACGCAACGTTAAAAGCGGAACGTGTCAATAATGATACCGGTGAACTGATCGGACTGAAAGCCGGAGAATTGAGCTATAAATTCCGCATGAGGCAGGCAAAGAGCAATTATGACCATATTACATACCGGGCAGATTTTCTGTTAAACGGAACGGAGATGGGCTATGGCATAGTGGAACTGCCTTTGGAGCAGGGGCAGGCGGATTGTACGATAGACCTCTCCGCACTGACACAGGATCAGATAAGGCAAATCATAGACGGAATCAATAACGGTTCACCTAGGGTAGAGATCCGGTATTATCCACTGGAACTTGATTCTGTTAAATATTATACGACAAACGCGGATGGAACCATAAGTCGGACGGTTTTGGAAGCGGGAAACGGCGCTTTTCAAAACAGCCTGACATACTTTGACTTAAGCGGTCTCAAGGATAGATACCGGATGCATCCGGTGCCGGTGCCGGGAAGTACGATCGAAATGAACGATGCTGACGGAACCATAACTTATAGGCTGTATTGGGATGCGGCGGCTGATATCGGAGGGAATTATAATGCCGCTGATTACCAAAATGCAAGATATAAGATTACGGTAACGGGAAAAGATACGCTGGCAAATACTCAGGTTGTACTGTACCAGCAGGAAGTGACTGCGGCGGGAGAGAGAGACAGAACCGTATTGCTGACAGAGGATAACTGGAAATATCAGGAACTCCTGTTGACGGTGGAACGGATTGGAAGTACGGGAAATCCGGGCTATATCGGGGCGGTATCAGAGAAGACATATCCGATACCAATGCGTCTGAATGCCGTGCCGAAACCTACGGCAAATCTGCCGGATCAAAATAACCTGACCTATCAGGTGAACTGGCTGCCCTCCGTGGAGAAAGATGCGGCAAAAGGCTATCGGATTCTTATGAAAGGAAGAAATAAGGATGGGACGGCGATACCGGAAACATCGGTTGATGTGGACGGAGTGGATACGATGGGTATCGAGATAGATTTAACAAAATATCCTGTCCTTGATAATGCGGAGACAATAGAATTCTCGATTGTTGTATTGAGTGGGGATTCTTCAAAATATCTGGATTCCAGACCAAGTCCGGGCGTTGTCTGCGAGATACCTGAGAGACTGCCTGAGCCGGAAGGGAAGAGGACGCTTCTGCTGGAAGGAGCGGAGGTTGATGAGAATATTCCTTTAGAGACAGAAAAGTTTGCGCAGTTTGAACTGAAACAGACGGATCAAAATGCGTCTGCGGAGGATGCGGTCTATGAAGTGGAGTATTTTATTACGGACGCGGACGAAATACCGGCGGACTGGGATGAAAAAACAGGAGCAATGCCGGAGCAGGATGAGGAGAATGGAATTTATATCAGCACCGGTCCGGTCAGAATGACGGGTAATTTACAGGAGGCGTCTTATCTGCTGCAGGATCTGGATGCGGATCAGGCGGGCAGGAGGCTCTGGTTTAGAATCCGGGGCGTTTCCAATAATAAAGTAAGTTCGATCTGGACGGTATGGGAAAGCCTGAAACTGCCGAAGGCAACGCTGAAAACGGTAGAAATGGAAGAACAGGCGGCGGAAAACAAGTGGTCCTATACCATAACGCAGAACGGAGTAACTTCCGGAGACAGTCATGAAGTGTCCATCAATCAGCCAAAGCTGCGGTTTGGCATTGTGGACTTTGCGGCAGGCTATGAGGTTCGGCTGAAAGAGGCTGACAGAACGGTGGAAAAAGAGGACGGAACACAGGAAGTTATAACGGGAGGAGAGCATGTTTATACCCTGTATGAAAATCCGGATGCGGATGATGACATGCCGCTGGTTCTGACGGAGGGCTCTTCAACGCTGACGCCTGAAGCAATCGATACGGATGCTGATATAACGACTTATGCCTTCGCCCTGTATGATATCGGGCATACGTTCCGGGTGGAAAGCAGCGGAACAACGTATATCTATGAAATTACAACAACGGCGAAGCTGTTTTACAGTGTAAAAGACGGAGGGGTTCAGGAAATCTGGCTGGAACTGCCGGAAGGAATGTGTCTTGACAGTGAGGGCAATGAGATCGGAAACAGGGAGTTTGTGGCTACCGCAGCGGTGGATGTTACGGTAATACCGCCGGTGGCGCCGGATGATGATCCGGATGATCCCAGATATGTTGTGGAAAATCTGATCAGATGGCAGAGGGTGGAAGATCCGGATGATCCGTCAAAGAACACCACTGAAATAAAGGAAATAAAAGTGTCGGAAGCGGCGCACAGTATAAGAGCGGTACAGGGATATTTCCTGGAAGAGGTGGATGCGGAAGAAGCCGGTGAGGATCTGCCGGAACTGTTCAGAGTGGAACAGATGCAGATAAAAGAACCGGAGAGTGCCGAAGATTTGGAAGAAACGGAAAAGCCGGAAAACGAAGCGGAAGAGGAAGCAGAGGAGGAGGAATCTGCGGCCGGAGAAAATGATGCGGATGTGTCCGGCAATGATATCAGGCGGGAGACCGGGGATAAACAGGGAAAAGAGCAGTAAAACAGGGAAAGGGGGAGAGCTGTGAATAACAGAAAAAATCAGGGTTATACGATGATCATTGTTATGTGTCTTATGTTTTTATTTATGGCACTTGCTCTCTCCATGCTTTTTTCCTCCGCGGTACTTCTCGCAAGGGCTGAACGGGCGGCGGCGCAGAAACAGAGCAGAGCGTCTGCGATATCTTTTGCGGAGTGGATGGGCGGGGAGCTGGCAAAGGAGGCGGAAGGGGCGGACCTTATCAGTGATCATATTAAAAAGAGGTTTGATGAGAAAAGCTGGCCTGCTTTTACAGGGGATTTTGAACATGAAGCGGAGGTGGCAATCCTGACATTTACTCCGGATATATCAGGAACTTCAGCGGTGGAAGAGTTAGGAGAGATGGAAGTTAAAATGTACTGGGAGACAGAGGACGGCGGCACAGATCCGGAAGATCCGCAGGTGGATCTGGTCGTGACGGTAAAGGCGGTGGTGCGGGAAGAGAAATTTCTGGTGACAACACGGTATTCCAAAAAACTGGAGCAGGCGGAAGGAGAAGCTGAGCCGATCTGGAACGGGGCATGGTATGTAAGGGGGCGTGAATGATGAGAAATCAAAAAGGAACTTCTCTGGTATCTGTGATCGTGTCTTTTGCGGTGCTGATGATTGTGCTGTTGCTGCTGCAGATTTCGATCACGGCATCGGGGCGGTATGCGGCGCGGGCTGATGAAGTCTGGCAGAAGGCGGTGGATGCGGAAAATAAGTACGTGAACGGTGACGGTTCTAAAAAAGCAGATATGGGGCTCACCATGAAATCCGATAAGGGGAATACGGAATTTTGGGGAAGCATGGAAATATGGAAGACGGATGATGGGGAGGCGGATATTTATTATATCAAGAATTAATCAGGAGGCAGCGGGAAAGGAGGTGAGGACAGATACGAAAAGGAAAACAGACAGCAGAGGGATGACACTCGTGGAAATGGTAGTTACCTTTGCGGTGGCCGCAATTTTTATGGCGGCAGCGGCAGCACTGGTACTTCCGGCAACAAAGATGACGTTACGCATAAAAGGGATGAACCGGGTGCATGATGATGCCGCTATTATTATGGAAACCATTGTGAATGAATTGAGCTATGCAGATGGCTATATAGGAGAAGATGGATCGGCACAGGTACCGGCGATAACGCTCAAAGAACCATTTGCCGGGGAAACGGGTGATCCATATCATGGCTATTACCAGAAGGCGGAATACAGTGATAAAGGCGGCAATCCCGCAATAATACGCACAGGAGCGGAGGGTGACGGTGAAAGTAAAGACCGGCTGCAGATCATCTATGCGGCGATAGGTTCAGCAGAGGATGAGGAAGGTATTGTCCGCGAGGAGATCAAATGGGAATACGGAAAAGGACTGTATCGGGATAACCGGATTCGGCTGGGATTTCAGAAAAAGGCGGATGCGGCAGGGAATAAGGAGAAAAATATTATTACCATCCAGCTTACGGTGACAGATCCGGTCTCGGGTTACTCCTATACACAAAAGTCAGATGTACGCTGTATGAACGTTACGGCAGACAGAATAAAAGAGGATTGATATATTATCATCCCGACAGCTTAGGAAATTCACCACAGGTGGTTTCAACATACACATAAACAAATTTTACAAAGGGGCAGGCGAGACCTGCGCGAAAGGAGAGAATGAATGATTCAGAAATTAAGAGGCAGACTCACAAACGGGAAAAAGGATAACAAGGGTTTTACGCTGGTGGAATTGATTGTTGTGATTGTTATTTTGGCAATTTTGGCGGCGTTGTTGGTGCCGGCGCTGATTGGTTGGATTGATAGGGCTAAAGATGAAAAATATGCAGTTGAAGCTAGGAACATTTATCTTGCCACACAGGCAGAGATATCAACAGCTTATGCAAAATCATCCGCTGATGCTGATAGCAAGCCAAGTTCAATAACGGCAAGTGCACCAGCTGGTATGTTGGATAGTATCAAAGAAACATCAGATCTTAATGTTTCGGAGATAACTGGCATAGGTTATGATGGTGCTACAGGGAAAGAACGGACTATTATTGCGATGACTGTAGTATTTGAATCAATTGATGGTACAACGGTAAATATGACATTAGCAAATGGGCAATGGATAAAAAACTAAAGAATTTATGCTCTGACAGATTTTTTATACCAATTTTAGCAGGTCTGCTTTTTATAATATAAACAGCAGACCTGCCCCCAAAGAGGGGAAGAGTTTTCGGGTATGGAAATTAAATATGTTTAATGTTTCCTGAAAAGATTTTTCCAGTTTGGAAATACTTTAAAAAAATTAGTGTGATGTTTAGTGGAATTAGCCTTTTCCAGTTCGGCGATGTATGCGTCTTTTTCGGCAAGGAGTGTATCTTTTTCCTGGAGGGCATAGTCCTTTTCCAGAAGAGCACGGTCTTTCTCCAGAATAAGATTTTCGCGCTTCCTATAATAAGCCTGCCGTGCTTCATAGTCCTGGTAAGCATCGATGAGTTCACGGTTTTCGGTGAGAAAATAGACAGCGTCGGCGATGGATTCAAAAGCAGGGTTTTTGTCAGTAAGCATTTGGATATCCTCCCATGTATCAGCTTTGAAGAGAGCCGCCCATTGATCGAGGCGATAATACTTATCTTCTTCGGTTGCCAGTTGCATATAAGATAAGTTTAGCACAGAGAGACATAACTTGTCACTATATATTTCATATGTTTTGCTGTTCATGATATAGTAGTGGCTGTAAAATTCTTTGGACAATCGCTTCGAGGAAAAATCCAGAATCCCGATATGTTCGGCGGCAAAGACATCGGCGTAGGATTCGCCGGATTTAAGGCTGTTAAACATTTTGCACAGGTAGATAAGTGAGCGTTCCTGCCAGTCGCCTTCATCGAAGCGCTGCATTTCCAGGTTGATGATACGGTTGTTGTTGAGAAGGGCTTTGATATCGAGGATGACAGTTTTGTTTTTGAAATAGGAACCGATGATAATAGGATTTTCAATACTGACAGAAGAGATATCCCGGGGCTTTAGGTGCAGGAGGCTGCAAAGGAGTGAGCGCAGTGCCGATTCGTCAATTTGCAGGACGGATTTAAACAGGTAATCGTTTTGAAGCGTACAGGGTAGTTTTCCCTTTCTTTTAGAGAGAGGCAGAAACTCCGGAATCGTCAGATTTGCCTGAGCCAGATTTCGCCGGATAACGTTTAGATTTGTCATAAGTGATTTCCTTTCTGAAATGAAATAAGATGTTTTGTCAGAAATGCTTTAAAGAAAGCATGAACGTTGCAGATGTGCAACGGGTAAGTGTAATTATTATACAGGTATGCGGCTGAGAATACAAGCAATTTTTGGAAATTTCAGATAAATTGGGAGTTGGTCCGGATTTTGTTGTATCAATATGGCATGTATCATGTTAAAATTAAAATAAATCTGCAAAGGAGCCTTCTATGGATGGCCTGAGAATTACGGAGGATGCGCCGGAGCGTTATGCGCAGAAGCGGAAAGAGCAGGAAATGCGTTCTGCTTACATCAGAAAAATTGCAAATTATATACTGGCAGGCTGTATGGCTGCCCTGCTCCTGTTCCGGTGCTATGCATATGTGGGGGACAGAATAGAGGCGAGGAATCTGCTGCGCCAGGCTAAGACGATAGAACTTGCGATTCGGCTGACGGGTATCGAGTATTATGGATCTGGCAGCAGCCCTTATGACAGCAGTCAATTCAGCGGGTTGAAAGAGGAGGCTGAGAAGGAGATCCGGGAGCGTTCCACGGCGGAGGGAGAGATCCGGGTACTTTCCTGGGAGAAGGAGAAAAATACTCCGATATGCTTTGTTTATCAGGAGGGGGAGTTTCTTGTAATCTACAGGCGGGAGCAGGGGAAAAATCCGACCTGGGAAGTTGGCCGCCTTCAAAATATAATCGCAACGGGGGAGGCGCCGGGCAATGACAGATAAAATTTATTTGGCGGCAGCTTTTTTGCTTGGCTGCTGTATATTTTCTTTTTTAAATGTGGTGATATACCGGCTTCCGAAAAAAATGGATTTTGTGACAGGCAGAAGCGCATGTCCTTTTTGCGGACATGTCCTGGGAGCGCCGGACATGGTGCCCGTACTTGGCTGGGTATTTTTGGGAGGAAAGTGCAGGTATTGTAAAGCGGGAATCAGTGTACGCTATCCGCTGGTGGAACTGGTTGGCGGAATTGCGGCAGTATTATGTTCATATCATTACGGGGTAAATCCCAGGGCAATTATTGCTTTTTTGTTTTTGTGTGTTCTGACAGTTGTGTCATTTGTTGATATGGATACTATGGAAATTCCTTTTTCGCTGGTGATTGCGGCAGCCCTTATGGGAGTGCTGTCCGCTTTGTTTTTTCCGGAGATATCTTTTGTGGAAAGAGTCATAGGGATATTTTGCGTCAGTGTTCCGCTGTATCTTTTGACGGTGGCGGTTCCGGGCGCTTTCGGCGGCGGGGATATCAAGCTGATGGCGGCATGTGGTATTTTTCTGGGGTGGAAACTGAATCTGCTGGCGCTTTTTTTGGGAGTGATGGGAGGCGGCATATACGGTTTCTGGCTGCTTGCCGCGAAGCGAAAGAAGAGAACGGACCATTTTGCGTTCGGACCTTTTCTCTGCCTGGGGATGGCGGCTGCTTTGTTTTGGGGAGAAAAGATACTGGACTGGTATCTGGGATTTTTTTAAGACGGGGAAGATAATATGGCATTATACAAGTACAGGGCACGGGATAAAGACGGCAGGCGTACCGCCGGAAAGATGGAAGCGGCGGATGAGATCCAGCTTCATAACCAGTTGAGGGAGCAGGGGCTTTACCTGACATTCTGGAAGCGGATGGGAGCCGCCGGAAGGTCAAGGCGGCTAAAGCCGAAGGCGGTGGCGGAATTTTGCCGCTCTCTCGGAACGCTTCTTGCTGCGGGCGTGTCTCTGGTACGGGCGTTATCCATTATTTCGCAGGAGGAGACAAACACCGCGGAGCAGAAAAAACTTTATGAAGCGGTACTGCGGAGTGTCAGGCAGGGTAATCCCATGTCTGACGCCATGCAGGAGCAGGGGGAGGCTTTTCCGGTTCTGCTGATCTATATGGTACGCTCAGCCGAGGCGAGCGGCAGTATGGATAAAGTGGTACTGCGGATGGCGGACCATTTCGAGAAAGAGTTCCGCCTGAGAGCCAAGGTTTCTTCCGCTATGGTATATCCGGCGATTCTTGCGGTACTTATCGTGGTTGTGGTATTGATTATTTTTACCTTTGTCATTCCGCAGTTTGCCAGCCTTTTTGAGAGGATGGAATCACTGCCGCTCCCCACAAGGATTGTGATGGGCTTCAGTGAGGGATTGAAAAAGCACTGGCTGCCGATTTTGCTTGGTGTTATTTTTGCCGGCTTACTGTTTACTTTCATCAGGAATAGGCCGTCGGTGAAACTTTGGTGGGATAAATGTAAGGTGCATCTCCCGGTTTTCGGAAAACTGCTCAAAAGCATTTATACCGCCCGGTTTGCACGGACACTGAGTTCTCTTTATTCTGCGGGGCTTCCTATTGTGACGGCGCTGCAGGTGAGCAGGGGGACGGTGGGAAACAGCTATATAGAGAAACAGTTTGATCAGGTGATCATGGTGGTGCGTGCCGGGGGAGCTCTTTCCGACGGGCTGGAAAAAATAGACGGTTTCAACCGGAAACTGGCAGCTTCCATAAGAGTCGGAGAGGAGACGGGAAGCCTGGACAATATGCTCGATGCGATCGCGGATACTCTGGACTATGAAGCAGAGGTGGCGATAAATAAGATGGTGACTTTTATAGAGCCGACGATGATTGTTATTATGGCGGTTATTATAGGGTTTGTGATTATTTCCGTGATCATGCCGATTTATGGCTCCTATAATGCGATCGAATATTCGACTTATGAATAAGCAATGAAAAGAAAGTGGGGTTAAAGTGGTTACTTCTGTATTTTTATCTAATAATACGGTATTTATTGCCGGCGGCGCGGAGGGGAAGAACCTGCCGAAACATGCGGAAAGCATTATCTACCGGATGCCTGAGGGAAGCCTTTTAAACGGCATGATCACAAACGAGCAGGAATTGACGGAACAGCTTCGGGAGCTTTGGCGGAAGAGAGCGCTGCCTAAAGATCATGTCCGGCTGGTGCTGGAGTCCTCTCATTTTTCCGTAAAAACACTGGCGGTTCCGAAGATGAAGGAGAAAGAGGTCCGCGGCGTGGTGCTCCGGGAATTTGCGGAGATGGAACAGTATGAGGAAAAGCTCTATGATCATGCCGTATTGCAGTCGGTTGAAGGAGGCGGACAGGATATTCTCGCGGTGATGGTAAACCGTAGTTATATAGAAGGGTGGCAGAAGATTTTTCATGATATCGGGGTGGAACTGGAGCGGATCACGGTATCGAGAGAAACGATGACCAGATATTTTGCATCCTGTGAGCAGCTTCGGCAGGGGGCATATGTGCTGATTCTTCTGGATGACATGATCCTGACAAGCGTATTGTGGATAGACGGCAGGCTGGTATCCGCGGACAGAAAGCGTGTCTTTTCCGAGGTTGGCTCCGAGGAATTTTATACGGAGATTTCCCGGTCGGTGAGTTCGATCCGACAATATTATATCTCCCAGAAGAGGAGAGGGAAACTCTCAAAGCTATTTCTGTGCGGGTTTCAGGAACAGGATGTGGGATGCTGCCAGGAGAGCCTGGACAGGTTTGAACTGGAAATGCAGGTGGAGAGCCTCAGGGAGCCTTATGCGGATAATGTAATGGCGGCGGGCGGCCTGATCACGGCGAAGAAGCCGGTCAATATGCTGCAGGTATGGAAAGAAAAGAAGAGGGAAGATAAGGGGATCGGGACTTTTGTGAAAAGGGCGGTGCCGGTGCTGGTTCTTTTTGCTGTCTGTCTCTTGATTTCCATAGGGCTTATGATTGGCGGCAGTATACGGATGAAGAAGGCGACGGAGTTGTCGGAATATCTGACGGATACGACATTGATGCAAAAGAAAATGCTGGTGGAGGAATTGAAACGGGACATCAGCAGCATGGAACGGATGATGGAGCAGGCCGATCAGATAAGAGCCATCAAAAGGTCATATCCGCTGGCAGACAGCGGGGTGACGGATAAAATCCGTTCGGCTGCCGATTACAATATGACGGTCAGGATCGTGAGTTACAACGCGGATGCGGGAGAACTGAAGGTGGAGATCCGTACACCTGTTGTGGAGAGCGTAAACCGGTATGTTTCCGCATTGCAGGAGACCGGTATGTTTGTGAAAGTGGGCTATTCCGGGTATGGATATCTGGAGGGTGAGGGTAATTATCAAGTGCAGGTAAGCTGTATTTTAAGCGGAGACGCAGGCAAGTAGAGGGGACAGCAGGGAGACGGATATGAAATTAACGGAACGGGATAAGAAATTATTACTGGCACTGGCATACTTTGTGATCATCGTAGGCTTCGGCGCGTTTGTGTTCAGGCCTTTGATCAGTCATTATATGGATCTGGGGGATCAGGTGGCGGTTCTTTCGGCACAGAAGGAGGAGATGGACGCCCGGATAAAGGAGGCCCAGGGACTGGAGCAAAAAAAACAGGAGAAAATGGATCTTTTTCTGATTTCCACCCAGGATCTTTATCCGATGCTGGAAAGCCAGGAAGTGGATAAGGAAGTAACGGGAATTGTGCTTTCCTGCGGAATGCAGGCACTCAATCTGAGTATTGCAATGCCGGAGGAGCCGGTTTCGCTGATGCCTTATCTTTATGCGGAGGAAGCGGAAGTACCGGGGGAGACTGCAATGTCGGAGCTGACGGAAGAGGCTGCGGAGGCAGGTGATGAAACGGAGGCGGAGGAAATCACAACGCCGGAGGAGGATAATCAGGGGTATATCTATGCACCGATTGTTACGTTGACAGCTTCCGGAACAGAAGGACAGATAGAAAATCTGATCGATACGCTGACCGGAGATTATCCCGCAATCCGCTTACGGGGGTATTCCCGTCAGATACAGGACAGCCGGCAGGCGGAGGAGATGGCTGTTGGTACGGAAATTCTATCGGTGGAACTGGAATTGTATATGTGTGATCGAAATCCGGAAGGGCAGGGGGATAAAGAATGAGTACATTTAAGAATGTTCCCATTGGTGAGGTGCTAAAGGATTATGGCTATATAACCGAGGAACAGATCAAAAAGGCGGTGGCTTATCAGAAACAGAACCGGGGAAAGCGGTTCGGCGCTATTTTAATAGAACTGGGATTTGTTTCCGAGGAACAGATGCTGGAAGCGCTCGGCGCCAGGCTGAATATCCAAAAAGTAGAGATAGACAGGCTTACCGTGGATGCGGAGGCTGTGGAGAAAATTCCGAGACAGCTTGCGGAGAAATATCTGATATTAGGCGTTCGTTATCAGGGGAATATATTGACCGTAGTGGTTAATGATCCTCTGGATTTTTATGGGTTAGAAGATATCAGGCAGACGACGGGATGCGAGTTATCCCTGCTGCTCAGCGGAAAAGAGCCGCTCAGGAAAGCAATCTATTTCTATTATGCGGATATCAGTGCGAAGCAGGCATCAAGACAGGCGAATGCCAGCATTGAAGAGGCAGAGGTGGAGGAGATAGCAGCCGAGGACGGCGACGGGGAAGTGCCGGTAATAAATCTCTTAAATTCTCTGATTCAGAGAGCCTACAGTACAAGAGCCAGCGATATTCATATCGAACCGTTTGAAAATAAAACCGTTGTGCGTATGCGTGTGGATGGCACGATTGTGGAGTTTGTAACACTGAAAAAGATGCTGCAGGCGCCCCTTATCGCCCGTATTAAGATTTTATCCAATCTGGATATTGCGGAAAGGCGGATTCCCCAGGACGGGCATTTCCGGGTAAAGATGGAGAGAGAACAGCTTAATATCCGTGTGTCTCTGATTCCCACGGTGTTTGGGGAGAAGGCGGTGCTGCGTCTGCTTTCCGGCAATACGCAGATCGATCGTGAAAAGACGTTCGGCATGGATCAGGCGGATTATGAAGCATTTTCCAAAATGCTAAAGGCGCCCAACGGGATCATATATCTGACCGGTCCAACCGGTTCCGGCAAGACCACTACATTGTATATGATGCTGGAAGCGATTTCACGGGAACAGGTGAATATCTCTACGATAGAAGATCCCGTGGAAAAAAATCTGCCCAGAGTAAACCAGATGCAGGTGAATCCGATTTCCGGCCTGGATTTTGAGAGCGGGCTGCGGGCGCTTTTGCGTCAGGATCCGGACGTGATCATGGTGGGAGAGACGCGTGATGCGCAGACAGCGGAAATTTCCATCCGTGCGGCGATTACCGGGCACCGGGTATTTTCAACATTGCATACAAACGATGCGGTTTCCACGATTGTTCGTCTGATCGATATGGGAGCGGAACCTTATCTGATCGCCAATTCTCTTGTGGGCGCCGTGGCGCAGCGTCTGATGCGTAAGCTTTGTCCCTACTGTAAAAAAAAGCGGGAGACGACGGAGCAGGAGAGGGAGTTTCTCGGAGAAGAGGTATTGACCGTGTATGAGCCGGAGGGCTGTTCTTATTGCAGCGGCATCGGATACACGGGGCGAATTGCGGTCCATGAGATTTTCCGGGTGGACCGGGAGATCAGGAGAATGATCACGCAGGGAGCTTCTATGGAGGATATTGAAAATGACGCGATCCGCAGACAGGGAATGCGGTTGCTGAAGGATTCTGCCAGGGAGCTTGTAAAAGAGGGCATAACGTCCATGGAGGAGATGCTGAAGATCGCTTATTATGCGGAGTAGAACGGGGGCATTTTTTGAATCATTGGGACTGTGAGAGAGACAGAATGAGGCATATGTTATAATGGAGGAGAAAATATATGGGAAAGATGAATGATGTTATCATGATGGCGAGAAGTGCGGGGGCTTCGGATATTCATATATCGGAGGGGCGCCCGCTGCAGATGAGAGTCAACGGGAAACTGATGAAAGCGGAAATGCAGCCTGAGCCGGGCAGTATCCGTCAGGTTATTCTGGAAATGCTGGATGGGGAGAAGTTAGACAGGCTTGGACTGGGGGAGGACCTGGATTTTGCTGTCGCTACGCCGGACGGCAATCGGCAGCGTGTGAATGTTTTCCGTTATCAGGGAAAACTGGCGGCAACGATCCGTCTGCTGAACGGGAGTATTCCGAGTCTGGAAGAGCTGAAGATGCCAAGAGTCTTAAAGGAGCTGGCAGATCAGCCGAGAGGCCTGATTCTTGTGACAGGTCCCACCGGCAGCGGTAAATCTACAACGCTGGCGGCGATGATACGATATATTAATGAAAACAGATCAGAACATATTATTACGGTGGAAGATCCGATAGAGTATGTATATGAAGACAGGCTTTCGCTGATTCATCAGCGGGAAGTGGGAGACGATGTGGGCAGTTTTGCGGGGGCTCTGCGCAGCGCGCTGCGTGAAGATCCGGATGTGATACTGGTGGGCGAGATGCGCGATTATGAGACTATATCGGCGGCGGTAACGGCGGCTGAGACCGGGCACCTTGTGATGTCTACGCTTCATACCACAGGAGCGGGAGAAACCATTGACAGAATTATCGATGCCTGTCCGGCGGCGGCGCAGAATCAGATCCGAACCCAGCTTTCGAGTATTTTAAAAGGCGTGATCACCCAATGCCTGATTCCCACGGCGGACGGCAGAGGGCGTGTTGCCGCAACGGAGATCCTGACAGGGACGGACGCGGTGCTGAACCTGATCCGGGAAAACAAATGTTATCAGATCAGTTCCGTTATGCAGTCCTCGGGGGTAAACGGTATGCATACTTTAAACGGCGACCTGTGCCGTCTCGTCCGGAGCGGGCAGATCACGGTGCAGAATGCCTATAAATATTCCAATGACAGAAAGGATCTGGAGCAGTTCCTGTAAACGACATTGTATTTTTATATCTGCCGTTTCTTTTTCCTGCCGGAAAAGTTCTTGTCTTACGTCCTGTTTTAAAGTATAATTTCCCTAAAGAAATCACAGACAGCCGAAAACGTATCAGGTGCAGAGAAAGGAAAACAATGGTAAATGGCAAAAGTGTTTAATACTTATGGTTATTGTGATCCGCAGCTGCATTATATGGTGGATTTGACCAGCCGCCTTGAGCAGATCAGGGCTATGGTGGATGATGAAAAGTATTTTACGATTAATAGAGGCAGGCAGTATGGTAAAACAACAGTTTTGACTGCTCTTGCAGAGTATCTGCAGGAGGAGTATACTGTTGTGAGTATGGATTTTCAGACGATGAGTTGGCTGACGTTTGAAAATGAGTCATTTTTTGTTTCCGCTTTTTCTGAGGAGTTGTTGGATCTGGTTTTACATTTCCCGGAGGATATTGAAGAAAAACTCAGGGAGTTTGCAGAAAAGAGAGCAGAAATAATCTCCCTCCGTTCACTGTTCAAAGTTTTGAGAAAATGGTGTATGGAGTCGGAAAAAAGGATAGTTCTGCTGATTGATGAAGTGGATTCCGCCACAAATAATCAGGTGTTTTTGGATTTCCTCGCACAACTCAGATATTGCTATCTGCGAAGAAGAAAAATTCCGACATTTCAGTCAGTGATACTTGCGGGGGTTTATGATGTTCGCAATATCAGGCGGAGAATTCGCCCGGATGAAGAACATAAAGTAAACAGTCCGTGGAATATCGCGGCGAAGTTTGGCGTAGATATGGATTTTTCCGAGGAAGAGATCGCGGAAATGCTGAAGGAGTACGAAACGGATCACAGCACAGGCATGGATATTGAAAAAATGTCCGGAATGATTTATGACTATACTTCCGGTTATCCATATCTGGTGTCCGGCTTTTGTAAAAGTATAGATGAAGAAATTGCCGGAACAAAAGAGTATCCTGATAAAAGCAGTGCCTGGACAAAGGAAGGGTTTCTGGAAGCTTTAAAGCTGATCCTTTCTGAAAAAAGTCCGTTATTTGAATCTCTGATAAGTAAATTGGATGATTATCCGGAATTGAAAAGCGTTGTTTATCATTTATTATTTCAGGGACAGAGCATGGCTTACAATGCGGATAATATGGTAACGGACATGTTGCTTATGTTCGGTTTTATCAAAGTGGAACAGGGAACGATGCGGATCGCAAACCGGGTTTTTGAAACCCGTCTGTATAATTATTTTCTTACACTGCCGGAAGTTCAGAACGGTGAGATGTATAAAGCCGCACTTCGCAGTAAGGAGCAGTTTATACAAAACGGCAGACTGGATATGAGGCGTATTCTGGAAAGATTCGTGGTGCATTTTGACGAAATCTATGGTGATCGGGATAAAAAATTTGTGGAGGAGGATGGGCGTCGGTATTTTATGCTTTATCTGAAACCGATTATCAATGGTATAGGGAATTGCTATGTGGAAGCGCAGACCAGGAATCAGGAGCGAACGGATCTCATTATTGATTATCTTGGAGAGCAGTTTGTAGTGGAATTGAAGATATGGCGGGGAAATGCGTATCATGAAAGAGGGGAAGGGCAGCTAAAGGATTATCTGGATTATTATCATGTGAAGAAGGGCTATATGCTCAGTTTTAATTTTAATAAGAAGAAAGAGATCGGTGTGAAAGAAATTACGTTAGGGGATAAAGTGCTTATTGAAGCTGTTGTATAAGCGAATATCTATAAACAGCATTAACTATACAAATAAAAAGAAAAGCAGAGGAGAAAGAGATGGCAGACAAAAAATTAGTGGAAGCGATTACCTCCATGGAGGAGGATTTCGCGCAGTGGTATACAGATGTTGTGAAAAAGGCGGAACTGATCGATTATACGAGTGTCAAGGGCTGTATGGTGATCCGTCCGGCTGGCTATGCAATCTGGGAACTGATCCAGAAGCAGCTTGATGATATGTTTAAGGAGGCAGGAGTGCAGAACGCTTATCTGCCTATGTTTATTCCGGAGAGCCTCCTGCAGAAGGAGAAAGATCATGTGGAGGGGTTTGCGCCGGAGGTGGCGTGGGTGACGTATGGGGGACAGCAGGAACTGCAGGAGCGGCTCTGTGTGCGTCCTACATCCGAGACCTTGTTCTGCGATTATTATAAAAATGTGGTGCAGTCCTACAGGGATCTTCCCCAGGTGCTGAATCAGTGGTGTTCCGTGGTACGGTGGGAAAAGGAGACAAGGCCTTTTCTCCGCAGCCGTGAATTTTTGTGGCAGGAAGGGCATACGGCGCACGCGACGGCGGAGGATGCGGAGGCAAGAACGCTGCAGATGCTGAATATCTATGCGGAATTTTTAGAGAAGGTACTGGCGATTCCTGTGATTAAGGGGCAGAAAACCGAGAAGGAGCGGTTTGCGGGAGCGATTGCCACTTATACGGTGGAGGCGCTGATGCATGACGGTAAGGCTTTGCAGTCCGGGACAAGCCATAACTTCGGG
>OFHA01000457.1_pt1 | contig 35944 bp, 24 predicted proteins | sample 1521891 | NCBI WGS metagenome assembly OFHA01 (sample SAMEA3504089, study PRJEB24116) | mouse gut metagenome | biome: mouse gut; feature: mouse-associated habitat; material: faeces | place: Denmark | collected 2011
TGATATGTGTACTGCATTAAATGAAATGATTGAAGACGGAAGGAAAGAAGGATTGAAGCTTGGAAGGGAGCAGGGCATGAAACTTGGCGAAGAACGCGGCTTGAAACTTGGCGAGGAACGTGGCATGAAGCTTGGCGAGGAACGCGGCTTGAAACTCGGCGAGGAACGCGGCTTTGCGAACGGGCAGAAGTCTGAACAGAAACGCCTTGCCATGCGGCTTATGAAAAACATGAACCTCACCGAGCAGCAGGCTGCTGACATCCTGGGGATTTCGCTGAACAGTATAGAATAAATCCGATTTTCTGCCTGACATGGCTATACAGCTGCTTACAAAGAAACGTTCCAGCCCAGTCGATAGCATTCTGGCTAGAACGTTTCTTCAAAAGGTCATCAGAATCCCCTGCCTAAAGCTATTCTTTAAAGCTGCTTGCACGAATCCCACAGCCTGTTAAAACAGGGCATAAATATTGTATGAATCTCCCAGCTCTATATTTTCCTTTCCTAAATTTATTTTACTTCCTGTTTTTCACAGAAATCACGGATTTCTCCTGTCAATGATTTTGAAATATTGGTTAGTTCCGGATATACATTCGGCTTAGAGACCCCCATCCGTTTCAGCCAATCCGCTGCTTCTATCAAACACTTTTTTGATACTAACACGCTGATAAGAAATGGCTTATATTCATACTTGGCTTTGTCTGCCTTATATTTTACCTCACATTTTTTCTGAAAATCATATAAATCTGCAAATTTCACACCTGCCCCTTTTTCCGCCACCTGTCCCTTGTCATCCAGACTGAACATTGTAAACGTGCCCAGCCGGGCCTTAATCCTCTGGTTTACATGGGGCACAAAGACTGCAACTGGCACATTACATGGCTGTCCTTGTTTAGAAAATGGAATATATTCTTTATATTCTTCCTCATTCCCATAAATGGAAGGAATTGGATAATCACTCAAAATTCCAGAATCCATTCTCCTTGAGGTCAGGAATTCTCTGGCCTTATTCAGCCTGATTGGATTTAAAAGCCATATTTCTGCAGCTTCCTCAGGTTTCTTCCTATTCCGCTTATCCTTTTCACTTTCTGCCATATAATCTTCCACTGCAAAATATAATGCTGTAAATGCTGATGGCGTCCAATCCAGAATATTTGCAAGAACAGAATAATGCTGCATGGAAACAAGTGTACCTATCAAGGAATCCCCGCCTTTTTCAAAAATCTCTTTCGCACCAAATGCCTTTACCTGAAACGCTTTAAACATCGTCTCCATAACAGAGCAAAGCCCAATTCCTTTATAAAACAGCGCTTTGTCATCTTTCATTCTGTAAAGGCTTGGAATCAGCTTATACTTTACAGAAGCATGTCCCCGATACCATACCGGCTCTGTGCCATCTGAAATCTGCTTTGCAGCCATGTCAATACATCTGACCAATGATTCCACATTTTGCGCATACATTTTTTCTAAAGGCTTAGGATTGTTTTCAGAAACAGGTTTTGTCTGTTCTATATCCAGTTTTTTCCTGATTACATCAATAATATCATAGCCATTCCATGTGGCATATCCCATATATCCTTCCATTTCAGCCAGATTTTTCTGTACCTGAAATCGTTCTACATACTGTACACTTCTGACGAACTCGTTCTCGCTGCTATTACACAGCATCTCCCTGGTCTGTTCCAAATTACTTTTAAATCCCTCATCTGTAAACGACTCAAACTTCATACCTTCTAAATAAAGAAATATCAGTTTCCTGTATGGTTTCAGAAGCTCTTTGTAATGCAGAACCAGCTTGTAATATTCTGTTTCCCGATTCTTCTCATCCATAAGCTGAATCATAAAATAATCAGGTGCCATCTCCCTTAATGCATATATTACTTCATCTGCCAGAACCATTTCCTGTCTATTACCCGCTTGTTTCAGCCATTCTTTAAACTTGTCCAATAATTCTTGTTCATCTGCAAATTCTTCTTTTATTTTCTGACGTTCATCTTCTCTTATTCCTGCTATACTTTTACTTCGTACCAGTACATCTGCTGCTTCTTTCAAAATATTGTATATATCCGAGTACAGCTTATCCTTCTTGAAAAATTCTACACTTTTCACACTAAAAACATTTTTCAGTTTGTCATAATAAGTATTCCATTCACTGTCAGAATCGTATTCGTCGATGTATTTTATCCATTGGTCATACTGTCCTGCTGCATAATGCAGGCATCTGTCATCAATCAGTTTTTTAAATGAGCTTGCTAAAACACCGTTCATAACGCCATCCAGATAACCTGTCAATATCTGCGATATAACAAATGAGACATAAAGAATCCCCATTTGTACATTTCTGGGCCGGCGGGCTGGCGGCGCAATATAATGATACAATTCATGCGCCAGCAGCCTGGTATATCCCGGAATCTCCACAAGCGCTTCATACGGAAGTACAATGTTTACAATAATATGATGGCATTCATTCAGCTGTGGCAGCATTTCTGACTGAATTTTCGGGATTACATCAAATGTAATAAATGGAACGATAACCGTCTGAGTTCCACACTTTGGAATAGAATATGCCTGTATCAGCAGCTGCTTGACAATCCCATATTTACCAGTTTCTTTAAATATTTCATTCCCTTACTGAACTGATAATGCAAGTCGGCTATCCATGGGGAACTGAAGCTGGACGATATATTGCGTACATAATCTTCATAAAGAATCCATAATGTTTCTTTATTTTGCACAAAAGGCCAGCATATCCTTTTCGGGGCAGCTTCCCGGATCCTGCTTTTTTGTTCCACTGCACTGCTGTTCCAGTTTCCCACTGCCAGTTTCTTCCTTCCGGAGCATTTTCAGCCAATAATAATACTGCGACTCTTTTATATTTCTTTCCTGGCACCATTCCTTAATGGCCATGCCGCTGTCGGTGCGCTCTCTTATAAGTGCAGCCCATCGTTCTGCGATTACTTCATGCTTTAAATCGGACACCCGCTGTACACCTCGCTTTCAAAACTGGTAAGAGTTTTCAAAGCCACGTATAGAAACTGTGAAAACTAATGTGCAGTTTTCATAGCAGCTATTGAAACTGGAAATGACTTTGAAAACCATAATCGATTCTCAAAGCCATTATACAGTAATCTTTTATTTTATGCACGGTACCCACTATTTACCGTTTACGTTTTTAAGCTTCTGTAAATAAGTATTTAGCAAAACATTTCGTATAGATTATAAGAGTTATGATATTAAGCTGTAATGGATGCAGTTCAACATGCGGCAATGGCTGCCAAGGCTGCCAGTCGCTGCCAGAACCAGTGTTTTGGGGAGTGCAGAAATCTGGCAGGCTGATACAATTGCCCGATACTGAATTTTGCTAGACAGTTAAGGAATGGTATGTTACAATTGGTATCAATAACAACATTTGCAAGATGCCGACTTAGAAAGAGGTGGCTGGCATGATAGAAAAATTAGATAGTTTCAGCAGTTCTGTGGCAGGAAAAAGCACAGCTGGCAACACTGAAAAATCTTCTGAGAAAAGCGTGCTGTCCAATAAAGAAAATATGGAAAATGTTCTGGAAATAAAGGGAAACACCCAATTTCAAGACAGTTTTTTCAGAAGACTCTTTAAAGAACCAAAATACAGGAAAGCATTATACGCAGTTCTGTATCCGGACGATGAGGATACTGCTGACTCAGAGTTTGAGAATATTGAACTGGATAATGTGCTGAATGTTGATATTTACAATGATATCTGCTTTACAGTACGGGGACGGCTGATAATTCTGATAGAACACCAGTCTGCATTAAATTATAATATGCCAGTCAGGGTGTTCTTATATCTGGCAGAAGAATACAAGCGGCTGCTTATGAGGAGCGCATTTCGTCCAGCCCTTTATGCAGCGGCGCTTGTGAAGATACCGAGGCCGGAATTTTATATTGTATACACAGGCACTGATTCGTGCAGCCCTGTCATGAAACTGTCAGATGCCTTTCTGGATTGTCCCGGTGCAGGAAAGAATTCTGATAGCATGATAGAGTTAAGCATTCCGGTTCTGACAGCCTGTGATTCAGAAGGAATTCTGGCGGAATATTTTGACGTAATCCGTTTTATCAAGGATGAACGCAGCTGCACCGGTTCACTGGAAACGGCTGTAAAGCATGCAATACGGAAATATCAGTCTGGATATGAAATATCGGATTTTATCCAGAATCAGAAAGGAGTGTATGAGACATTGTTTGAACAGATTACCAGGGAAGAATTATTAAAAAGGCAGCTGGAAGCGGAAGCACAAGTATTAACCCAGCAAGTGACTGAACAGGTAACACAGCAGGTGACACAGCAGGTAACACAGCAGGTGACACAGCAGGTGACACAGCAGGTGACACAGCAGGTGAAGAAAGACGCTATTGTTATTTCTTACAGGATGCTGCTTGAGGCTGGTATCGGAACTGAAAATGCAGTACAGTCTATTATGCGTAATTATGGAATAGATGAGCAGACATTACAGGGAATTTTAAAAATATGATAATTTGTTTCCGTATGTGAAACAGATTTAGCGGTTTGCGGAACAAATTCCGTGAGCCGCTTTTCGTTTAACCGATTAGACCGTTTACTTTACAAATATTCTTTATTAATTCACAAAATTATAAAAAGAGCCCTGACCAGCCTTTACAGCCAGCCAAAGCTCTTTTTTCTTCTCAATAACAGCCATTGCTGGACTGCTAATTTTCTCTTTTGTAACTTATCTTTTGTAAAAGTTTATCATACAAGCTGTTAATCAGCTTCCCATAGCTTTTGGCCAGTGAATAGCTGATTAAGCGCTTATTCTTTCCCTTGCAGGATGAAAAGCGTCCGGCTTATCCTGTCCGTCTCATAATGCCTTATCTGCGCCCGAATCGTCCAGTCTCTGCTGAACCATTCTTTTCTGCTATACAACCTGCATTTCCAGTCAGCTGCCAGCCTGACAGCACTGCCAGGCCAGAGCATTCAGCCTCTGTCCGGACCCTTGTATTCAAGCCTCTATTTTCCGTCAAGCGGGAACATTCAAAGGGCTGTTATGACTGAATGAGAACCCGTGCACGAAGCTGCTTAAAGTCAGCCTATGCAGCAGCCAAAGGCTGCGGCACTGCACGCCATGTACTCACTGAGAGTTTTGGTGGGAACCGGCATGGGTTTCAGCCCTTGCCGGTTCTTTTATACAGTTTTGCGTATGCAATATGCATGCAGTATAAAACCTATTAGCTTGTGACTTTGATAGTCTTGGTATATGAATGATTATCATAAGTTAAAGTAACGGTAATTGTATCAGTTTTTCCTGTTGTGGTGGTCTCCTTAACCTTAATCACACCATTTGATTCTTCCAGATTGTATTTTCCACTTAATACACACTTCACTTCAACATCAGCTGCTTTAACTTCTTCAACTCCAAGTTCTCTTTTAAGACTCTTTACTGCCTGTGCTTTACAATCAGCAATTAATTTTGCAATATCTAATTTACCATTTGCAAGAAGAACTGCCTCGCTACCAATTGCACTGCCCGTAACTGTATTAGAACTAAATTCGCTAATAGATATCTCTACTTTATTCTCATTACCAGTGCCCAATACATTAACAACCTTGAAAGCTGCCTCATGACCGCTAGACTCTATCGTATCACCAACCTGATAATCGTTGTTCTCTTTACCATTCTCATCTATCCAGATGATAGTTCCGGTATTCTTTGTAATTGCACCTTGCATAAGAACACGCTGTTCAGAAGTAGAAACATGAATTTTAACTTTGTTACCTGTTACCTCAATCTTAGGCACTGCACCTGTACCTAAAGAAGTAGCTTTCGTAATCATCACCTTTGCTTCTGAGCCTTTTACAAAAATATTTGTATTCGGGCCAGGCTGGAATGACTCTACTACCTCACCTTTTTTATTAAGCACACCGAGATTTAATGTAGCTGCCTGCCGTACCCAAATGTTATTATCTAAAAAGTTTCCTTCCAGATTAATAACACCATTTGAACGAATCTCTAAATCACCAGACCAAGTTGAGTCATTCTTCATGCCAAATCCGTCTGTATCAGTAACGCGGATTTCACCCTTATTATCAGATGATGTTCCATCATTTACTGTTGTGCTTCCTTCCAATACAAATGACTCTGTCCAGACATTGCTCAAAAGAATTGGATAGTCATTGCCGTTCTTCATAACGTCAACATTATTAAGTCTAAAATGTTTCACGCTTCCTGCATTAACAGTTAATGTTGCTTTATTTGCCCTAGGTGCATTCGCTAAACCAACAATATCACCATTTGAAATAACCATATTGCCTACTGCATCCGTGGTAGATACAACAACGTTTCCATAAATCGTGTTGTTCTTTAAATCAATATTAACTGCACGGTTAATGGTTAAAATACCACCATTTCCAAATACTTCTTTCGAAGCTTTTACCTGAGCAGCCTCACCTTCAGCAATAGCTCCTGCATAAACATCAGCTGTAATTTCCACTTTGCGGTACTGATCATTTTCAAGTGCCTTCTTTAATGCTTCATAGTAGTCTTTTGCAGTCTTTCCATCCTTAATAAATCCATTATATGTTTCTGACTCAGCATTTCCCCATACAGCATCATATCTATCACTTGTAGAAGCAATCTTAGAATCATCTGCTATGCCTACACCGGTTCCATTCTCACCAAAGTTATATGGCAAGCGATTCATACCAGTATTAGAAAGAGCCTCGCCTGTACCTGCAGCTACCACACCGCTAATGCTGAGCTGTGTATTCTGTGTGCTTACCAGATATTCCTTTGTAAGATTGCCATCCTGCGGCAGCTTAATTGTAACAGAATCCACTACATTATCATGGTCATCATAACCCTTAATATTAGCCTGGATATTAGAACCATGCGGTAATGGCTGATTGTTCAATGCATAATTATTCTCATCCAATGCCGTTGCCAAATCAACCGGCTTATTGAATTTTACATATACCCAGCTTCCCTGATTATTGTTATAAGTTGTATTACCAATTTCTGACTTAGAATAATCTTCTCCTGTAGCAACTGCAGCCCATACTACCTTAAAGCCAGTATCTATGGTTGTTGTATCAACTTCAATAACTTTGCTGTCTGTTGCCAGTGTTGCACCATAATCATCAGAAACAGAACCTACTACCAGTCTCCAGCTTCCACCTGATAATTTTACTTCCGGCTCTACATTAATGATTGTATCCTGAGCATTAATAAACTGGTCATTCTTAATAATTCCATCAACAACATTTGTAGGATTATCTACATTAATGAACTGAGCATATGGAACCGGAACACCCTGATTATCTTTATTCACATTCGTAGTGCCAGCCGTCTGTGTCTGAGATGGTGTAAGGCCTTCTGCATTAGCTACAGCAGAAATCTTAACAGGTTCAGAAAGCTCAACATTCCAAGAATGTAATGCATTTCCGTTTTCTGCAACAGCCTGCTTAATATCTACAATTGTTGGACTCTGAGTATCAACTTCACCCATCTTATTGCCATTTGTCACATTTGCATCATTGGCATTCAGATAAATATTAATCTCATCATTGCGGAGATTATTTGCTGCATTCACCAGCTTGCCAGCATCTACATGCAGACGCAGCTGTTTATTCCAGTAATTCGTTCTGGTTCCAATATAATCATATACTTCAGACCAGTCCTTCTTTACTTCAACAATGTATTTCTTACCACTGGTACCGCTAACCTGCGACACACGAATCGGATTGTTCTTTCCAGATTCACTAGCTGTAATATCTGTCCATGTACCGTTGACATTTTCCTGCAGCTTCAGTACGCTCGGTGCATTTGCACTGTTAGATGTTGTAAAACGATCGCCGCTCTCAGTAATTCTGAAATCTGTTGTGAAATCCAGTTCATACTGCTCTGGAGACTGAACATTTACTGTAAACGAAGGTTTTACTGCATCTTCAGCAACTGTAAATGGGAATGTCTGTGTGCTTACACTATTCCTTGCACCATCCGTCTTAGCAGCCCAGTCACCGACATTTCTTACCGTCAATATATGATTTCCTGTAGCAAGCGGATGTCCGCTGCCAACTGTAATTGTTACCTTGTGGCGATTATCTGTCCCCACCTTATCTTTCACGGTGTAAGAATGAAGCGTAACCTTGCCATCATTTTCTGAAAACAGTTCATTCACATTATCATTCTTGCTGGACTCAATCTTAACACTAGAGCCTTTTGAATCTGTTCCTTCCGGATCTCTCTCAACACCAGTCGCATCAGTTGCAACGCCCCAGTCTTCTAACGAACGACCATCAATCAAATAATTATTTATATTATTTGCTGCATAAGCCGTATTACCCGCACCATGTTCTGCTGCCAAAACAGCTTCAGAGAACGTAATATGAATCTTCTTAGTACCTTCTGTCTCAACTGACATTGCAGACGGTTCACGGGCATCTGCCAGTTTCAGATATACTGTATTCGTCGTATCTATGTTGCTGCCATTCTTTCTCTTGTCCTTGAACTTCACGCTGACATTCGAGTTATCTGTCATCGGTGTGTCCACCAGAATCTCTAATGCCTTCGGCTCATTCGGAACATCCAGAAATGCTATAACATTATGTGTTGTGCCTTTGTCATCATTCGTAACAAAACTATCAATTCCACTTCTGACTGTACATTCAAATTTAGAAACATCTGGCTTGCCATCTTTCATGAAATCAGCTGCTGTTACATCCTTATCAAAGTAAGCAACCACACGGTCAGCTGTACCAGCTGATGCAGATGTAATAATTGCTGCTTCTGAAGTCAGTGCATCTGGATTCGGAGAAAGTGTTACACTCGTTGTACCAGTTGTACCAATCATATCACGGTCTGAAGATTCTACTACGGTTGCCTGAATAACTGCCGGAACACTTACGGTTTCATGAGGAGCATTGTACATAACCGTAACCTTGCCATTGTTTAAGGTAGCACGGTTATCTGCAAAACGGCCTCTGGAAGCGCTGAACTCAATCTGTGCTGTCTCTGTTGTAATTGCCTTGCCGTCTTTTGTTACTTCGAACGTAACCCTTGCCTGTGTCTGGCCATCGGATTTAATAATCTTCGGGTCAGATGTAATTGTCATTTCATAACCTGTCTGAACATCAGACGGAGCTGTGAATTTTAATGTTAAATCAGCCTGTGCTGCGCCGTTTACGGTCAGGCCCTTAGCGGTCAGGTCATAAGACTTGCCAGCTACTGCGCCGTCGATTGTCAGAACTGTGCTGAGCTTATCTTCACTTGGGTCAGACTTTGTAACTTTTACGCCGTCAGATACTGTGAAGTTTGCTGCTTCTGAAGCATTATCAACAGCCTTATTAAATGTTACACGTACCTGTGTAGAGCTGATTGGAGCTACCGTTGCACTGAATGCTGCTTCTACCGGCGGCTTTGTCTCACCAGCTGCTTTTACGTTTGCAGTACATGTCATGTATTTGATATTTTTCGGGTATTTGCGTTTTGTTGTCTTAACTTTAACTTTAATCTTAGCGCGTCCAACACCCTTACCTTTTAACATAACAGAAGATGCCTTCTTGTCATATACGGTACAAATCTTCTTATTGCTTGTTGTTACCTTTGTGATTTTCCAATTGAGAGTATTGTTTGTCAGCTTCAACTGATATTTCTGATTCACCTTCAGTGTTTTGAAAGTGGTCTTCAGATTAACTGTTGACGCTGCTGACGCTGTCATCAGATTGCTTGCTGACGACACTGAGAATGCCATTGCAGCAGATAAAGATACTGCCAGCACTCTTGTCATGAAACTCTTTTTCATTTCTTTTCCTCCTTAAGATGCATCATGCCTGATTGCATGATTGTTGTCTCTAAGTATACAATACTCGTTTCGGATTGTCCATACGCAATCTTACCAATTTGCGTACTGTTTTGCGGCAATCCTAGTGACTTTTGCCCCACTCTCATCCCAACCCTAATTCTTTGGCAAGTGAAAGCGGCCGTGACCAGCACGTTTGCTATCACTGCCTCTAAATAATGAGGTGCTGCATCGGTGCTGAGATACTGTATAACTCAGGTTCAATATATAGTTACGGGGGGGCTGGACAAAAAAGTGGGGTTCAGAATATTTTTTTGAAAAATTTTTTTGAAAAAATTAAAATCCGCCGTTTATCAGGGTTTTGCGGGCTTTTGCATGAATTCCGGTTCCTGTTCGCACAGGACTTTGCCTTTTTAATGCAGGAAAAAACCTTGGCCCTGCAGGAATCTCATGTTATGATAGTATTATGAAAACAAAAGGTTACTGGTCACGGAGTGAACAGGAACAGCAAAAGAGGGGGTGGCCCAAATGGCACAGAGCAAGGCACATATGGATGCGGCAAGCAGGTTTAATAAAAAAACCTATGACCGCATTCAGGTAAGCATCCGCAAGGATGCAGAAATCAACCGGGATGTTATACGCAATCATGCCCAGTCAAGGGGCGAAAGCACAAATGGGTTTTTACTGAGAGCGGTTACCGAAACAATCAGGCGCGATAAGGGGGAATGATTTATGGCAATGCCGGCAGAAAAGGCACGGTATACATTTGCTGACTGTCTTATATGGAAAGAAAACGAACGTATCGAGATTATAGGCGGGGAAGCATTCCTCATGGCTTCTCCATCCAGCATGCATCAGGAAATCAGCATGGAGATTTGCAGGCAGCTTGCAAATTATCTGGAAGGAAAGCCGTGCAGGGTTTATCCGGCTCCGTTTGATGTCCGGCTCTTTGAAAAGGACGGGGACAGCCCGCTGGATGTCGATACCGTGGTACAGCCGGATATTTCCGTCATATGCAGCAAAAACAGGATAGACGCGCGCGGATGCAAGGGAGCACCGGATTTCATTACCGAAATACTGTCTCCGTCATCCCTGCGCAATGACAGGCTCATCAAACTGCGCTTATACCAGCAGGCCGGTGTACGTGAATACTGGATTGCAGACCCGGAAAACAAGACCGTACAGGTGTTTTTACTGAACCAGAATGGCATCCTGCAGCCTTATGAGGATTACAGCCGGACAGAAATCGCCAGGGTGAACATACTGGAAGGCTGTTTTATTGAGCTGGAAAAGGTTTTCCCGGAATAAACAGCCTGACAGGCTGTTTATTCCGGGAGCGGCTGCCGTTTTTGTATTTATTTGTAAATAACCGTACCCTTCTGTCCTGTAATATCTATCGTTTCTCCGTCCAGCTTCGTTATGACTGCCCTTCGGACAGCGGAATTCCCGATAAATTCCACCGCAGCCTGGATTTTCGGCTCCATGGAACCGGCTTCAAATTCCCCGGCTTCCAGATACCTGCGTGCCTCGGCTGTGCTCATGCTGTCCAGCTGCTTTTCCTGCTGTGTCCCGTACCGCAGGCTGGCTTTTTCCACGCCGGTCAGGATAACCAGTATATCTGCGTCCACCATATCTGCCAGCTTTCCTGCTACAAGGTCTTTTTCGATAACCGCAGACGCACCTTTCAGGTTATTGGCCTGGGACAGCACCGGAATTCCGCCGCCCCCGCAGGCAATAACGGCCTGGTCTGCATCCAGCAGCGCACGGATGCTTTCTATTTCTATAATATCGATGGGTTTCGGTGCCGCCACAATCCTGCGGTAGCCGCCCGGCACTTTCGTTACATGGTTTCCCTTCCGCTCCTCAAGCCCGGCTTCTTCGGCGTTCATGACACGCCCGATGATTTTTGCCGGATGATAAAACGCATCGTCATACGGGTCTACGACTACCTGTGTCAGCACGGTGGACACCGGCTTGCAGATGCCCTGGTTTAAAAGTGCTGTCCGTATGCCGTTTTGCAGGTCATATCCAATATAGCCCTGGCTCATGGCCGAGCAGACACTCATCGGGGCAGCGGTATATTCCGGGTAAATACGGCAGAATTCTGCCATTGCCATATGAATCATGCCTACCTGCGGCCCGTTGCTGTGGGTAATAACGACCTGACAGTTCTCTTTGATACAGCCGGCAACTGCTTTTGCCGTTTTTGCAACCGCCGTCTTTTGCTCCGGCAGCGTTGTGCCAAGGGCATGATGGCCCAGGGCGATGACTATTCTTTTCTTTTTCATAACCGGGAAAATCCTCCTGTGTTCATATTTATTTTCATTGCTTCCTTTCGGACTGCTCTTTCAGCAGTGCCAGCCTTCTGCAAAACATTCCATGGCGGTCTGAGCTGAAAACATCAGCCATGCTTCCAGTTCTGTATTTATATTCTGTACCACGGATTGGAATGTGTCAAGTGAGATATCAATTATTTCAGATAAAGAAGATACTTTTGCGCCGCTGTCATACAGAACTTTTCTGCGGTGCATGTATTTCGGATAAACGCTGCTGAATTCAGGCGGACTTGTTTCTATAAACGAAATGATAAAAGCTTTTATCAATAACAGCGGGGCATCTTATCAAGCCCCGCTATTTCAGATTTCCTGATTTTTCTGTCTGGCATTGCCAGCACAGGGTTTAGTTCTTTTTACCGAGCACGACAGACAGGGTTTTTTCCTGATATCCGCCTTCTGCCGGTCTCTGGACAACAATTTTTACTTCTGTGCCGGCTTCATAATACGACAGTCTTTTTTGCAGCGCTTCCATCGTTTTGATTTCCCTTCCGTCAAATCCGGTCAGGATATCGCCCTGCTGGATGCCATATTTTTCTGCGGCAGTGCCTTTTGTGACTTCCTTGATAAATACGCCTTCCGGCATGTTATAAGCGCTTGATACGGATGCCGTAACATTCATGCCTGAGATGCCAAGGTATGCTGCCCTGTCATCTGTGACTTCTTCCCTTGTAATCAGGTCTTCGATAATCGGCTTTGCCATATTGGACGGGATGGCAAAACCCATGCCTTCAACGGTTGTGTCGCTGTATTTGGATGAATTGATGCCGATAACCTCGCCGCTGCTGTTTAAAAGAGCGCCGCCGCTGTTGCCCGGGTTAATGGCTGCGTCTGTCTGAATCAGGCTGTTTGTATAAGTCTCGTTTGTCTGCTCATCCTGCATAGTTACGTCACGGCCTACCGCACTGATATAACCGGCTGTCACAGACTGGCCGTAGCCTAATGCATTGCCGATGGCAATTGCCTGGGAACCTACTTTTACTGCATCTGAATCACCTAATGCTGCAACTTTAATTTCAGATAAGGTTCCATCTTCCAGGTCTGATTTTTTCACCTGTACGACGGCAAGGTCTGTGCTGGCATCGGTTCCTTTTATTTCTGCAGCCACGGTTGTGTTATCGCAGAACTGAATCGAAAGCGTAGAGGTCGCTGCTACTGCCTTATTCGATGACGCTGACGCTACAACATGGTTGTTTGTCACAATATACAGATAATTTTCGTCTTCGCTTACGATAATTCCGCTGCCCGCGCTTGGCACTTCATAATTCTGCACCTGTCCGAACCAGTTCTGGTACTGGACACGGCTCATATTGGTAATTGATACAATGGAAGGCATGCATGCTTCTACCACGGAAGCAACGCCGTCACCTGCGTTCGATGAAACGTTTGTCAATGGCGCCGTATTCTGCACGCTGTCGCCTGTCCCGAGTACTTCTTCTTTTTCTGCCGGAATGCTCACTTCTTTATCGTTTGTCCCAAGCAGGTTTCCTGCCACATAAGAGGAACCTTCAAACGCTGTCCCGGCTACCAGGCCGAATACAAGGGCAATGGATGCGCATTTGGCAAGCTTGATGCCAAAGCCTGGATGTGTACCAGCGCTTTTTTCAGCACGTTTTCTGGCACGTTCTTCCTTTTTCTGTTTTCTGGCATCGCTGTAAGTATTCCAGCCGCCCTGGCCGTTTGGAGAACCGTAAATGCTGCTGTACGGATTGTCCATGCCTGGCTGTGCACCCTGGTTTCCGCTGTCTGCTGCGGACTGGCTGCCCTGGCCCATGCTGTCTGCGGACTGGGAGCTGTAAGCCTGATTCTGTGCAGTGCCATATGTGCCGGACTGGGTGCTGCCGTATGTGCCGGAGCCGGTGCTTCCATAAGCTCCATTCATGCCTGCATGCATGCTGTCATTTGCATCCGGCTGTGTATAATGATAAGAAGCATATCCGCTGTCTGTGCTGTTTTGGGTATTCCCGTAAGCCTTTCCTGCACCCGGCTGTGCATTTCCGGCTGCGCCCTGTGCAGAGCTGCTGTATGCACTGGCCGTGTTTTCTTCTGCACGCCAGATATTATTCGGATTTTTCTGCTCCTGGTTCAGATAGCTGTAGCTGTATGTGGAACTGCTTTCTGGCTGGCTGTTTCCTGTTTCGTAATTCGCTGCACCGGATGCATTGCTGTTTTCATTTCTGCCATCGTTATTGTAATTGCTGTTTTCCATAATTGTAAGCTCCTTTCTGCCTGTTTCTGTCTGTATTTATCAGAATTATTGAATCAAATTCCCATTCCTGTATGGAAGGTATTGTCTGTTTGCTGTTTACAAGTAGAAGTTTACCTTGTAATTGTGTTTCTTTTGTGATTAAAATTCCATAAAATCGTGAAATTATGTGTTTATTATGTGTTTACAGGCAGAAAGAAGCCGTTCTCCGGACAGGCCAGCTGTCTTACCTCGATGCAGTGTCCGGCTGCAGGTATTGCTCCGCATCCGTTTCACTCAGCTTGTATTTTTCCATAATCATTCCCTTTATGGTCTCATCTGTGTGCCCGATGCTGCGCAGTATTTCTACAGCTCCCAGAATCCCCTGCTCGATTCCCTGCTTTACTCCCTGCTCGATTCCCTGCTTTACTCCCTGCTCGATTCCCTGCTCGATTCCCTGCTTCAAGCCTGTGTCCAGTGCTTCCTGGCGCATGAGAAGGATTCTGGGTTCTACAATCGGCCTGATTATTTCCAATAATTCTTCGCTCATCTTATCATCTCCCGCTAATTCTTCCATTGTTTTCATGTTTGCCCTTAAAACAACTTCCAGCACCGCCTCTGCAAATTCCCTGTCTTTTTTGGCTTTCAGGCTTCTGATGCGTGCCAGCAGCGATTCCAGCTCCTGTTTTTCCAGTCTTCCTGATAATGAACGCAGCCAGGCATGCAGCCCGGGCTCCAGCTCTTTTGTAACAAGAATCTGTGCCGGAAACGGGATATTTCCTTTTATGTAATATATCCCGCTGTAAGGATTCGATACATGATACCCGTGTTCCTTAAAATACCGCAGCAGTCCATACGGCTTTGCATCACGGATAAAGGTTATTGTTATGTCTGCTTCCGGAATGGCATCCACGGTTTCTCCATAAGCTTTATAAAGACAGGCGTACCCGGTTACTTTAAAAAATACGTCGATATTCAGGCTGTCTGACGGGTCTTTATATTCCAGGATATTATGTCCCCGGAACATCTGTCCGATTTCATTTGCAAGCGGCCTGCCAGGAAATTTTTTGGTAATCAGCAGGTCTATTTCCAGCGGGCCGATATTCAGGCTGTGCTCGCGTTCAAAAATCAGGCTGTCCCGGTCTTCTGCCAGCTCCAGGCAGAAAGCCGCGGCAAACGCCGGATGCCATTGTATTTTGGTAATTTCCCTGTTTTCCATTTGCGTATCTCCTTTTTGACAGTATATCACAGAAAAACCACAAATGAAAGCAAAACTTATGCCTTTGCATATTCTGTTTTATGTTACAGGGCTTTTACCTTTACTTTACTGTTCCCGCTCTCACGCACCATGGCACGGTATTCCTTCAGGCAGCTTTCCGGCACGTATATAACTGCCTTTGCATGAATCCCGCGGAATGCGTCTTCTCCAATATATTCCAGATATTCCGATTTGATTTTTATTTTTTTCAGCTGGCTGCATCCGCGGAATGCCTCGTCGCCAATCTGGGATATATTTGCACCCAGGGTAACCGCCCGTACTTTTTTATGGTTTTTCACTGCACCGTCATCGACTGCCGCTACTTCATACAGCTGCCCGCCAATCGTTACATCTGCGGGTATCGTAATCACGGTACGGGTTTTCGACGTGCACTTTGTATATAGTACCATGCCGTCTTCCCAGAAGGAATATACATTTTGATTGACCGTCCCAATCTGCTCGATGCCCGTATCTTCATCCAAGTCTTCTGAACTGTCTGCATATGCATCAGCCGGCGTTATTATCGTGCCGCCTGTTCCAGACGTGCCTGTGCTCCCCGTACCTGGATTTACTATGCCAGAGCCATTGATGTTTGTATTGCTGCTCCCCGTACCCGGATTTACTATGCCGGAGCCATTGATATTCGTACCGCTGCTCCCGTTTCCCGGATTGGCCGGAGAACCGGATTTTTGGACTTCTACCCTTGCAGATGCGCTGTGCCCGGAATCCGCATAGGAGTTTGCATAGATATACAGCACGCTGGACGCTTCATCTTCTCCCACATACAGCCACCCGTCATCGGATATTCTTGTATACCGCGAGCTGTTTCCGCTCAGCTGCCAGCTGATGCGCTGCGACGGCTGCCCGTAGCCTGTCACCTTTGCCAGAAACAGGCGGCTTTCCCCCTGTTTTACGACACAGCTTAACGGTGTCAGCGTAACCCCGCTTACCGTCGATGCGGATGTACCCCCGTTCCAGCTGCTGCCCGGATTCCAGGTACTGCCCGGGTTCCAGGACGGATTTGTGCCGGAACCGGACTGCATTCTGGTAAATGCTTTCAGGCAGACACGGCTGCCGTCCGGCTGGCGGCTGTCCGCCGAGCTTGCAGCCGGAACGGCTTCATCACTGCCGGTTACCTCTGCCCGCAGCTCTATCGTTCCATAAACCGACACCGGCGAAGACAGCTGGAATGTATGGTAGCCGCTCTGCGCCATAATGCCGCCGATTTCGGTCAGCTCATGCCCATTTACATAAAACCGGTAGCTGGCACCTTCCCTGACATACGTTGAAACTGCTGTCAGCCACTGCGCCCCGCCGGACAGCTGGTAGCTCTGGCTGTAGCTGCTGCCGGATGTAAAATCATAAAAGCCCCGGTAATCCGCTTCATACAGGCGGTCATACAGCCTGGAACGTTCGGTGACCTGTGTGACAGCAAACGCATCCTGAAAATAATTGTCATAAGAAATCCAGTAATAGCCTGTATTGCCGCCGATACTGCTTGAATCATACCGTCCCCAGCTGTTTTTTACGAGAAACGCACCCTGATTCTGCGGACGCTGCGGCGTAGTTGTACTGTTATAAAACCACTGCGGCGAAAATTTATCATCCCAGCCGACTACCGTAACCCCGTGATTGACACCCGGGCTGTATTCCTGCGGATAATAATAAGCCCCGTCCTTTGTCATCAGCGCCCGGGAATCTGCCGATTGTCGATCTCATAACTGTCATCCGCCAGAAACACATCTATCCTGCTAGCTGTCAACGCTTCAAGAGCCGCCTGCTCCTGCGTAAAAGAATACATTTCCAGCTTTTCGGTATACCGGGAATTAAATGCTGAGACCAGACGGCTCAAATAGGTCTTATCCCTCCCCAGAATTGCCACTTTAATTTTCATTTTATCCCCCCTGTCCGCCCGTTTCACAGAAACTCCCATAAACTGGCAGGATTTTATATTGTTTATAATATTGACCAATTAAAGCCGATCATATTTCAGCATTTGTAATTTAAAATTTCAAGAATAATTATACAATACACGCAAACATCATGTCAATATATTTGTTTGTATTTATTTATACAATTTTATATAAATAATTATTGATTGATCCCTGATTATAGCATAACTGGAATTCAATCCTTTTTTGAATCTTATTTACTATAATCCAATAAAAATGCACCACCCGCAATTACGCAGTGATGCATTTTCCATATGTAATAAAAGTTTAAAGTCCCTGATCCCCTATACTTATCTGCCCCCTCAAAATAACGCAGGACTCTTCTCCGGGACAATTTCATTGAAAACGCACCGGCAAGTCTTTGATTTTATTCACTATTTTATGCACCTGCCAGATATAATGATCTCTGTATTTCTTATCAAATTCCGCTTTCAACGCATATAATTCCTCAAATTCCACTTTCAGCCTCTCCTCCCCTGCTTCTCCAAACTTCTCCCGCAGCCATAGATAATACTTACTCTCCCAAAATGCAAATTCGGTATTTTGGGGGCGAACAGGTTTGTCTGAAAGTTTCGGGCCCCATACTCCGGCAATAAAAATGTCCATCAATTCTTCCAAAGACAGATATTTTTCAATAAGCTGATAGATTTCATCATAATCAGTAGTATTGATCTCCTTTATACAGCGCTCCCGTCTCCACACCGTTTCAAAAGAAACATACTTCGTCATCCAATCCAAATTGCATAAAATGCCTTCCGTATACGCATACCAAGATACAGACTCCGCAATTAAATCTGCCAACTGACTGCAGAAATCCCGTGAAATATCCTCTTCTTCCAGAGAGAAAACATACGCCGCCATCTGATAGAGTTCATTTTTCGGATAAAAGTACCGATACCCCCCATCTCTCAACCCCTTCCATATTTCCTGACAATTCTCTCTATAGTAATCCGCAAAACCCACCCTGTCGTCCAGATAAGCATAGGCGCGCAAAATAAAGTACTTCCCTCCCAGAAAAGACGGCTTTTCCATCTTCTGTATGCCGTCCATAAATCTGTTCATGCTTCTATCCTTCGCTGCCGGCATATAAAAATAGGCAATGGCCAGGCACTCACCAGAGTTGGATTTCTTATCACTGTCATTCTTAAAGCCGTCTATCACTTCGTCTATCATGCTAAGGACCAGATCATAGTTCCCTGCCTTCAGCCCGTCCCTTAAGTCTTTCTCATACTGACTTCCCTCATATCTGTCCCAGCCCGCTTCATACATATGGCTGCGGAAATCCCGCTGTTTAACAGTTTCCGAATTATGCAGAGCAACTATTTCTTTCATATGAAGTTCCCACTCACCGCCTTCTGATTGAGCCTCCTGCATCAATTCAAACCAGAAGTGTTCTTTCCAGCTGGCATTCCGAAGCCGTTTTTCCAACAATTCCAGCACCTGTCCTTCCATCTTTCCATCATGCAGGCGCCATATGGTATAGAGCAAGGCTTCCGTCATCTGCACATCCGCCTGCAAAACCAATTCCCACTGCCATCCGCTGAATGCATCTAAAATCCAAAACTCTTCCTTATCTGTATCGCCTGTATAGTCTAGCCTCCACAGCGTTCTGTCCATTTCCAGTCCACACATCTTCAGGAGATTTAAAAATTGTTGTTTTTCAACCAGTCCAAAACAGCCATTCCCGAAAGAAACATTCCCAAAAACCGCTTTCAAAAGCACATCAAGCATTTGCCTTTCCTCATGTCCGCTCTCCAGTATTGTATGCACAAAGTGAAGAAGAACTTGATTATTTAATGCCTTTCTCATTGCTGCCTGCAAATTGAGCGTACTGATGTTATTATCACCGAAAAGATGGTAACACAGCAAAAGTTTCAACGGGTTCTGCCCGTTGCTGACTCCATGATTGGACAAATAAACAATTCCCTGCTGAATAATATCCAACAGGCCAACTCTCCCCCACTCCTCTTCCTCATTGTTAACGGTTACTCCCGCATTCCCAAAAGAGCAGCCCTGTTTCAACATTGGATATACACGCCAGTTTCCTGCTATGTAAAAACTCCCGTAATACAGTTTAAAGAACCTTCGGTACAGTTCTCTTTCATCCCTGGTCATATCTGCCGCGGTATAGATGACGCGAAACAAAGCCTGCGCGTCCGGCTGCTCTATCGCCTGGGGACCATATTCTTTCTCCAGGATACGCATTCCTTTCAACGCCCATTCATTTGTTACATTTAGAATAAAACCGTTTTTTTTGCGCTCTTGCATCGTCTCAAGCACGCATAGCCCCACATCCCCTTCTGCCTCCTCCGTGCAGCACTGCCTATACTTTTCGACGCATTCCCCTATTTTTCCTGCGCCCTCCTCTCCCCTCAGATCCGGCCTGCCAAAGAAATAATACTCCGCCCATAGCCGTATATTCTGCTTCTCAGCCAACATTGGCTTCCCGGGTTCCCATTCAAGAGCAAGTTTACAGATGCGGTCAAGTTCCGCTTCAATCGACGCATAGTCAAAGCGATCTCCCATTTTCTGCATCAACTCCGCTTTCTGCCTGAGAACCCAATAATAATCAACACCTGCAGATGCAGCGGATAACTGCTTGTCCAGAATCTCCGCTATCTCATATGCCTGTGCACAAACGCCCACCTCTGACGCTGTCTCCAAAATGCACTTGCATATTACTTCTAAACTGTAAAATTCCGCATGGGCGGATAAGTATTCCACTCCTCTGCCGAACTGCACACCAATCTGTTCCCATACACTCTCGTCACACAGGCAAAACCGAATTATATGAATTGCAGACTTAAAAAGCAGAAAAAATATTGCATCTGTTTCCCGGTTTCTCATCTGCTCCAGGAGATCGGACAACAGTTTCTTTTTCAATCTCTGCGGACATTCCTCCATAATGACGTCCAACATCAATCCCTGTACGCTCCTGGATCCATCGCTGTCTACGCTAATAAAATTGACAATGCAGTACATATCGGATACAATAAAGAAACATATACAGAACTGCAATCGTTTCCGTTTATTGCATCTTATTTGAATCGCATGAAGATTTTATAAGCAAAGTAATAGCAGATGGATTGAGGGGATGAAAACCTGGTATAGAGAGGGAAAGTCCGTATGACAACTGAGCACATTTATAAAAAGCAAGGGATAGAACTTTTTTACTATGAAATAGATAATGATTTACAGCCATTGGTTCTTATTCATGCGCAAGGGGTAGATGCTGCAAGTTTTAAAAATGTATGGACTCCTTTATCTAAAAAATTTCATATTTATTCAATAGACTGCTATGGGCACGGCAAAAGTCTGCATGCTGCAGAGCAATATAATGTGGTTGACATTGGTAAGGCCATTATACGTTTTATTGAAGATGTGGTTAAAGAGAAAGTTTTTCTTCTGGGGCATTCTTCCGGAGGATTGATTGCGGCATACATTGCAGCCAATACAGAACTTTGCAAATATTTAATTTTGGAAGATCCGCCGTTTTTCTCTTCACAGGGGGAAAGGCGTAAAAGCAGCTTTAATTATATTGATTTATCTACAATCTGCCATGATTTTATAAATCAATCCGAGCATAAAGATTTTGTGCTGTATTATTTCGGCAGTCAGTACGCATGGAATTTTTTCCCTAAAAAATCCAGAGACAAGATTAAAGAAAAAATGATCGCTATGGCGTCAAAGTACAGAAAAAAGCATCCCGACAGAAATCTAAAAGTGATGTTCTGGCCGAAAGCCGCACTTAGCAGCTTTCAGGGCATGAATAAGTATGACCCACTGTTTGGAGAGACATTCTATAGCGGCAGGTTCCATTGTGGAATACCGCACGAAGATATATTAAGAAATATTAAGTGTAAAACAATATTCATGAAAGCGCAAACAAATATCAGTGAAAGCGGTATTTTAATGGCGGCTTTAAGCGAAGAAGATTTAAATAGGGTTTCAGCACTTGTTGCTGATTTACAAATTGTGCGTTTTGATTGCGGGCATGGCATCCATGTGGAAAAACCCAAGGAGTTCATAGCATGTCTGATAAAGGCAGAACTGCCTGGAGCGGCAAAGGCATCCGGCATTTGATCTCTTGACGGAATATGATCTCCTCTATTCTTCCAACGGTTTTCCCAGATTCTTTATATATCCGGCGTCCGCAAGCGCAACGGCACATAACAGTGCCCCCCAGTGATAGAATTTATCACTGTTTCCAGAATCGCAGCCTTCGCCGGTGATACTGTTGTAGTTTTCATGTACATGTCGGTGTTCCGTCCACTCCTTCATAAAGAGTACCGCCGATTTTTCTGCCAGATCACGACGTACATCCTCCAATTCGGTTCTGGCAAGCGCCAGATAGACCAAGAAGTTCAGCGGCGCCCACACACGTCCGCGCCAGTAGTTCTGCTCGGAATAAGCGGCATCATTGCGCGCGATAGAGGGCAGCATCCATTTTCCATAGAATTCATTCGGATTATAATAATGTTCATCAGCCATGCGGCGCTGCCGTGCTGAAGATACATGGGGAGAAAAAAGCGCATAGAAATTAGTGGGGGAAATGCGACGAGAAAATTCCCCGGTATCTGTTCGGCGGTTATAATAAAACCCGTTTTCTTCGTCCCATAGATTTTCCAGACCACTGCAGGCCCGGTTCATCCGCTCCTGTAATTCCGAAATATCTTCTGGGCGACCAATAATCTGCGCCAGCTCCATCAGAGAACGGCAATCCAAAATATATAGACCTGTCAGTCCCACATCTTCCAATTCCAGCCGGTTGGTTTCCATATTCAGCGGAATATCATCATACATGGGGGAATTATCCAGGCCGCTTTCCAGTGCCGCCCCGTAAGTGGCGTGAACGCCCTCCGTCTCCCAGCGGTTTCCATACAAAACAGGTATCCTCTCACTGCCCCAGCAAAGCGCTCCGCTCGGATTCATGCGATGTTCCGCAAACCAACGGTTCCACCGGAGCAGACCGATGTACATCTCCTCCACAATCCATTTTTCCCCCAATATGCGGTAGGTTTCCAAAAGCATGGCACTGCCCACAGGCGGCTGTGAGCGGTCCGCACTGACCTGCCCGGTAGCATAGGCAAAATTGGGAACGAACCCCGCCTGAGTCTGCTCGCTGAGAATCTCCCGCAGATTGCTGCAGGCCAACTGCGGACTGCCGAGACTGGCCATAAAACCGGCAAAGAAATTGTCCCAGCAAAACAACACATAGCCGCCGCTGCTGATACTCCACAGTCTGCTGACCGGTGATATCACCCGGTCGTTTTTGGCATCATAGATGGTATCCCAGGCCAGTGCGCTTTCCAGGGCTTCATACATTTCCCGCATTGGGCCATAATGCGTGGTCTTCTCATAATGGGACAACCGATGAGCATCGATCAGCGTCTGCACTGCCTCATAGCTTAAAGGGCTTCCGGTGGAAAATGCTACAGGCGTATCCAAAGCCACAGACAGGCAGGCTGTCTGTATCGGAATATTGGGATCCCAGGTGGCGCTGCCGGTGGTATAAAGGATTTTGTCCCCCTCAGAACCATGGGCAACCAGTGTCTGTCCGCACTTCTCAATCCATCCCCCCCGGCCCCATAGGAATCCTCCTTCCACTACCAGCATGGCCGGGCGGATCTGCTTTATGACAGGCGTGACCAGCAGAAACAATTCATCCTCTTCCACCGCCGATTCCACGCATATTTCCATACCACACCATCTCAGCGTCATCTTGGTATAGGTTTCATCAAAAGCATGAGGACCAGGATAGGCCGTTTCAACAGGGGTGCGATCATACGCACCCCCAAAACGCCCGATCAGCGTTTCTTTCAGATAATGTCCACTGCTGTATTCCTTGAACGCAATATTGAGGGCAAAGCCATCCGGCATATGAACATGTGAGAGTACACTGCGCACATTCCAGGTATGCCAACCTTTCAGGTACTCGCGTTTCATTTCACTGTAATTCATTTTTTATCCCCTTTGTTCCGATCTGCCTTGGCTTTATTCCATTTTGCTGCCGATATGTCATATTGAGGAGCTTCCCAAAGTTTTTCTGTCGCGCCGATTAGAATTTCAGTCCAGTATTTCGGCTGCCTCCCTCATTAATTCGATAATCGGAAGATGCTGAGGACATACGCGCTCACACTGACCGCATCCGACGCAATCCGAAGCCCTGCCGCTCCTCTGTATCAGTCCCGAATAGAAATTCTTGGATCGCCAGTCATCCGGGTAACGGCGCAATGTGTTCACAGTCCTGAATACATCGGGAATGCTTATTTTCTTCGGACATCCGTCACAACAATATTTACAAGCAGTACATCCTATCTGCGGCATACCAAGAAGTTCTTCTGTAACTTCATTGATGATCTTCAGTTCCTCCTCTGTCAGCGGTTCAAAATCACTGAATGTACTTATATTGTCTTCGATTTGTGCCATATTTGACATTCCCGATAATATGGTCATCATGCCCGGAAGAGAACCTGCAAACCGAAGGGCCCAGGAAGCAACCGACTTTTCCGGACGATGGTTCTTAAACCTTGCCTCAATCTCCGGAGCCATATTGGCAAGCATACCTCCCCTTACCGGTTCCATAACAATAATGGGAATCTTTCTTTCATGCAATATCTCATAAAGTCTCTGGGAGCGTACAACCGGGTTGGTCCTGTCAAGATAATTGAACTGGATCTGCACAAACTCCACCTCGGGATGCTCGTCAAGAATCGTCTCAAGAAGTTCAGGACTCCCATGGTACGAAAACCCAAAGTGTCTGATCTTTCCCTCCGCCTTTCGTTTCATGCACCAGTCAAAGCAATCGTACTCGACATATGTATCATAATTAGAACCATCCTCCATCGAATGCAGAAGGTAAAAATCGAAGTAATCCACTCCGGCCCTATTTAACTGTTCGTTAAATAGTCTTTCCACGTCATCCGCTTTCTTTATCTCCCATGCCGGCAGCTTTGTCGCAAGCATAAAGCTGTCTCTGGGATATCTCTTGACAAGTGCTTCCCTTGCAGCAGCCTCCGATTTCCCTCCGTGGTATATATAGGCCGTGTCAAAATAGTTCATGCCGGCCTGCATATATTTATCAATCATACTGCATACCTGCTCATGGTCGATCTTGCCGTCCTTTTCGGGTAACCTCATAAGCCCAAATCCCAGCTTCGGCATCCTGCTTACATCAATGCTCATAAATCTTTCCCTCCTAATAATCCGCAATGTTCTTCCATCCTGCGCAAACAATACCAAGGATTTCTCTAACCTTATCATATTCAGCCATTGCATCCCGCGGCAGATCGTCCGCGGTCAGATTATTCCTGATATTATCCACGTCCATAATCATTCGGCACTTCGTTCATCGGCGTCTTTCAGTCCCTTAAGGCAAGAATCATCTCCGCATTGTCCATAAGACTCACTTCGGCCTTCCTGCCTTCTGTGCTTATCTGATAATCGCCCTTAAAGGCTTCTATTTCAGCCCAGCCGTTTTCGTCAGTTTTTACCGTTGTATCTGTCCACCATTCCTGTTTTACAAGTTTCTTAAGCATCTCATACGAAGGCTTGCGCGAATTATCCTCTCTTATAAAGCCGCTCGGTGCCTTAAGCCATGCCCCGTCCTTATAATCCCATGTGGTAATCGCTGTGACAAGCGGATGGGAAAACAGTACCCTGTACATCTCTTCCATCTGACGCGCCTGCCTTTCCTCTCCTTCGGGAGTTGTCGGCCAGCTATCCACCCGCCAATCATTCAAATCCACAATATGAGATGGCATAATCTCACCTGAGATAAGAGTATTCTCGGTAAAGTGGATCGGAAGTCCGAAATGCGAAAACCGTTCCAATACCTCCTCAAGTTTCTCCCTTCCCCAATATCCCTGATGCTGATGTGACTGAATGCCTATGGCACTTATCGGAACTCCTGCATTCAGGCAGCCGTCTATAAGTATCTCGTAGTTTATGGACGTATTAAAATCATTAAGCAGGAGCATGGCGTCAGGATTATTTTCATGAGCCCTCTCAAAGACCTCCTTGATAAGACCCACACGCCCCTTCTCCTTACAGATCCTGGTAATGGCATTATCGTACTTGTCAAATATGGGCATGATTACCACCTCATTGATTACATCCCACATATCGATAACGCCCTTATAACCTGTAACCTCTCTGTCAATCCTCTCAAGCTGCTTCTGCATAATCGTCTGATTATCATACTTCATAAGCCAGTCGGCACATACGGTATGCCAGCACAGGGGATGTCCTTTCACCTTGACTCCCTTATCCTTAAGGTACTGCGCCGTCTTCATGAGCGCGTCTTTATTTGGCTTACCCTCTTCAGGCTCATACCTACCCCAATAGAACGGAAGGGTGGCATAATTGAATACCTCAAGCCAGCCGTCTGTCAGCTGCTTATACTCATCCCCGCCCTTTAATACATAAGGCATAAAATCAAAGCCTCCACAGCCGAACAAAAATGCGTGGTTTACCTGTCTGATCCCTATTTCACGATTTGACAGCGGATTCCCGTGTTCGTCTGTAAAACGAAGCCTCTTATTAACTTTCCTGTGTGTTGTTTCCATAAAAACCTCCTCTTTATATTATGCTGAATATGATTGACGAAAGCTATATCAAGATCTTTTCTGATTCACTTTACTATTCCTGCATTATTACAGCGAAGCTCTCGCGGCGATCCTATAGATCTCCGCAATATCTTCCGAGCAGAGAGATACAAAGCCCCCCGTGTGTCCGTCACGCAGACCTAATTTTTCCACCAATTTCGGAATATCTTCTTCTTTGGCCCCCAACTCCGCAAAGTTTATCGGCATACCGATGTCATGCAGGAAATGTCTGAAAGCCTTTATGCCTGCGGCAGCGGTGTTTTCGGGAGTTTCATAGTCCATGGCACAGCCGAACACCCTTGTCGCCATCTGGCAGAAACGCAGTACATTGTGCCTGTGTACAAATTCCATCCATGCAGGCATTATTACGGCCAGCCCCGCACCATGGGCACAGTCATAAAGTGCCGAAAGTTCGTGCTCTATATTGTGGCTGTTCCAGTCCTGGTCTCTGCCGACACCGACGATATTAGTGTGTGCGACAGTTCCCGCCCACATGATATTCGCCCGTGCTTCATAATTATTGGGATCTGCAATAACTCTTGGCGTCTCCTTGATCATTGTGCAGAGTACCGCTTCACAAAGGCGGTCTGTAATCTCAACCTCCGTAGTATTGGTAAAATACCTCTCGAAAACATGCGCCATTATATCCGCAGCGCCGCAGGCGGTCTGATAGGCGGGCAAAGTCTGCGTAAGTTCGGGGTTCATGATCGAAAACACCGGGCGCATCACGTCTGATCCGGTACCTCTTTTGAGCATTCCCTCCGTTCTGGTGATAACGGAATCACCAGAGCCTTCGCTTCCTGCTGCAGCAATGGTCAGCACCGTGCCTACCGGCAGGGCTTTCTCTGCATGCTTTCCGCTGTAAAAATCCCAGAAATCGCCCTCATACAAAGCACCGATCGCAATGGCCTTTGCCGAGTCTATTACCGAACCGCCGCCGACAGCAAGAATAAAATCTACCTTTTCGCTGCGGGCAAGTTCGATCCCCTTATAGACAAGCGTATCCCGGGGATTGGGCTGTACTCCGCCGAGTTCGCAGAATGCAATACCCTTTTCTTCAAGTGCGTTTTTTACTCTGTCAAGAAGCCCCGACTTTATTGCCGATTTTCCGCCGTGGTGGATCAGCACTTTACTCCCGCCGTATTTTCTGACATAATCGCCGCACTCGTTCTCTCTGCCCTTCCCAAAAATAAATTCCGTAGGGCTGCAAAAATTAAAGTTGTTCATGAGCTCCTCCCTGCGCTTTTAATTCTATTTTCAGTTAGCTTATATCCATTTTGGCCTTTTCAAGCCTTTCTATAACATCGTCACACCAACTGTCAAATTCCTTGTCCTCATTTTGCAATTCGGGGTGCGCAAGAATGTTTTTGACGGTCATTCGGATGCCCTCCTCCGCACTGATTGCAGTTCTGAATCCAGGTACGAGCGACTTTATCTTAGAATTGTCGAACACAACCGAATTTGCCTTATCGCCGATAAGACAACCGATAAGATCATAACGGCTCATCGCTGCAAGTGTATGCGAAGCCACATAATATGGTTTTAATTTAACGCCCAGCGCATCTGCCACAGCCCAATATATCCTGTTCCAACTCAGGCTATCGTCAGAAGTGATATGATATGCCTGACCGATTGCCTCCGGTCTGCCAATCAGCCCTGCATAGCCCTTTGCAAAGTCGCTGTTGTGCGTTATCGTCCAGAGTGAAGTCCCATCGCCATGAATTATGACGGGTTTGCCGTCCATGATTCGTTTCACCACCTGCCAGCTCCCACCGTTTCCGTGAACGCCGAGCGGTACGCTGCGTTCGTCATAGGTGTGGCTTGGACGAACGATCGTAACGGGGAATCCATCCTCCCTGTATCTGTCCATGAGGTATTTTTCGCAGGCGATCTTGTTGCGGGAATATTCCCAGTATGGATTGTCAAGCGGCGTTTCCTCTGTGATTATATAGTTCTTCGGCGGTTTCTGGTATGCAGAGGCAGAACTTATGTAGAAATACTGCCTGGTTTTGCCCCTGAAAAGCCGATAGTCACGCTCGACCTGTCCGGGGACAAACCCGATAAATTCACCCACACAGTCAAAGGTCATGCCTTCAAGTTTTTTTGCTGTTTCTTCCTCATTTTCAATATCCGCTGTGATGGTTTTTACATTGTCGGGAAGCGCTTCCTTTCTACTGCCCCGGTTGAGCAGGTAAAGCTGGTCTACCTTTGTTGCCAGCAGCCTTGTTATCGCCATACTTATGGTTCCTGTCCCGCCGATCAGTAATACCTTCATGATATATCTCCTCTCTATTTTAGATGATATCAACTATAACACATTTGGAATTTCGGCATCAATGGTTTACAGGGAGTTTTGGAGATTTGTTCTATTTTTATGTTTAAAAATTCTTCTTTTTATGACGGGTTTTTGATATGTTTATAAGAAATGAGGTTTTTAGCAGGAATGCTTTTTGCTCAGCCTAAACTGTTTCGGAGTAAGCCCTATGTGTTTTTTAAAGCATCGGATAAAATGACTGCAATCGGAAAAGCCTGTCTGTTGGCTTATATACATGAGACTATGGTCGGTAAAAAGCAGATATTCTTCTGCTTTGAATATCCTCATGCGCTCAATGTATTCCTTGCAGTTCATGCCGTACTGCTCTCGAAATTTCGCAGTAAATCCTGAATAACTCATATGACATTTTTCGGCAATATCGGCAACACGAATATTTTCCTCAAGCCGCCTGTCTATATATTCCGCTATGTTTTCTATACCGTAGATTTCCGTTGAACTCATAGGACAGCTATTTATATCAAGTCCTAAAGAGATCCATTGTCTGACGATACCGAGAATAAGCCTGTATATCTGCGAGCGAAGCATAATATCTCTTCCGTACAGGCATTGCTCCGTTTCTCTAATACAGTCGGAAAAAATCTCACGGCTGTGCAGCGTCCCGGCTTGCTCTGCATTAAAATGTATCTGCATATCCTTGGTGCGAGCATATCGGAGAATCGCTGTCACAGACGGCACATAGGAAGATATATTCTGAAATTTTGCGGAATCGAATTTGATCCCGGCAAAAAGAACAGGCGAACCGTCCACTGAATATATTGAATGAACTGACGACGGATAGAAAATAATCAACTCCCCCTCTGAAACAGTATATGCTCTTCCATCGCAGGTGACTTCAGCCCTGCCTTTTAGGATATAGATAAATTCGGCAAAATAGTGCCAATGCTGCTTCACGGGGAAGTCCCTTTTTTCCGTATCAAAGATAAACGTTTCAATGGGAGAATTAAGGCTGTCCTGTCTTTCAAAAAGCGAACTCATGTAATCATTCCTTTCATGGCGAATGAGTTTATACAATATCCCTATGTAGATTTTATATCATGCATTATAAATACCTTGTAAATCCACTGTGTTTTCCTTGATTATATTATCTCTTGGCAGCAAGGTCAAGCGTTTCACTCCGTACATACATTCTTTCCACATTCTGTATAAATGCTTTAAAACGGAATGAAACCAATCCAACCCATTGCGTTTGAACTGGTTTCATGCCCTGATCCGTTGCCTCTCTATTTTTCTGCCGCCTGCTCCCTCTCAAACTTCTCCCGCAGTTTGTTAAGCGCTTTCTTTTCGATGCGGCTCACATACTCTCCTGGCTCCCGCTCCCCTGGTCTGACACAGTATTTCCTCCAAAAAAAGGCATAATTATTCCCCTTTGCCGTTACTTATCCATGAAGTTATCTTTATGAAAAAATGCGATCCCATGCTTTTAAGACAGACCAGACAGTAGATTTCTCAGATTCTATTTCACATATACAAAATTCCCACTTCCTGCTATCCTGTATGTACAGCACATGATATCATAAAAGAGATGATACATCAACAATTTTGTATCTGGAACACAGCCAGTCCATAATTTCCTTTTCCGTTTCTTCTTTGACCATCTTTGCGACACACACGCCTGCCCCCATATGATGCAAAGACTTATCCTTTATTCTCTTCTGCAAAGCGGTTCCGTGACATCGCGCCACTGATTTAATCATGGTATCCTCCGCCTTGGAAACACAAAATTCAATTGTACCATGCGGCTTTTTATACTCAGACCATCTTCTTTCGTCAAGCTGTTCCGGCGGACAACCCAACAACGCCATATTCCTTATAACCTCGTCGGCACTCGTAACCTGCAGCTGATTTCTATACTCAATGTAACTGCAATAAATGTTTTCATAGTCGGGAAAATGACCCATGGCCTCCTGGCCAAATATGCCTACATACTCCTCATACAATGTCTTCTCAAAATCCTGACACCCTTTTTCGTTTTTTTCGCAGTCAATGTCTACAGACAAAAACCATACTTGCCCAAACTGCTCATATTGAATATGGTAAGGATGAACGCGGCAGACGAATGCCTCCGGAAATTGCCGAAAATTACCTTTTATTTTTCGGCTGCTGCCATCCAAATCCAGACGATCGCAGATTGTCTGATAGGTCTCTTCTGAAAGATACTGCAACAAACTCATTTTACTGATCATATTTTTCTCCTCATCTGACAGCCTGTAGCTTTCCGGGCATTTCCATTTCTCCCGATCTCTTCAGCTGCCCTTATTATATATGCTCTCCGCTTAACATACAAGACAATTTAGAGATCGGGGGCATTCTGCTTTCGCCGCAAAGCCGACTCCTTCTCCTGTTTCAGTAAATATTGTTGGAGCATATGCAGTCTTTCCCGTCAGAATGTGCAGATGCCATCAGGAGCAATCCCAAATACACAGCAATTTTTGCTCAATAACTGCTGCGGCTTCCATAATATACCGCAGATCACTTTCCGGCAGCTGCGCGTCACATTAGACCTTTTATCAAAACGTCTTTACCCTGGAACGCAAAGCCGTATTTTCGGATTCGCGCACCGGGGATTCCTCTGTTTCTCAAAGCCGACTCATACTGTTTTCTTTCAATCTGATGTAATGCCGCATCCGCTGTATCTTCTAAGGTTATTTCCTCCTGCGAATCGTTGACCTTAAATTCCATAATCACGGCATTATCCGTTTCATTCTTCGGCTCTAACATCACATCATATCTTCCAAAACCACTTTCCCGGTTGGAAGTAATGACATAGCGGTCAGCCAACTCCACAGCCAGTCCCAGCACAAAGCCGTGATAAAACCGTTCCGGCTGCGTCTCCATAGAAGGATTTTTTCCGCTGTCAAAATAACTGAATGTGGCCAAAGCCACCCGATTCATATAAGCGTTCATGGACTTTATATCATCCTGCAAAAGCGCTCGGATAAAGCCGTTATAAACTGTCCCTGTACCGGAGAACCATTTCTTTATCATTTTTCGAAACATGATCTGTACTTCCTTATTTGTCAGCGCCAGTTCGTACAGGTCTGCTCCCGTATACTCATTTAATGCATAACTCTCCACTTTCAGATATCCGCTGGTCAGAAACAGACTCCAAATTGCATTCTCATCCACATCCAGTTGGTCAAAAATAATCTGTTCATCGATCTCTTTGTGTAGATGTTCCCCCTTCAGCAGGTTCTCCATAGAAATCTTTATCTCTGCGCTTCCCTCCCGAATCAGCTTATCCACCAGACCATTACTGCTGGTATTAGCCCAATAGGTGGCAAGTCTTCCAGTTTTCAAATAGTTTATGATAGACCATGGATTATATATATCTTTACATTTTCCAAAGGTAAAACCATCATACCATTTTTTTACTTCCGTGCGCTTATCCTGCATACTATACTCGTCCAGTGCAGCAAATACCTCTTTTTCTGTAAAGCCAAAGCAGTCCGCATACATCTCCGATGTCGATGTCACTACTGTCAAATGATTCAGATCAGAGAAAATAGACTCCTTACTGACTCTTGTAATCCCCGTCATAAGCGCCCGTTCCAAATAGGAATTCGTCTTGAACGTGGAGTTGAACAGTCCCCTTATGAGTTCCACCATTTCCTGCCAGTAGCCATACATCCAAGCCTCCTGAAGAGGTGTGTCATATTCGTCCAGCAGGATAATAACTTTTTTCCCATAGTAGCGATACAGAAATTCGGACAGCGTACCCAGAGAAGAAATAGCAGAATAGTCATCCATATTTGCAGAAATACTTTTTATAAACTCCCTTTCCTTTTCATTTAAGCAATCTACTTTTAAAAGAAATTCATATCGGTTATACAATTTTTCTATCAAATAAAACAAACTTTTTTTTGCCTCAGAAAAAGAAGAAGTTTTTATCCCTGCAAAGCTTAAAAAGATTACCGGCCAGGTGCCTTGAAGATCACGATATTTCCCTTCCTTCCATATGGATAATCCTTCAAAAACCTTTCCTTTCCCTGCATATTCCACAGAGAGAAATCTCTCCAACATATTCATATTCAGAGTTTTCCCGAATCTGCGTGGACGGGTGATCAGCGTCACATCATCTCTGTTTTCCCACCACTGCCTGATAAAATCTGTTTTATCAATGTAAAAGCTATTCTCCATTATTAACTTCTCAAAATTTTGAATACCAATCCCAACGGTCCTTGCCATGATAATTGCCCCCATGCACTGCTCATAAGAGATTCTTTCGATAGCCTACAGTTCATATACTAACTATACATGCCCCTATTATATATGCTTTCCACATAACATACAAGACAATCATCAAAACCCTTTTGAACCTTCGATGCTAATCCTGTACGTAAAATTCCATCACATGATAGCAGTGAAGGAATTCTGTATCAGCATTCTCAAAATCTTCGGAAAACGTGTTTAAGCTGCCTGTCAGATTTACAGCCAAACCGGTAAATGTCAAATACGCATCATAACATTCTGACAACAATTCATGGGCGGATTTATGCTCTTCAGGTGGATTTTCCAGTTTTTCTTGCCCTATCTGAAATCTGCCCTCTGCAATTGGGGCATTCTATGGTAGCCATATTGCATACCTCCATAGTATATTTTCACGCATATTGCTGTCGTTCAAAAACTTTTTTCGCGGATTTTGCCATACCAGTCATTTACTTGCTGGATCAGACGATTTATCTCTTTTTTACTTGAATATCCATTTACGTGAATAACATTGGTAATCAATCCATCGCGTATCCCCCCGTCTCTATAAAGTATTATATTACCATTTTCATAAAAACGGGCTTCTTTCATTATACTGTTTATCGTACTATCTACACAGGATTTTACATATTCTTCTTCATCCCTTATCTTGTGCAATACTCCTGCTGCATCTCGAAACTGATTCAAATCTTTATAATATTCGGTGTAGTATTTTGTTGAACTACTTTTCAATTCTACCAATTTCTTATACACATCCTGATTATGCTTTAATGATACTTTCAATACTTTTTCCAGGTACGGACTGTTTTTCTCTATAAGGCAGTCTATCAGATTCATCATATATGGAAATACAAAGATATTTACCGTTCCACAACTATCCTTTATCTCAAATTCTTCTGTAAAATAATTCAATATCTCCTCTCCGGACTTTGCAACCTGCTTAACCATATCCTCATTGTAATAGCTGTCACAGTCTGCAGAACGATACGCTAAATAGGATACCTCGTATAATGATGGAATTTCTCTGGCTCGAAGTTGACGCAACATCTCGACTTCACCGTGTTCCAGTGCCAAACAAATCATTCGCATTCTCATATCAACACTTCCTGACAGCTTATACTGCAAAGTATCCAGTTCAAGAGATCGTCTACTCCCATTACCCCTATTATCTCCAGAATAGAAAACCTGCCAGCATGATATATTTCTCTCCTCCCACTGCCTGCGCTCAATACTTGTACCGCCTCCAAAAGTCAGCATCCATCGCTCGCTTGCATTGTATTGAGAATCTGCGACATGAATGGCTACGGGATCATCTACGAACCAGATATACTTTTTTTCTATCAAATACTTTAAAAAATCAAAATTTTTAAACTCTATCGCATAATCGATAACTGATTTCCCATATTCATCAAGATTCAGAATCAGCTTGTCCTCCCTGTGGACATACTCTTCCCAAAGCTTTTCATCCTTTGAAAAAGCTATGTTGTAGTTTATCAAATGATTTCCTGTCGGTGCGGAACACTCTCCTGCACTTATAATATCCTCACAGGTTACGCCCAGAAGAGTCGTAAATATAGGGAAATCCTCCAGCTGAACCGCTCTCTTTCCTTGAACAATCTGAGAAATCCTGTTAGTCATCCTCTTGATTTGCACATCATCCGGCACGGCATTATCATACGCCTTGAGGCACGCTATACAAAACTGCCGCTGAGAACTGAATCTCTCACGGATTAGCCTTGACAGATATTTCCCTATTTCCGCATTTGTTTTGGTCTTATACATTTTATCCACTTCCTTTCTGTTAATCATTTTACAATACCGGCCCTCCGGTGCCCATCCCCCTATGTGCATATGCAAAACCCATATGAAGTCTCTGCAAAAATTGCAATATACACATTTTGCATACATCTCATTTTTTAGTTATCAATATGAAACCAACTTATTTATTCCATTTTACAAAACATTTTCGTTAAATACAATGCCACAGATAAAAAGAGGATAGAACCCGTTAAGCTACCTTATAACTCAACTGACTCTATCCCTTTCTGGACATTATTTACTTTCGCCCTCACCCCTGCTCAAACTTCCCCCGCAGTTTCCCCAGGGCCTTCTTCTCAATCCGGCTCACATAACTCCGTGAGATCCCCAGCCTCTCACCGATCTCACTCTGGGTCAGCTCCCTGTTCCCCCACAGTCCATACCGCAGTAATAGAATTTCCCGCTCCCTTTCTGTGAGTTCCTGCCGCATCAGCGTCATAAGCCTTTGGACATTCCCCCGATATTCCAGGGCCTCCACCACATCCTGCTGCTCCTGTTCAATCACGTCCATCAGGTGAATCTCGTTCCCCTCTTTGTCCTGTCCGATGGGTTCGTAAAGGGATACCTCCCTGGAAGTCTTTTTCTTGCTGCGCAGCAGCATCAAAAGTTCATTGTCAATACATCTGCAGGCATAAGTGGCCAGCCTGCCCTTGCCTGCATCAAAAGTATCTATGGCCTTGATCAGGCCGATACAGCCGATAGAGATCATATCTTCCATATCTTCATCCACGTTCTGGTATTTTTTGGCCACATGAGCCACCAGGCGCAGATTGCGCTCTATTAAGGTGTCCTTGGCTGCCCGGGCCTGGTCGGCATCTCCTTCCCTGAGCAGGCGGACATAGTGAGCTTCTTCTCCAGAGGTTAAGGGCTTTTGAAAGGTCTTCAATCGTAGCCTCCACAGGATACTCTTACCTCTAGTCTATGTGATTAGGACATTTTGCGTGCCTTTCCTACTTTTTAAATGGATGGCCCGGATTCCAAAGGCTTCGGTTCCAGAAAATCCGCCATTACATAATTGGCCAGGTCCAGCCCTTTTGGGGTCAGGCATAAGGTTCTGCCCGCCTCCCCCTCCCGGTAAACCAGCAGTCCCCGGGCCACATGTTTCCTGATTACATCCCCATAAATCTGTTCCAGCCCACAGTGGAATATCTCATAAAATCTCTCCGCCTCGATGCCCGCCGTCAGCCGAAGGCCCAGAAACATATATTCCTCCATCTGCTCCGCCACGCTCAGACGCTGTTCCAGCTCCCGCTGCCCCAGAGGATCCCCCAGATACGCCTGCAAATCCGCTCCGTTTTGAAACCTTATGTTTTCCACCAGAGAAGCTGCCCCAATACCAAAGCCCAGATAGTTTTCCCGGGTCCAATACCCCAGATTATGGCGGCACTCACAACCCTCTTTTGCATAGTTGGGGATCTCGTAGCGCCCCTAGCCATACGCCCGCAAAAACTGCTCCGTC
>OFHA01000463.1_pt1 | contig 35315 bp, 28 predicted proteins | sample 1521891 | NCBI WGS metagenome assembly OFHA01 (sample SAMEA3504089, study PRJEB24116) | mouse gut metagenome | biome: mouse gut; feature: mouse-associated habitat; material: faeces | place: Denmark | collected 2011
AGCCCCTCATGAGTGAGGGGTAGGGGAGTTGAAGTGGGCTTGCCCACTTTGTTCTAAATTTACTTCCTTTCTCTGTATAATTTCCGGAAAAATTTCCAGCATTTTCAATATAGCATGTTTCCTTACAGAAGTCAAAAATGGGATTTAATAGCTGTCTGTAAGTCCCTGGCGTAATCCTGATGTTTCCTGTACAGACAATAGCAGAACTGTTGTTTCAAAAATGAACAAAACTTTTGAAATAACAGTTGACAAAGGGGGAAAATGCTGTTATTATAACAATACAAACTTTCGTAACAACAACTTTCGAAGGGAGAATTTTTGAAACAAAAGTAAAGGTTGCAGAAGTGAAAAAATGTGATAAGATGAAGGGAGAAGATGCTTATGAAGTGAAAATACGGAGCCATGGCCTGTGACTGGCTGCGGACTCCCAGGAGGTATGAAAATGGATGCAATGGAACAGCGCAGGAATACAATTGTAGATTTGGTAAATCAAAGCGGAAATATCAGTTTTGCACAGTTAAAGAAGAAATTTCCGCAGATATCCGAAATGACACTGCGCACAGATTTAAAAGCTCTTGATGAAGCAAAACGGATTGTCCGGGTGCATGGAGGCGCAAAATCCGTGGACGTTGTAGTGGGAACCGATGATATGTTAAGCCGCAGGCTGGTGCGTAATATTGAGGCAAAGCAGCTGATTGCAAAAAAGGCACTGGAACTCATTCGGAAAGACACCGCAGTTTTTCTGGATTCCGGAAGTACCACTACGGCGCTGGCAGCCTGCATGAGAGACCAGTCAAACCTGATATATACCAGTTCGCTGACCTGTGCGGCGGAACTTTCCAGATTAAAGAATCCGGCAGTACATGTGCTGGGGGGAACCATGAACCGGTACAGCATGAGCGTATGCGGAATTCATACAATACAGGAAGTGCGAAGAATTAATTTCGATCAGGTGTTTATGGGTGTCACCGGTTATTGTGAACAGACAGGATTTACCTGCGGCGTGGATGAGGAAGCAGCCCTGAAAAGGACTGTAATGAACCGGGCCGGACAGAAGATTATCCTGATGGATTCATCCAAAACAGGGGTGAAAAGTACATATACCATCTGCGGACTGGAGGATGTGGATCTTATTATTTCCGACGGCAGCCTTTCAGAGGAATTTCTGGAAGAATGCAGAAATTATAAGATACCGGTTATCTGATGCACAACAGGCAGTCCTCTCAGGAATCATCTGTATCCATATACGGACAGTGATATTGCAGTCAGGAGCAAACCAATGTCAAAGGAGATAATTTATGAAAAACGGAGTTCAGCGCTTTGGTAAATTTCTCTCAGCAATGATTATGCCCAATATTGGTGCGTTAATCGCATTTGGTTTTCTTGCCGCGTTTTTTAACGACAAAGGCTGGATTCCACATGAGGGATTTGCCACAATTTTTTCAGCTGTTTTAGTTTATTTAATTCCAATCTTAATCGCTTTTACAGGCGGAAGGCTTATTGGCGGCGAGCGCGGAGGCGTGACAGCCGCAATTGCCGTAGTGGGCGCTATTATGAGCGATCCAGACACCACAATGCTGATGGCAGCCATGATTATGGGGCCTCTGGCAGGATTCTGTATAAAAAAGTTTGACAGTGCCATGGAAGGGCATATGCCGGCAGGTTTTGAAATGCTGATTAACAACTTTTCCGTGGGCATTCTGGGGATGCTGCTGGCCATGTTCGGATTTCTGGCAGTAGGACCCTTTATGAACCTGATTCTCGGCATTTTGTCTGCAGGAGTGACTTTTCTGGTGGAACACGGCGTACTTCCGCTGATCGGGATTTTTATCGAGCCGGCAAAGGTACTGTTTTTGAACAACGCTCTGAATCATGGGATTTTTACGCCCATTGCCACCGCTCAGGCGGCAGAGACCGGAAAATCCATCATGTATATGCTGGAGGCAAATCCCGGTCCCGGACTTGGGGTACTGCTGGCTTACATGTTTTTCTGCAAGGATAAAGAAACCAGACAGTCTGCGCCCGGCGCAGTGATTATCCATCTGTTAGGCGGTATCCATGAAATATATTTCCCCTATATTCTGATGAATCCCCTTGTGATTGTGGGGCCGATTCTGGGCAATGTGGCTGCCATTTTCTGGTTCACTCTGACGGACTGCGGACTGGTGGGACCCGCTTCCCCAGGTTCCATTATCGCATATCTGATGATGACGCCGGGAAACAGAATGATTCAGGTAATTGTGGGCGTTCTGATAGCCACTGTGATTTCCTTTGGGGTTTCTTCTGCTATTATCCGTATGTCCAAAGGCAAAAGCCTGGAAGAAGCGCAGGAAGAGATGGCCGGACGGAAAGCAGAAGCAAAGGGAATATCCCATGTTCCGGTTTCCATCACAGCGGAAGGTGTGAAAAAGGTGGTATTCGCCTGCGATGCAGGCATGGGTTCCTCGGCCATGGGAGCAACGAAATTCCGAAACCGGATAAAAGCACAGCGGCCGGATCTGACGGTAATCAATACATCGGTAGATACCATTCCGCCGGACTGCGACATTGCAGTGGTGCAGGTTACACTGGTTGAACGGGCAAGGAAGTCGGTGCCCGATGCTCAGATAGTGACCATCAATAATTTCCTGGCAGATCCTGCTCTGGATACCCTGTATACACAGCTGACAGCAGTGGAAGGGGAAGGACAGAAGCACAGCAGGTCAGTACAGCCCCAGGAGGAAACCGGGCCCGCATCCGTTGGAACCGGGATTCTGGTAAAAGACGGAATCAGACTGAATCTGGAATCTGTTTCCAAAGAAGAAGCCATTCAGGCGGCAGGAGAGCTTCTGGTAAAACTGGGCTATGTGGATTCTTCTTATATTGCAGCCATGCAGGAGAGGGAAAAAATCGTGACTACCTATATGGGTCTTGGAGTGGCGATTCCCCACGGGACATCTCAGGCCAAAGGAACGGTGAAAAAGACCGGCATTGTGGTTCTGCAGTATCCGCAGGGCGTTGCGTTCGGAGAAGAAAAGGCCCAGCTTGTATTCGGCATTGCAGGAGTAGGGGATGAACATCTGGAACTGCTGGGAAAAATCTGCAGCATGCTGGAAGACGAAGCTGTTCTGGAGGAATTTAAAACAACAGATCGGACAGAATGGGTATTGGAAAAATTAAATTAAAATCAGGAGGAAATAAATATGAAAGCAAGAGGCGTCAGACTTTACGGAGCAAATGATATCAGACTGGAGGAGTTTGAACTTCCGGAAATCAAAGAGGATGAAATTCTGGTAAAAGTGGTCAGCGACAGTATCTGCATGTCCACCTGGAAAATGGTGCAGGCAGGAAAGGAACACAAACGGGTACCGGAAAACGTTGCGGAACATCCGGTCATTATCGGCCATGAATTTACCGGAGATATTGTAAAAGTAGGTGCGAAATGGAAAGATCAGTTCCACGAAGGAAAAAAATTTGCCCAGCAGCCGGCCATCCCCGGACAGATGGAATCACCGGGGTATTCTTATGAATTTTTCGGCGGCGCCACAACCTACTGTATTTTCCCGAATGACGTCATCGAAAAGGGATGTATCTGGGAGTACGACGGGGACAGCTACTTTGAGGCTTCTCTTGCAGAGCCCATGAGCTGCTGTATCGGCGGATATCACAGCAACTACCACAATGAACATCTTTCCTATGAGCACAAAATGGGAACACTGGCCGGCGGAAATATTCTGATTCTGGGCGGCTGCGGCCCCATGGGTCTGGGAGCGGTAAGCTATGGCCTTACCTTTGAAAACAAACCGAAACGTATTGTGGTGACAGACATCAATGACGAGAAAATTGCCAGGGCAAAAGAAGTGGTTTCAGAAGCGGAAGCCAGAGAAAAGGGCGTGGAACTCCATTATATCAATACAGCCGGTATGGAAGACCCTGTGGCAGAGCTTCGGGCCATCACCGAAGGCGTGGGATACAGTGACGTGTTTGTCTATGCTCCGGTACAGAGTATTGCAGAAATGGGTAACCGTCTGCTTTCTGTGGATGGCTGCATGAATTTCTTTGCAGGCCCGACAGACACACAGTTTTCCGCAAGCATGAACCTCTATGACTGCCATTATGCCAGAACCAAAATCATGGGTTCCACAGGCGGCAATACCAATGATATGAAAGAGGCCATTGAAAAATCAGCCAGAGGATTGATTAACTCTGCAGTTATGGTTACTCATGTGGGAGGCATGGATTCCATTGCAGAGGCCACCAGTAATCTGCCTGACATTCCCGGTGGGAAAAAACTGGCTTACACACAGTTTGATATGCCCATGACAGCCATTGATGATTTTGGAAAACTGGGAGAAAAAGACCCCTTCTTTAAAGAACTGGATGAATGCTGTAAGAGAAATAAAGGGCTCTGGTCCAAAGAAGCAGAGAAGATGCTGTTTGAACATTTCGGAACGAAAGAATGAAACAGGTGCTGCAGTATGGCAGCGTAAATTTAATAATATGGAAAATGGACTGTCGTATGGAATTGCCCATGCGGCAGTCTTTTCTGTCTTATAGGATTAGGGTGTCAAAAGGGTGCGCCGCACCCGCTCTATAGCATATATTGATGTGCAATCCCCTCGTACATTTGTTCCTACAGAGGACTGTCCGTTTGCTGTTTCCGGAACAGCTCAAAAAATTCCTCCTCCGGCATGGGCTTTGCATAGTAATATCCCTGTACCTGGTCACAGCCGATACTGCGCAGCAAATCCACCTGTTCTCTGGTTTCCACTCCTTCTGCCAGAAGGCCCAGTTCCAGCCTGTCGGCCATCATCACCACATGTTCCAGGATCAGCCTGCCTTTTTTGGATACCATCATATTTTCCATAAATTTCCGGTCCAGTTTAATCACATCGAAAGGAGTTTCCAGCAGGATATTCAGGGAGGAATAACCGCTGCCGAAATCATCCATCAGCAGAGTGAAGCCTTCCTCTTTCAGCTGCAGAGCTTTCAGGCTGACCTGCTGGTCGTCTGCGGTTTCCGTAATTTCCAGTTCCAGCAGATCCCGTGAAATACCGTTGTCTCTGATCAGTTCATCCAGAAAGCGGATGCAGGCGTCGTCCTTAAGGTGAACTCTGGATACATTGACAGAGACAGGACAGGGAGCAAGGCCTTGCTGCTTACATTTTCGGATAAACCGGCATGCTTCGGACCAGATGTAATAATCCACGTTTCGGATAAAACCATTTTCCTCAATGATGGGGATGAACTGGTCCGGATAAATCATGCCCCGTTCTGGATGACGCCACCGTACCAGAGCCTCTGCTCCGATAATTTTATTCCGGGCAATACTGTATTTGGGCTGGAGATACATTACAAACTGACGCTCTGTGATGGCGCTTTGCATGTTTTCCTCAATAAATTTCCGATTGTACAGGGAATCTTTAAACTGTTCTCTGTAAAATAATATATTGGTCAGTACGCTGCGTTTGGCGGTTTTCCGGGCCATGGCCGCCCGGTCTTCCATCTGCCGCGGCTCCATGCTCCGGTCTTCCACCATGTATACACCATAGGACATCTGAATTTTTACATCTTTGAAAGAAGCAGTCTGTTCATCGAGACGGTGAATCAGCGACAGCAGTTCTTCCTGTTGCGTATATTCCGTGACAATCATAAAAACGTCGCTGCGGAGGTTGATAAAAAGCTGCTCCTGACTGCAGATGTTATTTAGCTGCTCCCGGATAAAATCCAGCATTTCATCTCCGAATTTCTCCCCGTATAAATCATTTACAATCTTGAATTTACGGATATCAAACTGGATAAAAGCAATATTTTTTGTGGAAGAAAACAGGAGATGGTTGACATTTTTTCGAAATCGCTGGAGTTTGCTGATATTTTTCAGTACGCTCTGCATAACCTTGTTTTCCGGGATGTCCTCCAGGCCGATACTGCTTTCCGTTATGTCTTTCAGAAAATCTTTCAGAATGTCTTCCAGAATTTCAATACTGGTATTGAGAGCCTGAGGGCATTTTTTCAGAATCAGACCTTCTTTACGGATTTCAGCCAGTTCTTCCGGAACAGAAATGTCTTTTCCCAGAATATCCCGGCAGTTGACGGCGCCCTGCATCCGTTCTGTGAAAAGATGCAGGAATTCCTCTGTTTTTTTGTTGCCGTACAGTTCCAGTTCCTGGTCCTGAGAGTCGTAAAATCCCAGAGCCATGCCCAATACCAGCAGAGAGGCGGTAATACAGCCGCAGGTTCCGCCCTGGCGCATACCGCCTCCGAAACAGGTGCTGATTTTAAATGCAGTTTTTAAATCCAGTCCAAAGTCTCCCGCGAATGCCCCGAATAATGCCTGGGAGCAGTGATATTGCTGGTGCAGAAGCTGTTCGGCTTTTTCTTTATGTGTCATGGGATACCTCTTATTATTATTTATCCGGCAGTGCCGGTTTCTGAAATTTTCACGGTGTTCTCTGATTTCTGCCTGTAAGTATACCATATACGGGCGGCAAAGTCCATGACCGGTTATGGTGACAGCGGGAACGGGGAGCCTGATTTTTGGTAATTACCGGGGAAAGCTCTGCCCTGTGCAAAACAGAGATAACTGTTACTTGCCATTTCACCTGGATACAGGTATAATCGTACATAGTGAAAACAGCAGTTCCTGTGAAAGGCAGAACGGGTGTAGCGCACGGTTCTGAAGGGAGAGAGACATGAAGAAAATACTTGCTGTGGATGATGAAAGAGATATCCGCAAACTTCTGAAAGAATATCTGGAATTGGAAGGTTATCTGGTTTTCACAGCCAAAAACGGAATGGAGGCCATGGAAAAGCTGAAGCATCAGCCGGATTTGATTATTATGGATGTAAATATGCCGGATATGGACGGTTATACGGTTTGTGAGAAAATCCGGGACTATGTGGACTGCCCCATTCTGTTTCTCACAGCCCGGACAGAAGAACAGGACAGAGTCAGCGGATTTAAGGCAGGGGGCGACGATTATATTGTCAAGCCTTTCGGCATGGATGAAATGCTGGCCAGAGTGGAGGCTCATCTGCGCCGGGAAGAACGGAGGCAGCAAAACAGCAATATTTACATGAAAGGAGACCTTACGGTGGATTTTTCCGGGCGTCAGGTGCTGGTGGACGGAGCGGATGCAGGACTGACCAAAACAGAATTCGCCATTGTGGAACTGCTGATTACCCACAGCGGCCAGGTATTTGAAAAAGAGCAGATTTACGAGAGAGTCCGGGGCTTTGACGGGGAGGCGGATGCCTCAATCATTGCGGAACATGTGCGCAGAATCCGTCAGAAAACAGACCGGAAAACAAAGCATATTGAGACAGTCTGGGGTGTGGGTTATAAATGGATTGGTTAGAGGAAAAGACAGAACAGTTTTTGAAATACATGCAGGAAAAATCCCTGATTCGTTCCCTGGTGTGGTATCTCTGTATCGGCATGGCGGGTGTGGGAACATTTTACTGGATTACCCGGAACCTGTGTCTGGCCTGGCTGGATGTGCTGGCCAGGCGTGTGGTGGAGGAAGTGAGCGTACAGAGCAGGCTGGAATGGAGAAAAGCCCTGGAGGGATACGGATTTGTGAAATGGGATTCCCTGAAAATGTTCATACAGTTTTTTTACAGCAACTGCCTGTATCTCTATCTTGTGATCTGTTTTGTAATTGTGGGGAGATTTTTCCTGGAAACCAAAATCAGACCGGGGATCACAGCTATTTCACAGGGATTAAATTATATCAGTCTGGGAGATTACAGCCATGAAATGACCTGGAACAGTCAGGATGAGATGGGAAAGCTCTGTCAGGAAGTGGAACAGATTCGGAAAACACTGCTGAGAAATAAGAAAAACCAGTGGAAACAGCAGGAAGAACAACGGAAAATCAACGCTGCCTTTGCTCACGATATCCGCACGCCTCTGACGGTGATCCGGGGGTATACGGAGTTTCTGCAGAAATACGTGCCCAGAGGAAAGGTTACGGAGGAGCTTTTACTGGAAAAGCTGGATACCATGCACGAGCAGCAGGAACGGCTGCTGCGGTTTTCCACCACCATGACCACTATTCAGAATATGGAAAAATGGGAGCCCCAGGGGCAATGGTACACTCTTTCTGAGCTGGCGGAAGAGATGGAGGCGGTCCTGGAGGGGCTTCGGGGCCATACCGGAAAAGAAATCAGTCTGCACCTGGACAGTACGAAACAGGAGCTGTTTCTGGATAAACATCTGCTGATGGAAGTATTTGAAAATCTCCTGAGCAATGGGCTGCGCTATGCCAGAACTTCCGTTCAGGTATACCCGGTGGTGCAGGAGAAGGAATTTACGGTGTTTGTAAAGGACGACGGGCCGGGATTTTCAGAAAAAGCATTGTTAAGAGGAATGGAAACTTATTTCAGTGAAGAAGAAAACAGCCGGGAGCATTTCGGAATCGGCCTGTCCGTCTGCCGGCTGCTCTGTGAGAACCATGGCGGAAGCCTTTCTCTGCAAAACAGCGTAAGCCAGGGAGCCATTGCGGCTGCCACGCTGGCGGCAGGAGTGAGAAGCAGATAAAAGTTCGGGAAAACCGGATTTTTGGAGCAGGCAGCGGGACATGAGAATTTTGCAACATAAAAGAATCATAATTTTATAGGAAATTCGTAGATAAATTCTTTTTATACTGTTTTTCAGAACCGGAGCACAGACCGGAGGCTTTGAAGCAGAAAGAGAGGAAGGACTATGGAGAACAGAATAGAAATCAGGGATTTATCGAAAAATTTCGGAAAGAAACAGGCGCTGAATCATGTAAATCTGGAAATCGGGCCGGGGATGTTCGGACTGCTTGGCCCAAACGGAGCCGGCAAAACCACACTGATGAAGGTGCTGACCACCCTTACCAGAAAGAGCGGAGGGGAAGTAAAACTCTGCGGTATACCTGTGGAACAGTGTAGGAAGATTCGGGAAATTATCGGATATCTGCCGCAGGATTTTTCCATGTACGGGAATATGGGAGCTTATGAAGGGCTGGATTATCTGGCTGTGCTGTCTGGCATGAGTAAAAAAGAACGGGCCAAAAAGGTGCCGGAAATGCTGGAAAAAGTAAATCTGGGAGACCAGCATAAGACAAAGATAAGGGCCATGTCGGGAGGAATGAAACGCCGCCTTGGAATTGCCCAGGCAATCATTCACGACCCGAAAATTATTGTGGTAGATGAGCCCACCGCCGGGCTGGATCCGGAGGAACGGGTGCGATTTCGGAATCTGCTCTGCGAAATTGCCAGAGACAGGATTGTGATTCTTTCCACCCATATCGTGGGAGATATTGAGGCCACCTGTGAGAATATTGCAGTGCTGAATCGTGGAGAAATCCTGTTCCGGGGGACCGTGTCCGGGCTGCTGGAAGCTGTGAAAGGCAAAGTTTATACCATGGAAGTATCCGCCGTGGAACTGCCGCTGGTAAAAGAGCAGTTTCTGGTGACCGGGATTCTCACCAACGGATCTTCGGCCAATATTAAAATCATTGCGGAGGAATCTCCCATGAAAGGGGCAGTGCCTGCCAGTCCCGATGTGGAAGACGCCTATATGTACCTGATGAACCATACTTCTGCCGCAAAGGCCGGAGAATAGGAGGTGGGAGCATGTTTGGGACTTTATTTGTAAAAGAATGCAGGCAGATTTTAAAGAGTATGGTGTACTATCTCTATGTGATAATCTTTGTCATGTTCCTTTCCAGTCAGATGGGGGAAGTGATTACGGACCGGTTTGAGCGACCGGAGCCGGGCCAGGAAAGTTATGGCTCCGTCAACAGCCATGAAGAATCGGCAGTGATGGAAAAAAAGCTGGCGGGTCTTATGCAGGAAACAGAGCATAATTCTTATTCCACCTATCCCATGGGATTTTACCGGGGTGTTACGCTGAATGATGGGGAGCTGAATGAAATAGTATCCATTATTGAGGAATGTACCGGGAAAAGTATGGCTGAGCTGGAACAGGAAGAGCAGGAATATTATGCAGATTATGACTTGTCCACCATGGAAGGAGCTTTTCAGGCTCAGACTGGATATTCTGTTGTTCCAAAAGAGTCTTTGAGCTATGAGGAATTCTGTAAAAATATGGAACGGGCCTGTGAGATTATCGGCGCGGGAAGTTATTACAGCAAAGAGAAACTGGAAGCAGGCGTGAGCGTTCCCATGACCTATGAGCAGGCAGTGGAGGAATTTGACGCCCTCTGTGAAAAAGACAGGATTACCGGAGCTGTTGCGAGGCTGTTCTGTGATTATGCGGGGATTATCCTTGCGGTTCTGCCCATTTTCCTGGGGGTAACCCGCTGCCTGAGAGATAAGCGTGCCCAGGCAGATCAGGTGGTGTTTGCCCATAAAGCCTCCGGAGTTCAGATTGTGGGAAGCCGTTATCTGGCCAATGTGTGCATGGCCTTTCTGCCGGTGCTGATTACCATATGCATCATGCAGATGCCCTATCAGTATCATGCGGAAACCATGGGGGTTACTCCGGATGTACTGGCCTTTCTGAAATACAGTGTTGTCTGGCTTCTGCCGGAAATTATGACAGTACTGGCCGTATCATTTTTTATTACGGAACTTACGGAAAATGTGATTTCCATTTTTGTTCAGGTATTCTGGGCCATTGCCAGCCTGTTTGCGTCTGCCGCGCTGGCGGGAAATTTCGGGCTTCATCTGATTGTGCGCTGGAACGCTCTGGGTGCCACCGGTGAATTCTGGAGCCAGCGGCAGGAACTGTTTCTGAACCGGGGATATTATGCTGCAGTATCCATGCTGCTGCTGTGTCTGACCTTTGTATTATATGAAAAGAAGCGCAGGGAAGGAGAGACTCTTTATGGAAAAATATTTAAGCGCAGGAAGTAGTTTTATTCGCAGGCAGTATGCTCCGCATCTTCTGGTTACGCTGCTGTTCTGCTGCATGTCAGGATTTTTTGTAAGTTTTCGGAATCTGGACAGCCAGCAGGCGGCGAAAGTAATGGAAATGTATGCGGCTTTTGCGGGAATCCTTTTGCTGACGCCTCTGTTTATGCCGGAACAGAACCGGGAAATCTGGCTGCTGGAAAAGTCCAGGGCCACATCCCTGTGGAAGCTGTATCTGATACGTCTGCTGGGGGCAGCAGCAGTTCTGGCCATAGTGGTGACGGTATTTCTCTGGCTGATGAAACAGGGAAACAGCCGGTTTGACATGACCGGACTGTGGCTGGGCTCCTTCTGCGAAATCTGTTTTCTGGGCAGCATTGGATTTTTTGTCAGCGGAATCACCAATCAGGTGGTGCTGGGTTATATGATGTCGGTGGTATACTTTTTTGTGAATATCGGTGCGTCAAAGTATCTGGGAAAGCTGGCATTGTTTCAGATGATGAAAGGGGAAGATGATTTTATGCTTCCCATGGCTCTGGCAGTGCTGTTTCTGACCGGAGGAGGGATGTTGCTGCGGGAACGCTTCAGTTTCAGATAGCCGGACAGATTCAGGACTTTGGATAAAGGGAAGGAAAGACAGGAGACGAAGGAGGAAGACAATGTACGAACATGGCGGAGACAGTTATCGCTATCCTGATTTCACAGATTTTTCTGCGAATATTAACCTGTTGGGCGCACCTGAATGTGCAGTGGAACGCGCCAGGGCAGCGCTGGATGGGATTACTCATTATCCCCAGGTGGGGTGTGACAGGCTGCGGCAGGCCATTGCAGAGCTGGAGCAGGCAGAACCACAGGAAATTATCTGCGGAAATGGTGCTGCAGAGGTGATTTTTTCTCTGGTACTGGCGTTAAAGCCCAGGAAAGCGATGGTCTTTGCACCTGCTTTTCAGGAATATGAGCAGGCATTAAAGAGCGTGGACTGTCAGGTGATCCGGGAGTATCTGAGTCCGGAACAGGGGTTTCGGATCACAGAACATTCCCTGGCGCAGGCAGATGATACCATTGATATGGTATTTGTCTGCAATCCCAATAACCCCACCGGGGTGCTGACAGAACAGAACATGCTGGTGCAGCTGCTAAACCGCTGCAGGAAGGCCGGGGCAGTGCTTGTGGTGGACGAATGTTTTCTGGATTTCGTGCCACTGGAACAGGAAGCGGACGGGAAATCTTCTCTGTCGGATTACGGGGCCGGCTGTCATCCGGATTCCATGAAACCTTTCCTGAAAAAATATACAAATCTGTTTCTTGTGAAAGCGTTCACAAAGACCTTTGGAATGCCTGGGCTCCGCCTGGGCTATGGTCTTTGCGGGAATCTGGAAATACTGGAAAAAATGCGGGGAGTGACCCAGCCCTGGAATGTGTCGGTTCCGGCTCAGGAGGCAGGGATTGCAGCGGCCGGAGAGCGGACATTTCTGGCAGAAACCAGAAGGGCTGTGGCACGGGAAAAAGCCTTTCTGCTGGAACAGCTTTCTCTGTATCCGCCGGAAGAACTCCGGATTTACGGTCATGCGGCGAATTTCATTTTTTTCCGGAGCAGGAAAGGGCTGGACAATGCACTGGAAGAATACGGAATCCGAATCCGCAACTGCAGTAATTTTCCGGGGCTGGAGGAAGGATGGTACCGGATTGCAGTGCGCAGCCGGGAAGAAAATACAGTTCTGGTGAAAGCGCTGAAGAAAATACTGGTTTTCTGACAGGGCAGGCCTCATGTCAGAGGACTGACCGGCACAGGTGAAAGCAGCTGACATTTATTTCTGCAATTTTTTTGAAATCATTGACGAAAGCAGGCAAAGCAGGTAAAATAAAGAAAGATGTTATAGAAAAATACAAACATGGAAGTTTATATTGAATCATGCATCCAGGTTCCAGTTTGCATTCCGGACATGGCATCTGTCCGAAAGCCTGATATGGCCCCAGGCAGTGAAAGGGTATATGGGAGTTCGGAAATCTATTAGGAGGACGGAGAGAGAAATGTTAGAAAAACTGAACAACATGCAGATTAAGGAAAGGTTAAAAAAATCTTTTACTCTGATTTCGGGAATGATGGCGATTGTTGCAGTTATTGGGGTAATCGGGGTCATTGTGGTATCCCGTCTGTATGCCAGTGCACTGGTGAATTACGGGTTTTCCCAGGGAGATGTGGGAAGGGCAATGGCCACATTTGCGGATACAAGATCCGCATTGCGCGGTATCATTGGATATGAAGAACAGGAAGCGATTGACTCCATGGTGAAACAGCACGACGAATGCAAAGAGGAATTCCAGAAAGAATTTGCAGCACTGGAAAAAACCATGGTAACAGAAGCGAACAGAAAAATTTATGCGGAACTGAAGACAGAGCTGGAAGAATACTGGAAAGTGGAACAGCAGATTCTGGATATGGGTGCTACTGTCGATAAAGAGCAGTGTATCAAGGCTCAGGACCGGGCAATGGGAGAACTTGCTCCCATGTATGAAGAAGTTTACAGTAATCTGACGGAAATTATGGAAATTAAGGTTTCAAAAGGAGAATCTTTATCCGGACAGCTTTCTGTTCTCAGTATGGTAATGCCGATTGTTATTGTGGCGGTAATTGTGGGGGCTATTTATCTGGCCATTCATCTGGGTACGGTAATTGCAGATAGCATTGCGGAACCTCTGATCAATTTAAAGGAACGTCTGAAAACCTTTGCAGAAGGAGATCTGTCTTCCCCGTTTCCGGAAGTGGCTACCAGAGACGAGGTGGCAGAGATGATAGAAGTAGCAAGGCATATGGCGGCTACTTTAAATTTTGTCATTGCGGATGAAGAACGTCTTCTGGGAGAAATGGCCAATGCCAATTATGATGTGTATTCGGAAGATGAGAAACGGTATACGGGAGATTTTGAACAGATATATCTTTCGCTGCGTGAGTTAAAGAAACAGATGGTTGCCACACTCCAGTCTATTGATGAGGCGTCCACACAGGTTTCCGCAGGGGCTACGAACCTGGCAGAGGCCTCTCAGAGCCTGGCTGAAGGTGCAACAGACCAGGCCGGCGCTGTACAGGAAATGCAGGCTACGATTATGACCATCACCGACAATATTGTACTGGCGGCAGAGAAGGCGGAGGAGTCTTACCGTCTTGCCCAGCAGTATGCGGATGAAGCAGACCGCAGCCGCGGTGAGATGGAAATGATGGTGGCAGCCATGGAACGCATCAATGAGGCTTCTCAGAAGATTGGAAATATTATTTCTGAGATTGAAGACATTGCATCTCAGACAAATCTGCTTTCCTTAAATGCTTCCATTGAGGCAGCAAGAGCAGGAGAGGCAGGAAGAGGATTTTCCGTAGTGGCAGACCAGATTCGCCAGCTTGCAGAACAGAGCGCCACAGCAGCAGTGGAAACAAGAGAGCTGATTGAGGGTGCAATCCGGGAGGTTGCAGAAGGAAATGAAGCAGCGGAACGGGCTTCTGCGTCAATTCGGACAGTGGTAGAGGGAATCGGAAAGATTGCATCTTCTTCCAAAGCGGTGAGCAGCACGGCATCAGACCAGGCAATCGCCATGAAGCAGGCAGAGCAGGGAGTGGGCCAGATTTCAGAAGTAGTTCAGTCTAATTCAGCTACTGCAGAGGAATCCTCGGCAACCAGTGAACAGCTGTCTGCACAGGCTATCTGTCTGGATGAACTGATAGGCAAATTTGTTTTGCCCTCCGATATTTGATAAAAATTTGTACATAAACCCCATAGCGGAATAAAAAGGGACCTTTTTGTAGCAGGTACAGAAGGTTCTCTTTTTTTATTCCGCTATAAGAAACATCCCTTCTCCTTTGTTCTGGAAAAGGACAGGGATTTGTGGTAAAATAAATGAAAATTACAAAACAGAGAAACACACAGGGAGAAAACAGAAATGGCAAAATCAATTATGATACAGGGCACCATGTCCAATGTGGGGAAAAGCCTGATCACAGCAGGCTTATGCCGGATTTTCAAACAGGACGGTTATAAAACCGCACCCTTTAAATCCCAGAATATGGCGTTGAATTCGTTTATCACCAGAGAAGGGCTGGAAATGGGACGGGCGCAGGTGATGCAGGCAGAGGCTGCCGGAGTGGAGCCCTCGGTACGGATGAATCCCATTTTACTGAAACCCACCAGCGATACGGGTTCTCAGGTGATTGTCAATGGAAAAGTATATGGTACCATGTGCGCCAGAGAATATTTTGCGTATAAAAAACAGCTGATGCCGGAGGTTATGGCCGCTTACCGGGAACTGGAAGAAGCGTATGAGATTATTGTAATCGAGGGGGCAGGATCTCCGGCGGAAATCAATCTGAAGCAGGAAGATATTGTAAATATGGGGATGGCCAAAGCAGCAAAGGCTCCGGTGCTGCTGGTGGGAGATATCGACCGAGGCGGCGTGTTTGCCCAGCTGGCAGGCACCATTTCCCTGTTTACGGACGAAGAAAAAAGCTATGTAAAAGGAACTGTTATCAACAAATTCCGCGGGGACAGGAGTATCCTGGAACCAGGGGTGAAAATGATAGAAGAGATTACCGGGATTCCGGTGGCCGGAGTGGCTCCTTACATGCAGGTGGATGTGGAGGAAGAAGACAGCCTGACAGAACGGTTTTCTTCCCGAAAGGAAGGAGGTCCCATACATATTGCAGTGGTAAAACTGCCCAGGATTTCCAATTTTACAGATTTTGCGGTACTGGAATCTATGGAAGAGGTAACCCTTAGCTACGTTTCCGCAGCGGAGCAGTTAGGAGAAGCGGACATGATTATCCTTCCGGGAACGAAAAATACCATGGGAGATTTGAAGTGGCTGCGCCAGAGCGGAATGGAAGGAGCCATTTTACGGGCGGCAGAACGGGGCTGCGTGATTTTCGGTATCTGCGGCGGCTATCAGATGTTAGGAGAACTGCTGTCCGACCCGGAACAGGTGGAAGAAGGCGGTGATCTGCGGGGGCTGGGCCTTCTTCCCATGGAAACTGTTTTTGTTCAGGAGAAAACCAGAACCAGGGTAACGGGAACCTTCGGAAAACTGACGGGGGCTCTGGCCGGACTGACAGGCATGGAACTGGAAGGCTATGAAATCCACATGGGCAGGACGAAAAGCAGCGTAAGCCCGGCAGAAGAGGGCACAGACGGGACAATGGCTTATCTCTGTATGCAGTCTGACACAGATTCTGTCAGAAAGCCGGATGGATGTAACAGAGAAAATGTTTATGGAACATATGTTCATGGTGTTTTTGACGGAGAGGGTATATCTTCTGCCCTGGTGAAAATTCTGGCAGAGCGGAAGGGAATTTCCCTGGAGGTGGCAGGACAGATAAACCGTTTCCAGTATAAGGAACAGCAGTACGATCTGCTGGCAGATACCCTGCGCCGCCATCTGGATATGAATAAAATATATGAAATTCTGGAGCGTGGCATATGAAAGAAAAGGGTCTGATTCACATATACGAGGGAGAAGGGAAAGGAAAAACTACAGCGGCCATCGGGCTGGCTGTCCGATTTGCCGGAGCCGGAGGGAACGTTCTGTTTACTCAGTTTCTGAAAAAAAACACATCCGGCGAACTGGCAGTTTTGAAAAAAGCAGAAAAAATACAGCTGCTGCTCTGTGAAAAAAATTTTGGTTTTACCTTTCAGATGACGCCGGAAGAAAAACAGGAAGCAGCCGCCTGCTACAGCGGTCATCTGCAAAAGGTACTGGCTGCGGCAGGCCAGATGGCGGAACGGTCCCGGACCGGGGAGATGGAGCACAGGGAAGGAGAGCCGAAGACTGATAACAGGACAGCTCCGGGAATTTTACTGGTACTGGATGAAATTCTGGCAGTTTATAACCAGAATATGATAAACCGGCAGGAACTTCTGAATTTTCTGAAAGAGAAACCGGAAAATCTGGAGCTTGTGATGACAGGACGCAATCCGGCCCCGGAACTTCTGGAGTTTGCTGATTATGTAACAGTAATGGAGAAGAAAAAACATCCCTATGACCGGAAAATCGGAGCAAGGCGGGGGATTGAGTGGTAAAGGAGCAGTTATGGGAGCATATTTTCCAATATTTATCAATATGGAAGGAAAGCAGGTACAGGTATTCGGCGGCGGAACCATTGCCGGAAGAAGGATATCAGTTTTACTGGAATTCGGAGCCAGGATATGTGTTACGGCCCCGGAAATTTCTGAGGATTTAAAAGAACTGGCAGAACGGGAGGCAAACCTTACACTGGAATACAGGACGTTCCGGCCGGGAGAACTGCAGGAGGCGGATATGGTTCTGGCAGCCACGGATGATAAAAACGTCAACGACATGATTTACCGGGAATGCCGCCATAAGGGAATCCTGGTAAATGTGGCTTCTGATAAGGAAAAATGTGATTTTTATTTTCCAGGCATTGCCAGAGAAGGAGAAATTACCGTGGGAATTACTGCAGGAGGCGTCAATCACAGGAAAGCCGCTCAGGTGACAGCAGACATTCAGAAACTGCTGAAAAGTCAGGAAGGAGAAGATTTATGAAAACAGAACTGGAACGGGTGCTGCCTCAGGAGATTGAGGCACGCAGCTTTGAGATAATTACAGAGGAACTGGGAAACCGTAAACTGGAGGAAGCGTACGCGCCCATTATCAAACGTGTGATACATACCACAGCAGATTTCGATTACGCCGATAACCTGGTGTTTTCACCCAATGTACTGGAGGCTGTCAGAGAAGCCTTTCAGAAAAAAGCCTGTATTGTCACCGATACTCAGATGGCCAGAGCAGGGATCAATAAGAGGGCGCTGCAGCAGCTTGGCATGGAAAGCTATAATTTTATTTCAGATGAAGATGTGGCAGAACAGGCCAGAATCCAGGGTACCACCCGCGCGGCGGCCAGCGTGGACAAGGCGGCATCCCTGAACCGGCCCCTGATTCTGGCAGTGGGAAATGCCCCCACTGCGCTGGTGCGGATTTATGAGTTGGTACAGGAAGGAAAACTGAAACCGGAGCTGATTATCGGTGCCCCGGTGGGATTTGTGAATGTGGTGCAGGCAAAGGAAATGATTCTGGAACTTCCTGTGCCCCATATTGTGGCCAGGGGAAGAAAAGGAGGCAGCAACGTGGCGGCAGCCATTGTAAATGCACTGCTTTATATGGTGAGTGAACGCTGAGGCAGGAAACGTCTGTATCAGCAACGAATGTAAATCGAAGAAGCAGGAGTCCGGGAAGACCACGGATGAAGAACTCGACTTCTGCCCCTTTCTGTGCTATAATAATGAAATTACAGTACGGAAAGGGGCATTTTCGATGGCTGAAACATCTGAAAATAAGCCGTATAAGCAGAAAAAACATATTAATGTGGGCCTGCTGGCCCATGTGGATGCAGGAAAAACCACGTTGTCTGAGGCACTGCTGTATACAGGGGGCGCTATCCGCAAAATGGGCCGGGTGGACAGGGGAGACGCCTTTCTGGATACCTTTGAAGTGGAACGGGCCAGAGGAATCACCATATTTTCCAAACAGGCAGTATTGCAGACAGAACATACGGTAATAATGCTGCTGGATACACCGGGACATGTGGATTTTTCGGCGGAGATGGAGCGTACTCTGCAGGTTATGGATTATGGCATTCTGGTTATCAGCGGAGCGGACGGTATACAGGGCCATACCCGTACCCTGTGGAGACTGTTGAAAAAGTACCGGATTCCGGTCTTTTTGTTTGTCAACAAAATGGACCAGCCGGGGACAGACAGAGCAATGCTGCTTAAACAGATTCAGACAGAACTGAACGGGAACTGCCTGGATTTTACACAGACAGACACAGAGGAATTTTATGAGAACTGCGCCATGTGCGAGGAACAGGCGCTGGAATATTTTCTGAAACATGACAGGCTTAAGACAGAACAGATCAGAACCCTGATTGCAGAAGGAAATATTTTCCCCTGTTTTTTTGGGTCTGCCCTGAAAATGACAGGTATTGAAGAATTTCTGGAAGGGCTGGAGCAGTATACCCGTGAACCGGAATATCCGGAAGCATTCGGTGCAAAAATATTTAAAATTGCAAGAGACAGTCAGGGAAACCGGCTTACTTATCTGAAAGTCACAGGGGGAAAACTCCAGGTCAGAACCCCGCTGACTGAGAAACAGGAGAAAGTCAGCCAGATACGCATTTATTCCGGAGAAAAATATGAGACGGTTCCGGAAGCAGAAGCCGGAATGATCTGTGCAGTGACCGGGCTGAGTAATACCAGTCCAGGAACCGGACTGGGAAAAGAGCCGGATGCGGCACTTCCGCTTCTGACTCCGGTTCTGACGTATCAGCTGATTCTGCCGCCGGAATGCGAGGTGTCTGCCATGCTGCCGAAGCTGTATCAGCTGCAGGAAGAAGAACCGGAACTGCATATTGTATGGGAAGAGCGGCTGCAGGAAATTCAGGTACAGATTATGGGAGAAGTGCAGCTTGAAATATTAAAAAGTCTGGTGAAAGAACGGTTTGGAGTGGAAATTTCGTTTGGTACCGGGAAGATTCTGTACAAAGAGACCATTGCCCGTCCGGTGGAAGGCGTGGGCCATTATGAACCCCTCCGCCATTATGCGGAAGTACATCTGCTGTTAGAGCCCGGTGAGCCGGGAAGCGGACTGGTGTTTGACACCTGCTGCAGCGAAGATGTGCTGGACAGAAACTGGCAGCGGCTGATTCTGACCCATCTGGCCGAAAAGGAGCATCGCGGCGTGCTGACAGGTTCACCAGTTACCGATTTGAAAATCACTCTTGTAACGGGGCGGGCACATCTGAAACATACAGAAGGCGGAGATTTCCGCCAGGCCACTTACCGGGCGGTGCGTCAGGGACTGATGGAAGGGGAAACGGTGCTGCTGGAGCCTTATTATCAGTTTCGGCTGGAAGTGCCGGAAGCCATGGTGGGACGGGCCATGACAGATCTGGAGCGGATGCACGGAACCTTTGAGTCGCCTTTGCAGCAGGATAAAATGGCAGTGATTACGGGAAGTGTTCCGGTGGCAGCCATGGGGGATTATCAGCGGGAAGTGATTTCCTATACCAGAGGGAACGGAAGGCTGTCCTGCGCGCTGAAAGGTTATGAACCCTGCCGCAATCAGCAGGAAATTGCGGAACAGACCGGCTATGACCCGGAAGGAGATCTGGAGAATTCTCCGGATTCCGTATTCTGCGCCCATGGAGCCGGATTTCTGGTAAAATGGGATCAGGTGAAGGAGTATATGCATGTGGAAAGCCCGGTTTTTCCAGAGTCCGGGAATCAGCAGGAAGGGCTTTTGACGGAATTTCAGGAGACGGAATCAGGTCAGGAAAAGTTTCAGGAGGAAGCCTGGATTGGAGAAGATGAAGTGGAGGCTATCCTTTCCCGTACGTTAAACGCCAACAGGCGGGAAAAACAGACGGGGCGAAAGGGGTTTCACAGAAAAAAAATCACATCTTCCGAGCACATTCCTTCCAGAGGCCGTACTTACCGGCAGCCGGAATCCAGGGAGGAGTACATGCTGGTGGACGGTTACAATGTGATTTTTGCCTGGGAAGATCTGAAAGAACTGGCAGAGGACAATGTGGACGGAGCAAGGGGGAAACTTCTGGATATTCTTTCTAATTACCAGGGAATAAGAAACTGCAGCCTGATTGTGGTGTTCGACGCTTACCGGGTGCAGCGCCATAAGACAGAACTTCTGGACTATCACAACATCCATGTGGTGTTTACGAAAGAAGCGGAAACTGCAGACCAGTATATTGAGAAATTTGCCCATGAAAATGCCGGAAAGTACCGGGTAACGGTGGTAACCTCCGATGGCCTGGAACAGATTATTATCCGGGGGCAGGGCTGCAGCCTGATTTCTGCCAGAGAATTGCGGGAGGAAATCAGGATATCCATGGAAAATGTCCGGCAGGAATATGCCGCAAAACAAGAGCCCGGCAGAAATTATCTGGGTGCGGCCATCACGGAGGAAGTGGCCAGACAGATAGAAGAAGGTGAAACTCCAAAAAGGTAGGAAAGAATACAGGATAAAAGAAAGAAAAGATAAAAGAAAGAAAAAATAAAGGAAAGAAAAGATAAAAGAAAGCATAGAATCACAGAAAGTACAAAATCAGAGAAATCGGGAGGACAGCGAAAATGGAATTACTCAATCGTCCCAGGCGGCTGCGGGGAAGCAGTGTACTGCGGAAAATGGTGCGGGAGACCAGAATGGATAAATCATCTCTGGTATATCCCATGTTTGTTATGGAGGGAACCAACCTGAAGGAAGAAATTCCTTCTATGGCAGGACAGTATCGTTACAGTGTGGACCGGATGGAGGAAAAGCTCACAGAACTTCTGGACGCAGGAGTGACCAGTGTGATGCTGTTCGGAATACCCGGTGAAAAAGACGAAATGGGAAGCGGAGCCTTTGCAGAGGACGGAATTGTTCAGAAAGGGTTTCGCAAAGCGAAAGAAGTCTGCCCGGATTTGTATCTGATAGGGGATGTATGTATGTGTGAATATACTTCTCACGGACATTGCGGAATCCTTCATGGGCAGGAAGTGGACAATGACCGGACACTGGAATACCTGGCCCGGACAGCCCTTTCCCAGGTACAGGCCGGGGCGGATATGGTGGCCCCTTCTGACATGATGGACGGGCGTGTGGCGGCAATCCGCAGGAAACTGGATGAAAACGGGTATGTCAATACTCCCATTATGTCTTATGCGGTAAAATTTGCTTCTTCTTTTTACGGGCCATTCCGGGATGCGGCAGATTCTGCGCCGGCTTTTGGCGACCGCAAATCTTATCAGATGGACTTTCATAACCGCAGGGAAGCGCTGAAAGAAGCTATGCTGGATGTGGGGGAAGGCGCCGACATACTGATGGTAAAGCCTGCCATGGCTTACGGTGATTTAATCCGGGAAGTGAAGGACAGAACGAATCTTCCGATTGCCGCCTATTCCGTCAGCGGTGAATACGCCATGGTAAAAACCACTGCAAAAGCAGGATTTATAGACGAAACCAGTATTATGTGCGAAATGGCAGTCAGTGCCTTTCGGGCAGGAACAGATATTTACATCACATATTTTGCGAAAGAGCTGGCAAAATGCATGGATGAGGGAATCATCGGGTAATATTGTCTCACAGCAATAGTGGAAAAGGAGCAAAAATGACGAAATCAGAAGAATTATTTCAGAGAGCAGTAAAGGTAATGCCAGGAGGGGTGAATTCTCCGGTGCGTGCCTTTGGTTCAGTGGGAACCACACCCCGTTTTATCAAAGAAGCCCAGGGCCCGTATCTTTATGATGAGGACGAGAATCGCTACGTTGACTTTATTGGTTCCTGGGGCCCCATGATTCTGGGGCATGGCAGCCAGGAGGTGTTAGAGCGTGTGGCAGAGGCTTGCAGGCGGGGCCTGAGTTTTGGAGCGGCCACCGCTGCGGAAGTGGAAATGGCAGAGCTGGTATGCGGGCTGATTCCCTCCGTGGAAATGGTACGGATGGTCAATTCCGGCACGGAAGCGGTGATGAGCGCCATCCGTCTGGCAAGAGGTTATACCGGACGGAACAAGATTATAAAATTTACCGGGTGTTATCACGGACACTCTGACGGGCTTTTGGTAAAAGCAGGTTCTGGAGCCATGACCTCAGGGATACCGGACAGTATGGGCGTACCTGTGGGCTGTACCCAGGATACCCTGTCAGCGGATTATAACAGCCTGGACAGCGTGAAGGAGCATTTTGCGCGTGAAGGGGAGCAGATTGCGGCCGTGATTATTGAGCCGGTGGCGGCAAATATGGGAGTCGTTTTGCCAGAACCCGGCTTTTTGCAGGGGCTGCGCAGCCTTTGTACAGAATACGGCGCGCTGCTTATTTTTGACGAGGTCATTACCGGATTCCGTCTTTGTGCGGGCGGTGCGCAGGAAGCCTTTGGCGTCCTGCCGGACCTGTCGGTATTTGGAAAAATCATCGGTGCCGGAATGCCGGTCGGAGCATATGGCGGAAAGCGCTGTATCATGGAAACCGTGTCCCCGCTCGGGCCTGTGTACCAGGCAGGGACACTGAGCGGCAATCCTGTCGCCATGTCAGCAGGATATGCCATGCTGGCGATGCTCAGGGATAATCCGCAGATATATGAGAAATTAAATGCTGCCGGAAATTACTTTTTCGGGGAACTGGGGGATTTGCTGCAAAAAGCCGGGCTTCCATATCAGGTTACCCATTTTGGTTCTTTGGGATGCCTGTTTTTTACGGGTGAAAAAGTGACGGATTATGAACGTGCAAAGACGTCTGATACAGATGCCTATGCGGCTTATTTCCAGCATATGTTAAGCCGCGGGATATATCTGGCGCCTGCACAGTTTGAGGCCATGTTTTTAAGTACAGCGCATACAAAAGAAATGCTGGATGAAACACTTGAGGCTGCAGGGGAATATTTGTTACGGTTCACTCCGTGACCAGCTGACGGCGCATTCGAAAAAGGGGATTGCATATTTTGTTAATTTTGTTTATAGTAAATAGTAAGAGCCGCCGCACACAGAAAAAGAAGCATGCAGGGCAAAACACCAGAAACGGAAGCCGGGATCTGCCATGAACACGCATAATATGAAAAAACAGTCCACGCAAAATCACAAGCGCAGCCTGCACAGCCAGTCTTGTCCGGGCATTGATGCAGGAAAAAGCACGGGAAAAGAAATAAAAGGAAGCACAGCCAGAAGGAAGAAGACACCCGGACGCCGGCAGCGCCAGCAGCAGATTGTGCTGCGGGCCATGCTGGTTACGCTGGCCAGTATTTTTCTGATTCTGACTGCGGCCATCTTTTTGCGGATTGTCCACAGCCGCAGCAGGACGAAGGCACCGCCGGGGCTGGCAGGGATATCGGAAGGAAAGATTCCAAGGCCAAAGCTGGATGTACGGCTGCTAACCGTAAACGAATATTCAAGGCCCGGCACTGCACTGGAAAAAGTAAGGGGAGTCGTGATTCATTATACGGCCAATCCCGGCACCAGTGCGGCTGCGAACCGGAATTATTTCGAAGGGCTGAAGGATTCCCATACGGCAAAGGCAAGCAGCCATTTTATTATTGGGCTGCGCGGGGAAATCATACAGTGCATTCCAAGCAGCGAGATTTCGTATGCGTCGAATGAGCGCAATGGCGATACCGTGTCCATTGAATGCTGCATCCGGGAAGAATCCGGGAAATTTGAGAAGGCGACTTATGATTCCGCGGTACATCTGACGGCATGGCTGGTAGAGCATTTCGGGCTGGAAACGGAAGATGTCATCCGCCATTATGATGTGACAGGCAAGGCATGTCCGAAATATTTCGTGGATTTTCCTTCTGCATGGGAACAGTTTCTGGCAGATGTGCAGGCATATTTAGTATCATACGGCGTATTTTAAATATTGAACATATAGGAGAGACATATGCAGAAAGTATATGAAGACTTAAAACAGGGCAGGGATATCCGCAATAACTTAATCGCATTGAAGCAGATGCTGAAAGAAGAAGGAGCGCTTGAGGAATATTTGTCCATGACCGAAGACGATGAGCTGATTGCATCCTTTTTACAGAACGAAGATGCAAAAATAAGGAAAAACGCTGCACTTGTACTCGGACTTTTACAGAGCCAGGAAAGCATTGAAAAAATATGGGAAGCATACGTGTCAGAATCACAGCTGTTTGTAAGGGGTGCGTATCTTTCAGCGCTGCAGAAGCTGAACTGCAGGGCATATGAAAAGCAGCTTAAAGCCCGCTACCAGAAGCTGCTGGCGTATGAGGCGGGGGAAGAAGAACAAAAGCATGTGCAGGATGAAATGAAAGAGCTGCGCAGGCTTGTCATCCAGTTTGACGGCGGCATCAGCAGGCATGTGTTTACCGGCTATCACAAGCCGCAGGATTTTATCCTGACCACGCTGAAAAATTACCAGGACACGACAAGCGTCCAGATAGAAAGCGGCGCGGCAAGGGTCATTCCAATGGGCGTGCAGGTGGCAGGCGGCGATATCCGCGAAGCGTTAAATATCCGCACATTCCGGGAAATGCTCTTTACCCTGCGCTGTGACAAGAACCTTCCGCCAAGGCCTGCCGTGATTGCCGGCGAGCTGGCCAAGTCCAATATGATTCGTATTTTGAAAGAGCTGCACGAGGGAGAAGAACCGTTTTATTTCCGGCTGGAAATAAAAAGCACGATGCCGCTGGATAAAAAGAGCGTTTTCGCAAAAAAACTGGCAGCGGAAATCGAGCAGCGGACAAGGCATTTTCTTGTGAATTCAACTGAGAATTATGAAGTGGAGCTTCGGTTTGTGCAAAACCGCAACGGCGGATTTTATCCATGCATGAAGCTGTATACCATTCCAATGAAGCGTTTTTCCTACCGCAAATATACAACCGCATCTTCCATGCACCCGACGCTGGCAGCGCTGCTTGCAGAGCTTGCTTCCAGCTGGCTTGCAGAGCGTGCCAGGGTGCTGGATGCGTTCTGCGGCACGGGCACGCTTTTGATGGAACGCATTTATGCGCTGCCGGTACGTTCGGCTTATGCCATTGACACCTTTGCGGACGCGATACAGGGTGCACGGGAAAATGCAGGCATTGCGCATATGAATATTAATTTTGTAAACCGCAGCTTTTTTGAGTTTGAACACGAACAGAAATTTCAGGAAATCTGGGCGGACATGCCTGTGCGCGGAAAAAAGACAAAAGAAGAACAGGATGCATTTTACCAGGCATTTTTTGTAAAAGTACAGGAGCTTTTGCAGGAACGCGGCAGGGTCTTTTTATTCTGTAACGAAAACGGAATTGCAAAAAAATACCTGCGCCTGAACCCATGCCTGCACTTAAAGCAGGAATTCTGCATCCGGGAAAAGGACGGTGCGTATTTCTTCATTATTGAAATGCGGGAATGTGCAAAACAGCCGGAGGATGCGCCGCAAGAAGCTTTGGAAGATTCGGATTCCGGGAAGGAAGGGACAGTGCAGGAGGCTGGAAAAGAGCAGGAGGGGCAGCAGTAAGGCGGCACCGCATATCCTGCTGCATGCGGCGGCCCGGCATCCCGGAAATAAGAAAAAGGAGTCTTTATGGGAAATGTAATTGTAGTAGAAGGATATTCCTTTACGGATGAAAACATGGCAAAACAGGCACGTACTGAGGCAGAAGGTGTCCGGTATGTCCGTGCCCGGACAGACATGTCCAAGCCGGACCAGGTGTTTTTGGTATATCACAGGCTGCTTGCCCAGAAAATGTTCCAGACGCCAATCGGGTATGCGTATCTGAAAGAACTGCAGGACTACCTGAAAACGATGCCGGGCATCCACCCGGAAGATATCCGTCCCATACCAGTTGCCCGCAATCTTGTAGTAAACGATTCACGCGGCATTGCGGAGCACTGGCGCAGGCGCCTGGATAAGGAACAGAATAAGCTGCGCATGTCTGTCGTAGCCAATTTCGCGCTTGCCGTATCGATTCTCCTGATATTTCTGATTACCGCCACAAGCGGCGAGACAACCATCTTAAATTATGAAAAGAAGCTGCAGGACAAGTATGCGCAGTGGGAACAGCAGCTGACGGAACGCGAAAAAGCAGTGCGCGAGGAAGAACAGGAGCTGGAGCTGGAATTTGACACGGTGCTGGATGAAGACGAGGAAGAAGAACTGGAAGGAGCAGGAGAAGGCTGATATGCCAGCCGGAAAAATCAGCCGGAAAACACACACTTTGGTCATAATCTTGTGCTAACATCATAAGCAGTATCAAAAAAATCAGGAAAATGCAGGAGAGGTGTCTTTCGTGGAAAAATTAAAAATTCTGGTAGTGGATGACGAGAGCAGGATGAGAAAGCTCGTGCGCGACTTTCTTGTCAAACAGGATTTTGAAGTGCTGGAAGCAGGGGACGGGGAAGCTGCCCTGGACCTTTTTTATCAGGAAAAAAATATCGCGCTGATTATCCTGGATGTTATGATGCCCAAAATGAATGGCTGGGAGGTATGCCGGGAAATCCGGGAAAATTCCAGGGTGCCGATAATCATGCTGACGGCAAAAGGGGATGAAAGCGACGAGCTGCTTGGATTTGAGATGGGCGTGGATGAATATATTTCCAAGCCGTTCAGCCCGAAAATATTAGTAGCCAGGGCAGAAGCCATATTAAGGCGCTCGAACAAGCTGGCAGAAGGCCAGGCCGTGGAAACAGGCGGCATTGTCATCGACAAGGCTGCGCATCTGGTCACTGTCGACGGGGAGCGCATCGAATTAAGCTATAAAGAGTTTGAACTGTTATCTTATTTTATTGAAAATCAGGGCATTGCGCTTTCACGTGAAAAAATCTTAAATCATGTGTGGAACTATGACTATTTCGGGGATGCAAGGACGATTGACACACATGTCAAAAAACTCCGTTCCAAAATGGGAAAAAAGGGCGAGTATATCAAGACAATCTGGGGCATGGGCTATAAATTCGAAGCCGGCGGGTGCAGCGTATGATTCCTATAGCAAAACACCGGTGCTGCGGCCCCTTTGGGACGTATTCCCTGACCAGGCAGGTTACATTTGCAATGACAGCGCTTGTGACCGGAACCGTCCTGCTCTGCCTGGTTTTAAATACCATGTTTTTAGGCCCGTTTTATTTGTGGAACAAGACGAAAATCCTGTCAAACAGCTATTATAAAATCGACGCCGCGGCCCAGGCAGGAAGCCTTGGAAGCGAGGAATTTGACATCGAATTTGAGCGCATGTGCGCAAATAATAACCTGACAATCATGATTATCAATGCAGACCAGACGATTGTCGAGTCTTCGACCAGCGACACGAAGACCATGCTGACCTATTTTATGGAGCTGTTAATCAGCTTCAGCGAATCCCAGCCGGAAAAATTTATGATACAAAAGCGCCATGACGGGCGCATGAAGTCCGACTATCTTGCGATGTGGGGCGTGCTCTCGGACGGAAAGCTGATTATCGCGCGTTCTGCGCTGGAGAGCATTCATGAAAGCAGCACGATGACAAACCGGTTCCTGTTTATGATAGGCGGGATTGCGGTTATTATCGGCGCGCTGTTTGCGGGCATTGTGACGCGCAGGATAACAAATCCGATTTTAAAGCTGACAGAACTGTCCACGCGCATGGCGGAGCTGGACTTTGAAGCAAAATATGTGCCGGGAAGCCACCGGAACGAAATTGATTTTTTAGGCGAGCATATGAATGAAATGTCTGAAAAGCTGGAAAAGACAATTTCGGAGTTAAAAAGCGCGAATAACGAGCTGCTTTTGGATAATGAGCGCAAGACGCAGATAGATGAAATGCGCAAGGAATTTTTATCGAATGTCTCCCATGAACTGAAAACACCGCTGGCGCTGATTCAGGGCTATGCGGAAGGACTGCAGGAATGCATCAATGACGATGCGGAAAGCCGGGACTTTTACTGCGAGGTCATTATGGATGAAGCCGATAAAATGAACCAGATGGTCAAAAAGCTGCTGACGCTTAACCACCTGGAATTTGGCGACGAGGCAGTGAGCATGGAGCGGTTTGATATAACGGAGCTGATAGCAGGCGTTGTCAGCGCGTCGTCTATCCTGATTCAGCAAAGCGGCATTACGGTCTGCTTTGACAGCTCGCACCCGGTGTATGTATGGGCGGATGAGTTTAAAATCGAGGAAGTGATTACCAATTTTTTAAGCAACGCGATTCATTATGCCATGCATGAAAAGAGGATTGACATCTTTTATACGTTCAAAGAAGACTGCGTGCGGGTCAGCGTGTTTAATACCGGCGATGCGATACCGCAGGAAGACCTGGACAAGGTCTGGATTAAATTTTACAAGGTGGACAAGGCAAGGACGCGCGAATACGGCGGCAGCGGCATCGGGCTGTCGATTGTCAAGGCCATTATGGATTCCTTAAACAGGCAGTGCGGTGTTTTGAACCGGGACGGGGGCGTGGAGTTTTGGATAGAACTGGACAGAAACAGCGATTGCAGGAAAGCCGGGACTAAGCTGCTGCAAAGTAATGAAGAATTTGCAAAAGAAAGCATTGCTTAATTGCCGCAAAAATGTTAACATAAACTAGTAAGCGGAATGCGTATATTTAGTGCACGGGAGTAAGCAGATGAAAAAGAAAAGGTTAGCAGCAGGCGTTCTGGCGCTTGCGGTTTCTATCACGGCCTGCGGCTGCGGTGAACAGGTTTATGAAATGACGGAGGATGAAGAAGCAGTCATTGTGCATTATGCAGCACATGCTGTTTCCAAGTTTAACAAAAAACAGCCCGAAGGGGTAGAAGACGTCACTGCATTAAAGGCCATGATGGAAATGGAAGCAGAAGAACGGGAAAAGGAAAAAGAGCAGGAACAGCAGAAAAAAGAAGAACAGAAGAAGGAAGAACAAAAGCAGGATGACAGCAGCCAGGCAGGGAATCCTTCGGACGGGACCAAGGAAGAACAAAAGCCGCAGAAAAATTATGTGTCTTTGAGCAAAGCACTCGGCCTTGGGAAAATCAAGGCTGTTTACCGCAGGCATGAAATAGCTGCCTCTTACCAGGCATCTCAAAGCTATATGATTCGGGCAAACAGCGGGAATGAGCTTCTTATCCTGCATGTTAACCTGAGAAACGACACAGACAGTACGGCCAGATGCAATATTCTTTCCAAGATGCCAACATTCAGGCTGACAGTCAATGGCGAATTAAGTGTTTCTGCGGACACGACCATCCTTTTGAATGACCTTGGAACATACCAGGGCAGCATCAAGGCAGGGAAAAAGGCAGGAACGGTGCTGGTTTTCCAGGTTCCGCAGGGAGCAGTCAGAAAAACGGACAGCATGGAACTGGAAGTTACCATTGGTGATACAGCTTCGCTGGTTCAGCTTACAGGCTGAAAATACATGTATTTTGGGTGATTTCGAAAAAAATTTAAAAAATACATGTCAATTTGGCTGATAGTGTGATATACTGAATATAATTAGAATGGCTTCGGGAGGAAATTAGGTATGGATACAAACATTCTGTTAGAAAATGGAACGAATGAGCTGGAGGTATTGGAATTTACATTAAACGGAAATCATTATGGAATCAATGTGGCAAAGATTCGTGAAATTCTTACATATCAGCCGATTACGCCGATTCCAAATGCGCATCCGAGCGTGGAAGGTATTTTTATGCCGCGTGATGTGATGATTACGGTAATCAGCCTGAAAAAATGCCTCGGGCTGCCTGCAACAGATAATGAAGGCCTGTTTATCATTACAAATTTCAACAAGCTGAATATCGCGTTCCATGTAGACCAGGTTATCGGAATCCACAGGGTTTCCTGGGCAGATATTATCAAGCCGGATTCTACCATAAATACAGAAAGGGGCGAGGGAACAAACGGGGGTGTTTCCACCGGTGTCATCAAGCTCGAAGACAAACTGGTAGTCATTCTGGATTTTGAAAAGATTGTGACGGATATCAGTCCGGAAACGGGACTGAAGGTTTCGGATATTGAAGCATTAGGCGAGCGCAACCGGAATGATTCCCCGATTCTTGTTGCAGAAGATTCCCCGCTGCTTGGCAAGCTGATTACAGACAGCCTGAAAAAAGCCGGTTATACGAATATTATTATGTGCATGAACGGCAAAGAAGCATGGGACAAACTGGTTGGATATAAAAACAGCGGCAATATTTTTGACAAAGTGCACTGTATTATTACAGATATTGAAATGCCGATTATGGACGGGCACCGCCTGACAAAGCTGACAAAGACGGATGATGTGTTAAAGCAGATTCCATTAATTATTTTCTCATCGCTTGTCAACGATGAAATGAGAAGAAAAGGGGAAGCATTGGGCGCGGATGCACAGCTGACCAAACCGGAAATCGGTTTGCTGGTAGAAGCTATAGACGGCCTGATTGATAAGAAAATCAGGGCTTAGGAGAACTGTATTCCGGCTTGTGAAAATGCGGAATGAAGGGAAAACATACTCTGGAGCCTGAGTCAAATGAGTGGGAGCAGCCGTGGGCAGGCAGTTACGGCACTCTCACTTTTCGTTCGCATAGATGCGGCCGGCTGCAGAGACAGTAAGGAGATAGTTGCATGAGCAGAAGTGAAGATTATCTGGATAATCTGCTGACTTCGGTTACGGACAGACTGAGTGAGTATGATGAAGATTTCGAGCAGAACAGGGAATCTTTGAGGGATTCTTACCAGACCCAGAATGACCTTCCATCAAAAACCCAGAGTGCCCTGGATGAAATCCGGGAAGAAAATTTTCTGCGTGAATTTGAAGATGAGCTGCATAAAGGCGGTGCCGAAGACAGCTTCCTGCGCGAATTCGAGCGGGAATTAAACGAAGAAGCAGACGATGCATACGCATCTTCCGGCATGGATGATTATATGACCCAGATGGGGGAGATTGCGGACGATACAAAAACAGGTTTCGATGACGTGACGATGAAAATCGATACGATGCCGCAGGAAGATGACAGCCTGGAGAGCCTGTTCGGGGAAGAAAGCGTCACGCAGAATCTGGAAAACAGTGCAGGAAGCGGCCTGGACGCATTTATGGACAGCAGCGCGGAGCAGGCTTTGGATGACATTATGGGTGCCGGTGCGGACAGTGCCCTGGATGAACTGATGGGTGCCGGTGCAGGCGGCCTGGATGAACCGGCAGGGGATGGTACGGACGGCAGCCTGGATGGCATGCAGGAGAATACCCTGGATGCAGGAACAGATATGGGAGAGGATGGAATCTCACAGATGGCGAATGAACAGGAGAAACCGGCAGCAGCACCGGAAGGCATGGAAGGGCTGGAAGATATTTTTGGAGATATTTTTGACGAAGAAACAGCCAGCCTGCTGGAAGAATTAGGCGGCGAGATGGCGGACGATGCGGACATCACGCAGGCGGTAAAGCCGCGGGAAGCAGAACCGAAAACAGAGGCTGCTGACAGCCTGACGGAGATTTTAAATGCATCGGATGATGAAGCGCTTTCCGAGCTGGACCAGATGCTTGCATCCAGTGATGGAGACGATGCAGCCGCAAAAAAAGAGTCACAGGACACCATTCCGTCCGGCCCGGATTTTTCGTTTGAAGAATCCGTGATTGATACCGGGGATTCGGATAAAAAGAGAAAAAAAGAAAAAGAATTGAAAATATTACCCCATGTCTTCATCTCCTTTTACTTGAGGCGATATATTTTCATCTTTACCAATTGCTGGATTATTTACTGTATTGACAATAGAAAATGTAAACATTTGAAAGTATGCAATATTAGTAATAGTTAATAAAGTACTATCAATTTGAATTTCTTTGGAAAAACTGCCCATTTTGAGTTTTTGAAACAGATTTTAAAAATTAAGTAAAATTAAGTACATCCAGGAAATCTAGGACACAAGGAGAAGAAAAAACATAAGGATAACAGGTATAGATGAGAAGTAAGATTTCCAAATTATAGGGCCAGTGAATATCTTCAACAAAACTATAAAAGAAACCTTTCCTAACCTAATGAAAGAGATGTCCATGAACATACAAGAAGCATGCAGAACTCCAAATAGTTTGGACCAGAAAAACAACAACAAAAACAAAAATCCCTGCCATCATATATTAATCAAAGCACCAAATGAACAAAACAAAGAAAGAATATTAAAAGCAGTAAGGTAAAATGGTCAAGTAACATATACAGGAATTCCTATCAGAATTACACCTAACTTCTCCCCAGAGACTATGAAAGCCATAAGATCCACGGTAGATATCATACAGACACTAAGAGAGCAGAAATAAGAGCCAAAGCTATAATATGCAGCAAAACTATTTTACCATAGATTGAGAAAACAATGTATTCCGTGAAAAAACAATATTTACACAATATCTTTGAACAAACCAAACCCTTCAAGGGATAATAAAGGGAAAACTCCAATATAAGGAGGGAAATCACATGCTAGCAAAAGCAAGATATTAATCTTGAAGTAAACCTAAAAGAAGATAGCTACATGAACAAAATTCCAACAAAAATAACAGGAAGAAACAAAGACTTTGTCTTAGTATCTCTTAATATCACCATATTCTATTCACCAATTAGAAAGAAATAGACAAACAGACTGGATGTGTAAGCAAGACCCAGCATACCAGAAACAAACCTCAGGGACAAAGACAGACATTTCCTCACAGTAAAAGGCTGGAAAACAATTTTCTAAGCAAATGTTCCAAAGAAACAAATTTGGAGTAGCCATTCTAATATCAAATAAATTTGACTTTCAACCCAATGTTATCAAAAAAGACAAGGAGTGACACTTCATATTCATCAAAGTTAAAATTTACCAAGATGAATTTTCAATTCTAAACATTTATAGTCCAAATGCAATGGCATCCATATTCATATAAGAAACTTTAGTACAGCTCAAAATGCACATTGCACCACACACAATAATAGCAGAAGACTTCAACAACCCTCCTCATCAATGGAAAGATCCTGGAAAGAAAAATTAAAAAAAAGACACAGTTAAACTAACAGAAGTTATGAAACAAATACATTAGTTGATATCTATAGAACATTTTATTCTAGAACAAAAATTGTCCATTCTGCTCAGCACCTCATGACGCCTTCTCCAAAATTAACAATATAATCAGTCACAAAACATGCCTCAACAGATATAAAAATATCCAAATAATCTCATACATCCTATCTAATCACCAAGGACTAAGGCTGATCTGAAATAATAATATAAATAATTGAAAACCCATGTACACGTAGAAGGTGAACAAAAATCCAGTCAGTGATAAATCAGGTAGGGAAGAAATAAAAAAAAAAATAAATGTAAGACTTTTTAGAGTTTAAAAAAAAATGAAGTTACTACATACCGAAAGTTGTGGAACACAACTAAAGCAGTGTTAAAGGGAATCTCATAGCTCTGAATGCCTCTAAATAGAAACTGGAGAGAAGATACAGTAGTAGGTTGACAGCACACCTAAAACCCCTTGAATAACAGGAAGGAAATTCACCCAAGAGGAGTTGAAGGCAGGAACTAATCACACTCAGGGCTGAAATCAAACAAGTGGAAACAAAGGAACTATAACATAAAATCAAACAAACTAGGAGCTGGACCTTTGAGAAAGTCAACAAGATAGATAAAACATAAGCCAGACTAATTACAGGGCACAGGGAAAATATCAACATTAACAAAACCAGTAATGAAAAGGGAGACATAACAACAGATACTTAGTAAATCCAAAAAAATCATCAGATCCTACTATATAAGCCTGTAACTTAGCAAAAGTGGAAAATCTGGATGAATTGGACAATTATCTAGACAGATGTCAGGTACTAAATTTCAATCAGGTTGAGATAAACCCTGTAAACTCTCCCATAACCCCCAAAGAAATAGAAGCAGTCATTAAGAGCTCCCCCCTCCAAAAAAAAAAAAAAAAAAAAAAAAAAAAAGCCCCGTATCTGATGGGTTTAGTACAGATTTCTATCAGGCTTTCAATGAAACACCAATACCAACAATCTTCAATCTATTATGCAAAAACAAAAGAAAATGAACACTACTTAATTTGTTCTATGAAGCCACATTTACTCTTATACCCAAACCATACAAAAACCCAATGAAGACAGGATACTTCAGACCAATTTAACTTATAAATATTGATGCAAAAATACTCAATAACATCCTGTTAAACACAATCCAAGAACACATCAAAATGATCATCCTTCATGATCAAGCGGCTTCATCCCAGGGATACAGGAATGGTTCAATATATGGGAATCCATCAATGTAATCCAATATGTAAAGAATCTCAAGGAAAAAAACACAGTATTATCTCATTAGACGCTGAGGAATCATTTAAAAAAAATCAACACACCTTCATGATGAAGTCTTGGATAGATTCAGAAAGCAAGGCCCATAACTAAACATAGTAGCAAACCAGGATCCAACATCAAAATAAATGGAGAGAAACTCGATGCAATCCCACTAATATATGACAAGGCTTCCCACTCTCTCCCTACCTATTCACTATAGTACTAGAAGTTCTAGCCAGATTAAATAGACAACAAAAAGAGGTCAAAAAGTTAAAAATTGGAAAAGAACAAATGAAAATATCACTATTAATAGGTAATAAGATAGTATATTTAGTGACCCCAAAAAAATCCTCTAAAGAACCCTTAAGCCTGAGAAACAACTTTAGCAAAGTGATTGGATATACAATTAACTCAAATAGATCAGTAGCCTTCCTCTACTCAAAGGATAAACAGGCTGAAAAGGAAGTTATGGAAGCAACACTCTTCACAATAGTCTCATATTTTAATAACTTGGTGTGACACGAAAAAAGCAAGTCAAAGTTCTGTAGGACAAGAACTTCATGTCTCTGAAGATAGAATTGAAATTCTCAGAAGATGGAAAGATCTCCCATGGCCATAGATTGGTGTCCCAAATAATTTAGTAAAAATGTCTATCTTGCCATAAGTAAGCTCTGATTCCATGCCCTCTCCATCAATATTCAAACTTAAATCTTTATAAAGATAGAAAGAG
>OFHA01000466.1_pt1 | contig 35158 bp, 35 predicted proteins | sample 1521891 | NCBI WGS metagenome assembly OFHA01 (sample SAMEA3504089, study PRJEB24116) | mouse gut metagenome | biome: mouse gut; feature: mouse-associated habitat; material: faeces | place: Denmark | collected 2011
GCTTTTGGCTCAGGCTGCCCGGCCTGCACATGGACGAGTTTGTGACAAGCAACGCGCAGACACAAATCCCGCGATCTTTACCTCTCTGTTTTACCCGGCGGTTTCCGCTCCGTGGATTTATGGGAAACCGTCTTTTCTTTCAAGCAGCAGTGCTCCCATCTTCCATGCCGCCGCGATCATCAGGCCTTCTAAAAGAATTACCGCCGCCGGGGAAAAACCGTAAACCCCCTCCACCCTGTCGCTCTGCAAATACATCCCCCAGTTGCCAAACATATATTTTGATATATCCCACCAGTAAAAGCCCACCGTATAAGTTGACACTTCTGTCATAAACAGAACCGCCGGTGTTACATGCCGAAAACCGGCCAAATCAAGCAGGCAGAAAATACTCGCCAGCGTCAGCATGTGAACCAGCCACAAAAGCATCATCAGTATCTCTTCTTTCCCCTGTATCCCTGCATATTTCCCGAAAAAGTCAAGCCCTTTCATACAACATGCATAGCACAGGCATCCCGCCGCGGCTGTCGGAAATAAATCCCGAAACTCCGTATTCCACCAGCTCTTCTTTCCGCCGAGCCGCACCATCTCAAATACAAAAATCTGACGTCTGCGGCTCAAATAGATTCCTGTAATAAAAAGGATCACCGCCACTCCCATCAGCCACCGCCCCATCGGAATCAGCGGGATTCTTCCAAAATAGATGCTTCCGGCATCGGGATATTCAATTCCCCCAAGATAATCATATAAAAATCCTTTTTCCATCCTTCCCCCCTGTTCCGACTGCCTTTCTCTTTAAATACTGTTTTATTCCTGTGCATCCCCCTTAAAATCCACCTTATCCATAAAACGGTCTCCCACAACCACAAGCACTGCCGCAAGCCCAGCCATAACCGCCACAGGCTGCACCAGATGCATTCCGCCGGAATCCGCAAAATTTCCTGGACGTGCATATTCCATCAGCGCAAATCTGATATCCCCCGAAAAAGCCAGTCCATAGCCGCTGATATGCACAATAAAAGAGATAACAATCCCCCAGATACCGCCGAGCAGCAGATTACAAGTATAAAGAATGATTCCCATCAACACCAGATACAGGAAAAAGCACAACGCAGTCGCCGCAAAAGCCTGGGGCACATTCATCTCGCGCATCATATTCTGCCGCAGAAAACTGATCCCGTACTCCCCACCCTTTCTCATATCATAATCCCTGGACAGCATATACACCGGATTGCTCCACATCTTTCCCGCAAAGCCGCAGGGAAGGGAGGCAAGTATCATGGGTATCGCCACCGCCGCCGTATAGAATGCCGCCTGTGCCAGAATATAGAGCACCATAGCGAGATTCCAGCTTCGCTTTCTGGTACGGTACAGGGAATAGTAAGTATTACCATTGATAAAAGGTGCGTCAGAGACAATGAGAAACCATCCCAACACCAGAAACATCACACTTTTGTATTCATGTTCCACCACCGGAAAAGCTTCCAGTATATTCACCGGCTCCCCTGTGCCTGCCGCATAGTCCAGAAAGTTTTTCAGCCAGAAAACCGGCACCGTCATCCCCGCCAGAAAGCCCATTATGACACGCTTGTCATTCCACTCATACAGGAGCAGGCTCTTTGTCATATGTAAAACACTCCGCAATTTTTTCATACTTCCTCTGTCCTTATATAGCCGGCGATAGGTGCCCATATATAAATCCCATGCCATATTTCCCTCAGCATCTCCTCTCCTGCCTTATCCCAACATGAACTGCAAAAAGCGCGGCGGCAATATAAAGCAGATCGATCAAAACCGCCAGCGGATAGTTTCCACGTCCGACATCATCCCCCGCCAGCAAAAATATCGGATTAAATGATCTGTATCCGATGAAAAGCCACAGCGCATCATAGAGAATAAAAGGTGCCAGCAGACTGACATACCGGTTCGGAATCCACACCGCGAAAGCAAACCCCACAAGCGCCCACAGCACACCGAACAAAAACCCAAGGACCACTTTCCCGCCGACCACATACCAGTCCCCGTACTTTATAATCGCTTCTATAATCTTCGTCCCGGCGAGAAGTCCCTCATCCGAGTCTGTGGGAATCCCGGGGACGCCTCCGATATAAACAATCAGGCAAATCACCGCAATTGGCACCGCAATCATCATACCGCCGGAAAATCCCACCGTGACGGCTCTCACCTTCATAAACCCGGCAAACCCCGTCCGATGCAGGATCATCCTCAGATAACCGCTGTTATGCTCCTCACAGAAAACCGATGCATATGCCAGAACCGGAAAGACCGCCGCAAAAGGCGAAAACCCTGAAGCGTGAAAAACATTTCCAAAACCATACAGATAACTTCTGCTGCCATCCAGAGGCGTATCAAGCACCGCCGCCGGCAGCAAAATAACCAGCACAAACACGATCCCGACAAAAAATCCCGGATTTATAATACTCCTTTTCAAATCCTGTATGAAAAAATTCTTCATGCCGACTCCTGCCTCTCTTTCAAAGCGTGTTCCCTCCGTGTTCTTTTATATTGCCGCATCCGCTGCGGAAAGTATCCGAAGCCTTTGCCCTGTTGCTGACCGGTCCGATTCGTAAATGACAGCTTTGTCACTGCGCCGCCACAAGTTCCCCCGTCACCGCATCGATATAGACCGTCCAGTTAAAATCATTACTGCCCACCTCTCCGGTGTATTCCACATACTCCTCCGGTTCCATATGAATATTCCACATCGGGACAAGTTCCAGCACATTATCCTTCTGTTCCACAAAGTACACCAGTTCCACCGTGGAAAAGGGAACATCCACCACACAATGCAGGCTGCCGTCTTTCAAATAAGTTTCCAGAAGCTTTTGTACTTTGTCAAAGCTTAAAATTTTCTCTTTTTCCGTCGCAGATACCTGCTCCATAAGGCAGTTCCACATCCCGATTTCCGCCACGCCTTCCTCACTCACCCAGGCAACCCCGCGAGGGTATACTTTCGAGATATCCTCCTGTCCGAAGCAGTAAGCAACCGGCATTCCATCCACAACAGGGCAAAACTGCACCTCATAAACGGAAAAGCCGTTATCCTCATAAAAATATGCTTCTATCAGGTATATATCCTCTATTCCCAAAACGGAAAGCCTGCTCATCAAAAGATCTTTCGCATCCTGCAGGGAAAAAGAAACATCTCCTCCATTTTCCTTTTTTACATCTACCTTCTGCGCCTCTTCCTTAGCCACGGCATAGCATTTTTCCATCAGAGCGGCGTCTTCGTAACTGCCGCCTGTCCCGCCGACGAAAACCGCCTTTCTGTTTCCATCCGTCAGGGCAAGGCGGCTCCCGTCTCCCACGCCGGCTATCTCTATCATACTGTTTCCCTCACCCAGTTTCTCATCGATCTCCGCTACCCGCTGTCTTTCCGCTTCCTCTTCCGCCAGCAGTTCTTCCGTGAAATCCTTTACCTCTCCCTGAGGTTCCAGAAAACTTCTCAATGTCTCCTCCCTCAGCCTGCTGTCCGCCTGCATGGTAAGCGTGCTCACGGCTTCCGGTACCGCGGCAATTTCCGCTTCGATTCTCATGCGGCTTTCACCGCTGCCCAGCACTATGCTAACCGGTTCCCCATCTCCTGAATCCCCCTGCGCTCCACTCTCTGCCGCCACATCTTCCTCCTGTATCCCGGCAGTTCCCGACTCCCCATCTTCCTGCACAATAGCCTCTATCTCATCCTCGGAGCTTCCCTTTGCCCGCAGGATCTCCTCATCCTTTGACACCTCCGGCGCCGCCTGGCAACCCGCCAATAAAACCGCCGACATAAAAAATGGCATCAGTATTTTGAAAAACTTTTTTCTCATAACGCATCTTACCCTCCTGTTTCATTTTACGACATTTCTTTTGCCTTTTCAAAAACAGAATATACCACAAATTTTTTATAACTTATGAACGATACCGAAATCCACCCATATTTTTGGTGAAAATGGTACGATTTCCTTTTTAATGTGCAATCCTTCACAAAAAAAGAGACTGCAAAAACAGCCTCTCAGTTTTACTTTTTACAGTAGAACAGTGACATGCGGACAATAACTCAAACACCATACAATCACATCTCATTCAAATACAACATAACATCAACGCGAAATGTCTGCGCTTCATACGTAAACTCAATCTCCCCATTCTGTCTCTCCACCATACGCTTCACATTCTGCAGTCCGATACCATGTTCTTCCCTATTCGTCTTTGTCGAGAAAAACCTGCGCCCTTTTCTGTTCGGCGGGCAGCCGCAACTATTCGCTATATGGATCAGAAGTACGCCTCTGTCAGCCTTCAGCGTCAGCTTCATCCATTTCCGTTCACTTTTCTGCGCCGCCTCAACCGCATTATCCAGAAGATTCCCAAGAATCACATTGATATCAAAGGACTTTTGCCTCAGTTCAACCGGTACATTGATATCACTCTCCACCACCGCCAAAACCTGCCTGGCTTTTTGAATTTTATAATTTAAAAGACTGTCTATCTCTCTGTTTCCGGTCCTCGCATATTCTACCGGATTTTCCAGCTCCTCCTCCATATTTTCCAGATAGCGCAGGGCGTCTTCATAATTCCCCCGCCGCAGTTCCGCGATCAAATGCAGCATATGATTTTTCATATCATGCCGAAGCGCCCGAATCCTGCTCTGTGATTCCTCGATTACCTCCAACTGATTTCTGTAATGGTCGGTCTGCTGCCTGTAAATATCCCTTTGTCTGACATGTGTGTCATTTTGAAGCAGTACATCGTACAGATAAAAGACACTTAAGTCCGCCGCCAGAATACAGGCACTGATAAGCGCCGCAAAACCATACGGCTCTAAATTTCCCAATAACAGACCTGCCAGCGCAATCAAACCTGTGAGCGGGATGATAAACAACACCGCAGTCCGTTTTCCTTCCGGTCCTCCCGCTTCTCCTTTTCGTGCTCCTGTTTTCCGAACCAGAAAAAAACATCCCAGAAATAAAATCGAACCCTCTGCCATTTCCTGTACATAAAACAGACGCCCGCCGGCAAAATAAGGCATCAGGTAGCAGGCTGCCTCCACACTGCAGAGCATTACGATAAGCCAAAGCCTTCTTCCTGCAAAAATCTCCATCAGCTTTTTTACAAGTACTATATTCAGTATCAGAGCGATTGCCATAATGAGCATACCCTGAATATCTATGTTATATCCCCACATGCAGCCTCTCTTTCTCCAGTTCCTTAATCCTGTTTCTTGTGGCCTTCCTGTAAGGCTTACTGATATTAAAAAGGCCTCCGTCCTGCATTTTTACCGTTTCATAAGTATACTCGGCGACATAATCACTGTTTACTATGTAGGATTGATGGATCATGATAAAACCTGCCGGAAGCTTTTCAGCCACATCTTTCAGTTTACCGTAAAATTCGCGGCTGCATAGTTGTCCCGCCTCATCGCCCCTTTCAACACTCTGCTTACTGCCGACATCGCCGCCTGCAAAGCAGCGGCTTAAGTCCCGCCCTTCTTCTTTTACCCTGACAGTTATCTTCTTGTCACTGCTCACAAAATACAAAATATCTCTGCAGGGTACCTGATAAAACACACCGCCCCTCTGATATTCAAACAATGCCTTACCCTGCGCCTTTTGTCTCAGGCTTCTCTCAAGTACTTCTTTCACCTGCTCTTTTACAACCGGCTTTATCAGAAAATCCAACGGCTGCAATTTAAACAACTGCATGGCATATTGCTGTCTGGAAGAAACAAAGACGATATGCGTCATATAATCGTCCCCGTTCCGAATAAATTTTCCCACATCAATACCGCTCTTTTCATACAGTTCAATATCCAGAAACAAAATATCCGGGCAGGGCATTTTTTCCAGGTCCCGCATAATACTCTCACCGGAATACCACACCTCTGTCCCGACCTTTTGATGCATCGCTTTTGCCGCCGAATGAACCATCTCCTCCAGCCCGGCACAGAATATTTTATCATCGTCACAGATCCCTATATTGTACATCGCTAATATCCTTTTCCTTTTTCTCTTTCTAATATCTGCGCTCCGGCATCTCTCTACTTCTGCATTATAAGCCTCTTCATCTTATTCTACAACCAGATAACTCAAATATTGTATAGTGTTTCCTTTTATCACCTTGTTGAATATTTTCTTTTTTGTTATACTAAAAAATAATAGAAGAAATACCAATCATCATGTAATTTAAAGGTTCAAAAATTTATAACCGGAGGTAATCCAACATGAAAGTCCTGATGTTAAACGGCAGCGCAAAGCCAAACGGTAACACATATTACGCTCTCGAAGAAGTGGGAAAACAGCTTGAAAAAGAAGGCATTTCCTGGGAAATATTCCAGATGGGAGGAGACACTGTCAGGGATTGTATCGGTTGCGGGCAGTGTACGGAAAAAGGCTGCATCTTTGACGATGACAAAGTAAATGAATTTATTGCAAAGGCAAAAGAGGCAGACGGTTTTGTATTTGGCACGCCGGTATACTATGCACATCCCAGCGGCAGGATTCTTTCTTTCCTGGACCGGGGATTCTACAGCAGCAGCCGCTCCTTCGCCTTTAAACCGGCGGCTTCCGTGGCTGTCGCAAGAAGAGGCGGATGTTCCGCGTCTTTTGATGTGCTGAATAAATATTTCGGCATCTCTCAGATGCCAGTAGCGGGCTCTACATACTGGAATCTCGTGCACGGGCGCGTTCCCGGAGAAGCCGCACAGGATGCGGAAGGCCTCCAGACCATGCGCAACCTTGCAAAAAATCTGGCATGGATGCTGAAATGTTTTGAGGCAGGGGCAGAAAAAGGAATTTCTCTTCCGGAGACGGAAAGGGGAAATCAGACTAACTTTATCCGGTAATCCCGGCTTTTTTACCTGATACTTTCCCATATCGGACCGGAAAGAACCTTGTCCCAAAGTATCTCTGATAAAAGAGGCCGCAGGCAGAAACTGATCAAAAAAACTGTCCCAAATAAGATGATCGACTCATACCTGCCGCAGCCTCTTTTCCGATCTTCCGGCAACTTCAGCGGTATTCGGAAAGCAAACCGCCTGCTTATAACATATCCCAGCACAGTTCCCGCCGTATTTGCGATCAGGTCATCCACATCCGTCAGCCTGAAACTAAAAATCTGCAGTACTTCAATAAAAAGCGACAACAAAATTCCGGCAAGAGCCATAATCCGTAAGGAGCGATATTCTTTCCACAGTACCGGCAGTAAAAATCCAAACGGCATAAACAGCAGAATATTTAAAATGGTATACAATATATAAGCCGGCGGATTATTCACAATGTCAATAAACGGAATCAGATTAAATTCAGGATTTGCATCCCATGAATATACAGAGGGAATACCTGTTATCGTAAAAACCGCTATCAGATAAAAAGCAAAAAACATAACTACGGCCGTTTTAGATAAACTGCGTTGTTTCAGCAGCACATATTGTTGAAAAATTACCGCAGGCAATACAAAAATTGCCGATGAAAAAAACGATATTCCCATACTTACCAAATAAACCATCCTTTTTCCTCCAAATATATCGCTTGCTCCTGTTGTTGCATATGCTGTCATATTGTTCACTGCCACTTTATCTTAGCACATTCTCTGCTTACACTTCTATTAAGCGCAAATTAAGATTTGATGAATATCAGACACAGGGATACTCTCCCCAAGAGAATACCCTGCCTTTTTTGCGAAAATTTGAACATATTCTGAAATCCCTGAAATAATTTTTATCCCTCTTTGATCATTTCCGAAAAACCATCCGTTATAATATATATACAATAATCCGTCCGCAAAATTTTCTTCAGAAAGAAGGGCAGCACTTTCATGGGCAATGACGCCAACTGTTTCATACCCGAAAAATATGATAGTAACAAATATCTTACAAAAGACGACCTGTTGATAAAGCAGGCGAAAGCCGGAGATGAAAACGCTGCGGAGCTCCTGATCAGGCGTTACTACTCCTCTATCCTGCGATACTGCAGGTGGCACTGTCCAAATCTTGAAACTGCGGAAGACCTGACTCAGGAAACCTTCATTCGTCTGTTCCGCCATTTGCACGAATACAAAGAAAGAGGAACTCTGAAGGCCTACTTATATACAATCGCAAACCGCCTGTGCATTGACGAGAGCAGAAAAATCGGCTTTTCCCCTCTTCATAGTACGGAAATACCTGCGGCCGAAGACAGTTCCCTGCATCAGATAGAAGAAAGAGATCAGATACGATATCTTCTGAAATTTCTCTCACCGGAACAAAGGGAAGCCGTTTTGCTGCGCTTTGAAGAAGAACTGAGTTTCTCGGAAATCGCCCGGATAACCGGGTGCAGCCTGCGGACTGCACAGAGCAGAGTCCGGAACGGATTAAAAATCATGCGGAAGGAGATGGGGTATGTATCATTGTAAAACGGAAACGTATTTGAAAAACGCTTTCAAAGAGACTTTCTCCGAAGAAATAAATCCTGAAAAACCACGCCCGGAAAAGCTGGAAGAAACCATAAATATCTGTAAAAACATTTTTTTCCTTGAAAAAAACAGGCAGGAAAAAATGGAGGAAGAGAAAAGGACCGGATTCTGGCAATACTTATCCGATGTCTTTCGTTTTGAAGGCTTCCTGATTTTTGGACTGCAGACCGCAGCTTTGCTTTTTGCCTGTCTGAATATTTCTTTCCTGACAAAGGAAGCTGCCGCCATACCGATCTTTATGCCGCTGTTTGCTCTCGCTGCCACACCTCCCCTTTTGCGCAGCCAGTACCACAAAGTGAGCGAAATCGAAGCGGCAACAAGGGCTTCCGGCGCACAGATCATTCTTGCAAAGCTGGTGCTGGCAGGTGCGGCAAACCTTATTTGTTTCACTTTTCTGCTCTGGCTTTGCCTGTCCGTCAAAGCTTCCACCATACAGGCAAAGCAGCTGATCCTGTATGTTATCGTCCCTTACCTGGCATGTATGGTGCTTCTGTTAAGGGGCATACGGCTCCAAAAATGCAAAAATGCGCTCTCCTTCCTTCCACAGATCTTCGGTTTCAGCCTTTGTTACGGAATCATGCCGAAAGCGCTGCCCGAACTGTATAAAGCATCCGCCGTGGGCATTTGGTTTATCGCCTTCATCGCGTTTGTTTGTTTCTTTATAAGAGAGATTCTATATATCGCAGACATGAGAAAGAGAGGAAAAATGTATGGAATTATCGCTTGACCGCCTGACAAAGCACTATGGAAGTAAAATCGCCGTAGACCATGTCTGCGCAGACTTAAGCCCCGGTGTATATGGGCTCTTAGGCGCAAACGGAGCCGGAAAGACCACGCTGATGCGCATGCTATGCACCGTTTTGGAATCCACCTCAGGGGAAATTTTGCTGGATGGGAAAAAAGTTACTGCCATGGGCGCTGCCTACAGGGATCTTCTGGGATATCTGCCCCAGGATTTCGGCTGTTATCCCAACTATACCGCCGAAGAATTCCTTCGCTATATTGCCGCCTTAAAAGGCATCCCAAGACATAAGGCAGGAAAAAAGGTAAAAGAACTATTGGAAATGACAGACCTTTCCCACGCCGCCAAAAAGAAGTTAAAGACCTTTTCCGGCGGTATGAAACAGCGAGTAGGTATTGCCCAGGCCCTTTTAAACACCCCGAAAATACTGATACTGGACGAGCCCACCGCAGGCCTTGATCCGAAAGAAAGAATCCGCTTCCGCAACCTGATATCGGATTATGCCGAAAACAGGATTGTTATCCTTTCCACTCATATCGTTTCGGATATTGAAGCCATTGCGAATCAGGTATTTTTGATGAAAAAAGGAAAGTTCATTCTGCAGGGTACAATCCCGGAATTGACGCTCCACGCGCAGGACAAAGTCTGGGAACTTGTTGTCCCGCAAAGCGAGTCCCGAAGATGGCTGGATACCGCCGCTGTCGCCAGCTTAAGACACGAGGGATCGCAGACCGTACTGCGCATCATCTCCGATACGAAGCCTTCCGAAACCGCAGTCCCCTGTTATGCGACGCTGGAGGATCTGTATCTGTACTATTTTGGAGATGAGGAGAGAAGGGATCATCAATAGTCGGAAGAATCCGGTTAATGGTATCGAATACCGGAAGAAAACATGAATACGATATCAATCATTTACAGCAATTTACAAAAATAAGAGGAAAACATTATGGAATTGATACGATTAGAACATAAAAAGCTGTGGCGCAAAACCAGCACTAAGATCAGCGTACTTCTGTGCCTTGTCTATGTCATTGTAATCGGAGGCATCCTCTCTTTTCAATGGTTCACTTACGGAAGCAGAAATGATTACACAAGTTCCTTCGGCAACAATTTTGACGGCCGCTCCATGATAAAAGACAGTCAGGAATATTCCCTCACTTTCGGCGGCGAGCTGACAGATAAGGCGCTGCAGCAGATGGTAACAGATTATCAGAATATGGCGGCTGCCAATCTTGACAGGGAACAGCAGCTCCTCGACAGGTCTATCATAGATTCATGGCTGGAACAGTTATATCCCGAACTCAAAGACACCGGCACGTACTATACCATGATAACCTACGCATCTCCCGAAAAACTGACCGGTTTTTATGCGCGCAGGACGCAGGCGCTGGAGGATTTTCTGGAAATCAACGAGCAGACCGGCGCCGAGCGGGAGTATCTTCTTCGGATGGAAGAAAAAGTGGAAAAACCTTTCTCCTATGAGTTCTCGGAAGGCTGGTCTAATCTTCTCGCAAGTATGATCGCTGAACTCGGAACAGTCATCGCACTATTTCTTGCCGTCGTACTCTCTCCCCTCTTCTCAGGAGAATGGCGGGATCATACAAGCCCGCTGCTTTTGACAACCAAACATGGATGGGAAGGGATCGCCCATGCCAAGATCATCACCGGACTGCTTTTTACCACGGAACTGTTCCTGCTCCTTGCCGCAGGCCTGCTGCTCTCCCAGAGTTTTTATCTCGGATGGAGCGGATGGGATATGCCAATCCAGATGATCAAGCTGATCGCCGTCGCACCCATGAATATGCTGCAGGCGGAAATCTATGAATATGGCTTCACCCTCCTCGGCGCACTGGGATATACCTGCATCATCCTTCTGATCTCCTCGGCGGTAAGAAATAATATGTTTGCTCTGATCTTCAGCCTTACCGCCGTATATTTACCTCCGGTGATCGCACAGTATCTTCCTTTCAGCCTGCAGAAAGCCCTGGATCTGCTGCCCCTTGTGGGGAGCCCCACGGATATTTTCCGCACCAACACTTTCTGTCTTTTCGGAACATATATCTGGTCACCTTATCTGCTGATTACGGTACCGGTTCTGATCGGATTTCTGTGCATACCCTTTACCGTCAGGAGATGGGCGAGGAGACCGAAAAATTGATGGTCCTGTTTCCAGGACCATCTAACGATTCGATCTTTTACCGCACCTTACGTTCTTCAATCTTACAGTTATCCGCCGCACCCATACCAAGCGCCGTGGTATCTTGCAATACGGCAACGCCGCTGCGGAGCTTCTCGATCTCGGACCGCTTCACCAGATAACCGGTAATGCGGATCACATCGCTGTCGGAAGCATAGAACGACAGATACCGCAAATCGCTCTTGAAAGAACCTTTGATAATATCCAGTAAAAATGCCGGATTTTTATGTACTGTCATATCAATCGGGAAAATATCCCCTGTGCCCGACGGGAAATATTTGTGGAACAGGCTGCAGTGTTTCAAATGTTCAAACAGTTCCGCGGGTTCCTCCCCAATGGGAATCCTGGTTCCCGGGCTCACATCATGATCATCGGAAAGCCCCACCTGCGCATGCAGCAGGAAATGTCCGCCGGTCGCCTCACAATAAGGATTCTCATGTTGTTCGTTAAATGCGTTGATCTGCTCCATAACCGCAACACCCAGATCATCCGCCTCTTTACTGTGACCGAAACGCCCGTCCTTCCCTTCCTTCTCCATCAGAATATTGACGCATTCCGCCAATCCTACCATACCAAACATAGCAGAAAACTTATCTCTGGAGATAAATCCCTCTTTTGCAAGGAAGTTATTCTCGAAAAAGCCGCTCTCTTCCACTTCAAAGCGGATTCTCGCATCCATATAGCGCGCCATAATATCCAATACATAAGGAAGTTGTTTTTCCTGAAAATCTTTCAGATTCTCCGCCCGCTTCGCAATATTGGAAAGGATCAGACGACAGAGCGTATAGGAACCGCCGCCCAGTTTCAGACCGTTGTAGCAGCTTGCGATCACATAATCTTCCTGCAGTTCGGCTTTAAACATTTTATGGTTGGCAAAGCTGGGCTTTGCGCTGCGCAGGGACGTTTTGATCGCCTGCAGGGCAAAGTCATCGTCCGTGATATCCGCATCGTATTTCAATGTCAGGTTCGGCACAGCCTGTTCCAGTTCTTCCTCCACTTCCAGAATAAGCCTTCCCGCTTTCGTCGGCTTCGGACCGATGTTGGCATGAGAGAAGGAATCCAGAACCGTCCTGTCCACATGGATCAGGAAAAGCTTAAGCAGCTTTTTCGCCGTCTCCTCATCCACATCATCTATAAAAGGCTCTAACAGCTCATCCAGCGCCCCCACATAGACCGGGAAATTGGTAACGCTTGGCACATGCTTATAAAAGATCAGCAGGCTGTTCAGCGCCTCGAAGAGATCTTTCGGCGGCTCCAACTGTAAAAATTTGGAACCTTCCCGCATAAATTTCGCGTAGTCCGGGATGATATACCTCGGGCGCACCGGCGCATGCCCCTCGTTCAGGTCGCAGATACATTTCGTATCAATGGACGCATTCAGCAGTTCATCCAGCCCCTCCGGCAGATCCAGCACTTCCAACAGGGAATCCGCCTTCCCCGCCATTGTGCAGACTTTCTGCTCGTGCGTCAGCACCGGGCTTTTTATTGTCTCAAGAATTTCCGCGCGTGTCTTTTCTACGCGCTCCATGGTGATCGGTCTCATGAAATACCTCCTTTTTCATTGCCAATGATTTATTCATCACTAATCCGATGCCTTTATTTCTGTTTTCGGCATCCAATTTCAGTACCGGTAGATACTACCATTATAGTTCGCAAAAGCGAGCCGTGTCAATGACAGAAAGCGGCAGTTTGCAGGATAAATGTTACAATATTTCTTTATGATATACGGTCCATCCTCTCCCCAAACTGCTCATAAAAATCCCGCCCCTTCTCGTAAGGCTTCCTGTAAAACAGTTCCAGCATGGTGAGATTTTCTCTCTTTACCTTCCCATCCTCCCCCGCCCTCAGCATCTTTTGCATCCTGTCCTGAAAATCCCTGCAAAAATAATGCCATGTCGTAATAAATTCCTCATTCTTTTTCAGGTTCGGAATCTCCAGCCATTTTTCGATCTTCACTTTCGTTCCGTTCAAATTCGGACAGGAATCCTTCAAAATAAAATATTGAAATCCCTTTATCTCTTTTATTCCGTCCGCTGTCTCTATCTGCTTTATCTCATAATTCCTGCCCAGCGGAAACAGTCTGCACAGCCCCGGGCGGAACGCATGGATGCCGCATCTGCCTTCCTCATTCAAAAAGCCGCAGACTTCCTTAGAACCAAAGCTTCCCGTTCGCGATGTCATTTTTAAATTCGGCATCACCATCCCGTCCGTCATATAGAGCTCTATTTTATCTTCCATAAGCTCATCGAAGCTTTTATGAAGATTCCATGTCAGCTCACAAATATCAAAGGGAGTCAGTACAACCGACTCCCCCATCTCCTGACAACAGTAAGAACAGCCCTTGCAGCCGTTACAGCCGATCTTTGCCATATCTCCGGCGTGATATAATCTGTCTGGTGTCATAATATTCCTCATTCCTATTCATTCTTTTCTTCCGCAGAAAACAAATCGGATATCCGCAGTATAAATTTACCGCCCATCATCTCAGTTTATCCTGTATCTTTTCAAAAATGGATCTCCCCGGCTTATCCTCCACAGGATTCTCATGTTCAAAAATAGTCGGACTGCTTTTCTGCTCATCCCGCTTCTTGTCCGCATAATTTCTCTGCTCCTCGTCTTCCTGACAGAGAATAGCAGCGGAAGTCTTTCCCAGCGTGATCTCCATTCTTCCGCCGATCACCTCATATTCCTTCGGCTCTGTCGTGAAGCCGTTTTCATCCGTCAGCATAACCCGCGTCATCTTCGCCTCTTTCGGCACACCGAGCGCCCATACTTCCAGCTTCCTTGTCACTTCGTGGTCATTATTGTTAATAACCGTCAACGTCCGCGAACTGTCGCTGAAGCGCCCAAAAGCAATCAGGTTAAATTCCCCGATGATCGGTTTTAAAGAACCGGTCCGCAGTTCCGGACGGGATTTGTGAATCTTTATGATCTCCTGATGGAATCTGACCAGGTCGTTATCTTCATGTCCCCAGGGGTAGGTCCTTCTGTTATCCGGATCCGTAAAACCGCAAACCCCCGCCTCATCTCCGTAATAAACCGTAGGCGCGCCGGTCCATGTCATCTGGATCATAACCGCCTCTCTAAACACCGCTTTATTGATGTCCCTCTCCGCCATCTCCGGGCTCATATAGTTCGTCCGCCCCACCTTGCGGTTCGTTCTTGTGAGGAACCGGGAATGGTCATGGTTGGACAATTCATTCATGGCTACCATTCTGGCAGGCCCCATCAGCCTTGCCCCATTATATTTCATGGCGCCCCAGAAGTTGTCCGCATGTCCCAGCATATCCATCCGAAAGTCATCGCTGTGCTTTTCCATACCGGTGAGGAACCAGGTGACAGGCTCCATAAAAGCGTCATAGTTCATAACGCTGTCCCATTCTTTTCCGTTTAACCAGGGCTTTGGATTTCCGTACTGCTCCGCGAGAATCAGCGCATCCGGGTTGGCATTTTTCACCCGCCGCCTGAACTCCTGCCAGAAACGGTGGTTCATCTCCGGCGACATCCCCAAATCCGCCGCCACATCCAGACGCCATCCGTCCGCATAAAAGGGCGCGGAAACCCATTTTTCCCCGACACTCAGAATATATTCCATCAGCTCCTGGGAATTTTCATAATAGAGCTTCGGCAGTGTATCATGTCCCCACCATCCGTCATATGTGTTGTTATAAGGCCACTTGCTCTGATCATGGAACAAAAACCAGTTGCGGTACGGGCTGTTCTCCGAAACATAGGCGCCCTTTTCATAGCTCTCCGCCTCCTCGTAGATCCGTTCCTTATCCAGCCACTTGTTAAAGGAACCGCAATGATTAAACACACCGTCTATGATGACGCGGATGTTCCGCTTGTGCGCCTCCTCGATGAATTTCGCAAAAAAAGCATTGCTCGCTTCCAGATTACGTTTATCGGTAACACGATTGATATAGCGGGAGGCAAATCTGTTCTCCTTTTTTCCGTCCTGCAGGAGCTCTCCCTCGTCATAGACAATCTTTCCGATATGAGGATCAATATACTCATAATCCTGGATATCATATTTATGGTTGGAAGGAGAAACAAACAGCGGATTAAAGTAGATTGCCTCAATCCCCAGCTTTTCCAGATAATCCAGCTTATCCAGCACGCCCTGCAGATCACCGCCGTAAAACTCCCTGATACCCATCTGTGCAGGATATTTATTCCACTGCTCTTCCGGCACCCGCGCGGAATAATCTCCAATATAGAAATACTCCTTATCAAGCACGTCATTACTCTTATCCCCGTTATAAAAACGGTCTACCAGAATCTGGTACATAACCGCTCCCTTCGCCCAGTTCGGCGTTTTAAAACCGGGGATAATTGTAAAGTAATAATCCGGATCAGCCTCCTTTACCGCCCCTCTCTGATCGAAGTAAAGCGTCATCTTACCGGACTGCACTTTAAAACAGTATACAATACTCTCATCCTCCAACTCCATGACAAGCTCATAATATTCAAACAGGTCCGTCTCTTCTGTTTTCTCCATCAAATGGGATGTACCCTTCCACTCCACAAAAACCCTGTCGATATTATTTTTCTCTGCTCTGAAACGCACGGTCACCTCACCGTAAGGTGCCGGTTCCACAGGATAGATATAGTTTTCCGTATTGTCTGAGTATAATGCCCGCTTATTAAAAACAGGGCGCATTGCTGAAACATAATACTGGGGATTAAATGATGACTGAAATCCAAAGCTCATAAGTAATAACTCCCTTTCCTATATTCCTCGGTACAGAGCCTTTGCTCCTATGTTAGTATTTTATTATGTTTACCCCTCTCTTTCAAGTAAAAATTATAAGAATGTAAATGGAATGTAAAAAGGACAGCCTTTCGACTGTCCTTTTTAGAGAAGGTATTTCTTTCTTATGGGGTATAGCAAAAAACTATATAATGTATTGGGGGGTTACAAGTAGTATAATAGCATACCACCCCTTTGTCCACAAGACTTAGATTTCACAAATATCACAAAAATCACTATGCAAATTTGTTAATATTGCACAAACAGTCCTTCAAATTCCTCTCTGCTGATCTTTTCCTTTTCCAACAGCAGATTCGCGCAGCTATGCAGTACTTGCTCATGTTCCAGAATAATTTCCTTTGCCTTTTTATAACATTTATCGATGATTCCCTTTACTTCCTTATCAATCTCACCGGCTATATTCTCACTGTGACTCTTCGCATGCGCCAGATCCCTGCCGATGAAAACCTCGTCGTCATCGTCATCATAGCAGACCACACCGATGTTTTCGGACATTCCGTACCTTGTAACCATCATGCGGGCTTCCTTTGTCGCTTTCCTGATATCCGAAGAAGCCCCTGTTGTGATATCGTCAAAGATAATCTCCTCCGCAATGCGTCCGCCCAGAGATACCATGATATCCTGCTCCATCCGTCCTCTTGTGAGGAACATATCATCCTTATCCGGCAGCGGCATCGTATAGCCCGCCGCACCCACTCCCGTAGGAATAATGGAAACCGTATAGACAGGCCCCACCTCCGGCAGCACATGAAATAAGATAGCATGTCCCGCCTCATGGTACGCCGTGATCTTCTTTTCCTTATCGGAAATAATCTTACTCTTTTTCTCGGAACCGATACCTACTTTAATAAATGCTTTGTTGATATCACTCTGACAGATATACTTCCGCTCCTGCCTTGCCGCGATGATGGCAGCCTCGTTCAAAAGATTTTCCAGATCGGCTCCCGTAAATCCCGCCGTGGTCTGGGCGATATGCTCCAGATTCACATCATCTCCCAGGGGCTTATTTTTCGCATGTGTCTGCAAAATCTCTTTTCTGCCGCCCACATCGGGTCTTCCCACCACAATCTTCCGGTCAAATCTGCCCGGACGCAGGATCGCGGGATCCAGAATATCCACACGGTTTGTCGCTGCGATAACGATAACGCCCTCATTCACGCCGAATCCGTCCATCTCCACCAGAAGCTGGTTCAGCGTCTGCTCTCTCTCGTCGTGTCCGCCGCCCATGCCCGTACCACGCTGCCTTGCCACCGCATCTATCTCATCGATAAAGACAATACAGGGTTCATGCTTTTTCGCCTCGCTGAACAAATCCCTCACGCGGGATGCGCCCACACCCACATACATCTCCACAAAATCCGAACCGGAAATGGAAAAAAACGGAACGCCCGCCTCGCCGGCAATGGCTTTTGCCAGAAGGGTTTTACCCGTTCCCGGAGGCCCCTCCAGCAGAACCCCCTTGGGAATCCTCGCCCCGACCTCTATGAACTTGCCCGGATTTTTCAGAAATTGAACTATCTCCTCCAGATCTTCTTTCTCTTCCTTCAGCCCCGCAACGCCATCAAACGTGACGCTTTCATCTCCCAGAGACAGTCTTGCGCGGCTCTTTCCGAAATTCGCCATCCTTCCGGCGCCGCCCCCGCCTCTGTTCATAATGGTAATCACCACCATGACAACAAGCATGCTGACGCCCAGCGGCAATATAACCGTCGTCAGAATGCCCTCCCCCTGTGCTTTCTTTATGACAGGGTATATTTTATGTTCTTTCAGCATCTCCTCCGCTTTTGCGATATCCGACACCTGCACGGTCATAAACCCGCCGTTTGTAAGCTGAAGCCTTACCGATCCGGTAGGGGGCGTCTGATCAGGCGTGATTTCAGCCCCTGCCACATGGTCGGAAGAAAGCACTTCTTCCATCGTCTGCATGGTATACCCCGGGGCTCTGTCCTTAAACAGGCTGACTGCGGACAGCGCGCCGAGAAGTATCAGCAAAAGCAGCAAATACCCTGTCATTCCTTTGTTTGGTTTATTATTCTGGTCCAATATTTATTACTCCTTTTTCTTTACTGGCGGGCGTTCAGTCAAACTCCACCACGCCTATGTAAGGCAGATTTCTATATCTCTGGTCATAGTCCAGCCCATAGCCTACGACAAACTCATCGGGAATCTGAAAACAGGTATAGTCCACATGCACATCCACTACCCTTCTCTCCGGTTTATCAAGCAGTGTGCAGAGTTTAATGCTCTTTGGCCCCCTGTCTTTCAGCATATCCAGAAGATAGCTGAGCGTCCTTCCGGAATCCACGATATCCTCCACTACCAGCACATCCTTATCTTTCAAAGGCTCGTCCAGATCCTTCACAATCTTCACCACGCCGCTGGACTTCGTGGCGCTGCCATAACTGGAGACAGACATAAAATCGAGAGATACCGGTACCGTGATCCGCTTTGCCAGCTCACACATAAAAAAAGAGCCGCCCTTCAGCACACAAATAAGATGTACCTGTTTTCCTTCATAATCTCTGCTGATCTGATCACCGATCTCCTGAATCCGCCTGTCAACATCTTCTTCCTTCAGTAAAACTCTTACATGTTCCGCCATGTTTTCTCCTCCGTTGCTATTTCCCCGCCTGTCCGTGGGATTTTTTCCGTTACTTACTCTTCCCGCATATCCGTATCAGCAGGATACTTTTCGTCCGCTCCGTCACTTTATAGCGGCTGCTCATCCTCCCTCCGGGTATCCACATCACGTGGGATGCGTCTGCAAAAAGCCAGACACTGTCTCTGTCGGAAGCCGGAATTTTAGCCTCTATCATATAACGGCGAAGACTCTTATGGTTCATTTCTCCGTTTATCGTCAGATAGTCCCCGCTTTCTCTGTGTCTGACGCAAAACGATGTCTCTATTTTATCATAATCAAACCATTTCGTATACGTTTTTTGCGGAATACATTCCATGATTTCCGAAATATCTGAAACCCCAAGGTGCTTTTTTACCGCCGTCCTGTCACAAAGATCAATCCGCTCCGCCTTAAATTCCGGACGTGCCTCTCCTGTCAGGAAACCGCCATACTCCGCATAGACCTCTGCCGCCGGCGCTCCCTGCCGCCCTTTTACTCTTTCCCCGCTCTTCCGGTAAAAGATCAGATTCCCATAAGACTTCCCGATCCTCACGCCGCCCGGCAGATTAAGTTCACCGTTTCCCTGCTTTTGCATCAGTTTCAGAACAGCCTCAACATGCACTGCCCCAATATCCTTCCGCGCCGGCAGCAATTTCTCCAGCCCGTACAAAACAAGCTGTTTCTGCAGAAAAATATCCTCCTGCCGCAGCCTCTCAATATCAAAAACTAACACGTCTTTTCGTTCCGAAGCTATTTTGTCATATGCTGCTCTGACCTGCCTCTCAATAAACCGTTCCGCCTCCCGCACAATCTTTGCCGTATTTCCGATATGGGCTGCCGCTCCATGACTGATCCCCTCCTCCGCCCAGGGCAGGATCCGATGGCGTATCTTATTCCTGCTGTAGTCTGTCAGCAGGTTGGTATTATCCTCACACCAGGATATCCCCTTTTCCATCAAATAGGATTCTATCTCTTTTCTGGAAAGACAGAGTATCGGCCGGATAATATTGCCCCTCTCCGGCAAAATCCCCCGCAATCCCGAAAGCCCGCAGCCTCTGAAAAGCTGAAACAGCACAGTTTCCGCCTGATCGTTTTCATGGTGGGCTGTGGCTGTTTTAAATCGATTCGGACAATCCCGTCCGGCGTTTTCCTCTGTTTTCCAGTCCTCCAGACACTTTCCGAAATCCTCATATCGCAGAAGCCTTCCTGCCTCTTCCTCACTGAATCCCCGGCTTTTTGCATATCCCGGTACATCCTCCCGAAAAATGCGGCAGGGCACTTTCTCCCTCGCACAAAGTTCTTTCACGTAAGAGACATCCTCCTCCGCCTCAGGACGAATGCCGTGGTGGACATGTGCCGCCCGCAGTGCAAACCCAAACTCTTCCCGAAGCGCCAGAAGCAGATAAAACAGACAGACAGAATCCGCTCCGCCGGAAAGCCCAAGAAGAATCCTGTCCCCCCGCCGGATCAGGTCCTCTTCTTTTATATAATTTTTTACTTTTTCCTCGATATTCATTTCTTAACTGTAGCGGAAATACACTAAAAAAGCAAGCCCTTTCTACCTTGTTCTCTCCCAGAATCCGGTCACAAGCACTGTCATATCATCCCGCACCTCCCCTTTGCACTGACGCAGTACATAACCGAGAATATCATTTGCCAGTTCGCTTGGATTTCTGCTCTGAAACCTGCTGATGATCTCCGGCAGCGCTGCCTCTCCTATGCCCTGGTTCATGGCATCCACCACGCCGTCGGAAAGCAGCACAATATAATCACCGTCCTCCAGATATCTTGTCACAGACTCGCTCTCCGGCTCCTCCACCAGTCCCAGCGGAAGGTTCCGGGAAGAGATCTGTTCCACAAGATTATCCCTCTTTAAGTAGGAAGGCGCCGCTCCCACCTTGCAGAAATGGCAAAGCCCCTGATACAGATCGATATTACAGCAGTCTATGGTAGAAGTATTATGCTCTGTCTCCCCGGTCAGAAGAACGCCGTTGACCAGCCGCATGGCTGCCTTCATGGAAAATCCCGCCTCCAAAAAACGCTGCATCAGATCTACCACCATGGAACTGCACTTTAACGCTTTATCGCCGGAACCCATACCATCGGAAAGCAGCAGCGCCACGTTACCCTCTCCGTACTCAAAGCATTCGAAACAGTCCCCCGAGACAGCCTCCGACTGCTTGATCGCCTTCGCCGTACCGGTCAGCACATGATAAGAAGGTTCTTCCTGAAACACATAGGTCCCCCACTCCGGCGATAAAAAAAAGGGACAGTTCCTGTGCGGCACAAGCCGCATATCCAGCAGTACGAACAATAACCCTGCCACATCCTCGGAAGTAATACCGGAGGCCTTTGCCGTTCTCATCTGAATACTGTACTCTCTGTGCCCATCGCCGGCCCGTATGTAAAAAAGATCTCCCACCAGTATACCTTCCGTTTTCATCTCCCGCACAAGCTGACGATATTTTTTTTCACTGATTTTTTCCAGGCTTCTCTCCTGCCTGGCTATATCGGAAAGCATCCGGGACATTTCCTGCAATTGTCCGGCAAAAATGGATCTCTGCTCTGAAAGCTGCCTCTCCCACAGGATAACCTGCCTTGTGCCTTCTTCCTCCAATACCTTCTCACTTTCCTCCGCCGTCCTGAAATGCTGAAAGGAATCCGCCAGTTCCTGAAACGAATCCGCATACTCCAACAGTCTCTGTCTCTCGTAATCCTGTATATTGGTCTCCATAATCCTCACTCCTTTTGTTTTTAGTTCCGCAGATATTCGGTGTGATGATTATAGGCAGATGTAAAGCACGATGTTTGTCAAAATCGCACCCGTAATTGCGAATTTTTTCCGACAAAAACCGCACCGAAACTTCTTACGGACAATTATCAGGACAAAACCTATGTACTTTTTATTCAGAACACGCATCAAAAAAGCTGCCTGTTTCCAGACAGCTTACTCTCCCTCCGTTTTAAAAACAATCTCATCTTCATACACAAGCCCTAACTTTTCTTTCGCCACATCTTCAATATATTTCTGAGTCTGGGTATATTTCTCATACTCCTCTATTTCTTTCGCCCTCGCCTCTTCCTTATCTATCTTTTCCTGCAGTTCCTGCTGTTTCTCTGCATAAGCGGCCTGTTTTTCCTTTAATTCACTCTTTCTGATATTTACTGCCAGAATCAGCATAAGCAGTACAAGCGTGACAAGCATCATGGCAAATTTATTCTGTTTTCTCTTCTGATACGCCGCTCTTCTACGTGCCATCCTGCTGATCCCCCTTTCCGTCAGTGTTTATATAACAATATTCTAATCATTTTCCGAAGCACCGTCAACTTCTTTTTTGATATCCTGTATACCGCCCGGCATTTTCTGCCGCAGAGATCTCTCAGCGCATATATTTTTGATACCGCCGCCCTCCTTGGCTTCTCTAAAACCCTTTCCGCCTTCTTTCCGGCTTTTCCCGCCGCCTTAAAGGCTCCCCGCTTTGTTTTGTTCAGCAGTCCGGAACTGTACTTTACAAATAATGCGCCCACGGAAACCGTATAGAGAAAAATTCCGGCACAGACACCCAGTATCGTATAAAACCGCAGGCTGCCATTGTGATATTCATACAGCATCAGAAAGGCTTTCACCCCTACCCAGAGCCAGTACACAAAATCCTCAAAAGCCATTGCCAGCCTGTTATGGCCTACCACTCTCCTGAAAATACGAAGCAGGTCATAGGCAAAGGCTATCTCGATCCCAAAGTAAGCGGCATACAGAAACAGCACAAACTCCGTAGTCACCAGTTCACTCATAACAGCCTTCCCCTTTTTCCTTTATTGAAACAGCCTTGAGAAAAAGGATTCCGTTTTCTCTCTGGCGCCGGATGTATCGGAGTAGGTCAGCGAGTCCACACTGCCATCCACATCAACCTCCCCCTTATCCAGGGAAAGCCTGCTGACATGAAGTTCAGAACCCTTTATCATCAGCATACCCTGTTCCGTCTCCAGTAAAACCTCATTGATATCAAAGGAAAGCACATCATTTACGCCTGTGATTGTGCATGTCTTTCTGCCGGACAGCACAATTTTATGCGTCCGTAACTGCGATCTGCCGTAGCTGCTGCCATGAACGCTTCCGTTATTATAGCTGCTGCTTAAATCTTCCATCCCGTCCCTCCCTGATTTTTTCGATATGATGTCAAAGAAATCAAAAGTCTGCTTCGCAGCCGCCTGATCTCCCTATGACATAATATATGAACGGGACGTCCATCTAATTCCAAAATATTACAGGTTTTACAAAACCTTATAAATAACGGTACATCTCCTTAGCCTCTTCCTTCCGCACCACCTCCGATACGTCCAGCACCTCAACCTTTACTTCCTTGGCGCCGAACCGGATCGTTATAATATCCCCCGTCTTTACGGCCGTGCCAGCCTTCGCCTGTTTATCGTTGATCAGCACCCGCCCCGCATCGCAGGCCTCATTTGCCACCGTACGCCTTTTAATCAGGCGCGATACCTTTAAATATTTATCTAACCTCATACCATTTCCCATCCTTTCAGATATAAATACCCTAAGAATACTTAAAAACTTCCTTTTGCATCGAGAAAGCCCGGACAGCGCTGCCCGGGCTTTCACTCTATAGTCTTCTTCGGCAATTTATGCGTTCAGCATATCCTTTAATGCCTTACCTGCTTTGAACTTAGGTGCTTTAGATGCAGCGATCTGCATAACTTCGCCGCTCTGAGGGTTGCGGCCTTCTCTTGCGGCTCTCTCAGATACTTCAAAAGTACCAAAGCCTACAAGCTGAACCTTCCCACCTTTTTTCAATTCATCAGCAACTACATCTGTGAAAGCCTTTAATGCTTTTTCAGCGTCCTTTTTAGAAATTTCAGCCTGATCAGCAATTGCTGCAACTAACTCCATTTTGTTCATGTTGTATCCTCCTATATAACTCCTCTTGATTTCTAAACTTTCTCCCGGAAAATTTAATATGATCCCGAAAAAGCAGTCTCTACATATTTATAGAGGTTTTTGCCCTGTTTGTCAAGGATTTTATGGATTTTTTACGTTTTCCAAACCGATAAAATCCTTTCACCGCCTTATTTTTACCGGACATAGTAAGGACCTGCCATAAAAAGCAGGTCCTCACAGGAAAATAATGTTATGCTGCCGCTCTTATGCTTTCTTGCTTTCTTTGATTTTGGCAAAAACCGCCTGCAGAAGAATAAAGAAACATAACAGGATAGCCGTAATAATGTTTGCCCAGGAACTTACCAGCTTACCGTTGGTCTTTACCAGGGTTGATATCGTGCCGTTGATCAGCACGCCTACCAGCGAGCCAAGCACATTGCCCACGCCGCCTGTCAAAAGCGTTCCGCCGATGACCGAGGAAGAAATGGCATCCATTTCCAGCCCCGTCGCCTGGGTTGTCGTACCGCACATGGTATTCAGGCAGTAGCAGATACCGCCGATGGATGTCAGGAAGCTGCTCAGTGTATAGGTCAGCAGTTTTGTCCTGCGCACGTTCAGCCCCATCAGCGTTGCCGATACCTGGTTGCCGCCCACCGCATAGATGCTTCTGCCGAACTTCGTATATTTCAGCATCAGATAGACCAAAACAACAACAAGCAATGCCACCACAACCGTCGGGCGGATAAACGGAACCTGATAGATTCCCTTCTTGTTTTCATAACCGCCAAAGGGTATACTGATCTTCGCGCCGGAAATCGCCGTAAACAGTTTATCCGAAACGATACTAACCTGGTCCTTACAGATCACCGCCGTCATACCTCTGGCAAAGAACATGCCCGCCATGGTCACAATAAACGGCTGAATCTCCAGGTATGCCACACAAAATCCCTGCACCAGTCCGAACACAACGCCGATCACCAGAACCATCACCATCAGCACCGGGCTCTTCATGCCCCAGGTCTCCATACCCACCGCCAAAAACATACAGTCCATGGCGATCAGGGAGCCTACCGAAATGTCAATACCGCCTGTCAGCATCACACAGGTCATGCCCGCCGCAACGGCGATCAGCCCCGCATTGTTGATCAGGACATTTAAAAATGTCTGAAAATGGGTGAACCCCTTATCCGCATAAATGATACAGCCGCCCAGATACATCAGCACAAACAGGATCACAGTAATAGCAAGTAATATGTTATTTCCACCGATTTTTAATTTTTTCATGCCTGCACCGCCTCCTTTGCTGCTGCCTTCTTAGCGGACAGTTTTTTGAAATAAGCTTTTACCGGTTCGGACTGAATTACAACAATCAGAATAACCACGATTGCCTTGAACACCGGCGCCTGCGCGGAAGAAACGCCCAGCGCATACAGTGTTGTAGTGATCGCCTGAATCGTATAAGCGCCTATGATGGAACCGGCAAGATTGAACTTACCGCCGCCAAGGCTGTTGCCGCCCAGCGCCACCGCCAGGATCGCATCCAGTTCCATATTCAGTCCGATGTTATTGGTATCTGCGGAATAGATCCTGCAGGTTGCAACCAGTCCTGAGATACCTGCGCACAGGCCGCAGATCACATAGCATAACAGAATAATCTTCGCGGAGTTAAAACCGGAGATCCTGGAAGCCCTTTTATTGATACCTACACTCTGAATATAGGTGCCCAGCGCCGTTACCTTCAAAACAACCGCCGCGATCGCAACACATGCCGCCGCGATGATGATCGGTGTCGGAATAATGCCGCAGTAGCCGCCGAAGAACTGGAAAGAGGGCACACGCACATAAACGATATTGCTGTTGCAGAGCAGAAGTCCGATAGCTCTGCCCGCAGACCAGAGAATCAATGTCGCCACCATCGGCTGAATATTCATGTATGCCACCAGAAAGCCGTTGAACAGACCGCAGACACAGGCAATCGCAACACCTGCCAGCATACCAACCCAGAGAGGTACATTGTACTCACTCACGTTGGTGACACCGTACCCGGCAAGCAGCATACAGCACAGACCGCCGGAAAGGCTCATTACGGAACCCACCGAAATATCCGTACCTGCGGAAGCAGATACCACAAGCGTCATACCGATTGCCAGTATTGCAACTTCACTGCCGCGGTTCAATACGTCAATCAGACGTCCGTATAAAATACCATTATTGATACTGATCGAGAAGAAGCTGAGCGGCGGGTTCCCGCTGGCGATATCGTAGATCACATTGATCATCATCACAAGGATCATACTGAAGATCGGCAGAAACAGCTTCATCTTTGTAATCTTTTTGATTTTATCCATTATTTGCCACCTCCCGCAATCGCCTTCATCACGCCTTCCTGAGACAGTTCTTCGCCGCTGATCTCACCGACTTTGGAACCGTCCCGAAGGACCGCCATACGGTTACAGGTTCTGAGCATCTCCTCAATTTCCGAAGAGATAAACATCACGCTCTTTCCTTCCTCCGCAAGCTGGATCACCAGTTTCTGAATCTCCGTCTTCGTGCCGATATCGATACCACGGGTAGGCTCATCCAGAATCAGGAAATCCGGATCTGTGGCAAGCCATCTCGCCAGAATAACTTTCTGCTGATTGCCGCCGGAAAGCTGTTTGATCAGCGTCTCCCTGCTGGCCGTCTTGATCTGCAGAAGTTCAATAAACTTATCCGCAATCTCAATCTGTTTTGCCATCGGGATTTTCTTAAAGATACCCAGTTTAGCCTGCATTGCCAGAATGATATTCTCACGTACGGACAGATCTCCGATAATGCCTTCCGCCTTTCTGTCATCCGGCAGAAGCCCCATGCCAAGGTTCATCGCATCAATCGGATTCTTGATCGTCACTTCCTGTTCCTTCACTTTCAATGTACCGGTCTGAGCCCTGTCCGCGCCGTAAATCGCACGCGCCAGTTCACTTCTGCCGCTGCCGAGAAGCCCGGTCAGGCCGATCACTTCCCCTTTATGTATTTCAAGGTCGAAGGGCTTGATCGTTCCGGCATGGCTTAATCCCTTTGCGTCGATTACCAAAGGCTCTTTCGACTTATCTCCGCTGCCCTCGGGCTTGATATTTGCCAAATCGTCAAAGTCCTTGCCCATCATTGCCGCAACCAGTTTTACACGGGGCAGCTCTTCTATACTATACTCTCCGACAAGCGTGCCGTTTCTGAGAACGGTGATGCCGTCACAGACCTCATAAACCTGCTCCAGGAAATGGGTTACAAATACAATGCCGACTCCCTGTTCACGGAGCCTTCTCATCATACCGAAAAGCTTTGCCACCTCGTTATCGTCCAGTGAAGATGTGGGCTCATCCAGGATCAGTACCTTACAGTCCATATCCACCGCCCGGGCGATCGCTATCATCTGCTGCAAAGCCAGAGAGTATTCCTCCAGATTCTGGGTTACGTCGATATCCAGATCCAGATCCTTCATCAGCTTCGCCGCCATCTCATTCATTTTCTTTCTGTTTACCGTGCCGATCTTTGTCATAGGCTCCCTGCCGATGAAAAGATTCTCCGCCACGGAAAGATTGGGACAGAGATTTACTTCCTGATACACCGTAGAAATACCTTTTTTCTGCGCATCCATCGTGTCCTTATTGACAATTGGGCCACTGATACCGTCCAGATAGATTTCTCCGGCCTCAAACTTGTTTACCCCGGTAAGACATTTAATCAGTGTGGATTTTCCGGCTCCGTTTTCCCCCATAAGAGCGCGGATCTCTCCTTTTCTCAGATTGAAATCCACATTTTCTAACGCTTTTACACCAGGGAATGTCATACAGATTCCTTTCATACTTAAAACAACATTATTTTCCATGCAGACGTCTCCTTTCAGAGTTTTCTTCCCAGGTAATGCTCGGTCACCGTCCGGCATCCGCCGTGCAGCAACCATTATTTTCCATCAATATGCGTAAAAGGGAGAAACCCCTAGTTTCCCCGGGATTCTCTCCCCTTTTACGTTTTATTTTATTTTTTAAATCTTATATCTTAGTAAGCACGGCCATCCAGAACTTCCTGGCTCATGGTTACTGCGTACTGGCTCTCAATACCAGGTGCTACGAAAGCTTCATCTTTAACCAGTGTCCATTTGTCAACTGTTTCGCCAGCTTCCAGTTTCTTGATAACTTCTTCAGCAAAACCTGCCTGCAGAGGGTTGCACTCTACGTTACATGTGATCTTGCCGTCCAGTGTGTACTGAAGTCCGTCATGTGTAGCATCGAAGGAGATGATGATCACGTCGCCGTCAACACCGTATGTGATACCTGCTGCATCCATTGCGTCCATTGCGCCGTATGCTTCGTTATCGTTCTGACATACTACTACGTTGAAATCGCTGTAGGACTTGATGAAGGACTCCATAACTTCCTGTCCGCCTGCCTGTGTGAAGTCACCGGACTGGGAGTCAAGTACTTTCCAGTTTGCGTTCTGTGAAACGATGTTGTTGAAGCCTTCTGTACGTCCAAGTGTCGCAGATGCGCCCACAGAGCCTTCAATCACAAGAATGTTTGCATCCTCGCCGTTTAAGTACTCAGCAAGCCAGTTTCCTGCCGCCTCGCCCTCGGCTACCATGTCGCAGCCAAGCGCTGTTGTATAGAGTGAAGGATCTGCATCCACTGCACGGTCTACGATTAATACAGGAATGCCCGCATCCTTTGCCTCCTGAAGAACGGTATCCCATCCTGCGGACTGAATCGGTGCGATACAGATATAGTCTAACTCCTGCTCGATAAATCCGCGAACAGTTTCAATCTGGACTGCGTGGTCATTGTCGCAGTCTACAAAGGATAATTCATAGCCGTTTGCCGCGCTGAAAGTATCCTGATAATTCTTAGTGTTTGCTGCACGCCAGTCAGACTCATGGCCAACCTGCGCAAAGCCTACGCTGATCACTTCGCCGTCTGCTGCCGGTGCGGGTGCTTCCGCCTCTGCCTCGCTCTCTGCCGGTGCGGGCGCTTCACTCTCTGCCGGTGCGGGTGCGGGTGCTGGCTCTGATTCCGCTGGTGCGGGCGCCGGATTTGCCGCCGGTGCATCGGAACCTGAGTTTCCGCAAGCCGTAAGGCTGGCAACTGTCATTGCTGCAACGAGTAACGATACTACTTTTTTCTTCATTTTTGTTTCCTCCCTAAATCATGTTTGTCAGAAACCTGTTTCGTCCCTGCACAATAATTTTAACGCAGAATTATTCGTGAATCAACTATATTTTGTGCATCTTATATAATTTCGTGCAAGTAAACAATACAAATTTATACACTTTTAATGTATTTACAGTATAAATTTTGCAAATGATGGTGAAAATTTTACGATTTTGTTCAAAATCTTATGATTTTGGAATCAATATAGGCTGTTTTTGACAAATTCTGCCCCCTAAATCCAGAAAAATATCTCATAAATTTGAACAAATTATAAAGAAACTTTGAATATTTTAAGCAATGTGTGAATGAAATGGGAAAATTTTAACTTTTTTTCTTTTTATTTGAAGAAGAAATTTTCTGATCGGATATGTAATATTGAAATTTTTCCAAAACGCGGACAGGCAAGGGATAGATTTTCCCCTGCCTGTCTGGTGGCTGCTACATCTCACTGTCCAAGACGTTCTCATATTTATTTGATACGCTATAAACGCTTTCCTTTATATCAGTTTGTACGAGGCCGCAAGCTGCCTGAGCTGCTCTGCAATATATTGAACCGGGCCTTTGTGCCCGCCAAGCGCCGCTGCCGCCGTCATGAGCTCATCATAAACTGCCTGAATGCGCCGACCTGTCTGCGCAGTGTCCTCCTCCGCACAGCCAAGACAGTCCTCCAGCGCGGCACAGATGGTCTCCAGTTCCTCCTGCTGCTCTAGGCTCAGACAATTTCTGCCTAGCTTTTGCATCTCTCCACGCAGATAAAACAGCAGCACTTTCCCCTGCGCGCAAAACTCCTTTTGATGGCTGAATTCCATGTTGGAAGCCTTTTGCGGGGCTGTAATGTCCTGTGCAAAGTCCTCTGTGCAGCAAGCTTCCGAGAGGCTATTGATTTTTCTTTACGAGAACAGGATAACGCAGACTGTGCTTTATTTCTTGACTGAAAATGCGGTGTTATGGCGTGCCAGCATCACACCACAGTGCAATTTCCTTTATAAGTTCCAGCGGAAGCGGCTTATTATAAGGAAACTGTATTGCACCCTTGCTGGTCTTATACGCCTGCAGCTTGTCCGCAAACGCTTCCACCGCCGCAGGGCCGGGATATAGTCCAATGTGCTTTTTAAAGGCGGCAAACTGTATCAAATTGCGCTTTTTCCAGTACGTCGGCATACTCCATGACAATTTCTGTACGGCATCTGGCAGCGCGGAACGAACCGTATCATGAATCTGATTCAGATAGGACTGTGCCTCCTCTGGCTGCTGGCGGATATATTCTTCAATCGTACTTGGAACCTCGCTGCCGTCACGCAGTATTTTTTCCATCGCCTTTCCTTTTGCCAGTTCGTCGATCAGTTTATCCAGATATCGTATTTCCTGCATGAGCGGCTCGGCAATCTCCTCCACACGCACGCCGCAGACACTCCCCTTTATTTGCTTCCTGTTGGGGTTTAACCGCGGCGCATTCCTAAAAAAGTCTCCATATGTGACCTGCTTCTGTACAGCTTCCTCAATCGCTTCGGCTGTATAGCCAGTCAGCCATGATATGATCTGGTCTGCTTCCTCTTTTGTCCGCCCCTTCTTCTCCGCCTTGGAAACGAGCAGCGGATAAACCTTGCCAAACTGCATGGCGTATACTTTTTCATTGTTTATTTGACATTCTCCTTTTCGTATTTTTATACTGCTCCTATTATACAGCATTTTGCCGGTCTAAGAAAGAGAGGGATTTTGATTCTGAGCTGCAAAGCAAAAAATAATGCAAACCGTAACGTCCTATTGACAATCCGCCGTAAAAAGAGTATGATAAATTTATAAACTACTGTAGTCGTGTGAAAGGAGAGACAGCAATGGACATAAAACTATTTGATTCCGAATTAAAAGTGATGAGCGTGCTTTGGCGGGAGGGCGACGCCACCGCAAAGCATATATCAGACGTTCTAAAAGAAGAAACCGGCTGGAACATGAACACTACGTATACGCTGATAAAACGGTGTATCAAAAAAGGCGCCATTGCGCGCTCCGAACCACATTTTATGTGTCATGCCCTGATTCCGCAAGAAGCAGTGCAAGATGCCGAAACAGATGAACTCATCAACAAAATTTATGACGGCTCCGTGGATAAACTGTTTGCTGCCCTGCTGAGCCGCAAAAAATTATCTGCCCAGCAGATTGAGAAACTAAAACAGATTGTCAAGGATTTGGAGTGAGGTGAGATGTATGAATCTATTAGAAATGAGCCTTGCCGGGGCTGTCTTAATCATTGCAGTCCTGATACTTCGGGCAATATTTATCAACCGCCTTCCCAAGAAAACGTTTGTCGTTTTGTGGGAATTAGTGCTGATACGGCTGCTGCTGCCGTTTACGTTTCCTTCTATATTTAGTGTCTATACACTTCTGAACCGCAGCATGTCCCCCTCCTTGTTGGAGAACCCCCAGACCGTTCACACGGTCCCTGCCATCGCACCCACGGGCTTTGCCCCCCTGCAAGCATTAGCTCAGCCACCCGCAGCCCGCCCTTCTGTCTCCCTCTGGTTCGTAATCTGGTGTGGCGGCATGGTACTGTGTGTGTGCTTTTTTGTCATAACGTATCTGCGCTGCCGGGCTGAATTTCAGACTGCTCTGCCTGTCGAAAATACGGATATAACACAATGCCTGCAAAAGCAGCCTCTAAAGCGCAAACTCTCCATACGCCAGTCAGACAGAATATCCACGCCGCTGACTTATGGCATTCTGCGCCCTGTGATTTTATTGCCCAAAAATACAGATTGGGAGAACGTTCATGAGCTGCGCTATATTCTCTCCCATGAATGTGTGCACATAAAACGTTTTGACGCGATCACAAAACTCATTGCAACGTCCGCTCTATGCATACACTGGTTCAATCCTTTTGTGTGGGCAATGTACCTCTTTCTTAACCGCGATATAGAGCTATCTTGCGACGAGCGTGTGATCAGACTGTTTGGTGAAAAATCAAAATCCACTTACTCACACATGCTGATTCGCATGGAGGCTAAGAAAAGCGGGCTGCTGCCATTGATCAGCACTTTTTGCAAAAATGCGTCCGAAGAACGGATTACCGCGATTATGACCACCAGGCGGACTAGCCCTGTCATGGTTGCAGCCTCCTGCCTGATTGTTTTTGCCACCGCCAGTCTGTTCGCGACCTCTGCCGCCGCAGATGACAGCCGCCAAGACATGCCTGCTGCCAGCAGTCCCATGTCCATCACCCACGAAAGTGCCGATATTCTCTATTATGATGATGGCTCTCCTTATATACACGATATCCTCACCAACAATACAGACCAAACTATCACGGAAACACAATATTGTATGCTCGCCTACGACCAAAATGGTGCGCCCTTAAAACTCCGGTGGAATTTCCTTGACAGCAGCGCACAGAGCAGCTTTGAAAACATTGTCCAGTCAAGTGAAAATATTCTCCCCGGCGAGACAGAACAATACCGCGGCGGCTGGTCTCTCTACAATGGCGGGAAAACGGAAGATTCCCCCAAAGCCGATGATGGTGCAAATCAAGCAGCCTATATACTGGTTTGTTTAAAACAAGTGACCTTTGAGGATCATACCGTCTGGAAAAACCCAGACTATGAAAACTGGCTTGAGACCTATGCCGGGAAAGAAACCCGCGCAGCAGAACTGCTCGGTTATTATCCGCATGAATATCAAATTTTACTTGGAAAATAGTGCTTCTCATGCGCTGGAATTAGCTCTGGACAGTTTACGTTTCTGTCCTACATTCATTAGGACATCTTTGGCATTCTAAAAAATTTTGATGAATAAATTTGTCATACAAGGAATCTTGTAATTTGATAATGCATATGCTATAATTTCTGTGGGCAAAAGGATATGGAGTCAGGCATTGGCTCATTTTAAGCGAACCCCCAAGGGCTGAGAACTCTTGGGGGGTTCTATTGTATTCAGAGCGGGCTTATTACTTAGGATTGTTACCGTCAGCCAAGTCCGTCACCAGCCCGCCGATCGCCTCCATGCTGCTGTTCATTTGTAGGACAAACACGCCAAAAACAAAATAAAAAACACCATCCCCGAAGCCTACGCTTCAAAAATAGTGCTTTCAGTGCACCGCCAGGGGCTCGAACCCTGGACACCCTGATTAAGAATTTTGGGCACTACATAATGATAAATATAGTGTCCTACAAAATGCTTATGCTGCTGATATATCTGAAAAAATTTGTCTTACAAAGTATCTTGCAATTCAAGACTGCATATGCTATAATTGCCGTAGGCAAAAGCTAGTATTGTAGTTCTGACACTGCAAACGAAAACCCCAAGGGCAACGAACACTTGGGGTTTTCTATTCCATTTAAGAGCTGGCTTATTACTCAGGCTTATTACCGCTAGACATCTTGTCAAGCCATTTGCAAAGATAGTAGGCAACTATTTTTGCCATAACAGATGTAATAAAAGCTAGTATTTCTGACACTGGCTCACCCCCTTCCTGAAACCAGGTATAGGGCGGTAACATTTATAATAATAATAGAATTGTCAAAAATTGTCAATTTCAATTGAAATCTGATACTAGATATGATATTATAAAACCAATCAATCTCTATAAGGATATGAGGCAGTGGAGCCATGCGCAGGCGATGAAGCTGTTTTATATCCTTATTTTATTATTGATATTCTGAATGTGCTGAACTTTTACATCTTCATTTACTTGTGAATAAGGGTAAAGCTTGTCATATATTGATATTAAGGTTTCTTGTGACATGGAATTTGGTGTTTTTTCTGAAAAACTTTGTACTGCATTTAATACACGGCCTAAATATATTACTTTTGTTACTGGATCAGTCACTTCAATACTTTTTAGAGTACATTCATTTGAGAATACAACAACAGAATAAATCGGAAAGCTCTCTCCAATAATCTTTTTTAAATAACTAATATGTGTTTTATTCTGCTTTATTGGATTATAGAATTGTGTTTTATTTATTCTTTTTCCAGCAACTAATGTCTGTGTCCATAAATCTTGATATTCGCTTCCATATATCCAGCCATTATAATTTTTGCTCTCGAAAACAAAAATCCCATTCATTGTTAATAGAATCACATCAATTTCTGTAGTTTCATTATGTTCTCTGGGCAGATAACAATTAAAAAGAAATCTAGCACCATAATTTTCAAATGTTCGTAACATTACAAAAATTTTATATTCTCCATACAATCCTTTATTATATAAAACATCTTCATATTTATTTCCGGTTGATAAATAATATGTTGATTGATAGTACTCATTGTATCTCCTTTGTTGTTCTCTATTATATTCATTATCAATTTCCCATCGGGAAGTTTTTACTGTCTTTGTTGGTTTATTTATTATATGTATAATACTTTTAAGTATCTTAGCTAATTTTGTTATAACAAATTTTGCTACTGTTATAGTTCCTATAATTGCAAGTATCCAAAATAATAATGCTAAATTACCAGTTATTACATATGCTGTTAATATTTTCATTTGTATTTTTATCTCCTTATCCAATCATCGAATCTGACAATTCTTGTTCCATGCCTTCAGCTTCGGCAGTTCTAAATATGGTTCGTTTTCCCCTTTCGTCTGCTGATCTATACAGGTCAACTAATTTTTTCTCTTCAAGTGTTAATTCTCCAGATTCCTTTCCTGTCACTAACCAATCTATAGATACATTAAACCTTTGTGATACAAGTAGAACTTTTTCTACTGATGGTTTGTTTGCCTCCCAGTTTCTTATACTGCCATTTGCAATATTTAATTCTCTTTCTAATGCTTTAATTGTTGTTTTATTTTGTGTGCACAAATCTCGTATTCTTTCTACTATATTCATATAGGCTCCATTCTTAGTAGGATATATTTTATTATTGTTCTTGACATGTAGAAAATTTCCTACTATAATACAATTGTAAGACATTCAAAGTCTTTTTAGATTAATCTAATACTTTATTGTAACACATGTGTATTATAAAAAAAAGTGGCAATGCGCAGCCGCTAAAGGAGATTGAAGTTATGAAGTATTTAGAATGTGAATATGGCAAAATTCAGTTCATTACATATGTTGCCATACATTCACTGTTCTCCTTCGAGATCAGCAGAAAGCTAGAGTATTTATTAAAAAAACACACTGTCATAGGTTATGAGAAAACCTCTTTATCTGTAAACTCTAGCCATTTCCTGTATAAGTCATCGAATTTCGAAGAACGTGCCCAATATCGCCGACAGTTGCAGCACGATACCGACATTGAACCTGCTTGGGCCAGAAATCCAAATAAAGCACGCCATTCAGTGCTTATAGAAGGGGGCTGAATATT
>OFHA01000467.1_pt1 | contig 35073 bp, 30 predicted proteins | sample 1521891 | NCBI WGS metagenome assembly OFHA01 (sample SAMEA3504089, study PRJEB24116) | mouse gut metagenome | biome: mouse gut; feature: mouse-associated habitat; material: faeces | place: Denmark | collected 2011
AATATGTATTATTTTGTGTATAAATCATAATAAAAAAAGGGGAACTTTTTTATTTTAAAAAGTTCCCTTTTTCATATGATAAAAAATGATTATTTAATAAACAAATTACCCCTATCATCTACATCTACTGTTAAAACAGTATCTGCTTCTAAATCTTCTTGTATTATTTTTTTAGCAATCAACGTTTCAATATGTCTTTGCACATATCTTTTTAAAGGTCTTGCGCCATATACTGGGTCATATGCTTGTTCAATAATCAAATGTTTTGCATTTTCTGTTACTTCACAACTTAATTGTTTTTCCGCCATTCTTCTATTTAAGTCTTTTAGTATCAAATCAATGATATTTGTAATATTCTGTTTTGTTAATGGCTTATAAAATACAATTTCATCTAATCTATTTAAAAACTCCGGACGGAATGACTGTCTTAAAAGTTCATCAACACCTTTAATTGCTTCTTTTGTAATTTCTCCATTTTCGTCAATACCATCTAAAAGATAGTGTGAACCCAAATTTGACGTCAATATAATAATCGTATTTTTAAAATCTACTGCCCTTCCTTGAGAATCTGTAATATGTCCATCATCAAGTACTTGCAGTAATATATTGAACACATCTGGATGTGCTTTTTCTACTTCATCAAACAATATAACAGCATAAGGTTTTCTACGTACCGCTTCTGTAAGTTGTCCTCCTTCTTCATATCCTACATATCCTGGAGGTGCTCCAATCAAACGAGATACAGAAAACTTCTCCATGTATTCCGTCATATCAATACGAATAATATTTTTTTCGTCATCAAAAAGACATTCTGCAAGTGATTTCGCTAATTCTGTTTTGCCTACGCCTGTTGGTCCTAAAAACAAAAATGAACCAATTGGGTGATTCGGATTTTGTATACCTGCCCTACTTCTTATAATAGACTCTGAAACTTTTGTAACTGCCTCATCCTGTCCTATTACTCTTTCATGTAATATATCTTCTAAATGTATGAGTTTTTGTTTTTCCCCTTCCATAAGTTTTGAAACAGGTATGCTCGTCCATCTTTCTATAATTCTGGCGATTTCTTCTTCTGTTACTTTATCTCTCAAAAGAGATTTTTTTGTACCATTTTGTTCTACCTCTTTTTCTTTTTGTTCTAATTCTTTTTGTAATTGAGGCAATTTACCATATTTTAATTCTGCTGCTTTGTTTAAATCATACTTTCTTTCTGCTGACTCAATTTCACTATTTGTCATTTCAATTTGTTCTCTTAATTTTTGAACACTATTGATATCTGCCTTTTCATTTTCCCACTTTGCTTTTAATTGATTTAATTCTTCTCTTGTTTCTGCTAATTCTTTTTGTATTTCTTCCAAATGTTCTTTTGAAAGCTTATCATTTTCTTTTTTCAACGCAGCTTCTTCTATTTCATATTGTATAATTTTTCTTTGTATGACATCTAATTCCGTAGGCATAGAATCAATTTCTGTTCTAATCATAGCACACGCTTCGTCTATCAAATCGATTGCTTTATCAGGTAAAAATCTATCTGAAATATATCTATTAGAAAGTGTTGCAGCTGCTATAATTGCTTGGTCTTGTATTTTTACACCATGATATACCTCATATCTCTCTTTTAATCCTCTCAATATTGCTATAGTATCTTCTACTGTTGGCTCTGTAACAAGCACTGGTTGAAATCTTCTTTCTAAAGCAGGGTCTTTTTCAATATATTGTTTATATTCATTTAATGTTGTTGCACCAATACAATGTAATTCTCCCCTTGCAAGCATAGGTTTTAATAAATTTCCAGCGTCCATAGCACCTTCTGTTTTTCCTGCACCTACAATAGTATGCAGTTCATCTATAAAAAGTATAATTTTTCCGTCACTTTTTTTTACTTCATTTAATACAGCTTTCAATCTTTCCTCAAACTCGCCTCTAAATTTCGCACCTGCTATTAAAGAACCCATATCAAGCGAAAATATCGTTTTTTCTTTCAAACTATTAGGCACATCTTCTTTTACTATTCTTTGCGCCAATCCTTCTGCAATAGCTGTTTTACCAACACCAGGCTCTCCTATCAGTACAGGATTATTTTTTGTTTTTCTAGATAATATACGAATAACATTTCTAATTTCGTCATCTCTACCGATAACAGGGTCTAATTTTTGATTTCTTGCTTTTTCAACTAAATCTGTACCATATTTTTTCAGTGCATCATATGTGGATTCTGGGCTGTCACTTGTTACTCTTGTATTTCCTCTCACCTTTACAAGTGCCTTTGTAAAATTTGTTTTATCAATATTATATTCTTCAAATACTTTTTTCATAGCACTGTTTGGGCTGGTTATAAGTGATAAAAATATATGCTCTACAGATACATATTCATCTTTCATACTATCTGCTAACTTTTCAGATTTTGTAAAAATCTTATCCATATCCGATGCAATGTAAATTTTTCCAGCTTCTCTACTACCTGAAACATGAGGTAATTTTGAAATCTCCTCTTGTACTCTGTTTACAATACCATTAATATTTATATCAATTTGTATTAAAAGCTGTGGTATCAATCCCTCTTGTTGTGTTAATAATGCATATACTAAATGTTGTTGTTCTATTTGTGGGTTTTGGTACTCACTTGCAATATTCTGTGTATTTTGTATTGCATCAATAGATTTTTGTGTGTATTTTTGTAAATTCATAGTTACTTACCTCCTTCAATATGACACGAATGAATCAAACGATATATGAAAATATAAAATTTTTACATTCACTACCAGAAATGATGATATATCATAATACAGACTTCCTTCTCTTATCATATATTTTTTACGACTATAGTATACACTATTAGCACTCACTTGTAAAGAGTGCTAACAAAAATTTATATATAAAAATACTTTTTTATAAAAATTTTGTTTTTTGTATACTTTTTTTATTGAAAAGATTGCCATATTATGGTTAAATATCAATATAGCAATAGTATAGTATTGCTTGTATACTATTTCACATTATCTACTTTATAATTAAAAATAATTAAAAAATTTATATCCTTAACTATCGGGAGTGATAACTATGACAGAAGAATTAAGAAACCAAATGAAAGGAATACGACTGACCAAAAAAGAAAAAATTATTGCAGAATTTGTTTTAGACCACTTTGCAGAGGCGTGCTTTATTACCTCAACAGATATGGCAAAAAGGCTTCATGTCAGTGATTCATCTGTCATTCGTTTTGCTCGTACACTTGGATATTCTGGTTTTATGGATTTTCAAAGAAGTATACGAAAAACATATACTGACAGAATTAACAGCCTTTCTGAAAATATCATTGTTCCTTCAGAGCGTTTAAAACTTAGTATTGGAAAATTAGACCAAAATAGTATTATGGAATCTTATTTTTCAAATATTTTAAGAAATATTAAAACATTGCTTACTGCAAATGATGTGCAGGCTTTTGAACAAGCAAGCGATACTCTCATATCTAGTCATCATAAATATATATTGGCATCTCGTGCAAATTCTGGTACAGGTGATATGCTACTTTTACTTTTAAAACATATGTTACCTAATGTGCATGAAACCTCTTATCCTGCATTAAATGTAATAGACCATTTATCTGATATTACAGAAAATGATTGTTTGATTGCAATTAGTTTTCCACGCTACTCTGAAATGGATTTGCTTGCAACACAAATGGCATATGATGCTGGTGCAAAAATATTGCTTTTAACAGATAAAGCAAGTTCTCCATTGGCACAGTATGCTACACAACTTTTAACAATCAGTGTAGACAGTAATACCTTTTTTAATTCTTATGTTTCTGTTGTATTTGCTTGTGAATTGTTATGTGCATTTATTAGTAGAAAAGTAGGTTATTCTAATGAGGAAAAATTAAAAACAATAGACAAGTATCTTTCAAAAGTTGGTTTATTTTAAATTGATTTGAAACAGATTTATTTGTTGACTATTTCACTTTATACAATAATATAATAAAGCCCCCTATCTGATAAAAGACAGGGGGCTTTATTATTTATTATATCCATATTATTCTTCACAAAATAGCAGTATATGTAATGTCACATTTCAAAATATTTTACTATTGATACTAATTTATAAAATATATATTTTTATCAAAATTAGTGAAAAAAATAATATTATATTATCTCTTTTATGTGTTTATGTCATAAAAATTATATAAAACACAACATTTTTATTTCAATTAGTGTAAAAATGGTTTATAATATTGTTATGTTTCCTGAAGTATATTGTCAATATGATTACTTTAAAACAAAATTATATTTTTCATAATATGACATAATAAGTAATAATTACAGAAAGTATATAATTGTTATTAGTACTTCTGATTTTTCTTGTTTTTAGACTCATTTGATTGATAAATTATATAGTTCATATAATTTAGTAATTCTTCTTTTTTTGCTAATGGAAAAGAAGAAGGTAATCGAATAAAATATGGGTCATCTTCATAAACATTCGGATTATCTGTCATGCCTAATAAATAATCTATCGAAACATTAAATCTTTTTGCAAAAAGAATTTTAATGCTATCAGGTGGCTCATTACGATTATTTTCATAAGCTGAAATGGCATATAGAGTTAAATTTAATTGTTTCGCAAGTTCCTTTTGTGTTAAAGAAGCATTTTTTCTCAATTTTGCCAGTCGTTTACCAATCATAATGTTCCCCCCAAATCTTTATATATTAAATTATAACGGCTAATTGTATAAATTCCATATAAGTATACGATTAGCTATTCTTTTATACAGCAAGTAGAGAAAAACGCAAATTTTTTTATCAAAATATATAAATATATCTATTAACTATATGTTTTCTATACAGTAAATAGATTTTTTTGTAAAAAAATAGTAAATTTTTTACCTATCAATTATGACGGATTCTATTATGTTAACATGAAAATTCATCAAAGAGCAAACATTTATAAAATTTTATTTTTTTACTCTATATCACATCATTTTAATAAAACAATATGAACAGAAATTATAAGGAGATGAATCATATGACAGAACAAAAAAGGCAAAAAGTTAATTACATTATGAAAGAATTAAAACAAAAAGAAGTAACACCGCAACAAAAACAACTCACTTGTTGTTTTACAGGACGTAGAAATATCGCAAATGAAAACATCGCATTTGTGACAGAAAAATTAAAAAATGCTATACTCAAAGCTATTGACACAGGATATAAAATATTTATATCTGGAATGGCAGAAGGAACAGACACTATTGCAGCAGAAGTGGTAAAAGAATTGCAACAAAAATATAAAGATATTTATTTAATCGCTTATCTTCCCTATCAAAAAAAATTATTTTCAAAAGAAATTGCTGGATTACTTCCTTGTTGTAAAGAAATATGTGTAGCAGAAATAGAAAATCAAAAAGGTTGTTATCATTTAAGAAATCGATATATGATAGAACATTCTTCTCTTTTAATTGCTGTAACAGATGGAAAGCAAGGAGGCGGAACGGACTACACTATAAAATATGGTCAAAAAATGGGAATCCATATTGAAAAAATTTATTTTTAGATAATCAAAATACACCTTTTCAACTAAAATATGACTCAATAATAAAAAGTCCTCGCCCACTATATAAATACGAAAAGGCGAGGACTATATCGTAAAATAAAGATACCCTATAACAATATAACACAAACTGTAAAAATATACAATCCATATATCTATAAATTTATTTTAATCATTAGTCGTCCCATCCTAATGATTCTAATGTTTGCTCCAAAATGTCTTCCTGTTTATCCAAAACATCTTTTTGCTTTTCTAATTCTATTACTTTTTGAATATAATCTTCTCTTGTAATATTGTTATTTATATACTCTTGCTCTGCTTGGTCAATGGAAATCTCCATCTGTTTTTCTGCAATTTCAACTTCTTGTAATTTTTGAATCATTTGCTCCATATCTGTTGTATCTACCCAATTTTCAGGTAAATTGATAGTAATCCTATCTTCTAAAAGGTCCATTTGAGATTCTAAAGCATTTTCTTGTGTTTTCAAAGTTGCCTTTTGTGTTTGAAAATCATCAGCTTGTATTGATTTTCTTTTAAAATCTAATTCCAACTTTTTGATATCTGCCTCAATCGCTTTTTCTTCTCCTACATTTTTATAATAATTTTCTATTGTTTCCGCTGTAATAGCAGGTACTGTTGCTAAATCAATCGTAGCATTTACAGTAGTTACATCTATTGTATTATCTGTTGCTGTTGTGTCATCATTAGATGTTGTTGTATCTGTTGTAGTGTTATCTGATGATGTTGTAGTATTGTTGTCTATCGCACTTGGTGTAGGAGCATTTTGCATTTCAGACTCTAATGGTTTATTTAATTGTGATTCATTTGTATTGCACGCAGTAAGTGCAAACATCAATACTAGTACTGCAATATATTTTTTCATAATAAAATACCCTCCTTTTTATCATTGTATTGCAATTTTAGTATATCCAAAAACATAGTAATATTGCAATATTAAAATTTAAAAAATAATACGATAACTCCTATTTTATTATTATTATTATTATGATTACCATATAAAAATTCACAAAACATCATAAAATAATTTATAATACTTTTCAAATGAACTAATTGATTTTTTTCTATTATTTTGGTATGATAAAAACAAAAAATGTTTTTTATGAGGAGGGATTTAAAATGAGTTTTTTTAAAAAAATAATAGGGGTATTAGCAACAGTAATGATATTGGTAATGGGTACTATGCAAGTATTTGCAGTAACACTAACAGCAGAACAAGCAAAAGAGATTGCATTACATTATGTACCAGAAGGAAGTACGCACTTTAATACAAAACAAGATTATAATAAATTTGAAATTAAATTATATAATCAAAAAGACCAAACATTTTATGAAATTGATATCAATAAAACAACACAAAAAATGACATCTTTTGAAAGTGAATCCCAAAACAATTTTGGCAGTATAAAAATTGTTTTAACAGAACAAAATGCAAAGGATATTGTATTAAAGGAGATTCCTCAAGCACAATTTGTAACAGCATATTTAGACCATGATGGCGGATTACAAAAATATAAAATTAGTTTTTATACTTCAAATATTACAGGAGTATATAAAATTAACCCTGAAAACGGCATGATATTAGAAAGAGAAATCAAATTTGTTGAAAACACTATTCAAATACCACAAAATACAATACAAAATATTATTCAAATACCTGAAGTACCTAATACCTCAATGAACTCTGGTATAATTTCAATGGAACAAGCAAAACAAATTGCTTTGTCAAAAGCTCCTAATGCTGTCATTTGGGAAATCAAAACGGATATAGATGATGGCAGATTAATATATGAAGGTGAAATGAAAGAAGGCTATATAGAATATGAGTTTGAAATTGATGCTACAACAGGTATGATATTAGAATGGGATATCGATATTGATGATTAATAAAAATGATTTCTTTAAATATTATTTTATAAAAAATAGAGAAGAACATTTTTTGTTCTTCTCTATTTTATGTTATTCTATAGATGACCGATTTTCTCTAAATCTATTTTTTCTAAATCTGCTCTCTCTTCTTTCATTTTGTTCTGTTTTATTCTGCTCATTTTGACTTTCTTCTGATTTATTTTCTTCTTCCACAATAATTCTATTAAAAAAGTCTCTTTCAGCAAGTACAACAGTTTCTACACCATCTGTTTCTACAACAGGGTCTTGCTGGATTTCTCTCATTGTGTTTGTAACGCCATGATAAAAATAATTTTCATGCCAGTCTACTTCTCTAGGCAGTACAAAACGACTAATTTCCTGTAATATCATTCTTGCATCAAATATTTCTGGATAGCTTTGATACTCTATATTACTTTGATTATCATATATATTTTGTATTTTTTGTTTGATATTTTCAAAATCTGTTTTTAATTTACATTGTGGTAAAAATCCTTCTGTTCTGTCCAATTCCATTATAAGCATATTATAGTATTTCAGCAAACCTTTCGTTACTGCTCCATTTTTATCAAATATTGCCTGTTCCATTTCATTTAATTGTTCAATATCCACGTCTGCTGCTCTAAAACTAATAATCTCATCAAAAATTTGCTCCATAGCATTACAATATTCTATCATTTGCTGTATATGCCATTCTTCTAATGTATAAAATGTTTGTGCTAGCTCCATATACTTTTGTGCAAAATGACCTCTAATATCAAAAATCCCTTCTTCTTCTGGTAATATAATATTTTTTATTTTTTTCTGTAAATCTCTTGGATAAGAATACTCCCAGCTCTTTGTAATGCCATAAAATACCCTTGTTTCTTTTTGTTTTGGTATTTTTTTCTCCCATGTTTCAAATTCCCCTTTGGCAAAAGGCTGGTCTAATATCCAAAAATTTAAGTCACTTAATATATGATGCGCATAGAACACACCACTTACATCTTCCTTTTCTAGTGTATACTGTAATAACTTACATACTGTAATTAAATCCTCTTGTACTTGTTCTTTTTTAAAGCAATATCTCATACTTAAAATATTGTTTAATGCAATAGTAAGCCTTTTTTTCCCCTTTTCCGTAAAAAATCCCTTTTCATCTTTTAAAAATATTTTGTCAATAAAACGTATAATACGATAAATTGCTGTTTTGCATTCTGCCCTTTCAATGACATTCATGTCTTCAAATATAGATTGTTTTCTTAAACAACATTCTTCTTTTTCACGCAAAGGCACATTGCTGAAATATAATGTTCTTCCAGAAAACTTTTCCTCTCCTTCTTCCACTTTTTGTTTTAGTTTTACATTTGTATTCGTATTAGGATTTTGAGATTGTTTCATCTCTATTCTTGCCTGTATAATCAAAATAATTCCCCATACTATACAAATAATAGATAATACTAACCATCGAACCATACGACCCCTGCTTCCTCACTTATTTTTATATCTCTATACAAACCATTTTACAGCCTAATAGTATTTTTTTCAATATAAAAGCCTTCTTTTTTACATTTTACATAAAAATTATTCTATTACAACATAATATAAAATAGATACTATTAAACAAATATCAAAAATATAACATTGATAATGCACAAAATATTGACAAATACATTATAAATATAACAAACACCATAAAATACATTTGAACGAAAAAATGCCCTTATAACAATTTACAAGGGCATTTTCATAAAAGGGATATTTGATATATTCATCAAAATTCAACACTAACTTATTTTGCTTTGCTACAATTATTCATAAAACAATTAGTTTTTTGTACCATAATATTATTTTTTATATTATGCATTTGCTAAATAATATGTTAAAAGCATCATAGTATTGACTTCTGCATATTTTTTATCATTTTCTTTTTTTATATCATTCTTTTTTATAGATTGTTTTTTTATTTTATTTTGTTTATTCTCTTTTTTGTTCATATATTCTTTCCTCCCATCAAATATACATTATATATATTTTTTATAAAGTAACATTTATTTAATCCGTATTTTTTATATTATTTATATTTGGTATATTTTTATTATATATCTATATTTTGTATAAATTATGAATAAAAATTAAAAAATTTCTTAAAGAATTGATATTATTTTTATTAAAAAAAATGAAAACGAATTAAAATTGATATTGTCCCCTTTTCATATATATTTTTTTATGTTACTATAAGCCTTGATAATAATTTATAAGGAGGTAACACAATTATGAAAAGATATTTTGCAGCACTTCTTTCTACTATGTTTTTATTTACAATTACTGCCTGCAATAATGTAGAGGCTTCTATACAAAATACTGAAAATAATCATACAGAAACAAATGTAATATCTGACTTTGAAACAGAGGCACAAAAAAATATGTCAAATGTCAAAGAAATCACTTTAGACTGCACATTTGGAAAAATGAAGGGTATCTATTCTGGTGAAATGAAAAATAATTTACCTCATGGACAGGGTAAATTTGTTTCACAAAATCAAAATCAAAGCGGTTGGTATTATGAAGGCTCTTTTGTAAATGGTCATTTTGAAGGCGAAGGAAAAACTGTTTTTCAAAATGGACAGATTCAACAAGGTAACTATATCAATGATATCTGGCGTCCTAATACCATACAATTTTTTGAATTCCTACAAACATTGCCAGGAAGTAATTTTACAATCAATGAAAAAGCGAGAACCATTTTTACAGGAGAAAAAAATTATTTTCCTGTAACATCTTCTGACGAAATTACAAATGTAACAGATAAAAATATAACATATCAAAATGTTATAGAAAATCCTAATAACTATGGTGATAAATTTATGTCTGTTTCCGATTTATCTGTTGTAACACAATCTACATTTTCTGTAACAGAAAATCCTGAAAGTCTTGCCGAATTACGAGGTGTTTATATAGAAGCCTCTCATGACAATAATGAAAATTATGTATTGTATTACAGAGGAAATATTGAAGATTTGAAAGATACAAGTATTATAGAATCTGCCATTGGTATTCCTTTAGATGTTATAAAGAAACAGGATAATACTGGATCAGAAAAAACATATGTTGTTTTAGCTGTAAGTTATATATCATTACAGCAACCATAATATTTATTTGCAGACAGCCGTTAAAAACGGCTGTTTTATTTTAAATATTTTTTTAAATAAATCATATCTACTAATTGCTTACCACATTCAAATATAGCATGATTATAATGTTCTATAAAAAAATTTTTAACAGTGCGATATGGCACAAAACCACAGCTTTTATAAAATGGAATGGTTAAGGGGCTGTCACCCGTTCCTACAATCATAATATCACATACATCTTTATAATAGTCAAAAATGTAGTTTAACATATTTCTGCCATATCCTTGTCTTTTATACTCAGGACATACAGATAAATTTTTTATTTCATAAATATTTTGACATTCTTTTGTAACCACACAAACACATTTTACAGAATTTTTATCATATAATGCAAACATTATACCTGTTTCTAAATAAATATCAATCATAGATTCTTGTTCATCAGCCAACAAAAGCAAGTCAATATATTGTTTTTTGTTTTCTAATATTATTTTTATTTCCATAGTAACCCCTTTTATTTTTCATAAAAAAAATGGTTTGAAAACTCAAACCATTTTCAATGCGGATGGTGGGAATCGAACCCACACTATGTCACCATAACTGGATTTTGAGTCCAGCGCGTCTGCCAGTTCCGCCACATCCGCATATTTTTTAATTTTCCCTCATTGCTTAACTATAATAACATACCTCTTTTAGAAATGCAAGTACTTTTTTTGCATTTTTTTCATTTTTATTGTTCTTTTTTTAAAACAAATGAATTTTATATGGTTACTTTTATATATAAATAACGCTGAATATGTCAATACTCAGCGTTTCTGTTATTTTAATAACCCTCAAAATGTTCTGGTTCTGGATAATTTTCTCCAAACAATTCTACTGTTACATTTTTCATTATTTGTGGTTCTTTTGGTTTGTCATTTCTGTCTGTTTTTGCTTTTGCAATGGTATTTACAACTTCCATGCCTTCTATTACTTTTCCAAAAGCTGCATATTGTCCATCTAAATGAGGTGCTTTTTCATGCATAATAAAAAATTGAGAACCAGCAGAATTTGGCATCATAGAACGCGCCATAGATATTACACCTGCTTCATGTTGCAATGTGTTTGTAATGCCATTATAGTCAAATTCTCCAATAATTTGATAACCAGGACCGCCTGTTCCTGTACCTTCTGGACAGCCTCCTTGTATCATAAAGCCTTTTATTACTCTATGAAATATTAAGCCGTTATAAAAGCCCTTTTGTACTAAGCTAATAAAATTGTTTACAGTGTTTGGAGCAGTTTCTGGATATAATTCTATTTTTATAATAGAGTCATTTTCCATTTCAATTGTAACAATTGGATTTTTCTCTGCCATATTCAATATCTTCCTTTCTTTATTTCATATTTTTTTATTATATCACAATCATTACCATTTTTAAAATATATTCTTTATTTTAAATAATATAATTTGATATAAATTTTGCGAAACATATTCAAAACATAAATGTCATTACATTACAATATATTTTCCATTGCTTTTCTCATAAAAAGTAACAACTATTTTAAAGTTGCATAAAATAATGATAGAAAAGAATATTTTTTTAAGTTCTTTTTTATAAAAAATGAGAAAGGATGTATTTTATATGAATCAAAATAATCCCTATAATTGGTATCAAAATCAATATCAAACTTACTGTCATGGGGAACCAGGACCTACTGGTCCAAGAGGTTATGCTGGACCACAAGGTGTTCAAGGCATACAAGGCGTTCGTGGTGATGTAGGACCAAAAGGCGATCCAGGCTGTCAAGGTCCTAAGGGTGATATCGGTCCTATAGGTCCCACTGGTCCAATAGGTGCGACTGGTGCGACTGGTCCGACTGGCGCAACTGGTCCTATGGGTTTTATGGGTCCGCAGGGTGTAACTGGTCCACAAGGCATACAAGGCGTTACTGGTCCTATTGGAATACAAGGACCAAAAGGTTGCCCTGGCGATGAAGGACCAACTGGTCCAACGGGTGCGACTGGTCCTACTGGTGCTACCGGTCCAACGGGTGCAACTGGACAAACTGGTTCGACTGGTCCTACTGGTGTCGATGGATTAATTGGTCCCACTGGCGCAACTGGTCCTACTGGTCCTACTGGCATTGCAGGTACAGGTGCTATTATTCCATTTGCATCAGGACTTCCTGTATCTTTAACAACAATTGCCGGAGGACTTGCAGGTATTCCTGCTTTCGTTGGATTTGGAAGCAATGCGCCAGGGCTTACAGCATTAGGCTCCAGCATTGATATTACAAATGCTAGTGGAACACTTTCTAACTTTGCATTTCAAGTTCCACGTGCAGGTATTATTACTTCATTTAGTGCATTTTTTAGTACAACAGCAGCACTTTCATTAGTAGGCTCTACGATTACAGTAAATGCACAACTATATCAGTCTGCAACACCAAACAATGTATTTACTCCGATTGCTGGAACACTAATTAATCTAACACCATCACTTACTGGAGTACTATCCATTGGAACATTATTAAATGGTGTTCTTACAGGACTCAATATTCCAGTAACAGCTCAAACACGACTAATGCTAGTATTTTCAGCAACAGCAAGCGGATTAACTTTAGTTAATACTATCGCTGGATATGCAAGTGCTGGTTTAAGTATCAATTAACAATATTATAATATTATAATATTTATAATATAATAATATAGTACAAGCTATCAGCCCATCTGATAGCTTGTACTAATTCTATTTATCATATTTATATCTGTTAATCACTTTTTTATAATATTTTTATATTTATTATCATTTCATTCATATTATCTAGGAGGACGTGGACCTTCAAATTGATAATAGTCTGTTTTAATACGTCCATTAAACAATTTTCTTTTTTTATCCGCTTTTCTGCCGAAAAGGCTTTCAAAATACTCCATAGATGTAATAACATAACAAGACCATGTATTATCTTGTTTCATAATCTCTCCTAGCCCTCTATAAATATTTTCTACCTCTTTTAATTCCCCTATTCTTTCACCATAAGGAGGATTTGTTACTAAAACACCATATTTCCCAGGTAATTTTAAATCAAATGAAGATTTTACATCAAAATGAATACAGTCGTCCACACCAGCTTTTTCTGCATTTTGTTTTGCTAATTCAATCGCATCTGCATCAATATCACTACCATAAATTTCAGGCATCACATCATACTGTATTGCTTTATACGCTTCAATACGTGCCTCTTTCCATATCTTTTTGTCAATTCTTTCCCAATTCTCAGAGGCAAATTTTCTATTTAAACCAGGTGCAATATTTCTAGCTATCATAGCCGCCTCAATCGGTATTGTACCAGAACCACAAAAAGGGTCTAAAAGAATACGATCTTTTTTCCAGTAGCTAAGCTGTATCATAGCAGATGCTAATGTTTCTTTTAAGGGTGCAATCATAGCATTTTCTCTGTATCCTCTTTTATGAAGCCCAGAACCAGATGTATCAATGGCAAGTGTAGCAACATCTTTTAATATGCTTATTTGTATGGTATATTCTGCTCCTGTTTCATCAAACCAATCTGTGTGATATTTTTGTTTCAATTTTTCTACAACCGCTTTTTTTACAATAGATTGACAGTCCGAAACACTGAAAAGTGTAGATTTTACAGATTTTCCTACTACTGTAAACTTGCCGTCTTCTGGTATCCAATCTCCCCAAGGTAATGCTTTTGTTTGTTCAAAAAGTTCATCAAATGTAACTGCTGTAAATCGCCCCATATTTATCCAAACACGTCCTGCACATCTCAACCATATGTTAGCCTTTACAATCGCACTTTCATCACCTGTAAATTCTACTCTGCCATCATATGTTTTAATATTTTCAAAACCTAAAGCAATGATTTCTCTTTTTAAAACTGCCTCTAAACCAAATGTTGCAGAGGCAATCATATTAATATTTGACATAATATTCTCCATTTCTTCTATATTCATTATGATAATGTTTCATATTTTATTATATCAGAATTGATATGGATATGGTAATATGACTTGAAAAAAATATTAAAAAAATGTATAGTATTAAAAATAATATATAGAAATGAGGAAAAAAATGTATCAATTATTAAAAGTAGAAGGAAGAGCAAAAAGAGGAGAATTTCATACTCCTCACGGTATTATACAAACACCTGTTTTTATGAATGTAGGTACTATTGCAGCAATAAAAGGTGCAGTGTCTTCTGAAGATTTAGAAAGAGTAAATTGTCAAGTAGAATTATCAAACACATATCATTTACACGTACGCCCAGGAGATGAAATTGTAAAAAAATTAGGTGGACTGCATAAATTTATGGTTTGGAACAAACCTATATTAACTGATTCAGGTGGATTCCAAGTATTTTCATTAACTTCTTTAAGAAAAATAAAAGAGGAAGGTGTTTATTTTTCTTCTCATGTAGATGGAAGAAAAATATTCATGGGACCAGAAGAAAGTATGAAAATACAATCAAATTTAGCGTCTACTATCGCTATGGCTTTTGATGAATGTATTGGTATTCCAGCAGAAAGAAAATATGTTCAAAATTCTGTTGACAGAACAACAAGATGGTTAGAACGCTGTAAAAAAGCACTTTATGAATTAAATCAAAAAGAAGATACTATAAACAAAAAACAAATGTTATTTGGCATTAACCAAGGTGCAATTTATGAAGATATTCGTATTGAACATGCAAAAAGAATATCTGACATGGATTTAGATGGCTATGCTATAGGAGGACTTGCAGTAGGGGAAACACACACAGAAATGTATCATATACTGGAGGAAGTCGTGCCTTATTTACCTCAAAACAAACCTACTTATTTAATGGGTGTGGGAACACCAGAAAATATATTAGAGGCAGTAGAAAGAGGCGTTGACTTTTTTGATTGTGTATTACCTTCCAGAAATGGACGTCATGCTCATGTATATACCAATGCAGGTAAAATCAATTTATTAAATGCAAAATATGAACTGGACGATACCCCCATAGAACAAGGCTGTAATTGTCCAGCTTGTCAGAGATATTCCAGGGCATATATTCGCCATTTGTTTAAAGCAAAAGAAATGCTTGCTATGCGTCTGTGTGTACTTCATAATTTATATTTCTTTAATACTATGATGGAAGAAATTAGAACAGCACTTGACGAATGTAGATTTGCACAATATAAAAAACAAAAACTTGATGGTTTTCAACAAAATTTGAAATCATGAAATGATATTTTAGGGTGTACTTTGAAAATTGGTACACCCTCCCTTATTATTTACATTCTATTTTAATTGTTTGTATTTCTTCTACGTTTTTTATCTCTTTATCCAACTCTATATAATAAGTATAACAGCTAAAATCAGGTTTTAATTCCATTGCAGTAATAGGTATGCTTTCCTCATTGATAAATACTTTGATATGCTCATTTACAGCATTCAAATTTTCTGCTACAACATTTCCCTTTGAATTAATTGTCAAAATAGAATTTAATAACTGTGTTAATTGTTCCGCTTTCACAGCATCTTCTTCACGAATAGAAAAATCAATTGTAATTTTGCCATTTTCAAACCAGCTTTTTAGCAAATCTCTTATATTTGTTTTTTCACGCCAAGTCATTCTAAGTAAATAAAGATACTGCTCATTTGTTCCAGTTGTATAAAATTTTGGTGCTTCTTTTTCGTTTTCATTTAATTCTTTTTGTCCTGTTTTCATACACTCTATTATAAAATGAGAAATATTTTCTTTTTTTTGTTTTTCATAATCAATGCTTGGACAAACTTCCCAATATGGTACATAGTCAAAAGAAATGCTTCTTTTTTCCCAATTCCATGTTATGTAACTAGAATGGCAATGTTCCAAATTATCTACGCTAACTAATATTTGTCCATTTATGCTATAAGAAGTATCATAAGTAACATTAAATCCATTTACTCTTGTATAAATATCAGTAGCTTGCGCAATAAAAGCTACCGAGCCAACATTTTTATTTTCTTTTTTAGGTGTTGCAGTGACTTCTTTATTCGGATTATAATCTATGTATAAACAGCGTTCTTCATCAACATAATGCAAATCAAAGCCATATTTCTCCAAGTCTTCTGCAATCACAACTGTCCTATCATCTAAATTGTAGGAAGGTATTGATAAACCATTAATATATGCAGTAATGTCCGAATAAATCACTTTTTTTGTCATAGTAGCAGCAAAAATAACATTTCTTGTTATTGTTACACAAAATAATATAATTATCAATTTTAAAATTTTTTTCATAACACTGATTTCTCCTATTTTTAAAGTTCTATAAAATATCTTTTTCCTGTATGAATATCAAATATTCTCCAATTTCCTATACTCCATTTATCTACATGAGCATAACAAATAACATCTTCTAAAATATGTATTTGATTGCCAAATAGATAAGGTACAGCTATAATCGCCTGACTTTGTTCTTCATTTAATGAAACACTGTATAAATTATGATAATACTTTCCATTTTTTTCAATACTATAACAATAGTATAAAGTGTTATTATAAACAGCAAATTGATATATATTTCCACTCTCTACTTTTACTATTGTTTTTGTAGTATGATTTTGTAAGGAATATTGTTTTATTGTATTTTCATTAAGATAATATAAATTGTTGTTATATATTTGAAAATAATTTATTTTATATTCCAATTCTATTTTATGAAAAGCATTTTGCTCATGTAATGGTAAAGCATAAACACCATACTCCAATGCTTGACCATTTTTATATTTTATTTCATCTGATGTCCCATCAACATCTTTTGCAGTCCAATGACGTGCTTGAATATAAATAGTATCCTGATATTCACAAGTACTATTCCAATATTGTGTAATTGATACAGCATCAAAAGGACTTGTTACAGTATTTTCTATGACTTCATTTGTTACTAAATTATAAAAAACATTTTTTTCAGCCCAATATACCCAACTATCTGAAAGAAATGCAATTTCTTCATATTTACAAACATATTCACTTTTTCCCCCATTGACAGAAACACGATAATATCCACTTTTTTGCTCTTCCTCTTTTATTTCTTTTCTTTGTGCTTTAAAATAAACATATCCATCATTACAAACTCTCATATTATAAATGGGTGCAATAGGGTCATATTGAAAATAGTCTTTACATAATGGAGAGGCTATTTGTGTTTGCAAATCATATTGATAAAGTTGTAATGCTTCATGATTTTCTTCTATTTTAACATATTTCATATAATAAATAATGTGATTTTTCTCCGCAAAATATCCATTTTTATTGATATTATCTTTATTTGTAGATTGATTTTCTGATATATTTTCTATTGCATAAACAGTCTGCACCAAAATGATACTACATAACAGTAACATACTTATTATTTTTTTTAGTTTTTTTATTTTTCTCATAATAACTCTCTCCTTGTTTACATTTTTTCTATATTATAAATAAACCACAAATAAAACAAATTTTCTATCATTTTTTTAATGTATTTTGTATTCTTTCATCTTTGTTTCAAAAAATGACTTTTATTAATAATAAAAAGGTCTATTTAAAATTTCAATCATATTTCATGTTTTTAAAAATTGCTATGCTATCAATTCGTATCCTTTTTTTGTAGTATACACATCATCTTCACTACATCATTTACACTTATAGTAAATGATTGGTTACATTTTAGAAACCTAGTAATAAAAAAGTGCGTACTTTTTTATTATTTTTTTATGCATTATAATTTAATCATAGATAAGAAAAAGATAAGAAAATCAAATATGATTAGTATGAAAATTAAGAAATGAAAAAGCTTCATACAATAAAAATAATAGGTACAACAGTATTTGCTACTGCTATGACTATGGCATCATTTGCTTATGCAAATACAAATGAAAATATTGCTTTTAGAACAGTAATAGAGGCAAAAGGAGGTACAGTCACTTACGATGATACATTAATTATAATGGAACAGAAATCAATTTTATAATCGGTTCTGGAAAAATTAACGTAAATGGTACAGTTGTAAATGAGCAAACATATTTAGAGAGGGGTAATACTATGATAAACAAAATATTTTTAGAAAACAAATTAAACAACATTGCAGTCAGCGAAACAAAACTTGAAATTGGTACAATAAAAACATATGATTTTGGTAACATCAAATTAAACGCATATTTGACAAATGATGTTTTAAATGATGTAACTTATATCGTAGAAAAAGGAGATAATGTCGTTATAATAGAGGGAACAGCATTCCATAATAATGTTGATGAATTAGCAGAATACATCAAATTATCTGGCAAAAATATCGCTGGTGCATTGATGGCATATCATCCAAATGGTTATGATAAATTCTATACTGATGTTTATGCTACGGAAAATGCAGTAAATAGCTGGCAACAAGGAGGTAGCATACGTTCATTAGTAGATGGCTTTGTTGTAATTTTTGGAGATGGAATTGCAACAGAAATGCCTCAAACTGCAAAAACAATCACTGCTGGACAAAACATTACTCTAGGTGAAATAGAATTTCATATTATAGAAGCTGGTGACGATGCTTATAGCGTTGAAATATCTGAAATAAACTGTATTTATCGCCATATGATGGGGTCAAAATGCCATAATATATTAACATCATTAGAACATATTGATGCTATGATTGCAGAAATGAAACAATATAAACAAAAAAATTATTCACTCATATTAACTAGCCATTATGAACCAGAAATATTATCAGCAGTTGACGAAAAAATAAACTATTTAGAAACAGTAAAACAAATTACATTACAATCAAACAATGCAGAAGAATTTAAAACAAATGTCAAACAAAAATTTGCTGATTATACTGGAGAAAATTATATTGATATGACAGCAGGATTTTTATTCCCATAAATGCAATTATATAGAGTATCCGCAAATTGAAAAAATTTGCGGATACCTAAAAAATATAAGAAGGTAAATGTTATGTTGTTACTTTACAATACAAATAAAATAGAACAATTACAGCAGGCACTAAAACAAGCAGAAGTTATTGTGATTGGTGCAGGAGCAGGGCTTTCATCTGCTGCTGGTTATAACTATACAGGAGAACGATTTCAAAAATGGTTTAAAGATTTTGAAAACAAATATCATATAAAAGATATGTATACAGGAGGATTTTATCCCTATACAACATTAAATGAATATTGGGCATATTGGAGTAGATACATTTATATCAATCGATATGTTGATGCTCCTAAATCGCTTTATAATACACTTTATAATATTATAAAAAATAAAGATTATTTTGTTATTACAACAAATGTAGACCATTGTTTTCAAAAAGCAGGCTTTGATAAAAAAAGATTGTTTTATACACAAGGAGATTATGGTTTATTACAGTGTAGTGTACCATGCCATACACACACTTATGATAATAAAGAAATGATATTAAAAATGTTGGAGTCACAATGCTATCAAAAAGAAATTGATAGTGGTATCAATAAAATGTTTGTTCCAGATGAGCTTATTCCCTATTGTAAAATATGCGGAAAACCTATGAGTATGAACCTTCGTGCAGATGATACATTTGTGCAGGATAGTGGATGGTATCAATCTTTGGAACGATATCAGACATTTTTAAAAAATCATAAAAATAAAAATGTTCTATTTTTAGAGTTAGGTGTTGGCTATAATACACCTTCTATTATAAAATATCCTTTTTGGAAAATGACAAATGAGTGGAAAAAAGCAAAATATGTTTGTATTAATCAGTCAGATACTTTGATACCAAAACAAATACAGAAAAAAGCAATTTGTATCAATGATGATATTGAAACAGTGATAAATCAAATAGGAGGAACAAATGAATGATACAGATAAATTACTGAAAAAATTATTAGAAGATTTAGAATATCATATTGTTATACCAATGCAGGAGTATGAAAAAAGAAAACTGATTCGTAGTATAATGAATGTTCGCCCACCAAAACCTATTTCAGATGAATTACTAACATTGCAAAGCAATTATTTACAAAAACAACTAAAAAATAAAGGTATTGTAAATTTATCAGATATACCAACTATAAAACAACAATATCACAGCGATTTTATATATGCACAAAAAATATCACTCTGGCAAGGAGATATTACACAATTAAAAGTAGGTGCTATTGTAAATGCAGCAAATTCTCAAATGTTAGGCTGTTTTATTCCTTGTCATAATTGTATTGATAATGCTATTCATAGTGCTGCTGGTATACAACTTCGTTTAGAATGTCATGATATTATGGAACAAAGACGTATACAGTATGGCAAACAATATCAAGAACCTACAGCAACAGCAACATTGACAAAAGCGTATCATCTTCCTTGTGACTATATCATTCATACAGTAGGACCCATTGTATATGAATACTTAAATGATACACTTCGTCAAGACTTAAGTAATTGCTATGAAAATGTATTAAAATGTTGCGTAGAAAATCATATTAAAAGTGTCGCTTTTTGTTGTATTTCAACAGGAGAATTTCATTTCTCAAATGAGGAAGCTGCAAAAATTGCTGTTGAAACAGTAACAAATTTTTTAAAAACACATGATAATCATATAGAAAGAATTATTTTTAATGTTTTTAAAGATATTGATAAACAAGTTTATAAAAAACAATTACAGCTGGTTTAGTTACGACTAAATCAGCTTATTTATATACTTGAAATTTTTGTATATAACAGTATAATAATATCATATTCTTAAAAAAGGAGGGCTTGTTATGTTAACAAAAGATGAAATGCCATCTTGCCCAGTAGCCACAACAGTCCGACTAATCGGAAGTAAATGGAAACTACTGATAATGAGAAATTTATTCATCCGTTCATGGAGATTTAATGAATTGAAAAAAAATTTAGAAGGAATTAGTCAAAAAGTATTGACAGATAGTTTGCGCTCTATGGAAGAAGATGGAATTATTATTCGTACAGTTTATGCTGAAGTTCCTCCAAGAGTGGAATATACTTTAAGTGAATTAGGGTATTCTATGAAGCCAATTATGGATTCTATGGAACAATGGGGATTAAATTATCAGAAAAAAGTATTGACTAAATAACGTAGGAAATAAAAATTTTCTTTATTTTATAAAATGAATACTAAAGTTTTTTAATTAAAGAAAATACAAACTGTCACATATAATATCATCGTATCGTGGCAGTTTGTAGCTATATTATTTTGTTTTTGTTATTTTTTTATTGATTTTTAAAATGAACTAATCTATTTCAAAACCACCCTTTAGAATAAACTTACGAATCAATTTATCTACTCTAATATTTACCTTTGCTGGATTCAGTTTCATACCTTCTTTACTTTCAAAATATGCTTTTGCTTTCGATTTATCAACTGTATCCTTTATTTCATCTAATCTTCCAAATTCATTGATATTGATTTCTGTTAATTTTAAATCCATCATATTTCTTAATTTTTCCTCATCTATACCAATCGTATATGCAAAACGATGAATTTGGTCATTTTTAGCTTTAAATTGATATTCTGTAATGTAATCCCTTAATGTTTTTCCTTCCTCTATAAAAACATCTCCACTTTGCACATCATGTAAAAAAATATTCGCATATTTCTGTTCTTCTTGACTTAATGTTGCAAAAGATTTATGTAATTCATTCAAAGCCTGCTCAGTTCGTTCTTCTGAAGCCTCATCACTACGGATTAACTTCAAATACTTTTCAAACCGACTATTCATATAGTCATAATCAATTCGTCCTGTATCAATTTCAGTAATATATCCCACTAAATCATAAGGGACATCTTCTCCTCCACCAGTAGATGGCGCATCTCCAGAAGGTATTTCTTTATATCTTTGAACTAAAATAAGATATGTTGTTTCATCAAAATTCACTTTTATTTCATCTATATTTTTGTCATCAGTAACAAATTTATAGCATAACTTGTTCCATTTAAATCCTTGAATTTTCACAGCTTCTAAATATTCGTTAAACTTTTTGAACAATGAAGCAAATTTTGCTACAACGGTTCTATCTTCCGGAAGTTTAGAAAAATCCTCAATATTTGAATTTTTATAAAGTTCTTTTATGTCCTTGAATAATTCATTCATCTTTTCTAGGTTTTTATATAATTTATCAACAAATAAACCAATCGGTTTGTTACCAGAATATAATTTTACTGCGTCATTGATATTTTTTTCCATAGTATGTGGTCTTCTATAATATCTAATGGTTCCGAAAGGTTTCTCTGTACCAAATAATCTATTCGTTCTCGAAAATGCCTGTATAATATTTTCATATTCCAATACTTTATCCAAATATAATGTGTTCACCCATTTTGAATCGAATCCAGTTAACATTTGGTCAACAACAATTAACAAATCAATCTGCTTATCAGGTTCTTTGTTAATGAATTTATAATATTCTTTATGAGCCAATCTTAATGCTATATCCTTTTTAAATAATGCATATGTTCCAATGGAAAATTCTTGCTCATATCTTTCGTTATAATCGTTTATAATTTCTACTAAACCTTCTTCTTTAAATTGTACGCCTCCACCATTATCAATATTAGGGTCAAACAAACAAGTTATTTTCAATGATGACATTTTTTCCTTCAGTAAACGATAGTATGTAATCGCTTCTGGTATACTGCTTGTTGCAAAAATCGCATGAAACTTTGACGCATGGCTTAAATCAAGCCATTTATCTGCTATATCTTCAACAACTTTACTTTGATGTTGTAATGTCTGATATTGGGAATTCGGAATATAATCTTCAATTCCTTTTACATACTTTCCATCTTCTCCTATAAAACCTGCCATTTTTATTTGAGCAGTATCCATGTATTTATAATATATTTCTGCTTTTTTTGTATATTGTAATGCTTCTTCCACCGTTTTTGCTTTTGCTTTTTCTAATGCAATCACTCTGCGAACATCACTATCTTTATAAGTCATTACTTTATATGGGTCAAACCCTAAAACATTTTTATCTCTAATACCATCAGCTATACTATATCTATGTAATTCATTCCCAAAAACTGTAGTTGTGGTATTCATCTTTTTTTGATTTTCTTCTTGAATAGGCGTACCTGTAAAGCCAAAGAAAATAGCATTAGTAAAAGTATCCTTTATTGTCAAAAGCATATCTCCAAATGTAGACCTATGCGCCTCATCAACAATAAACACAATACGCTTTGTGTTGATTTTTTCAATATCATATGCATTTAAATTATTATCTTCATATTTGATTCTGCTCATTTTCTGTATAGAAGTTACAATTAAGGTATCAATATGAGAGTCGCTTTTTAATTTAGAAATCAGAGCAGATGTATTTTCAGTCGCTTTTACACTTGATTGGTCATTACTAATACTTTTGGATTCTCCAGCGAAACCACGATATTCACCTAATGACTGTATTCCTAATTCAATTCTGTCCATCAAAAATACCACTTTATCTGCATCTTGAGAATCTGCAATTAGCTGAGCCGATTTAAAACTTGTCATTGTCTTTCCAGACCCTGTTGTATGCCAAATAAAACCACCAAGCTGATTCTTTTCACCCCACTTTATTTTAGCAACTTTATCAGAAATAGCATTCGCAGCATAGTATTGATAACTACGCATTACTTTAAGAATTCCATCTGATTCATCAGCTATTGTATAAAATCCTATGAGTTGATGAGCCATAGGAATCGAAAGCAATGACGATGCAATATCTTTCCAATTGTTTATAGGCTCATTGTTAAAATCTGCCCATTGAAAATAGTAGTCTGTGTTGAACTGCCCATCTATACCTGGATTTGCATAATATCTTGTTTCGTTGGGTGTCATTGCTACAAAAACTTGAACAAGTGAAAACAATCCAGTAAAAATGCCTTCTTTAGAATACTTTTCAATCTGATTGTACGCTTGACTAACTGGAACACCGCTTCTTTTCAACTCAATGTGGATAACAGGCATTCCATTTATCAACAACATTAAATCTCCACGACGCTTATTCAGAATATTTGACTTTTGTGTAAAAATTGGCTGTTGTACGATTTGATATCTGCTTTGTCCAGCAGCAATTTCTCGTCTGTCATATATTTTCAAACTTACTTCTTTTCCGAAATGAACTTTATCCTCTATGTTATCTCTTTTTATAGAAACTGTTTTTCCATTTATAAATGTATTTAATTTAATTGGTGTACGCAAAGAATTTATTTGTTCTAAAATCTGTTGCATTTCTCCTTCCGTTAAAGGATAATTATTTAAGCGGTCTATTCCACGATTATTATCGAATAGAATTTTTGCCCAATTATGCAATAAATCCTTTTCTGTTGGATATTTTATTACTTCTTTTTCCCAGCCTTTATCAGAAAGAACTTTGATAAGTGCTTCTTCAAAGTCTGCTTCATATTGAAAAGTCATATTTTTTAATTCCTTTCTAACTTTTGGTATATACTTTACTATACAAACATTTTTTCAAGACAAGCTTTTTTCATGTTTTGTAATTTTTTTAGTTTTTGCTGTTGAAGGGCAATAAGTTTGTCAATGTTGCAAAAATATTCACCAATTACAGTTTGTTCTTCTGTTCCAGGCAAAAATAAATCAATTTCAAAAAAATCCTCTACTGAGATATTGAGTAAACCATGATTCCTTGCTCCTTCTGTTGCTCGCTCTGCTACACCTTTATGCCATCTATTGGTATCAAAGAAAACTTTCAAAAAATCGCTATTCGTTTCATTCTGATTTTTAATACTAAAAACGATATAAAGCGTTGATAATACACCCTTTTCATATAAATCAAGACGTTTCACTGCACCAAAAGGAAAACCGTCAGAAGTGCTTTTATTATATGCAAAATCGCCATTCAAAACTAAGTAATAATTGCTTATATCTTGACTTGCAACACGATTATTAAAATAGGTAATTTGGTCTACAAGTCCATATTGTGCAGATATTGTAAGGGGTAGACTTGACTCATTATTTATATTCTTTCTTATCACTCTTTCAACGATTTCTCCTAACTTTTGCGGTTTCCAATTATTATTAAACCCATTAAAACGAATTTCTGGCACATTTGCATCATTTTTCGGAAACATTTTTTCAAGCATGGATTTTTTAATATTTACTAGCTTGTCATGCTTTCGCTGATAAAGGGCGATAAGTGTGTCAAAAATTTCAAAGTATGCTCCGACTTTATATTGTTCTTTACTTGATGGATAATATTCTTCAAATTCCATTACATCAGTTATAGATAAATTGGTTTGTTTTGCACCATCATCAAATTGAAGAAAATACTTATTTCTATTCATCAAAACATATAAATAATAAGGACATATATTTTCAGTTGGCGTTATTCCAGCAATTCTTTGATTTAGCGTATATTTATCGTCTTTATCAACTAAAAAAGTCCTTGCTATTGCTCTACCATTTGGCACATCACTCAACACAAAAGCAATCTCATTTTTAAACAAAGGTTCTTTTTGTTTATTAGAGAATTTACGTACCTCACCATTCGTAGAAACAAATTTTGAATTAACAACAATATATTTTCCTTGCTCAGAAATATCATTTTCATGTGCCTTTCCATTACGGTATTTTACCACTTCCCATAACTTACGTCGTTCCCAATCTCCCATAAATTCGGCAAATCTAACTTCTGGAACAGTTTCTCCATTACGAGGAAACATTTTTTCAAGCATAGATTTTTTAATATTTACTAGCCTGCTATACTTTTTCTTATAAAGAGTAATAAGGTGGTCAAGGCTTGAAAAGTAAGTTGTAATTTTGCACTGTTCTTTTATTGATGGAAATGAAATATCAATATCCTTTAGTTTTTCAAAATATAAATTGGTAACACTTCCTCCCTCAACTCTCATTGCAAATTGCTTTTGTAATGTAGCATTAAACATAATAGCAGTAAACTGTGGATTTTGATTTGTATTGTAAACAGAAATCATTTCTCCAATAGCAACATTAGATAAAGAAAGCCATGTACAATGATTATAATCCATTGGGTCTTCTCCAACTCGTGGAATGAGTACCTCTGTTCCTTTGCTAAAACGAAGTTTCTCAGGGGGCATATTTGTATATGAGTACACCTGATTGATTTTTGTCCCAAATTTAGTATATAACTCACCATAGCGTACACATGGGGTAGTTGCATTCTCTGATACAGACCACTTCGGACAACTATGTCCATAATAAAAATCCCCATAATCTGAAATCTTACGCTGTTCCCAATATTCTGTAAATCCTTTGAAACGAATAGAAGGTCTTTGCTTTTCATTCATATGATTCACCCATCAGAAGTGATTTCAATTCACCCAATCCTTTCATATCAAATTCATTTCCTACTAAATCGTCAATCATTGATGAAAGCAAACGTTCCGTTTCCTTAATTTCTGACTCTACTTCAAAATAAGTTGTAGCATATTTTGATTGTAGCATTTGAATTTTGGTAACAATATGATTCACAATAATATCTGGTAACTGATTGATATCTTTAATAAGTTTATCAATCCATTTTTTATCAAGCAATTCGTACACCATTTCATCAGATAAAATTTCGATTGTTTCTTTAGTAAGCATATGAAGTTCTGTCGCTTCTTTTTTAATTTCTTTTTTCAGTTCCTTTTCTTCCTGTGATAATTCTTCATATTGAACAAGTTTAGCAATAAATTCTTTGTTTTCTTCTGTTGCAGGCTCTTTCCGCAACTCTTTTAACTGATTCGTTACTCCCTTAGCAACAAAAGCATCATTACTGTCGTTTAATATTTCGCTTTCTTTTTCTTCTTCTGTTAATGAATCAATTATTTCATCATATAAAGAAGGAATTTCTGCAAGTCTTTTTTCTTTTTGTTTCAAAGCATAATATTGTTCTGAAAGAATTTCTTTCTGTACCAGTTCAAACGGAATAATATGCCCAATCCATCCATCTTGTACTTCTTGTTCTTTGCCATTTTTCTTTTTGATAACGAAATTAGGGTCTACTTTCTTTGTTGCCTCAAATCCTTCTGACTGAATCGTTTCCAAATCAACAGCAATTTTACTCCACTCATTATACAATAACTGATAAGCCTGATATTTGTCTATCAAAGGAATATTTTCTAAACGAGTAAAAATATTTTCACTAACTTTATTTTCAGCTTTATCAATTTCGATTTCATTCATATTTTCAATCCATTCCGTTCTCAAATAAGAATGAAAATCTTGAAATGCATTTGCAAATGTTTGTCCAAATTGCATAACATTTTCATGACTTTTGATAGTCTGTTTAATATCTTTTGTAGCAACTTCTACATAAGGAATATCACTATTTGTAAATAATACATTTTTTAATTCTGGAAAGGCGTCCCAATATTCTTTTAATTCTGCAATTTCAGATACAGGAATCCCTCCAAACATAGAGGCATAAATATCCCAACTTTCTGTTTCTTCAGAAGAATCTACATATCGTGGAATATTCAAATTATAATCATTATTTCTAATTTCTTCTCTTGATACGACTCTTGAAAACTTATGTATATTCTCTCGTTTTATAACAGTGTCTACAATTCTCTTAATATTTGAGGCACTTAATTTATTATTTTTACCTTCTTTGATAAATCCTTTTGAAGCATCTACCATTAAAGTATCTGTATTTTCTCTTTTTTGTTTCAAAACCATTATAATGGTAGGAATACCTGTTCCAAAAAATATATTTGCAGGCAGCCCAATAATTGTATCAATATGATTGTTTTCAATTAGATTTTTGCGGATTTCTCCCTCTTCTCCACCTCTGAACAACACACCATGAGGTAAAACAATCGTCATAATTCCGTCTGGCTTAATGTGAAATAAGTCATGTAATAAAAAAGCATAATCTGCTTTTCCTTTTGGTGCTAAACCAAAACGAGAATATCTTGGGTCATGTCTTTTATTTGATGGCTCCCAAACCTGTGAATAAGGTGGATTCGATACAACCGCATCTACATATAACGGATTGTATGTATTGACTGGGTCATTTTCATCAAAAAACGGCCAGTCCTCCTCTAAAGTATCTCCGTTTCTTGTAACAATATTATCTGGCTTAATTCCTCTCATTACTAAATTCATTCGGGTAAGGTTATATGTGTTTTCTTTTAATTCCTGAGCATAATATTTAATATTATTTCCGTCTGACATATATTTAGAAACACTTTTACCAATAGTGATTAACAATGAACCAGAACCGCTTGTTGGGTCATAAATCTTTATTTCACTTCTTCCTCTTAAGTGATTCGCCACAATTTCAGACATCAAAACTGAAACCTCATGTGGAGTATAAAACTCGCCAGCTTTTTTTCCAGCGTTGGCTGCAAATTGGCTAATTAAATATTCATAAATAAATCCAAGAATATCATAATCTTGTTTTCCATCCATTGGAATATCTTTAATCAATTGCAGTAATTCGCTAATTGCCCTTGTTTGTGTATTAGAACTATCCCCTAATTTGCTCAATCCCGTTTGAAGTGTGTCAAATACTTTATCGAACACCTTTTTATGTGTCCAATAAATCAATCGACTAAATGCAGATAAAGCATCTCTTACATTGGAAACATCAAAATCTCTCCCCATTTCTATCCAAGTTGAAAACAAATTTTCATATGAAATAAAATATCCGATATTCCTTTGCACATATTCCACTGTTTCCTTATCTTCTTCAGCTAAATCTTTAATATCATCATCGCTAAATTCTTTTTCCTTCAAAAATTTTATTTCTTGGTCTGATAAATACTTATAGAAAATAAATCCAAGGATGTAGTCCTTATATTCATTTGCTTCTATTTTTGAACGCATTTTATTTGCTGACTCCCAAATTTTATTTGCAAGTTGTTGTTTGTTCATTATCTATTCCTCCGTTTATTTGTATTTTATTTTTCTAAATTAACTATTTTTATAATATCTCTAAAAGAGCAAGCTAATGTGCTTTATATGTCCAATAAAATATTAGCTGTTATATTTTTACCTTTTTTAGTTTTGCTCAATGTAAATGTTCAGCACATTTTTCTAAACTGTTGTACAGTCATTATTATTATACTACTAAAATACTGTATTCTCAATAGACAGCACTCTACTTTGATTTTTAAAGCAACAAAAAAGCAGAAGCACACAATTATTCTGCTGCTTCTACTTTTTTAAATCATAATAAAATCTCTTTATATAATATCAGCAATTTTGTTATAAGTTTTTCTTGTATTTTCTATTCCAGTCGTATCAACATGATTTAATCTTGCACTCAATATTTATTTTTATAAATAAAAATCCATCTTTTAAATATAATCTAATGGATTAACTTCCCAATAATTCAACAAATACACATCATAAGTGTCTGATAGGAAAATCTGTTTTTAATACCCAGATAATTGCATTGAGTAATTCTATTGGCTCACATCTTTCTCTTCCACATTTTGAAGTTTTAGGAGGAAAAAACTGTTTGATTTGTTCTCATTGATAATCACTTAATTCTCATTTTTGCATCGTAACAACCTACCTTTTTATATTGTTTATTGCTTAGTATACCCTGTTTTTTCAGTTGTTATTTCCTGTAAAATTTGTTTAAGTATACCACCTAATAATATCTTCATCATGACTTTCTTTCTACAAAATCTTTTAATAATTTTTTCTACTAGTACATTTAAATCCAGTTCATGATTGATATATTACACTTCTTTTATAATGTCATATTCTTCACCAGGATAAAGCAAATGCAATTCCTTTTCTTCCTTTTTTAGCATTGTTTCAATAGAACGTCTTGCTACTAATCCAGATGAAATACAATATAGTAAATCTTTAAATTGCAAATTTAGTTTTTCTTTCCTTATTATTTAGTAATATTTGATATATATTCTGGCATAAACACTCCAAAAATACTAAATATAACTGATATTATAATGCTTTAATTAAAATAATTTGATTTCTTTATTTTTCAAATGTACTTATTTTTTGCAAAAATATATTTGTATTTTTCTCTGCATCTCGTCCAAAAATTGCAGAACCTGCTACAAATATATTTGCACCCGCTTTTGTTACCTGTTCTATATTCTTTTCTGATATTCCTCCATCTACCTGAATATCTATATTCAAATTATTTTTTATTATTCTATTGTGTAATTCTGTAATTTTTTCAAGCATACATGGAATAAATTTTTGTCCTCCAAAACCAGGATTAACAGTCATAAGTAACACCATATCTACCTCATGCAATACCCAATCCAATACTGACAGTGGTGTAGCTGGATTTAAAGCAACACCTACTTTTACCCCTAATGCATGAATTTGTTGTATCGTACAATCTAAATGTTTGCATACTTCTGCATGAACAGTAATACCATTTGCACCTGCTTTAACAAAATCTTTCAAATATCTATCTGGATTTTCTATCATTAAATGTACATCAAAAAAAGAATTGCTAATCTTACGAATACTCTCTAAAACTGGAAATCCAAAAGAATAGCTTGGTACAAAAGTACCATCCATAATATCTAAATGCAAATAGTTTATTCCAATATTTTCAACTTTTTGTATTTCCTGTACTAAATGTGCAAAATCTGCAGCGAGTAAAGAAGGTGCTAATATATATTTTTTCATAATTTTCTCTCCTATTTTTCTTTAATTATTTATAAAAAAAGTGTGAAATAAAACGACAGTAAAAAAGATAAGAAAAAAAAACAAAAATCAAATACCCTTATCTCATTAAAAAGATAGGGGTATGATATTTATATTCTGTCATAAAAATAACTTGCATATATAACGGATTCTATTCTATCAAAATCTTTATTTTTTATGACTTCATAGATATCTTTATGTGCATCTAAAAGTTCCTGTTTACTTCCATTCTCTATCATAAATGTAACTGTTTTTAATCTTAAACTGTATGTAAGTGTTCTTACAACAGAATTTATTTTTATCATAAGAGAATTATGCATCATTTCAGATATAGTATCATGAAAATCATTGTCTGCTTGAAAAATATGAGCAATATCTGTATTTTCTTTCATAATAACAGATTCTAAAACTTTATATTTTTCATGCAATAATTCAATATCCTTTTTTGTACTTTTTTTGATAGCAGAACGAACAATACTCTGCTCCATCAGCTCTCTAAACTCTTTTAATTCTACATAGGATTCATCGCCATTTAATATAATGCCATATATCATAGGATCAATCATAGAATCTGTAAATCCATTTCTAACAAATGTACCATCAGCTCGTTTTATTTCTAACACCCCAAGATAAACAAGTATTTTTATTGCTTCACGTATAGAATTTCTTCCTACGCCAAATGTTTCTGACATTTCCATTTCAGTCGGTATTTTGTCACCAGGCTTTAATGCTCCTGAAATCATTGCTTCTGTCAGTCTATCAATAACTTGCTGTACCACTGATTCTTTATTAATAGGTTTTAACACTATGTCTTTTGATTTATTTATCATTATTATCCAACCTACCTTTTTCATATAACATAATATACTAAATATTATACTGTTATTTTGTTATATTCACAACAAAAAAATCAGTTGCACAAAAATGTTTATTCATTTTGAAATCATCTTACAGATTTCTAAAGCATTATAGTCTATTGTTTTTTTCATAGCAAGTGCTTGTTGTATATCAAAGTCTACAACAGCATCTCTTTGTATTGCTACCATTCTGTTATATTTTCCATTTTGAAGAAGTTTTACTGCATAGTTTCCCATTTTTGCAGCATAAACTCTATCAAGCATAGTAGGAGAACTGCCTCTTTGTATATGTCCTAAAATACTGACACTCCCATGCCTAAAGGCATGGGGTTCTTAATTACATAAACTTCTAAATATACTCGAAAGCATATAAAACTAATCTACTTCATTAAGACTTTCACTATCAAAGATACCATTATATCCATTAGCGATAGTATAAGGCTCGCGTAATTCTTGAAGAAATAGCAGTTTCTTTTTCTATTGTTTCAGCCATTTGTTTTAAATCAATATTACAGCCTTCTGAAACAACAATAATATGATGTGTTTTTCCTTGTTTTTTTCTTTCTAAAATATTAAAACAAACATCACCTCTTATGTCAAAATTTCTTTCTGGAACAAGTACATCTGTTGCTCCTACGGCAAGACCTACATTTAATGCTAAAAATCCTGCATTTCTTCCCATTACTTCTATAATACTGCATTTTTCATGACTTCTTGCAGTATCCCTTAATCTGTCTATTGCCTCTACAGCAATATTGCATACTGTATCAAATCCTATGGTATAATCTGTACATTCAATATCATTATCAATCGTTGCTGGTATACCCACTGTTGGAAGTCCTTGTTGACAAAGTTTTATAGCACCATGAAAAGAGCCATCTCCTCCTATCACAATTAGTCCATCAATGCCAAACTCTTTTGCTTTTTGAACTGCTTTTTGTATTCCTTCTGGTTGAAAAAATTCTTTACATCTTGCAGTATAAAGCATTGTTCCGCCTCTTTACACAATACCAGTAACAGAATTACTATTCAGTTCTACAATATCGCCATTTAAAAACCCATTATATCCTCTGTTGACTCCTATCACATTCATACCATAATTTAATGTAGTTCTAACAGCAGAACGAATAGCGGAATTCATACCTGGAGCATCACCGCCACTTGTTAATATTGCGATTGTTTTCATGCTATCCCTTCATAGGCTATTTCATTAGTCCATATGAGAACCACCATTAATGTCAATTTCTTCTCCTGTTATGTAAAATGCTTCTTTTGATGCAAGGAAAACAATGGCATTTGCAACTTCTTGTGTCTCACCAGGACGTCCCATAGGAATACCATCAATTACTTTTTGCGCATCTTCTTTTGGAAGTGACTTCCATATTTCTGTATTGATTAAGCCTGGACAAACACTATTAATTGTCACACCATCTACAGAGATTTCTCTGGAAAGGTTTTTTGAAAATGCTAATACTGCAGCTTTTGATGCAGAATAATGCGCTCCGCCAAATACTCCTTCGCCTCTTTTTCCAGATGCAGAAGAAAGGTTGACAATTCTACCATATTTTGCCTGTCTCATTGGTTTCATACAAGCCTGTGTACAAAGGAATAAGCCAAACATATTTACATTAAATATTCTTTTTATATCTTCTAATGTCATATCTTCCACAGTTACTTTTTGTGAAATACCTGCATTATTTACAAGTACATCAATTCTACCAAATTTATCCATAATAGTTTTTACCATATTATCAACAGATTCTTTATCTGTTACATTTAATTCAATACCAAACGCTTTACCGCCTTCTTGCTCAATTTCTTTTACTGTATTTGCAATTCCTTCTGTGTTCATATCTGCAATAACAACTGTTCCACCTTGTTTTGCAAATGTTTTTGCTATTATTTTTCCAATGCCCTTTGGTGAACCACTTCCTGTTACAATGATGACTTGTTCATTAAAATCTAACATAATTGATTTCCTCCTTAAATTCTATATATAACATACTTTGATAAACATAGGATATTATTTTGTAAAAATTATTTTGTTAATTTTTTTGCTGTTTCTACAACATTTTCTACTGTAATACCATTCATTTCAAGTAATCTTTCATAAGGTGCAGACTGTCCAAATTGGTCTTGTATACCAATACGTTTTACAATACCTTTTCCTCTTTCTGCTACTACTTCGCTTACTGCACTACCTAACCCATTTAATATATTATGGTCTTCTATTGTAATAATTTTTCCAATTTCATCAATACATTGGTTTACTACATCAACATCAAGTGGCTTAATAGTATGCATATCAATTACTTTTGCAGTAATACCTTGCTTTGCAAGTTCTTCTGCTGCTTTTAATGCAATAATAACGGTATCGCCGTTTGCAATAATAGCAATGTCTTTTCCTTCTTTTAATACATTTGCTTTTCCAATGACAAATTCTGCATTTTCATCATAAATAACTGGTATAGCATCTCTTGTAAATCTCAAATAGCAAGGACCATACATTTCTGCTGCTGCATTTGTTAATTTTTTTGCTGCAACATAATCAGCAGGCATAATTACTGTCATATTAGGAATTGTTCTTAAAACGCCCATATCTTCAATGCTTTGATGACTTGCACCATCATTTGCAGGAGTTACACCACCATGAGAGCAGGCAATTTTTACGTTCAAATTAGGGTAACAAATTTCTTGACGTATCATTTCGCATATTCTCAATGAACCAAATACAGCATATGTTACAACAAAAGGAATTTTTCCACAAGTTGCCATACCAGCCGCAACGCCAGCACCATTTTGCTCTGCAATTCCTACATTGATATGTTGTTTTGGCAATTCTTTTAAAAATGTTCCTGTTTTACATGATTTTCCAATATCAATATCTACTACAAATATGTCTTTATTTCTTTTTCCAAGTGTTACAATTTCTTCTCCAAAACCTTCTCTTGTTGCTTTTTTTACCTCACTCATATTCTTATCCTCCTTTATATTACAGCATTTGCGCATCTAATTCTTCCATTGCTTGTTTGTATTCCTGTTCATTTGGTGCAACAC
>OFHA01000468.1_pt1 | contig 35006 bp, 34 predicted proteins | sample 1521891 | NCBI WGS metagenome assembly OFHA01 (sample SAMEA3504089, study PRJEB24116) | mouse gut metagenome | biome: mouse gut; feature: mouse-associated habitat; material: faeces | place: Denmark | collected 2011
TTGCTGCGCCGAGTGCGGTCACGCAGTGACATCTTCTATTCGCACGAGTGCGCATAATTATTTTTATCTTATAGGAAAATACTTTCGCGCTTTAGCGTGACAAGGTCTTTCCTATAAGATAAAAAAGCAGCGCAACAGCGCTGCTCTTTTTTATCCTGCAGGAAATACTGTGAAATATTACAGTATTTCCTGTGAAATCAAACATATGTGCTCACATATCTTCCAGGGATTCTTTTATTTTTCCCATAAATCCCTTCTTTTTACCATGCTTTTCTGCAGAAGCAGCTCCATCCTGCTTTTTCAGGGACTGGCCGCTGACTTCGTCAAATCTGCGCAATGCCTCTTTTGCTTCATCGTTTAAGCCTGTAGGTACCTGAACTACCAGAGTTACATAGTGGTCTCCCCGGACGGAAGAATTACGCAGGGATGGAATCCCCTTTCCTTTCAGGCGGATTCTGGTATCTGTCTGGGTTCCCGGCTTCACATCATAGAGAATATCTCCGTCAATGGTGCTGATACGCACTTCGCCGCCCAATGCTGCCTGTGCAAAAGAAACAGGCGCTGTAGAATATATGTTCATATCCTGGCGCTGGAAAATAGGATGGCGGCTTACATTTACTTCTACCAGCAAATCGCCTCTGGGCCCTCCGTTAGTGCCCGGTTCTCCCTTTTCCCGAATACGGACACTCTGGCCATTGTCAATTCCTGCCGGAATGGAAACTTTGATTTTCCGGCGTTTTGCAATATATCCGGTCCCCCGGCAGTCCGGACATTTTTCTTTGATGATTTTTCCGGTTCCGTGACAGTCCGGACAGGTCTGCACATTCTGAACCATGCCAAGAAAAGACTGCTGGGTATAGACTACTTTTCCTTTGCCACCGCACTTGCTGCAGGTCTCCGGCTGGGTACCCGGCTTCGCCCCTGTGGTATGGCAGGTGGTACATTCGTCTTTTAATGTAATTTCAATTTCTTTTTCACATCCAAAAGCTGCCTCTTCAAAGGTAATCCGAACAGCCGCCCTTAAATTCGTGCCTTTCATGGGGCCGTTGCTGGCGGAACGGCGTCTGGAACTTCCGCCGAATAAATCACCGAAAATATCGCCGAAAATGTCGCCCATATCCATACCGGAGAAATCAAAGCCGCCTCCGCCGCCCATGCCGCCGTCAAAGGCTGCGTGTCCGAACTGGTCATACTGACGTTTTTTGTCCGGGTCGCTTAAGACTGCATAGGCCTCGGAAGCCTCTTTAAATTTTTTCTCGGCCTCAGTATCACCCGGATTCATATCCGGGTGATACTTTTTGGCAAGCTGACGATATGCTTTCTTGATGGTGCCATCGTCCGCATTTTTATCTACTCCAAGGACTTCATAGTAATCTCTTTTCTGTTCTGCCATGATTATACTTCCTTATAATCTGCGTCTACCACATCGTCGTCTGCACTGCTGTAAGATGCATTTCCCATATCCGGAGCCGGACCTGCCGCTCCCTGGGCTGCCTGTGCATTCTCATACATCTTTGCAAATACTTTCTGTGCACTTTCCATAAGTTTTTCTTTGGCTGCTTTCATCTCGCCAACCTGATCGTCTGTCATATCCTCTGCATTGGGATGTGCTTCCACCATTGCTTTCAGCGCATTCAGATCTGCTTCCACTGCCGCTTTATCGGCTCCGTCAATGTTGTCTCCAACCTCTTTCAATGCATTTTCCGTCTGGAATACGAAGGAATCCGCATCATTTCTGGTGTCAATGGCTTCTTTGCGCTTCTTATCCTGAGCTTCAAATTCTGCTGCTTCTTTCACTGCTTTTTCAATATCCGCATCTGACATGTTAGAACCTGCAGTAATGGTAATATGCTGTTCTTTTCCGGTTCCCAGATCTTTTGCAGAAACGTTTACGATACCATTGGCGTCAATGTCAAAGGTAACTTCAATCTGAGGAACACCGCGTCTTGCCGGCGGAATTCCATCCAGACGGAACTGGCCCAGAGATTTGTTATCTCTTACAAACTGGCGTTCTCCCTGTACCACGTTGATATCAACTGCAGTCTGGTTATCTGCCGCAGTGGAGAAAATCTGGCTCTTTTTGGTAGGAATTGTCGTATTGCGCTCAATCAGTCTGGTAGCAACGCCGCCCATGGTCTCAATAGACAGGGAAAGGGGAGTTACGTCCAGAAGAAGGATTTCGCCTGCGCCTGCATCTCCTGCCAGTTTACCTCCCTGAATGGATGCTCCCAGAGCAACACACTCGTCGGGATTCAGAGATTTTCCGGGCTCCTTGCCTGTCAGCTGTTTTACTTTGTCCTGTACTGCCGGGATTCGTGTGGAACCGCCTACCAGCAATACCTGGCCCAGTTCAGAGGCTGTAAGTCCCGCATCCTTCAATGCATTCTGTACCGGAACTGCAGTCCGCTCTACCAGGTCATGGGTCAGTTCATCGAATTTTGCTCTGGTCAGATTCATGTCAAAATGTTTCGGGCCTTCTGCAGTCGCGGTAATGAAAGGCAGATTGATGTTGGTGGTAGTTGCGGAAGAAAGTTCTTTCTTTGCCTTTTCTGCCGCTTCTTTCAGTCTCTGCAGTGCCATTTTATCGCCGGAAAGGTCAATGCCTTCTGTTTTCTTAAATTCTGCCAGCATATAATCTGTAATTTTCTGGTCGAAATCGTCGCCGCCCAGACGGTTATCGCCGGAAGTTGACAGCACTTCAATCACGCCTTCTCCAATTTCAATAATGGAAACGTCAAAAGTACCGCCGCCCAAATCGTAAACCATGATTTTCTGTTCTTTTTCGTTGTCAAGACCATAGGCAAGAGCTGCTGCAGTAGGCTCATTGATAATACGTTTTACGTCCATACCTGCAATTTTTCCTGCATCTTTGGTTGCCTGACGCTGTGCATCATTGAAATATGCCGGAACGGTAATAACCGCGTCGGTTACTTTTTCACCCAGGTAGTTTTCTGCGTCTGCCTTTAATTTCTGAAGAATCATGGCAGAAATTTCCTGAGGTGAAAAATTCTTGTCGTCAATGGCACGTTTGTGGTCAGTACCCATTTCTCTCTTAATGGAAGAAATTGTTTTCTCCGCGTTGGTAACTGCCTGACGTTTTGCCGGCTCTCCAACCAGTCTTTCTCCTGTCTTGGTAAACGCCACAACGGACGGTGTTGTCCTTGCTCCTTCTGTATTGGCGATAACCACAGGTTTACCACCTTCCATAACTGCCACACAGCTGTTTGTTGTTCCCAGATCGATACCAATAATTTTGCTCATAACAGAGACCTCCTCATAAAATATGATTATCTGAATTACATTATTTTACTGCACCACAGCTACCATGCTGTGTCTTACCACGCTTTCCCGGTACATATACCCTTTCTGCAGCTCCTGGGCCACAAACCCGGACTCGTATTCCTCGCTTTCCACCTGCATTACCGCATTGTGAAATTCCGGATTGAACTCTGCCCCCACCGCTTCTATGGGTTTTACTTCCAGGCTTTCCAGTTCTGTCATTAACTGCTTATATATTTTATCCATTCCCTGTACAAAGGGGTCATCCTTTGATTCTTCGGGAACAGCGGATAATCCTCGTTCAAAATTGTCCACCACCGGAAGGATTTTCTCAATGACACTTTTCGCCCCTACTTCAAACATCTGGGTCTTTTCCTTCTCGGTCCGTTTACGGAAATTGTCAAATTCTGCCATCTGCCGCTGCACCCGGTCAGTGAGCTCGGCAATTTTTTCTTCCTGTTTATTCTTCTTTTCCTTTTTTCTGAAAAAACCTTTTTTTTCTTCTTCCTGTTCTTCTTCGGAAAGAGATTCTTCTTCGGATTCTTCCTGAGAAACTGTCTCAGCTGTTTCTTCTGTCTCTTCCTCTTCTGATAAAATGTCTTCTTCACATTCCTCCGGATTTTCAGGAGCGGTTTTCGCCTCTTCCGGTTCCATATGTTCTGTTTCCTGGCTTTCCATTGCTTCCATTTCTTTCTGTTCTGCCATATCTGTTCACCTTTCTGTTTTTCAGCATTTTCCAATATGGTATGTGTATCTATGTCTTCCTGGATTTTCGGAATACGGTATCAAGCTGATTTTTTAATGTTTTCAGATTATCCATAACATTTTCATAATCCATACGCTTGGGACCGATAATCCCAATGGTACCTGTCATCCCTTCTCCTAACTGATACGTTGCAGTTACCACGCTGCAGTCTTTCATGTTCTGGATGGGAGATTCCGCACCAATATACACCTGAATCCCCGTTTCTTCCTGAGAGGACAGGCTCTCATTTACCAGGCTGATCAGCTGTTTCTTCTCTTCAAAGGCGTCCAGCAGTTCTCTGGCTTTCCCGGAATCACTCAGTTCGGGATATTTTAAAATATTAGTAGTCCCGCTGGTATAAACCTCCAGCTCCTCATCTTCCTGAATAGCTCCCGCCAGTGCGTCTAACACGTCGCTGACAATATTGCTGTGAATGCCTGCCTGCTCTTTGAGCTTTGCAATGGTTCCCAGGTTGATTTCTTCCGCTGAAAGTCCGTTTAAACTGGTATTCAGCAGAATGTTCAGCTTCAGTAATGTTTCATTATCTAAGGCTTCCCCTGTGGAAATCATCTTATTCTTCACCAGATTGCCTTCCATCACAATCACCGCCAGAAGCTGCTCTTCGTCTACCTGAGACAGCTGCAGGAATTTTACTTTATTCTTATGATAGGAAGGAGAAGTAATCATGGCAGTGTAATTGGTATTTGCTGCAAGCATTTTCGCCATCTGCTGCAATACCTGTTCCATACGCTCCGTATGCTCAATCATGAACTCCTTCATCTCAGTGACTTCCTGATCTTTTTCCTTCATCAGATTGTCTACATAAAACCGGTAGCCCTGGTCAGAAGGAATCCTGCCTGCGGAAGTATGGGGCTGTAAAATATATCCCAGCTCTTCCAGATCCGACATCTCATTGCGGATGGTGGCGGAACTCAGATTCAAATCCGAATATTTTGAAATGGTTCTGGAACCTACGGGTTCCCCGGTATCCAGATAATTCCGGATGATTGCATTTAAAATTTTTCTTTTTCTTTCATCCAGTTCCTGCATTCCTGGCCTCCTGCGCCCCTGTTCTTCTTATGCCGGGCAGTTTCTTTTTCATTTTGTTAGCACTCAGCTTATTGGAGTGCTAACATCCATGTACTTAAAATAGCACTAACGTTTTTTATTGTCAATAGTATTTCTTCGATTTTATAATTTCTTTATAATTATTGCCGCAGTTTTCTGTGGAATACAGATGTCAGAAAAGCACACATCACCTTTTGGCAACTGTCGAAAATCTGTCACTTTCCAAACCGGAACTGATACGCCAAAAGCACCCTTTTCACATCCAAATCATACAATATCAATAAGTAACAATAAGGAGAACTTTATGGAAAAATTAATGGAAATCAGCCATGTGGGTTATTCCTATCATACCATGCAGGGGGAAACGCCTGCTTTATCCAATATAAATTTTACGGTTCATAAAGGGGATTTCCTGGCGGTTGTGGGGCCCAGCGGGTGTGGCAATGGGATGGTTCTGCAGGGGAAACAAATTACGCGGCAGCCACTGATATCTGCTGATTCCTGCTTCATCAATGGCTGCCATAGATAAAAATATGGGCTTCTTCTCCGTCCCAGACAACTTTATCCAGAATCATCCGCAGATATTCCCGCTTTTCCGGTACGGTTAAGGTGTCAAAAAGTCTGCGGAAGCCGGAAAGCTGTTCTAAGAGAACCTCCATCTGCTGTCTGTCCCCCTGAATATTTTTCCCCTCTTCCCCTGATTCTGCGCGTTCTCTTTCCAGGGATGTACATTCTTCATTCAGCTTTCGGATTTCCTTTTCTATCTGCTGAATAAAATTTTCCTCACCGCCGGATTTTGCCAGGACAGAAATAAGGTTCTGTATTTCTTTTTTCCGTTTCTGTATTTCCTGCTCCAGCAGGTCTGCCCCAGTGACTGTCTCTTCTTTTGTGTCATCCATTCTTTCCATAGCTTCCTTAAGCATACGATGGATGTCGGAATTTTCCTCTGTATACCGCAGCACTTCCCTGCACACCAGTTCATCCAGTGTATTTCCCTGCACATTTGGTACGGAGCATTTCTCCCCGTGGGTCATGTCTTTATACGGGCAGAGATAGGAAAATTTCCGTTCCCCCGCTTCTGTTACCTGTTTGGCTGAATAATATTTCGGGCGCATCAGGTGTCCGCAGGAACAATGCAAAATTCCTGAAAGCAAAGCTACGGGATTCTGAGGCTTGTGCCATCCTTCTCCCCTGGAACTGTTTTTTGCCAGAAGATTCTGGATTTTGGAAAAGTCCTGCCCGGATATAATTCCTGGATGCCTTCCTTTCGCTACAATCCATTTTTCCGGTGAATTATTTTTATTCTTATACTGGGTGGAAGAAGTTTTCGCATAGGCAATCAGTCCGTATGTTCCATCTGCCTCTTCCTGTCCCATACATACCTGGCAGCCCAGATTCCAGAAATAATCATAAGCTTCCCTGTCTGCTGTACAGTATACGGGATTTGTCAGAATGTCCCGGATAGCAGTTGTGGTATATTCATTGCCCCGCTTTGTCTGTATGCCGCGGCTCAGAAAATATTTGACAATTCCCATTAAGGACTGATTTTTAAGATATTCCTGAAAAATAAACCGGACGGTCTGCATTTCCTGTTCATCTACCGTCAGACGGAAAGATTTTTTGTTTTTTCCGTTGACAGATACTTTTTCTTCCGCTTCTGCCGCAAACCCAAGGGGCGTATTTCCTCCCAGCCACCTGCCCTTTCTTGCAAGCATTACCATATTGTCCCGCACCCGCTCTGCAATCTGCTCCCGCTCCATCTGGGCGAGAACTCCTGCAAAATAAAGCATGGCTTTTCCAATGGGAGTGGAAGTGTCAAACCGTTCCTTAATACTGATAAAAGAAACATCCAGCTTGTTCAGGGTTTCCACCAGACTGGCCAGGTCTGCAATGTTTCGGCCCAGCCGATCCAATTTGTAGCACACCAGATAATTGCAGTTTCCTTTTTTGATTTCCTGCATCATTTTCTGAAATTGGGGACGGTTGGTATTTTTGCCGGAGTAGCCTTCATCTTCGTATGTTACGATTTCGGCTTCCCCGGCTCCTTCAATGTTATACTGTATGTAATCCCGGCACATGGCAAGCTGGTTTTCCACACTTTCTCCCCGGCCGGTCCATTTGGATTTCCTGCTGTAAATAAAAATGACCATTCTATCTCTCCATCCTTTAGGCCTGTTTCCCGTATTTACGCAGACAGGACATGGCCTGCTCCAGGCCGGGGTTTCACCGCTGTGTTTTTCCCGAAATCACAGCCAGGAATTCCTCAGGCGATATTGCCGGAACTTCTGACCCATTGAAATCTGCAGCGTTTCGCGTAATAATATATTCTGCGCCTATGCTTTTTGCGCACCTGTCCTGCAGACAATCCTCAAAATCTTTAAATTCTGTCATCCTGACTGCCTTTAACACTTCTTCATGATTCGCACCCGCCACTTTCAAAAAGCTACATAAATCCAAAAGCCACTTTCTTCGTTCCTCTTCCGGCGCTTTTCTCAGTATATACCACAAATTTGGAACTGAATGAAATGCAAGGTACCCCTCCACTTCCCCTTCCGAACATTTTGTAAGCACTTTTTCAGACGCTTCAAAAAATGGCTCCCTTGTGGTAAGAAAATCAATGATCACATTTGTGTCAATCAAAACTGCCATATCTTTCAGCCCTTGCCTCCTCCAATTCTTTTTCCGGGTCAAAATCATCTGGTAAATACCGCTTCACCTCCGGCCTTGCTGCATCCAGCCTTTGAAAAGCCTGTATTGCCGTACTCTCCTGTTCCGGACAGAGAGCCGCTGTGTCTGCTTCCTGTGGCATTAACCTTTGAATTACTTCTATCAGGAAACTTATATTATCATCTGACAACCCGCTGATTAACTGCACCGCTTTCTGTTGTAACTCTGACATGGATTCCACTCCTCTTTTTTTAATTTCTGCAATCTGCTGTGTATCTGCAGCACATTTCTTTTCATTTCCTGCTGTAAGTCAAATACCCTGCAGCAAGCTACGGGGCATGACCTGGCTTGTTCTTTCCGCCCCCAAGGGGCGGGGTATTTGCCCCTCGCGGCATTCGCCAAATATCCGCGCGAGCGCGGCTGCTTGGCTCATTGCCCGCGGGAATAAAAAAGAAAGGACGGACCATACATGAATACGGATAAAAAAAGATGGGTTATCCTAACGGCCGCATGCCTGATTAACTTATGCCTTGGTTCCATTTATGCGTGGAGCGTATTCGCCTCCTCCATGACAGATTATTTTAACAATTCTTTGAACCTAACTGTGACTGCCGGGGATTTGGCTATTGTTTATACCGTCGCCAATGCCGTTGGGCCAATCACCATGATATCCGGCGGTTGGTTCAACGACCGGCTTGGCCCTAAGAAAGTCATTGCCATCGGCGGGATTATGTTTGGCGGCGGGATGGTTTTATCTGGATTTGCCACAAGCGTCAATTTTCTCCTTGTTTCCTTCGGCATTATCGCAGGGCTTGGCCTTGGCATGGCCTATGAGAGCACCATTTCCACCAGCGTAAAATACTTCCCGGACAAGCGGGGATTAATCGGCGGGATTACCACTGCCATATACGGGTTCAGTTCCGTCATCCTCCCGCCAATCGTTACCGTCATCGTCAACAGATGGGATGCTCCTTTTGCCTTCAAATTGATTGGCACTATCTTCCTGGTCATTGTTGTAGGCAGCACATTTTTTATGGAACAGTGCCCGGAAGGGTATCTCCCAAACGGGTATACCCCACCAAAACGCCAGAACAGTTCTGGCGACATGGACTGGAAGGCTATGGTAAAAACACCTGTATTCTACATCATGCTCCTGCTGCTGACAAGCGGAGCCTTCAGCGGGATGATGGTAATTTCCCAAGCCTCCCCGGTCGCCCAGAACATGGTAGGGATGACGGCAATTGCAGCCAGCGGAGCGGTATCTGTCCTCGCCTTCTTCAATGCTGCTGGGCGTATCCTGGCAGGCTACTTCGGGCCACAGATTATGAGCAATGTCTACAACAGCTCCGGGGCATACCAAAATGCTTTTTTGATTGCCTGCGGGCTGAGCGGCGCCGGAATCCTGCTCACTTTATTGTACCGGAAAATGAACCAGTAGGAAGGCCGTGCAGATTAATGCCTGCAATTTCGTTCTTACCCTCTTGATTCTTCCATGAAATGGAAGTACAATAGTATAAGTGCCAGCCCAAACGCTGCATGGGCTGCTGTCCCCCAAAACAAGCCTTTGCAAAGCAAACTGCCGCTGGCACGGCTGGCAAAATCCCCAATTAGTGCCGCATGGCCGGGGTTTTGGACTATTACATAATATCAAGGAGATGGAACTATGTACGAAATGAAACCGGAATACTATACTGGTATCGCGGCTATTGACCAGGAGCATACCAGACTGTTTGAACTGGCGCAGGAAACGCACAGCCTGCTGACAAACGACACTCTTTTAGATAAGGCGGACAGCCTTGTACACCTGATTTCCGAATTAATTAACTATACAAGGACACATTTTTCCCATGAAGAAGAATACCAAAGAAGCATTGGCTACACTGGGATTGAGGAACATGCCGCCATGCACCGGAAGTTTGAGGATAAGCTTTCAGAGTTTGATTTTGATTCCCTGGGGGAAGATTTTAACAGCCAAAATGAAATGGTAGAAGAACTTCTGGGATTTCTTACTACCTGGCTGATTACCCATATCCTGCAGGCAGATATGCTGTATGTAAAAGAGGGCAAAGCAGGAAAAACCGTATAGGCTTAACCCACCAGCCATAAGGACAGAGCCGGCCGAATACCCCGCGATCGGGTATTTGGCCGGCCCTGCAGCCTTACTAATATTCTTCCGGCATAATGACTGCCGCAACCAGATATACAATTACCCCGGTTGTAGTACAGCCCAGCAGTACAAACAGCAGGCGTATAATGGTTGGGTCCACATTGAAGTATTCCCCCACGCCCCCGCATACGCCGCAGATCACCCGGTTAGCCCTTGACTTAAATAATCTTTTCGGTTTCATATACATTCCTTCTTTCTTTCTGTCAATTTTTAGTTTACCCTATCTTGCCCAATTTTACTGCCCTTCAAAAGAAACTTCTACATTTCCTACGCCGCAGTCAATTTCCATTTCCTTGCTGCCCTGGTTTTTTATTTCTCCGCCGGCAGACAGCCCGGTGTAGCTGTGGTTTCCAATGGTAACGCTTCCCACGCCGCAGTCAATGTCATAGCTGTAATCTGTTTCCACCCCGGCGGCTTTTATCTGGATAGCGCCGATCCCGCCTTCCATTTCAATTTTTTCTGCCTGGACAAATGCGGCGGTAAGTTCCCCTACGCCCCCATTAATGTCCACTTTCTCTGCTTCTAATTCTTCCACGGCAAGGCTCCCGGCTCCTACCTCCAAGGAAATCTTTTTTTCTGCAGACAGCCGTTCCAGGATTTCACACTCCCCTGCCCCTACATTAATACTAATTTCCTTCGCTGTCAATGGTATTTGCACATTTGTAGTTCCCCTGGGCTGGTCCAGCTTGATTTTTTTCAGCCAATTGTGCTCTATCAGTTCTGCTGGAAGCCGCATGGTAACCCTTACGCTGTCGTCGTTTTGGATACGCCAAACGCCGGAATCTTTAATTTTCAGGGTGCTGCCATCTACCTGCACATCCACCTTGCGCTTATGGTTCTTCCTGCGGTACTCTACGTCCACGCGGATGTTCTCCCTGTCCTCCCTGCTATTTTGGGTAATGATGATGCTGCTGTTATCCACCTTCAGCTCAATTTTATCCAATCCTTCCCACGGAAAACTGTTCTCCTCACTATCTGCGCTGGTCCAGCCAAACCCATCGCTTTCCCAGCCAGAACCGTCATTCCCATGCCAGATAAACGGGATATGGCTGATTGGGCCAAAGGAAAATTCCCCGGCCTCCACATATTCCCCAAATTCTGAAACGCTAAAGCCAATCCCAACCCCTATTGCGCACAGGGCGCTTCCTAAAATCACTAAAACCAATACTATAGCAAATGCTGCTTTCGTAAAACGCTTCATACCCGCTTCTCCTTCCCGGAAAATATACTATTCCAAAGTTTCCCTATCAGCCTTAATACCCATGGGACAAATTTGCCGCACATCCAGACGCAAAGGATGGCTGCAAGGACTGCTACCGCCAACAGCAAAAGCCCCGCCCCGGTTAATGCAAACCCAATTGGAAGGCTGCCTGTTGCCAATTGCCCAATCCCTATGCCAGCCAGCGCAAACCCCGCAACAAAAAGGGAACCTGCCACGCACACTGCGGCAATGGCAATGCCCAGCAGCGCCCCGCCGCCCCCGGTAACCAGCCCAATCCATACAGGGCTTGTTACAACGGCAATTATAATAATCAGGAGAATTTCCATTCCGCTCCGCCCGCTGTAAGTGGAACGCCCATCCCCGCTATTGGAGGAATAGTTTCCATAACTATTTTGGCTGCCGCGCCCTGCGCCGGAATACCCTTGGCCGCCTGCCTTGCTGTCCCCAGAACTGCCATACCTTTGGCTGCCCTCTCCTGTACTGCCTCCCTGGCTGTAACCATAGCTGCCCTCTGTTCCCGGCTGCCCCTGGCTGTAACCATAGCTGCTGCCTGCCCCGGAGCTATCCTGGCTTTCCGGCTGCCCCTGCCTGCCGCCTGCTGTATCTTTCCTGATATCTATAGGGTTTTTCTGTACAAACCTGCTGTCCTCAAAGCCCCGTTCCGTATATTCCCCTTGGCCTGCAGCACCGTCCATCCCAAGGTCAGCCTTGATGGTAGCAGCAACCTTTTCCGGCGATTCCAGTTCTTTCAGGATACGTTCCTCATTTTCCTCCCCTGCGTCTTCAAAATAACTTTGGTAGTAAGAAAGCGCTTCTTTTTTCTCCTCTGCCGCTACGCCTTCCAGCAGCCGTTCCAGCTGCCTCATAAAGTCCTCTCTTTTCATACTATATCTCCTCCTGAAAATAACATTGTAATCTTAGAAGAATAATTTACCCATTCTGTACGGTACAGATTGAGCTGGGCCATGCCTTTCTCCGTAATCTTGTAATACCTGCGGTTCCTCCCGCCGCACTCCACGTCATACACTTCCAGACAATCATCCTTCTGCAGGCGGCGCAGCACCGGGTACAGGGTAGATTCCGATACCTCTATGGCCTGCCGCACATCCTGGGTAATCTTATAACCATATGTGCCCTCCTCTTCCTTGCACACAACCGCAAGAACGATTGCATCTAAAAGAGCTGCACCTGTGTTAAATACCATGCCATCACTCCTTACTGTTTTTTAACTGCCATTCCTATCTGGGCGGCAGTCCATTGTATCAGATAGTATTTAGAATATATTACTATTTTCGAAATATTACTATTTCTTAAATATTACTATTTGATATTTAATACTATACGACATATAATATTATTTGTCAACAGTTATTTAAAAAAATCCTGCCTATGCTTGGCACATAGACAGGAACATTTCATGGCATCTCGTATCCCCCACTAATTCTGGGTGGAACGCCAGCCCTATTTGGTTTTGGTAACGGACGCCTACCATATTGCATCCTTGGCTGCCATCTGGCAGCTTATCAATCACGGCAATTGGCTCCACCGCCTTATCCCCATGGATGGACGCTATGTAAGGTGCCCGGATGAATTCCAGCGGGAAGGGCCGCGTCCCTTCCCGGATTCCCTTGATTCTTGCAGAAGCGGAAAAGCTGCCCAACTGCCTGCCATAAGCATTTCTCTTTACCGTGACCGGCAGCGTAGCAAAATGGGCATTGGGGCTGCCGGATATCTGCCCTGCAAGTAGAATCAGCCCTGCACAGGTTGCCAGCACAGGCATCCCATTTTGAATCCTCTGTTTTAAATCCTCAAACATGTGCAGCTCCCGCAGCAGCTTGCCCTGCACAGTGCTTTCCCCGCCGGGGAGCACAATCCCATCAAATTCCCCGGCCAAGTCACTGCTGTTCCTCAGTTCCACACATTCTGCCCCAAGCTGCTGCAAGATATGCCTATGCTCTATAAACGCGCCTTGCACAGCTAGCACCGCAATCCTCATTCTATTTGCCCCTTTCTGCCATCAAAAGCGCAATCTCCTGCTCATTAATGCCTACCATCGCCTCGCCCAAATCCTCAGAAAGCTCTGCAACCATCTTTGCATCTGTGAAATTGGTGACTGCTTTCACAATGGCATTTGCCCGTTTCGCTGGATTCCCGGATTTGAAAATCCCAGAGCCAACAAACACGCCTTCTGCCCCAAGCTGCATCATCAGCGCCGCGTCTGCCGGGGTTGCCACGCCTCCTGCTGCAAAATTTACCACTGGGAGCCTGCCATTGTCATGGACATACTTTACCAGCCCAAAGGGGGCTTTCAATTCTTTTGCAGCTTCAAACAATTCATCCTCCCGCATAGCAGTAAGCGCTGCAATTTCACTGTTCATCTTGCGCATATGGCGCACGGCCTGCACCACATCCCCGGTTCCCGGCTCCCCTTTTGTCCGTATCATGGAAGCCCCTTCGCCAATCCTCCGCAATGCCTCCCCCAAATCTTTTGCACCGCATACAAAAGGAACCCGGAACTTTGTTTTGTCGATATGGTATACATCATCCGCGGGGGACAGCACCTCGCTTTCATCAATATAGTCGATTTCAATGGCCTCTAATACCTGGGCCTCTGCAAAATGCCCAATCCTGCACTTTGCCATCACCGGGATGGACACTGCCTCTTGGATGCCCTTTATCATCTTCGGGTCGCTCATCCTTGACACGCCCCCTGCTGCCCGGATATCTGCGGGAATCCGCTCCAACGCCATCACGGCGCAGGCTCCTGCCTCTTCTGCAATCTTGGCCTGCTCCGGCGTCGTCACATCCATGATGACGCCCCCTTTTAACATCTGCGCTAATTCCTTGTTCAATTCCCATCTGTTTTCTGTGCCCATCTGTAAGCCCTCCTTATTTCGCTTTCCGCTGCCGCGGTTTTTCCTATGGGCACAAGTGTAACGCTTTCTGGCATTGTGATAAAGTCCCATTTTAAATAATTTTGGCATAGCCAGATTTTTTTTACACTAGATGCTGGCGCGCTTTTTGCCATAGCATTTTCCACATTTGAACGAAAATGCAGCCAAACATGCTGGATTTTTTTCCAAACTATGCAAAACTATAATGCCAGTTTCTGTTGGGGCGCTCATGCCAGACGCAAAAATGCCACTTAGAACAGTTAACGCTATTTTGGCAACAACTATTTCCAAAGAAATTAAAAAAACGGTTGCGTTCTCATAACAATTTGGGTATACTATATACACAAGCAGGTGATGCACAGCCTTATAAATGAGCAAGTTAGTAGCAGGTGATGCACAGCCTTATAAATGAGCGAGTTAGAAGTTAGGTGATGCACAGCCTTATAAATGAGCAAATTAAGATTTAACAGGGACAATTTCTTGCCCCTGTTATTTACTTTCTAGGAGTGATTACTTTGCAACGGATAAAAATTTATGAAATCAAAAAAGAATACATAAAGTATCTCACCCAATATCAGCCACATTTATTTTATGACGAGGGTACAAGGAAATACATAGGCATCCTATTGGAACTGAAAGGTTTTAAATATTTCGCCCCACTGTCCTCTTTTAAACTAAAGCACAAGAAAATGAATGAAAGTGTTGACTTTATTAAAATCAAGGATTATGCAGTAATCAACATCAATAATATGATACCTGTGCCAGAGGGACAGTTTATGCCTGTAGATATCAATAATACAAAAGACCCCCATTACAGATATCTGCTACAGGCAGAAAGCAGGGAAATTAACCGCCAGAAAAACAGGATTTTCAAAAATGCAAAAATCGTTTACAGCCACAAGCTTCGGAATGGGGATTTCACACCTCTGGCAAAAAGAACAAATGATTTTGCTTTGCTGGAGAAAAAGTGTAAACAATATTTCTAAGCGCCTGCCATTCCATTTCTCATGCCAGACGCATGGCAATCTGGACTTCCATCCACACTTCCCCTTCCTCTTCCTTGATGCCAGCCGTAACTTCCCCTTCCATCTGGTGCATTAACTGGCGGCAGATATATAATCCTAAGCCGCTTCCTGTTTTTTTCCCAACATTGCTGCCCCGGAAAAAGCTGTCAAAAATATGGGGCAGTTCCTTGGGGGCAAGCCCGCAGCCTGTATTCCGGATGGATATAAAATATTCCTCATCCTCCCGCCCAGCACAGATTTGGATTTTCCTCCCATCCCCATACTTAAGGGCGTTTTCCACCACGTTCTGGATAACCTCCACAATCCGGTCCAAGTCCCCCCAGACCAGGCAGTTCGGGTACTTATCCACAGAAAATCCCACCTGGTTCAGTTCCATTTTATCCTGGTAATACCTGCGGATTTGTTCCAGGGCATCCCTCACATAGACTTCTGAATTTTCCACTTGGAAATTCAGGAAATCCTCATGGGAAGCCGCCACAATCTCGCCGACATAAGCTTCAATTTCCTCTGCCTTTTCCTTTATTTTCCCGGCAATTTCCTGCTTCTTGGATTCCTCACGGTAAAGGTTCCTGCCCAAAGCCTGGGCATACAGGCAGATGGCGCTTAATGGGGTTTTGATATCATGGGACAGGGACAGGAGCAGCATCTTCTTCTCCTTCTGCAGCTCCAGTTCCCGGAGCTTGTTTTCCTCCAGGTTTTCCCGCAGCACATCCATGCCCCACATAAATTTCCCGAAAAAACGGTCTTTGCTTTCTTTCAGGGGAAGGGACAGGTTCCCTTTGGAAAGCTCATAGGGAAGGTCGGACAGGCGGCAGAAGGGCAGCAGGATTTTTTGCCTGACATACCATAAGACAAGCCACAGCAAAAAGATCAGGGAAATAACGGCAGTATTTACCAAAAGGGCTATGGGACGGCCAGATAGCTGATCCGAAATGTAAAATACCTTGTAATAAGCATAATCTGAAGCAATTATGGCATATTCCCCATTTTCCTTACTGTCCCAGAACTCTTTCCATTCCGCCCCAAATGTTGGGCGTTCCCCTGCATCCGAGGGGTTTTCTTCCCCATAGCCCTTTGGGCTATTCCCTGCATCCGGGGAACCGTCCCCATATTCCAGCACCCTAAGCCCTGCAACAGAGGGATACCCTCCTGCCCCTGTAAAACCTTCCAATTCTTCCAGGCTGCCTGCCGCCCTGCCTTTTTCCTGTTCAAATTCCCGGATTGCCCACTCCAGCCGGTTGAGGGAAATCCGGTATCCGCCGCTGCCCCCGGAAAGCTGGATGTTGGAAAGGAATACATTCACAAGGCACAGCAAAATAAGGCTGCCCAAAAAGGCTGCCCCGATCAATTGGTTCATTTTCTTCATCCTTTCCCTCCTTCTGCCAGTGTATGATTAATATCTATGGTTTTTATCCAAACCGGTAGCCTACGCCCCAGACCGTCAGGATACGTTCCGGCTTTTTGGGGTTCTTCTCCAGCTTTTCCCGCAGCCAGCGGATATGCACCGTCAGCGTCTGGGGCTCGCTCTCGCTGTCAAAGCCCCAGATTTTGCCAAACAGTTCCTCCTTGGGGATGGCCTTCCCCTTATTTTCCATCAGGTAAAGGAGCAGGTCAAATTCACGGGCAGTTGCCGGGATTTCCCTGCCATCCAGATAAATATGGCGTCCCAGCTTATCCAAGCGCAGGTTCCCGTCTGAAATTTCATCCGAAGAATACCTTCTCTGGAAAATGCCTTTTACCTTGGCTAAGAGGATGTCAATGTCATAGGGCTTCTCAATATAGTCGTCTGCCCCCTGCAAAAGCCCGTTCAGCTTATCCTCTTTCCCGCCCCTTGCGCTGACAATCAGTATCGGCGTGTTGGCCTGCGCCCGGATCCTGCTGCATACGCCAAACCCGTCCAGCCCTGGCAGCATAACATCCAAAATCACCAGCTTCGCCCCTTCGGACTGGTAGATTTCCAATCCTTCCTCTCCGGATTCTGCGAAATAGACGTCGTAGCCTTCTGCCTGCAGGAAATCCGACAGAAGCCCTCCTAATTCCAAATTGTCTTCCACTACTATGATATCTGCCATTGTCCCACCTGCACATCCCTTCTTTTTTACCAGCCCATCTCTATCAGCCACTGGTTCAGGCGGCGTTCCCGGAACTTCCCTTCCGCGCCGTCCTCCTCCATCCGCAGCTCCCCCTTAATGTTCCCATCTACAATATACAATATCCTGCTGCATTTTGCAGCCACTTTCATATCATGGGTTACCAGCATAATGGTGGTGCCTTCTTCATTCAGCTTTTTCAGCTCCTGCATCACATCCTCGGAAGAACTCCTGTTCAAGGCTCCGGTAGGTTCGTCTGCAAAGAGGATTTGGGGCTGGTTCATCAGGCTCCGGCAGATACATGCCCGCTGGAGCTGCCCGCCGGAAACCTCTGTAATGTCATGCTCCGCAACATCGCTGATGCCAAGCTTCTTCATCAGGCTAATGCAGTACCCGTTGATTTCCTGCCTTGTACGCCCGCCCTTCCCTGCCTGGTAGGCCGGAAGCAGGATATTGTCCATAATGGAAAGGTTTTTCAGCATATGCATCTGCTGGAAAATAAACCCCATGCTGGTAAGCCGCACATTTGCCAGTTCTTTTTCTGTTAAATCCGTAATCCGTTTCCCTCCCAGCCGCACTTCCCCAGCGGTAGGGCGGTCCATGCCGGACACGCTGTAGAGCAGGGTGGATTTCCCAGAGCCGGAAGGGCCCATTACGGCAACCATCTCCCCTTCCATAATTGTAAAATTCACATTTTTCAGCACATTATTCTGCCTTTTATTTGCCACGTATGTCTTGCATAAATTTTTAACGCACAATGCTTCTCCCATTTTTCCACCTATCCCTTTCAATTGTTTGATGCCCTATTGCCTGCTTGGGGCATTGGGCTTCCACTCCCCAAGCAGGCCTGCTGCTTCTGGATTCCCCCACTACTCAATATGGTCCATTTCCTGTACTGATACCTTTTTTATCCGCCGCATGGCGATTGTGCATGCCAGTGTTATGGCTGCAAACAGCATGGCTGGGTACAGCAGGTAAATTTCCAGCGGGTTTACTACAAACTCAATTTTCTCCGCCCCCATCATCTGGAACACTTTCCCGGAAGTCACCTCAGAAAACGGCGTCCCTGTCAGGGTGCCAAGGGCAATCCCCAAAAACAGCACCAGCATGACGCGCTTGGCCTGCCAGCCCACTAAGGCGCCGTTGGAGAACCCTATGGATTTCAGCATCCCCAGTTCCCCCCGTTCCCGGATTAAGAACATTTTCTGCATCAGCACTGCCACCAGCACATTAATTGCCAGCACCAACGCCAGCACCAGCAGCTTCAGCGGCCCAAGCCTTCCGGAAATATCCCCAATCATCGAATTGATAAATTCTTTTGTGGTCTGGGCTTCTGCCTTCGGGAATATTTTTTCCGCCTTCCGCATAGCAGCCAGGACTGCCTCCTCATCCTGCCCGTTTTCCAGCACTATTTGCGCGCCAAACCCTCCCGCTGTGCCTGCATAATCCAAATCTGCCTGTTCCGTAAAACGGATGCCTTCCCCCATATTGTTCATAGACTGGTAAAAGGCTGTAATGACATAGGGCTGTTCCTCCGCCCCGATGGTAATATAAACCGTATCCCCAATCCCAGCGCCAATCTGTTCCGCCACCATATGGGTCATTGCCACTTCATTCCCATAAATGGGCGGCTCGCCCTCGTCGTAAAAATATTGGTCCGTGGAAGTCCCAATGCCCTGAATCGAAAAGGATTTATACGACTTCTCCCCATGCCGCACGGGAAGCTTAAAGTAAACCTCTGTATGGATACTTTCCACTGGGATCCCGCCTTCCCTAAGCCGCTCCTTGGTTTCACTAAGGTACTGCAGCCAGGCGTCCTTTGTCCCCTCGCTGATCAGCCTTGCCACTGTTTCTTCCTCCCTCAGGTAAAAATCACATTCCGACAGCGCAAACCATGCGGCAATCCCATCGGAATCCAAGGTATTGATGGTGTTGATAGGCATGACAGCCAGCCAGACGCCAATCATGCTGGTTAAGAGCAGCACAAAATATTTCTTCCATTCGCTCAGCACGTCATTGCATGCCAGAAACGTGGTGGCGCTTACATGGGCATTTTTCAGCCGGAACAATGTTTTTTTCCGGAAACGCTCCCCATTATTGCCGCTGCGGATCGCGTCCATGGGACTGAATTTCTTGATTTTCCCCGTGCTTAAATAGCCGAACAGCACTACCACCAGCACAATCAGTATGCTGACGGACATCTGCAGCAGGATTCCGCTTCCGCCCTTTTCCACGATAATTTTTTCCGTCACCTGCGCCAGCAATACCTGGCTGAAGGGGATGCTGGCAAAAAAACCGCCAAAGGAGCCTGCTGCTGCCAGCACGAAGTATTTTGCCATATACAGCTTCCGGATGGACGCGTCCTGAATGCCAATGGCCTTCATAATGCCAATTTCCTTGTAATCCTCATTGACTGTAAAAATAATTGTGAACCGCAGCATAATCACGGAAATAACGATCAGGCAAAGGCTAACCAGCAAAATAACCGCCGCGATTACCATTTCCATCACATAAGTCGTCCTTACCAATGCCTTCCCTGCGCTGAACATTTCACTAAAACCGCGTTGGTTGTACCCTGCCTGAAAGGCATCTGTGTCCTTGCATTCCACGGAGTATATCCGCCCATACAGCAGGCCGCTCTCCTCCAGCAGTTCCTGAAAATCCCCGGCGCTTACCACAAACCTATGGGTGCCCATCATCTCGGAGCCAAGGAATGCGTCCTTTATAAACCCGGCCACCTTAAATTCCTTCCTGTATCCCTGTTCCGTACAGACTGCCAGCGTATCCCCCACTTTTACCTGCCCCTTAGGCTCCAGCTTTTGCCCGAGGTATATCGTCCCATCCTCCATCTCTGTGATTTCCCGGTTCTCTTTGTCATAAAACTTCTGCTGCCGGATATCGAAGCTACTCAAAACTGCCGTGTTTCCGAGGGCTATTTTTTTCCCATTTCCCAGTTTTATCTGGTTTTCGGAAAAAAGCAGGTTCTCATCCACCGTAAACCGTTCCACCTGCTCCTGCCCTTTTAAAAACTCCTCAATGCTTTTGTCGTTTTCCGACGGTTCCCCCGGTTCCCCTCCCATCGTCACAATCAGGAAATCCCCGATTCCTGACTGCTCTAAAAAATAGTCCACGCCGGTTGTTACCACTGCAAAATTGTTAAGGCTCCCTGCAATAAACATAGTAGATAAGAAAATAAATACCAGCAGGATAACATTAATCGATCTCTTGCGTTTTAAATCCCGTTTTAAAATCCTGAAATTCATAGGCTTGCTTCTCCTTCCTTGCTGCCCTATGGCAATGTTCCTGCTGGTATTATAAAATGGAAATTATTAATAAATCCTTAAATCAGGGAATGTTTGTTTTTGCCCAGACGGGGCACCCTGCCAAAAGGCCGTGGTTCTCAGGGGTACATGCAAGAAATTTACCGTGATATTTAACCGCCGGAATAATATTATCTGCGGCGCTGCTGACAGCAGCAATTATGGACCTGAAAAATAAGATTTTCTAGAACATATTGATTTCAACTGGCGTTACTGTGATAAACCAACAGGCATAAGAACAAAGAATCCGGCAAAGAGTCCGGCTCGCCGGACTCTCACGCCATTTATACCCGGCTTAATACCTGCTCCACAAATTCCCTTGCCTGCCACAAATCATCTTCGTTGGGATGGAACAGGCCTTCATCAAAATTTTGGAGCATTTTTTTCCTCCATACCTCCTGCTTTGGGTCTTCCATGGGAATCTCATAGTTCCCACGCACCTGCATGGGCATTTTCCCCTGGCAAAGGAAGGTCCCAAGGTATTCGCAGTCATCCGGGACCCAGACGTTTACTTTCTGTTCAATGGACTTAAAATAGGCCGCATCCCTGCCCATGCCGCAGGTGCCAAACAATGCGATTTTCTTCCCATGGAGCCCTGACATCATCTCAATGACAGAGATATCGCAGGTTCCGCGGTTCACCCAGAACCCGATGAAAAAGACGTCTGCATCTTTCCCACGGTATTCCCTCATGCTCTGCATATCTTTGGACATCCCCGGAAGCGCACTGAAAATTTCCGTGGCTATTTTCTTCGTATTGCCAGTTTTACTGGAATATACCACCATATAGTCCATTTTCTTCTCCCTTCCTTAACAGCAAGCAGGATGCTGCGCCTTCGAACGCCCGCCATGCAGGGAAACGGATCCCCTGTATGGTCCTCCGTCAGAAGTAAGGCACTCCTCCGCAGCAAAAGCCGCCCCCTCCGCAGCAGAAATTACATGCAAGGTTTGCAAGGCACAGCTTCATGCAAAAATCGCCGCTGCCAGCAATTGGGTTCCCATAGCTGCGGCGCATATCATAATACCAGCTCCCGCCGTTCTGCAGCTGGGCATAAAGCTGCCGGTACTCCTGGTTGCCAGGCTCCATAGCCACTGCCTGATGGGCTGCTTCCATGGCTGCCACATTGTTCCCTATGCCGGAATTGGCAATAGCAAACAGGTAATGCCAGCGGGCGTCCCTGTCTTCCATGCCATTTAAGACATTTAAGGCTTCCCTATAATGGCCGCTCCGGATATAGTTTAGGGCCGCCTGCTGGTGGGTGCTTTGTTCGCTTCCGCCGCCCGCCCTGTTCTGTCCCTGACTCCCGCCAAAGCTGCCGAAACCGCCAAAAAAATCCCCAAAGTCCCAGTAGCTGCCTGTAGGGCCTCCTTGCCCGCCAGAACTGCCTTGCCCATACTCTCCGGCAGAGCCATGCTCCTTTTCCTGCATAATCTGCTGGTATGCCTGCTGTATCTCTTTAAATTTTTCTTCTGCCTGTTCCTTACGGGGATTGTTTATATTGGCATCGGGATGGTATTTCCGGCTCAGGGAACGGTATGCCTTTTTGATTTCTTCATCGGTGGCATTCCGGTTCAGCCCAAGCACTGCATATGGATCATACATCTGTTACTTTCCTCTCCCTGTTCTTCTTCACATATTCATACCGGCACCAGACGCCGGAATATAAGATATTCCTTAAAATTTCTGTATTTTCTACAATGGGGAGCCGCTCAAATGCCCGGGAACATTCCGCCATCATCATGCTGAGGATCCGTTCCGCCTTCCCCTCGAAGCCCTCCGTCCCAAAATCGTTGAGAAAAAGATTGTAATTTCCCGTTTTCTGGTCTTTTTCCACATCCTCATAGCCATCCATCAGGTAAATAAACTTTCCCATGAAAAATCCCATCCGGCGCAGGTCCGGTTCCCACTCGTCCTTTTTCCAGGCAAAGACTTCCCCCATCATTTCGCCGAAATAACCGGAAACCTCATCCATGTCCCTGCAGTTTTCCATTTCACAGCGGCGTATTTCCTTTAAGTTTTTCTGGAAAACGGCTGCTTTCCCGGGATAAGCCCCGGCAATCCCCCTGCATTTCTTTTTCAGTGAGGACGCCAACGCCTTTTTCGTTACCTTGCGCTCGTCTTCCCAGTCATCCAGGCATTTGTAATAGGACAGGAGCAGGTTCATGTCTGCCCCATATCTGGTAAACCGGTTGATCCTTGTGGGGTGTTCCACAAAGGGGTGCGCAAGGCATTTCCGGCTGCCTGCTTCTGTTTCTGGCTCATAAAGGCTGGTGAGCAGCAGCACTACAAACGCCATGTCGTAGCTTAGGGTAAGCTGGCCTTTCCGGCCGAACTGGTCTTTCAGGGTTTTGCAAAGGCCGCAGTAGTAGGATTGGTACAAATCGAATTCTTTGAATTTTAATTCTGGTTTATTTACAATAATATATCCAAACATAATATCCTTTCTGTATGAATATATTCTAATCCTTCTGGCAGTAATTGCAATTAATAAAAGCGAAAGATTCTATAAAATATTTATAAACAGCATGTTCCGCCCGCCGAAAAATTTATAATAACTGTGCTTCCAGCCCCTCAAGTTCCCCCAGCCAGAGTGCACCGCTGGCGTCGCTTGGCATCCGCAAATCCCCCCGGGGGGAAACGGCTACAGTCCCTACCTTTGGGCCATCCGGCAGGCAGGAACGCTTGAACTGCTGGGTGAAAAACCTTTGGGTAAAGATTTTCAGCCATTTCAGGATTTCTTTTTCAGAATATTTTCCATCCATCCGGCCCTGTTCTGCGCCAAAGGCATATACAGCCAGACGGAAGATTTTTGCCGGGCCAAAGCCCGAACGGAGCATATGGTACAGGAAGAAATCGTGGAGCTCATAGGGGCCTACGATGTCCTCCGTTTTCTGAGAAATTTTTCCATCCTCCGGAGGGAGCAGTTCCGGGCTGACGGGGGTATCAAGGACGTCCAGCAGGATTTTTCCTAAATCGGCATCGCCGCAGGTATCCGCATAGTAACGGACCAGATGGCGCACCAGGGTTTTGGGGACAGAAGCGTTGACACCGTACATGGACATATGGTCCCCATTGTAGGTAGCCCAGCCCAGGGCCAGCTCCGACATGTCCCCGGTCCCGATTACCATTCCGTTTTCCTTGTTGGCAATGTCCATCAGGATCTGGGTCCGCTCCCTTGCCTGCCCGTTTTCATAGGTAACGTCATGGACGGCTTCCTCATGGGAAATGTCTTTAAAATGCACCCGTACCGCTTCCTTAATATCTACCTCCTGAAATTTGGCTCCCAGGCATTTGATTAATTTTACCGCATTGCCATAGGTTCTGTCTGTGGTGCCGAACCCCGGCATTGTCACCGCATGGATGCCTGCCCTGTCCAGTCCCAGCAAGTCAAATGCTTTTGCCGTTACCAAAAGCGCCAGGGTGGAATCTAAGCCGCCGGAAATGCCAAGGACCGCATGGCTGCAATGGGTGTGCTCCAGACGTTTTTTCAGCCCCATGGACTGGATTGCCAGAATCTCCTCGCAGCGTTTCTTCCTCTCCTCTGCCCTTCCCGGCACAAAGGGGGATGGGTCCACAAAACGTGTCAGCTTCGTGGCTTCTTTTTTCAGGTGAAACGGAATTTCCAGATAATTCCCTGCCTTCCCAAAAAAGGTGGACATTTTCCTCCGCTGCCCGTTCAGGCGCTGGATATCGATTTCCCCATACACGGGCTGGTTGGCGAACCGTTCTGCTTCTGCCAGCATAATCCCATTTTCCGCAACCATATTATGGCCGGAATATACCACATCCTGCGTAGACTCCCCTTCCCCTGCGCTGGCATAGACATAGCCGCAGATTAGCCGTGCAGACTGGCCTTCAACCAAATGTTTCCGGTAACGGTCCTTCCCGGTAACTTCGTCGCTTGCAGACAAGTTCACGATAATATTTGCCCCGGCCAGCGCATGGGAAATGCTGGGGGGCGCCGGGGTCCATACATCCTCGCAGATCTCTGCGGCAGCTTTCAGTTCCGGGATGCTGTCGGCGCAAAACAAAAGCTGGCTGCCCATGGGGACTTTTTTCTTCCCCAGCAGCACAGGCCCTGCTTCTGCCATACCTGGCGTAAAATAACGGCCCTCATAAAATTCATTGTAATTGGGGATGCAGGTTTTGGGCACAAGGCCCAGCACTTCCCCATTTCCCAGAACTGCGGCTGTGTTGTAAAGGCGGCCGTTCCATCCGAATGGGAACCCTACGAAAACCAGCATGTTTTTCCCATTGGTTTCCGCTGCAATATCCAAAAGCGCAGATTCCGCCTGACGGAGCAAAGGCTCCATCAAAAACAAATCGCCGCAGGTATACCCTGTGATGCAAAGCTCTGGAAATACGGCAATTACTGCCCGCTGTTCCTCCGCTTCCTCTATTTTCCTGATAATTTCCTGTTTGTTATAAGCGGGGTCGGCTACCCTGATTTTTGGGGTCAGCGCCGCCACTTTGATAAATCCGTCCTTCACTGGATGCTCCTTTCTGGTAGTCCGGCCCTCCCGGCAGGGAGGGCGCCCGGAAGCTCCGTTGCTTCCTTTCATTATATTAAGCTTTGTTTCCTGCACTCTCCAACAGATCCTTTAATTCTTCCGGGGTAAAAACATAATGTTTATCGCAGAACTGGCAATTGACTTCTATCGGCTTGCCTTCCTCCGCCATTTCCTGCAGCTCTGCGGCGCCAATGCTGATTAAGGCTCTTGTGACCCGTTCCCGTGAGCAGTCACAGCGGTACCCTACCGGGATTTTTTCTGTAATTTCAAGGCCAAATTCCCCTAGGATCTGTTCCAGCAAACCCTCCGGGGACAGTCCCTGTTCCAGCAAATCCGTAACGGATGCCACTTCTGCAATTTTTTGCTCTAACGCTGCAATTACCGGTTCTTCCGTAAAAGGCATAAGCTGGACCATAAACCCTCCAGCCTGGCGTACCGTATTGTCTTTATTCATCAGCACCCCCAGCCCTACAGCGGATGGCACCTGCTCCGAGGTGGCAAAATAGTATGTCAGGTCTTCCGCGATTTCCCCTGTCTGCAAGGCCACCTGCCCCACGTAAGGCTCCTTTAAGCCCATATCCTTTATTACGCTTAAAATGCCAGGGCCAACCGCCCCGCCTACGTCCAGCTTCCCTTCTGCATTTGGGGCAAGCAATACGTCCGGCACCTGGGGGCAGCCCTTAACATGCCCTTTGCTGTCAGCAGTAACTGTCAGGCCTTTTGCGGGCCCGCTGCACTTCACTTGCAGCGTCAGCAAATCTTTTTCCCCCTTCATCATAGCCCCCATCATAGCCCCGCCTGCCAGAAGCCTGCCCAGCGCTGCGGTAATTATAGGGCTTGTGTTATGGCATCTTCTGGCTTCTTCTGCCAATGCCCTTGACGTGATGGCAAATGCACGGATTTGGCTGTCCGCAGCAGTTGCCCTTACCATGTAATCTTCCATTTTATGTTCTCCCTTACGTTCTGTTTTTCCTTGTAAAAACGTTCGTTTCCGCCCTGTCCCTATGCCTTGTTATAGCCTTTTCCCTGTTCCCTGGCAACGAAGCAAACACGCCCGCTGTCCTCCTTTACCGGATCTTTTGTATACGCGTCATACACTGCAAGGACTTCCAGCCCGGCCTGCCGGAGCAGGGATTCCACCTGCTGGGTCCCATAACCCCGCTGCACATGGGTTTCCTCATATTTGCGGTACCGCATGTCCTCCTCGCGGATAAAAAACGTCAAATCGTATTGGTTGGTCTGCCCTTCCTCCTCATAAAAATTTTCCCAGATAAAGCTTCCCTCGTCCCGGTTTTCACAGATTACGGTTTCCCCTAATAGTTCCCTGTATTTATACAGGGTATTCATATCAAAAATAAAAATCCCCCCGGGATCCAGATAATTATTTACCAGACGGAATACCTGCTGCAATTCTTCCTCCTCCAAAATATAATTTATGGAATCACAAATGCTTACCACCGCCCGCACCGTCCCGTACAGCTCAAACTCCCGCATGTCCTGCAGAAGGTACAGGATATCCTGCGCACCGCCGTCAGCTTCCCTTGCCGCCTGCAGCATTTCCTCAGAATTATCCGCCCCAATCATATCATAGCCTGCCTGCGCCAGCAGCCGCGTCATCTTCCCAGTGCCGCAGCCCAAGTCCAGCACAAGCCCGTCCGTTATCCCATGCTCCTGCAGCAGCCCTGCCAAGTATTGGCTCCATTCCGCATAAGGCACATTATCCATAAACAAATCATACACCCTGGCAAACCCAGTATACGCTTCCATGCTAAAATCCTTTCCCGGCCGCTTTTTCCGCTTGATTATTCCCCGTAAAAAAAGTATACTAATTTTGTGCAGCTAACAGGCTCCCTTCCTGCCCGGTTTTGGGAAACCTGCCCCAACCTCCAGGCAGCCGCAGGGATTGTGCCTTAGAGCGTGCCTAAAAATTGTAGGAATGAATTTTCAGACACGCTCTAGCTGCTGTTATGCATTATTATAGTAAAAACAATGGAATTTTGCAAGGAGCCTTTATGAATGAAAAATATGAACGCCACATTTCCCGGCACATCCAGAAAGTATACTGCCGCCGTCTGGGTTTCCCGGTCCTCTATCTTGCCTTTTTAGCGGTCCTATGGATGGCCCTCCCGCTGTATGAAATTTTATTCCCCCTGCCGCTGGACAATTCTGACGACTTAAATGCATATAAAAACCAGCATTCCTCTTATGTGGAAGCCAACTTTTCAGAACTGTATTTTACAGGATATACGAATACTTCCTTTGGACAGACTACCGGGTACTATTACTATACCCTTGCTGACGGGCTCTCTGCCCAAGAAGACGGCAGGGAAGCCCCCTGCATCATTGTCCTGCTTTCCCCTTCCACCTGCGAGGAGGGGCTCCCCTTTATGGAATCTGTCCATATCCGGGGCAGGGTACTGGCAGGGAACCCGGCGTTCCAGACGGTATTGGAGAATTTAGCCAAGGATTTAAACTGGACGAAACAGGGCATCAGCGAAAAAGTCAGCAACTGCTTCGTCAGCGAGCCTGCATTCCTGCTGCACCCCAGCATTGCCCTTCTGGCGTTATATTTTTCTACTGGGATTTATGCTTTGCTCTGCACCGCCCTTAATATCCTCTACCTCCGGTTCCCGGTGCTTGCCCCGCCCTGCCGCCAGCTTCGCCGGTACGGAAAGCCCAGGGAGCTGCTTGCCCAGGCGGAAACGGAACTTGCTACGCTGCCGCAGCTTGCCACTGAGGATATGTTTATTACAGAGCATTATTTTATCGTGCTTGCCAATTATGGGGCGGCCATTATCCCAATCCAGGAAATGGTCTGGATTTACAAGCACTCTACCTTACATAAAATCCTGTGGCACCATTTCAGTATTTCCTATACGCTGCATGTGACTGCCAAAAAGCACCTGTACTTCCAATGCCCAAAAAACATGAAATCAGACATTGACGGGATTATGGATTACCTGGCGGAAGCAAACCATGATATTTTAGTTGGGTTTAGTGAGGAAAACCGGCTGAAAGTGCATGGGAGCCTCCCTTGTCCTCCCCAGCTTGAGAAAGCCGTTGGTTTTTTGCAGAAAAGAATGAAATTGCGTTAAGACAATGGGAACGCCCACTAGAGCGTGTCTGAATATTGTAAACGTGAATGTTCAGACACGCGCTAGGAAAACAGCCCCTGGAAAAATTCTAAAATAGAACGGAAAAAGTCTGCAACCCTGTCAAAAATACTTTTCGTATCCAGGCTGGTAAGCTTGTCATACAGTTCCTCCGCCTGGTTGCGGATAGAGTCAATGTCCAAGTCCAGGTCCCCGATTTTTTTCAGAAGCCCTGTCAGCTCCTCAATTTCCTGTTCTGCCAGCGTAATGTCAAACTGGCCGCATGCTTCCTGAATGGCTTCTTCGATTTCCTGCTGGGAATCCAGCCCTTTTTCGATGACTTCCTGTTTTAAGTAAGCCACCAGTTCTTCCGCTTTCTGGGAATCCCCGACAGTTTCAGCAATATCCCCAGTGAGGACCAGTTCATTTAATGCAGTGTCCATGCTCCGCTCGGAAACCTCTGCGCCCGTCATGTCAGAGTACGCCTTCATGGCCCCTACCAGCGCGGCCGTCCCGGATATGGGGAAAGGCCCTGCAACGATAATGTCGGCATCTGTAATCCCTGCTGTAATCAATGCGTTTTTGTACATGCCTATGGTACAGTAGGAAATATTTTTCGTAGTAATATTAATCCCATTCCCCTGCTCCCGCTTTACAATCAGCACAGACGACAGGGCGCGGGTGCCGATTTTGCTGGCAGCCACATACTCCCCTAAGTACTCATGCTCCTCCTCATTGGTGATATAAATGACGTCATAATCTTCCAATTCCTCAGGGTTAATTCCCAAAAGCTCCAGTACCACGGCCTGCTGGGCCGGCGCCAGGTTTGCCCCCAGCGCAAGGTAGGGCTTATCTTCTTTGGTAATGGGTTCCGTCACTTCCCCGGGCTGGCCTAAAACATCCTGTCCCTTGTTTCCCTCCGGGGTTTCTTCTCTCTCCTCCCCTTTTACCTCTGGGGTCCCGCTGCCTGCAGGGCTTTCCTGGTCCAGGAGTTCTTCCCCCTGCAGTCCCTCCTGCCCGTTTCCCATTTCTTTTTCATCCGTTTGGACCGCATAAGCCTGCACTGGCGCAAGCAGGAAAAGCATACATGCCAGGAACAGGCTGGCAACCCGTATTTTTTGCTGTTTCATCCTTACCTCCATCCTGCCTTCTTGCTACATTTTTGCCTTGATCCATTTAAAAATGTCTTTGTATACCTTCTCTTTGTCCAGTTCATTTAAAATTTCATGGCGGTCACCAGGGTAAAGCCTGCATGTAATGTCTGTAATCCCTGCCTTTTTATATGTCCCGCAGACACTTTTTACCCCTTTGCCATAGTTTCCCACGGGGTCGTCTTCCCCAGCCACAAACAGCAGCGGGAGATTCTTTGGGATTTTCCCAATATTTTCCGGACGGTTGATATAATGGATGGTATCAAATATGGTATAATACCCGTTTACGGTAAATTTAAAGCTGCACCGGGGCTCCTTGCTGTAAGCCGCCACGATTTCCTTATCCTTGGTAAGCCAGGAATTTAAGGCTCTGCCCCCTTTGAATTTCTTATTATATCCGCCCATTGCCGCCTGCTCCAACAAATTGCTCCGGTGGTCCCAGCCCCGGAACAAGGCTAAGCACCTGCACAGGCCTTTTCCCAGCGCCAACGCTGCATTGGGATGTGTGCCGGTTCCCATAATAATTGCACCCTTAAGGCCGCTGCCATGCTGGGACAAATATTTCCGGAGCAGGAAGGAGCCCATGCTGTGCCCAAGGATAAAATATGGTATCCCCGGGTGCTCCGTTTCCATCATCCTGCGGAGATGGTCTATGTCTTCTACCACAATATCACTGCCATTCTTAGGGGCAAAATAACCCCACTGGCTCTCTGACGTCACAGATTTCCCATGGCCTAAATGGTCGTTGCCTGCCACCAGGAACCCTTGCTGCACCATAAATTCTGCAAATTTTTCATACCGTTCCACATATTCCACCATGCCATGGCTAATCTGCAGAATCCCTTTCAGCTCTTTGCCGTCCGGCTCCCATTTTACTGCATGGATTTTGGTCTGCTTATCTGCTGATAAAAATTGGAAATCCCTCTTTTTCATAGCCTTACCTCCAGTCCTGATTTCTCTGCTTCCAAATACCTGAAACGCCTCTCTGCCGCAGCCGCTTGCTGATTCCTTCCCCTGCCGCACGCCTTCTGCCCCTCCTGCTTTCCGAGGCAATTTATCTGCTGATTTCTGCCCCTACCGCACGGAGCCAGTCTTCCACTTCTTTTGCTTTCCGGCGCAGGTTCTCCAAGGTTTCCTGCTGCTGGGTGAAAGTCTTCCCTGCGTGCTCCACAGCCTTCTGGGCTTCGTCGTACTGCTTGGTGATTACTTCGCTGTCGCCCACTGACTGCTCCAGGCTTTCGGTCAGCGCCCGTATCTGCGTCACCATTTTCCGGCTCTCCGTTTCCTCCAGCCGGGAAGCATAAGCGCCGAACCCTTCCGCAGCTTTTTCCAGACGGGTGTTATGGTCGTTCCAAATCTGTGTCAGGTACAATACCTGTGTTTCGGCTTCTTTCAGCCGTTCTTCCATCTTCTGCATTTTCTCTGCCATAAAAGAAGCTGACTGGTGGTACTTCCCGGAAAGGTCACGGACTTCCTCGGCTGCTTTTACAAATTTCACGCCTTCTTCCCCCAGCCTTCCAGCTTCAATTGCAGCATTTAAGGAAAGAATGCCCATCTGCCGCTCCATTTCCCCCATTTCGGAAATGCGTTTTACCATCTCCTCCATTTCCTGCCGCATGCCGGTGGCTGCCAGCTCCAGCACTTCTTCCGGGGAAGTCAGCTTCCTGCCCTGCTCTATCATTTCCAGCAGTTCTTTTTCCCGCCTGTAAATCCCCTCTATGGACCTTTGGTAGGCGCCTTCCGACTTATCCGCCCGGTCTGCCAGCGCCCCAATCTGCTTTTGCAGCTCCCGGTTCCTTTTGTTCTGCCGCTTTGCCTCGCTGGCGGCTGTGCTCACTGTTTCTGTCAATTTGGCCATCTGGCTGTCCAATTCGCTCTGCCCCCCTTCCATGGCAACAATCCCTTCCTCCGTTTCCTTTTGCACCAAACGCATTTTTTCTGTCACCTCTGATAGTTTCCTTAAATATTTATCCGCCTCTGCCTGTTTTGACAGCAGTTCCTGTTCCAGTTCTTCCTGCTTCTTCCCTTTTCCAAACATCTGGGTTCCCCTTTCTTCTGGAATTTCTGTGATTTGCTGAATGGGCATCCGCCCTGGCGCAGCCCTTCTTCCTGATCCGTGCGCCTATCTATGCCCTGACTTTTCTCCACGCTCCATTTTAACACATTTCTCCGGTCCCTAACAATAGTTCTTTACAATTATCTGCAAACTTTCCTTCCCGTTGAACACATTGATTTCCGGGTAATAAATAAAAGAAACCAGCATTTCGCCGCCCTGCCCGGACATGGCGCGCCCTACGGCTTCCTGCCCGTATTTTCCCTGCAGGAAATCCAAAAATTTCTCCACCTGCCCGAAGTAAACGGCGCTTAAGGCTGTCCCTCCCTGGCTTTTTACCTGCATCCGGCAGACGTTCTTGTTTTTCCCAAAAATCCCCATGGACAAAATCTGCAGGTTTTTGTCTGCAAACACTGGTTTTTCATTAGATTTCCCAAATGGCTCCAAAATATTTAATTCCTCCACCAAAGGCTTTGAAATATAATCCAGCGGCATCGGGACGTCTATCACAATTTTCCCCCGCAGGTCTTCTTCTGTCAGGGCGGTATTTTCATTTAACTTCTGCCGGAACACTTCCACATTCTGCTCTGGCAGGGACAGGCCTGCCGCCATGGGATGCCCGCCGAATTTGGTGAAAAGTTCCTTGCATTTTGTCATTTCCTCATACATGGAATAGCTTTCAATGGAACGGCCGGATCCTTTTACCCCGTCTTCGCTTTTCGTCAGCAGGAATACGGGCCGGTGGTAGCGTTCCCGGATGCGGCCAGCAATTATCCCAGCCAAGCTTTCATGGCAGTCCGGCAGGTAAATTACCAGTACTTTATCATCTTTCAGGGAGCCCTGCTCCACCAGCTCTACGGCCTTTTGCACCCCCTGCTCCGTCATTTCCTTCCGGCTTACATTCAAGTCATATAAATCCCCTGCATATTCCGCCGCTATGTATTCGTTTTCTGCCAGCAGCATGTCCAAGGCCCGTTTTGCCGTGTCTAACCGCCCGCTGGCATTCAGGCATGGCCCCAGGACAAACCCAATGTGGTAAGCCTTGATTTTCCCAAGCTCGATCTGGTTGCGGGCTGCCAGCGCCCGTATGCCAAAATTTCTGGTCTGGTTCAAGGCTTTCAGCCCTTCCTTCACAATAATCCTGTTTTCCCCTGTCAGGGGCATCACATCCCCTACCGTGGCAAAGGCTGCATTTTCCAGATACGCCCATGCTTCCTCCGGCGGCAGCCCAGATTTTTCATATAAGGCCTGCACCAGTTTAAACGCCACGGCTGCCCCGCAAAGCTCCTTGAAAGGATAGGGGCAGTCTGGCTGCTTGGGGTTTACTACCGCGTCCGCCGCCGGGATATGGAATATTTTTTCCCCCTCCGCGCCTTCTTCATAAGGAATTTCATGGTGGTCGGTGATAATTACCGCCATCCCCAGCTCTTTTGCCAGCGAAAGCTCCTTGGCGGCTGCAATCCCATTGTCGCAGGTCAGGATGGCGTCCACCCCGTCTTCCGCCGCCTTGCGCACCAGCCGTTCGTTGACGCCATAGCCGTCGGTAATCCGGTCTGGGATGGCATAATCCACCTGTGCGCCGCAGCTCCGCAGCGCCGAATACAGAATATAAACCGACTGGATCCCATCAATGTCATAATCGCCGATTATGCGTATTTTCTTCTTTTTTTGAATTTTTTCCTGCAAAATGGCAACGGCGCGCCCCATATCCTTCATCCTTCCCGGATCGTGGAGGGAGTTGCGGTCCCCATGGAGGTATTGCTCTATGGCTTCTTCCCCAAGGACGTCCCTGTTCCGGATAATCCGGGCGGTTACCTGGTCGATGCCGAATTGTGATGATATTTTTTTAAAATCTGCTTTTTTGGCAGATACTACCCATTTTTCCATTGTTTTTAGTTCCTTTCCAGAGGGAAATGCGGTATGTTCCGCTGTTTTCCTGTTTTTGGCTTTGGAGTGGGCTAATATTCTACGCTTTTTAAGATAAGGCCCTTGGCTGGCATGGTAATGCCGGATTCCGCCCGGACGCCGCCTTCCAAAAGCTTCGGGATATCCTGGGGTTCCCGGATGCCCTGCCCTACCTCCACAAGGGTCCCGGCAATAATGCGGACCATATTGTGCAGGAACCCATTCCCAGTTACCGTGATATCTATTTCACTGCCCTGATGGGCAACTGAAAGCTGGTAAACCGTGCGCACGGTGGTTTTCTTCTTCTGCCGATGGCGGCAGAAGGCTGCAAAGTCGTGGGTCCCTTCAAAATACCGGGCTGCCTCCTTCATAGCGGCCACGTCAAGGGGCTCTTTGATTTGGCACATCCATTTCCGTTCAAATACATTGGGGAGGGCGCTGTTATGGATGCGGTAGCAATACGTTTTTTTCACGGCAAACAGCCTTGCATGGAACTTCTTTGGCGCTTCTTCCATGGCTGTGACCCCAATGTCTTCCGGCAGGTAATGGTTTACATATTCCATGATTTCCGGAATTGTTTTCTCCGTTTCTAAATAGACGTTTGCCACCTGCCCCAAAGCATGGACACCTGCGTCGGTGCGGCCGGAGCCATGCACTTCCGTCTGTTTTCCTTCCAGCCCGGAAAATACATGGCTGAGTTTTCCCTGGATGGTGGTGTCTGTGGTTTTCTGGCTCTGCCAGCCCTTGTAACGGGTTCCGTCGTAGGCTATCGTTAATTTATAATTTTTCTGCATGGTTTGTGACCTCGTTTTTTTCATTGTCATTCTTTCCTTTTGCATCATAGCAAAGTGTGGTGACTTTTTCAAGGAAATATAGTATACTGGGCATAACTTTGGCGGGAAAGGGGGACAGTTACTGTTCACACCCATGGTGTTCACAGTAACGAATCCGGCCTATTTAAAGTTGCCTTACGGCAAGAGGCCGGATTCTGGCCCCATTACTGTATTGGCCTGTAGCCGTGCAGCACAGTGCACGGCTCAGGAGTAAACAGTAACGTTTTTGTTCTCTTTTGCCCGTTATTTCACCCCAGCCCTTTGCAGGCCTAACCCACGTAAATAAATATCGGGAAAATGATATCGGATTGGATCTGAAAGCTTCCGTCGGTATGGCTTTATGATGCCTATATTAATTAAATTCTTGATTTCCTCCCTTGGGTTCTCAAAACCTGCCTGCAGCAACGTTTCATGGAAAATTTTTTCATCTATCGGAGAACGCTGTATTGTATCTTTTAAATTTATTGGAAAGTAAAAACTGCGCCACAGCCCTAGCAGGCCATCGCGCAGCGATTTTGTTCAAGCTGGATTTACCGGAGCTGAAGGAGCTGGTGCCCCTCCTGCGCCGGAGCAGCAATAATCTAAACCAACTGACCCGTAAAGTGCATGAAACCGGGCGGGTTTATGACGCTGATTTGGAGGATATATCCCAGCGGCAGGAACAGCTTTGGGACGGTGTGCAGAAGATACTGGCCCAGCTTTCTAAGCTCTCCTGACCGGAGAGTTTACCCCATCTGCGGAGGGAGGAACGGCGTTCTTCGCCGCGCCTTCCTCCGCTTTTTCTTTTTGCCGCTATTTACTTTCGTGCTACAATCATGTATAATAGTAGCACGAAAGGAAGTGAGGGCATGACACAGTTTGAACAGCTGGACACGATTTTAGAGGGACAACACGGTATGCTCCAAACATCAGAGGTGGTGAAACGGGGAATTCCAAAATCCGTTTTTTACAACTATGTGAAGGAAAAAGAATTGGAACAGGCGG
>OFHA01000472.1_pt1 | contig 34927 bp, 21 predicted proteins | sample 1521891 | NCBI WGS metagenome assembly OFHA01 (sample SAMEA3504089, study PRJEB24116) | mouse gut metagenome | biome: mouse gut; feature: mouse-associated habitat; material: faeces | place: Denmark | collected 2011
ATCATGTGTGAAAAACACTGATTTCTATGGGAGATTCGTATTTTAAGTTTTAGAGCTTAAAAATCGGTATTAACCGACAGCCCCTTTTTTGTTTCACACGACTCCGTTTTTCGGAACACGAAAAACTCCGTCATGTTTAACAGGCTAAAGCCCATAATAAAACAAAATGGGCAAAGCTAAATTGTTAGCTCTACCCATTTTGCTTTGTAAAACAGGGCTATGTCAATAGAACCTGCCTGAATGTATGGTTTTATTGGGTGATCCTGCCGTCCAGGTCCCAGAGGTCTTCCCAGCCTTTGGCACCTTCCCACAAAAAGACCTGTCCCTTTACCAGGCGGCAGCCTTTATCATCCTTGCGGATGGCTTCCATCTCCTGGTCGGTGAGCGGGTCGCACACAGTACAGTGAAGATTGGAAATGTACTGTGCTTCCTTTACGGAAAAGGGAATGGGAACCTGCCCTCTTTGCACCGCCCATTTCAGGCAGACCACAGCCGGGTGCACCTGATGTGCCTTAGCTGCGGCAGCCACTGAGGGCAGTTCCGTATCCGCCACATCCTCTTCGGTCCGGTCCCTCTCCGGGCGGGAGGGGGAACCGATGGGACAATATCCGATGGGCAGGATGTTGTGGGAGACTGCATAGTCAAACAGCTCCGGCTGCTGGAAAGAAGGGTGCAGCTCCATCTCCAAAGCTGCTGGCTGGATCCTGCACAAAGGCAATACTGCCTCCAGCTTGGGGACCGTCATATTGCTCATGCCGATATAACGTACCAACCCCCTGTCCACAAGAGCCTCGCACTGACGCCATGTGCCCATGAACTCCTCCACAGAAAACGGCCTGGAATCCGGGTTTCTGGCGTCCCCACTACAGCCCGGCGCATGGTAGTTGGGGAAAGGCCAGTGGACGAAATACAGGTCGATCTGGGAAAGCCCCAGATCTTCCAGGCTCTTTTCGCAGGAAGCGATCACTTCCCCCTCTCCGTGTTTGTCGTTCCACACTTTGGATGTGACAAAAAGCTCTTCCCTCTTTACCACCCCTTCTGCAAACACTCTCCGGAAGACCTGGCCAATCTGTGCTTCGTTCTGGTACACGGAAGCGCAGTCGATGAGACGGTATCCGTATTTAATGGCCCCAAAGACCGCCTCTGAGACCTTATCCGCCCCGTACTTGTCCGAACCAAAGGTGCCAAGCCCCATGCAGGGGATCTGTTCCCCGCCGGGCAAGGTCCTTTTGGGTATCAGGGACTGTTCTAATTTCTCTTCCATCTTCGTCTCCTTTTGCCTGTATCCTTTAATCAAACACTACCGCTACCTTGCCGCACTGGCCGCTTGCCATCAGGCTGTAAGCCTCTGCTGCCTTTTCCAGGGGGAACTCATGGGTGATCAGGTCCTCCGGATGGATGTTCCAACGCACCAGTCTCTCCACCAGTTCCTCCATCCGCCAAAGCGAGGTTACCCAGGAGCCATAGATCGTCTTCTGCCCATGGATGATATCCGGGCTGGGGTTAAAGGTACAGGTTCCCCCTTCCCCTACAAATGCGATCTTTCCCCATTCTCTGGTAGCACGGATGGCAAGCTGCCTTCCTGCATCGCTGGCGGAAGCGTCAATCGCACGTTCTACTCCCATTCCCCCTGTGGCCTCCAGGATCTCCGCCAGGGCATTCTCTCCCGGTTTTACTGCCAGGTCCACAAGCCCCAGCTTCTTTGCAAGGTCTATCCGGTGGTCGTTCATCTCCACGCCGATGAGTTTGTTCGCGCCCATGGCTTTAGCAAGCATAAGGGCGGCCAAGCCCACAGGGCCAAGGCCCGTCACCAGCACTGCGTCGTTGCCGCAGATCCCGATCTTTTCGATGGCCTCATAAACTGTACCGAAGCCGCAGGCCACCTGTGCGCCGTCCTTGTAGGAAAGCGCATCCGGCAGGGCCACCAGATCCTTTTCCTCTGCAAGGATATAGGGTGCCATGCCGCCGTTGCGCTGCCAGCCGTATGCCTGGCGGAATCTGCTCTTGCAGGAGATATAATATCCCCGGCGGCAGTCGTTACATACGCCGCACCCGGAAATATGGTATACGATTACCCGGTCACCCTTTTTGAACCGCTTTAGGCCCTCCCCTTCCTCTACGATCAGGCCGCAGGGTTCATGGCCTGCCACCATTCCCGGGATATAGCCTTCAGGGCCTTTTCCCGTATGTTCCCTGTAAATGCAGCGGATATCGCTGCCGCAAATGGTAGTGGCTTTGGTCTGGATCACCACCTGTCCGTGGCCGGGCTTTGGAATCTCAAAATCCTTCAGCTCTACTGTGCTGTTGCCCGGCAGCACAGCCCCTTTCATCATCATTTTTACCGCCATTGTAGCCTCTCCTTCCTATAATGAAACCATCCATTTTACTGTTTTTGTATCTGATATCAGTATACCCCATCTCTTCCTGGATACCAGATTGGAAGATGCCTATTTTCACAAAAAAATGTCGTGTTTTTGAAGGATATCTGTTATAATCATTTTACGGTTAACGCTACGGCCAAAAACTGCCCAAAAGGAGCGCCCATGAAAACACAGTACGCCAACATAGACCTTCACTTTTCCCTGGACGGGGTCTTCGTCCATACGCCCAATATCATTTTTGAACGCTTCACCCGGGTCATCCCCTCCCACAGCCACGGAAACGGGTGTTATGAGATCCACTATATCCCCGCAGGCTACGGCAGGCTGAAAGCAGATGGCATCTATTATGACATTTCCCCCAACACGCTGTTTGTGACAGGCCCCCATGTGGTACACGCCCAGTCGCCGGTCCTATCCGACCCCATGCAGGAATATTGCGTCTATTTCAGGTTCCCCGGCTCTTCCCGGGCAAGGGGGCGTTCCCCTCTTATGGATGCCTTTTTATCCACCCGTTTCTGGATCGGGCAGGATATGCAGGGAATCCACTTTCTCATGAAACAGCTTTTCGGCGAGCTGGAACACCAGTACACAGGTTATCAAAACCAGGTGGAGCTGCTGCTTTCACAGCTTATCATTTATCTGGTGCGGGATTATGGGCAGGAGAAGAAGCCAGAATACTCTTTTGCGGAAAACGACCTATATAATAGTAAATCTGTGATCATTGAAGAATACTTTCTTTATGAATACCGGAACCTTTCCCTGGACGCCCTTGCAGAGCGCCTGAAACTCAGTGCCCGGCAGACCCAGCGGCTTTTGCAGGATTACTATGGCAAGACTTTCCAGCAGAAAAAAACGGAAGCACGCATGTCTGCCGCTTCCATTCTTCTGGGGGAAAAGCACAGGACTATCGCCTCCATTGCCGAAGAGCTGGGCTATTCCTCCCCGGAACATTTTTCTTCCGCTTTTAAAAATTACTATCACGCCAGCCCAGGCAGTTACCGGAAAGAGCAAATGGAATTCCCCCCTTTGGATGAGGAAGGCCTTTAATCCCCGGCCTGGCGCCGCACGGCTTCTTTACCTGTCATAGCCAATGGCCCAAACATTGTCATCATATCGTACCGCAATCAGGATTTGGGCATCCTCCGTAAAATCATTGGTAAATTCCCGGGAATGCTCCTCTCCTTTATGATCTGCAAAAGAAATGGTATAGATATAATCCTTTGCAGGCTCAATGGTGAAATAGCAGACCTGGGTATCTTTGATCGCTTCCGGGGAAACAGAAACGGTTTTTCCTGAATGTGTCACCGTTATATCTTTGATCTCATAGCTGGAATAGTTTGTAACGATCAGGTTTCCTTCCTGGTGCGCCACATTGCGGTTCCCTGTGCCGCAGCCAGCTAATGTGAAAATAAGTGTAAGTGCCATAAATAAAATCAGTTTCTTCATGTTTTCGGTCTCCTTTGCTGTCTCCCCCTGTTGTCCCCATAGCTTTCAGCCCAAGCCGGGGAGCTGTGCTGTCCTGGGGCAAAGCCCCGGCAAACCTGCCACTGGTTTGTATCAACAAACGCCGGCACGCTCCGCAATCTGGCTTATTGTAACAAACGCCGGCACGCTCCGCGATCCGGCTTATTGTAAAAATGATTGTATAAAAGCGCCCCATTCAAGGCTACTTTTATACAATCATTGGATCTGTCCCGTTCTGCTTCTACTTGTAGATCAATGCAAAAGCATAGAACTTATCTGTCTTTATTGTAATTGTTTCAGGGTTATTGTCCGTATCATTATAAACGATCGGCCGCCCACCCTTCGTAACGCAGATCATCTTATAATCCCTGTTCTGCCTGTAAATAGCTGACGGGATCTTCAGGGTAATTTCTATTTCCTTATCCATGCTGTAGGTATTACGGGAAGGGGGATAAATGTTGTATGTCCTCCCTATAGTATAATCCCCAAGGACTGCCTCAAATGACTTAAAGCACATAGGCCCCTGTATTGCATTCTCTATGGCAACCGGGTAGCTATTCTCTTTTGACGGAGTATACTGGACAGCTTCCCTTCCCATGCAGGCATACCGTTTTTTGTCCTCAGGCGTCGTAGGTTTCCATGTTTCCACAACCTCTCTTATGCCTGAATTAATGGCGGCTGTAGTCCTGGGGTAGCTCTCAGCCCTTTGGAAATCAGCGTCTTCATCATTCCCGGCATTATTGCCTGAATTACTGCCTGAGTTGTTCCCATCAGAGGTATTTCCGGAACCATTTCCAGGGTTGTCTCCGCCTGGGTTACTATTATTGTCATCACCAGGATTCTGTGTCGGAACCGGAGTTGCACCAGGCTCATTGGTCGGAGCCGGGCTGGTGCCAGGAGCACTGGTCGGAACCGGGCTGGTGCCGGGAGCACTGGTCGGAGCCGGGCTGGTGCCAGGAGCATTAGTCGGAGCCGGGCTTGCGCCAGGATCGCTGGTCGGAACCGGGCTGGTGCCGGGAGCATTGGTCGGGGATGGGGTTGCGCCAGGAGTGTTGGTCGGGGACGGGCTAGGAGGGATGAAGCCATAATGAATCGTCACCGCTTCCGATATCCCTGTCAGTATTTTACTTATACTGTTCCACTGCGCTTCGGTACCGGTAAAATAAATATTTGCCAACACATTACATGATTGGAACGCGCTCCTCCCAATCATCGTTACACTGTCAGGAATTGTTGCATTGTACAATCTGGAGCAAGAAGCGAAAGCATTCTCTCCAATACTTTCCGCACCTTGCGGAATTACTACGCTGGTAAGCGTTATGCAACTCTGAAACATCCCATCACTAATACGGTCTATATTCTGTGGCAGTGTTACATTGGTTAGTTTCCAACAGCTTGAAAACAGATTATCGCCCAATGTTACCTGTTTGCCGCCACTGGCAAATGTTGCGCTTGTCATTTCCGTGCACTTAAAAAACGTTCCAGCTCCTACTTCCCCAATACTGGCAGGCAAGGCTATGGATGTGAGACTAATACAACCATTAAAGGCATTTTGATTAATCGTTTCCACCCCTTCGGAAATCGTCACTGAACTAAGATTTTCACATGCCCGGAAAGCACTATCACCAATGGTTTTCACACTGGAGGGAATCGCCACGGAAATCAGAGAGGATCCCCGGAAAGCACTGTTGCCAATCGTGGTCACGCTGGAGGGGATCTCTACACTCAAGACCCCACAGTCCCAAAAAGCACTGGAACCGATACTGGTAACGCCATCCTCTATAATGACCTTCTGGATTTGGCTGCCCTTATCACCCCAGGGCTGGTCTGCCACACCGCTAAAATCTGGCATAGCCCCCTGGCCTGAGATGGTCAGCACCCCTGCCTTCGTCAGCCTCCATGTAAGCCCCCCAATGGAACCGGAACCGTCTACTTTATCGGCTTCTGGATCATCCGGTGAGATATAATCTTCCGGGTAGCGGGTGATATAATGGCTTGTATTGCTCATCACCTCGTCCTTAGATATTGTTCGCCCCCAATGAATCTTACTATTATTATTTCCCTCGGCAATAACCACTCCGGCATCGGTCACTTTCAGCACGATCACAGTATGGGCATCATTACTTACCCGCAGGATATCTCCAACCTTTATATCCTCATATCCAAACCCACCTTTGGCGTACATTCTGTTGGGCAAACTGCCAAATGCCGCATCGCTAAGTGTAAATGCAAAGGCTACGCAACCTGTAGCAGCAATACGGTCTCCGCCAAGGTTTCCCCCTTTCCAACGGTAAGGTTTTGAACCTGTATAGGGCTCAAAGTCAGTCCAGGCCGTACCTTCCCTATATCTCTCATCCTCCTTCAGAGCAATCATGGCCTCACGGACTTTCGATGGTGTAAGCTCTGTAGGATCGACCTCACCTGACGGGAAGGTTTCGGGGTAATCCAATGCGCGTCCGGCCTCCGCACTAAACCCACTTCTGCGCGGGGTCTCTGTCGGCCGGATGCTCTCTTTGGGAGACGCGCTGGGGGTCTTCTGGGGGGAAGCACTCACATACCCACTGGGGGTTGCCCCGCCTGGGGTTCCTGTAGGAACAGCTTCTCCATCCTGGGTTGGTGTTGGTGTCTCATCCGGGGCAGCTGTCGCTTCCGCACTGGGGGTTGCTTTCGGGGTCGCTGTCGCTTCCTCATTGCCATCCGGTTCCCCAGGGGTCTTTGCTGGGGCTTCCTCCCCTTCCTCTGTTGGCGTTGGCGCTTTACTTGGGCTGGCTGTCGCTTCCTCTACGCCATCTGGTTCCCCAGGGGTCTTTGCCGGGGCTTCCTCCCCTTCTTCTTCTGGCGTTGGCGTCTCATCCGGGGTAGCTGTCGCTTCCTCTGCGCCATCCGGTTCCCCAGGGGTCTTTGCCGGGGCTTTATCCCCTTCTTCTTCTGGCGTTGGTGTCTCATCCTGGGTAGATGCCGCTTCCTCCCCACCATCCGGTTCCTCTGTGTCCTCTGCCTGGGAAGGCGTTGGAGTCCCTTGCGGGCCAGTGGTCACATTCGCACTGCTGTCTGCTCCCTGGGATGCGAACACCACTGACTGGGAAGAGATGCACAGGCACAGCGCTAAAGCAACGGAAAGAACTCGTCGTTTCAATGTTTATAACCTCCTACTTTCGTTTTGGGGGAGAGCTTTTGACTGGCAATAGCCTCCCATATAAGTATATTGTAACAATAGGGCCTAAAGAGCCGGTAAAAATCCCCTGCACTCCCTATATTACCTTAAAAATTGCTGCACATCGTCCCCTCTGTCAGACACTTCAACACGTTTATCCGATATCGTATATCACATCTGGCAATCCATAAGGTCTTATGAAATTTTCAAGGTATTATATGAAGGTCTTTGACCCCAATATTATGGTATTATTATCTCCATTATTTGTCAATAGGCAAATCATGCGGCGGCCAATGGCCCTTATCCTGATTTTAGGCTTTGATATCCTTTACCATCAAATCGATCAAATGCTCCTGATACCCAGCCCTTTTCTCAGCTTTCAAAAGCTCCCCCAGCTCCCTCAATTGGGCATTTACGATCTTGTCCAACTTTTTCAAACGTTTCTCTGTAAGCATCTCATCTGATATTGAACGGTAATAGTCCTCCCTTGTCATTCTCCAGGGCAGAATCTGCCCGGGGCCTCTTGCCAGCACTCTGTCCGCGATCTCAATCCCTTCCGGGTCAATATCGCCGCAGTAATATAGCCTGCACCCTGATCTTAGCAGCAAATCCACCAGAAACAAAGAGGCTGTCCTTAATTGCCCGGAAGTGCACACGACCGAATATTCTTCCCCGCCCATCTCTTCGCACACCTGGGAAAAAACCATCTGGTTTTCGATGATATAGACCTTCTTCCTGTGGCTTTCTGCCCTTGTGAGCCTGCTCAGATTGGAGAGCGTCAGGACATATTTTTCGCCTTTTTCAATAAAACAGCGATAGGCGCCATGTTCTTTTTCTTTCTCATAAAAATGGATCCCATAGCATGTGGTGGAACTGGAGATATCATCAGGAGAGATCCCTGCCATATAATATAGCGCCAAAACATCTTCCTGTGCTTTCGGTTCCTCTGTCTTGTAGGTAAAGCTTAAGGCACTGACCAGCAAACGGCCTGCCGCTTCCTTCCTGTCAAAGTAATGGGGATTCTTTGTGATCTCCGCCCCCAGCACAGCCAGCCTGACATTTTCTTTTTCGCCCCCATCCCCCTGGGGCAGGTATGCCAATGCACTGCACACTTCCATAAGCACTTCTTTTATACCGTCACCGGATCTTTCCCTTTCCCTCATAATCATCTGATAGCCGTATTTATGCTGTCCCCATACTGCCTCCAGCCAAAGAGTCCCCTTGGCGCCCTCCCCAAACCGGCTTCCTGCCTCGCGCAGCAAAGCCTCCCAGAAGCGCTGGCCCAGCTCCGTCTTTTCTTCTCTCTTCTGGCTCCTTGACAGTATCTTTTCATTGAAATATTTTTCTACCAGGGCCTCCACTTTGACGTCACAGTACTTTGTCTCATTTAATGCCGCCTGTAGCTGGGAAATAGAAAAGGTAAAATCGCCGGGCAATAAGCTTTTCCCAAAAACGGCACCAAGCCCACGGCATTCCGCCTCAGTGAGATCCCCCAGGAAGATCTTTCCGGAAAGCTTCCCGTATTTGATGTATTTCTTTTTCATCTCCATGAACATTCGGGAATATGCTTTATTCTTCCTGAAATAAAGGGCACATTCTTCTAACATCTTCTCTTCCACTTTACTGTTCCTCAATGATCCTCTGTTTTCCGTTCCATAGATAATAGATCACCGTAACTACCTGTGAATTGGCCGGCCTGAGCAATTCTGCTATCCGCAGGAGGGGGACAGACTCATAGCATCCCCACAGTACCTGTGAATTCATGATATAGTCAAAATCAAATTTTTTTACCAGGTCGAACATGCTGCTGATATTTTTGTCATCCACCCCTGCAAAAGCCTCGTCCAGTGCGATCACTCTGGGGAAATCATCGTATTCTGCCTTTTTATATTGGGCGTTCACCGCGGCAAACAAAGGGACATACATGGCCATTGCCTTTTCCCCTCCGCTGAAGCGGTTAAAGGCACCGTTGGTCAGCTCTTTTTTATTCTCGTCATTCCGATAGTAAAACATCTTGAATTCAAACCATTTCCGATAGTCCAGCGCTTCTCTTACCAGGTCAGAATAACTTAAGATCTGGCCGTTTTCTTCCGCAGTCTGTTTAACCGTATAGATCTTATTTCTGAAGTGTGCGGAGATCCTTTCGATATCCTCCGCCGCCATCAATTCCCTGTCACGGTTTAGCAGCTTCTCCAGCTCTGCCGTATCCAGTTCCCCTTCCCCGTCTGCGGACTTCGCCCGCCAGTCCAGTGAAAAGGTCAGGGACATGGAAGTATCCATCTTGCGCATAAGGGAAGACATATCCTGGATCCACTTCCTGCTTTCAGCAATGCGGATGTTCAGCTTCCTGCTCAGTGTGTCCGACAAAATATTCTCAAACAGCTCCCTGTCCTTCTGGCGGATCAGCAGCTCGGTCTCATCGATCCTCTCTTTGATGACCTGGTAAAATTCTTCTAAATACAGTTTCCGCCCCTGCATATAGGAGACGATCCGATACCGCCTGCGCAGCGCCATTGCCTCTGTCGTCCCCTCTGCGAAGCATTCCTCCATAAATGTCCCGTAGATCACCAGGTTTCCGATGTTCTCATGGAAAGTCTTGTCCAGCCTTGAGACGATCTCTGCCACTGACTTATTTCTGTCTGCTTCCCGGATCCCCTTCTTTGCCTGTTCTGCTGCTTCCGGTATTGTCTTATTTTCCTTGGCAAATACCAGCCCCAGGGATAGTTCCTCATCGAAATATTTCCTGAGCCGGGCCTCCTTCTCCATTTTCTCCCTCATTTTATGTTCCTGTGCCTCAATGTCCGGCTCCAGTCTTTTTATTGTGTTTTCCCATACAGCCTGTTTTCTGTCTAACTCCCGTTCTTCCGTGTCTTTTAAGAGCAGTTCGTCCCGGATCGCTATCAGGCGTTGTGCTTTCTCTTTATTTTCTGGTGCATTCAGGAATTCTTCCAGTTTTGCTATTTGCAGCTTCTGTTCCTTTATTTCCTGCCCTGCTTTCTTTTTATGGAGATCTTCTGTATCGATGGCCTCTTCTTCTTTCCCGATCAGCTGTTTTTGCATGGCTTCCCTGCCCTGCTCCGCCCCATAGCCCATTACAGCCATCTGCAAGGATTCCAGCTGGCTCTTATACTCCCCAAGCGCCCCCAGCACCTCCCCATAGCTCTCTATGTTTCTTTCGTAAGGCAGCTCCCGGCAGTTGGTGATGACCCGCTGGGCACACTGCTTTTTGCGGATCTCACAGTCTTCTTTTTCTTTCTGTTTCTTCCCCCATTCTTCGCTGCACTTTTCAAACCTCCAGTTTAAGTCTTTCTTCATTGCAATTGCCTCGTCCAGTTCATCAAACCTGGGCGATCTGTGATACTCTTCCTGCAAAATCTCAAGGCGTTTCTCCCATCTGCCAATCTCCAGTTCCAATGCTTCCAGTTGCTGCTGCAGGAGCTGCCATTCTTCCCTTTTTTTCTGATTTGTTCTTTCTTCTTCTCCTTTCTTATGGCTTCCCCAATGTAACAGGCTTCCTTTTCCGGTATGCTGTACCCTTCTAATGCGCCATGCCTGAAATAGCCGTTGGGCTTTAATACGATCTGGCAGCCGTCTTCCTCACCCATATGGGACAAGATCCGCTCCGTCATCTTCCGCAGTTCCACATCCCCGGCTACTGCTGCCAGTTTCCCATATGCCATTTTCCCGGAATGTTCCAGGCAGAGTATCTTATCTGCCCCTTCCCCCAAGACCTCCATTGCCCGCCCATAGTCTTTCTCCGGCACCACCAGGGCATCCAGGATCCCCGCATCTTCCAACTGACATTCCACCAGATCCCTGTTCTCCATGGAGGCCGACTGGGTAAAATCCACTGCTTCATAAAAAGGCAGGAAGGAAATATTGTTTTCTGCCAGCTTTTTCCTTGTGCTTTGGAGGATTTCTCTGCGCACAGGCGCTGTCTGTGTTGCTTTTTCCAATTCCTTTAGTTCTTCCAGGCAGGTTTTTACAGATTCTGCCTGCTTGTCTTTTTGTATTTTTAAGCCAGAGAGCCCGCTCCCTAATTTTTGGTTCTTTCCCTCCCATATGTTCTCCAGAAGATCCCGTATATTCCCATGATCCGCCATTCCCTGGTATTTCTGTATGTATACCGCTATTTGTTCCAGTTCTTTTTTGGGCAGGTAAAATTCCTGATTGTGCTGCTCCAGGCTATAGTATGCCTCAATCAGATCGTCCCGTATGGCATCCTCCATCCTCTCCGCATCGTTCACCTGCCCCAACGCCCGGGCTTTTTCTTCTTCCAGCAGGCTGCACTGTTCTGATAGCCCGTCCCATTGTATCTGTATCTCCCTAAACTTTTTCAGCTCCTCCCATGCCCTTTCCACGTTTTTATATAGTTCTTCCACCTGGCTTTTGATTTTCTTACATTCCCCATAGCCATCGGGGCTGTTGCACAAGCCCGGGATCTGCCCATGCCCGGAAAAGCAGATGGTCTCCTGTATTTCCTCCATATCATCCACAAGCTGCCCTATCTCCCTCTGATAGGCGCTGATATTCTTCTGTATCTCACGTACTGCGGCATCATACTCCCGTATGGCGTTTTGGTGCCGCTCTATGCTTTGGGTATACAGTGCCATTTCCTTTTCTGCACTTTCCCGGCGTTTCCGGCATTGCCTTAGTTTCTCATCCGCCTCCTCCAGATCCGTTGTCCCGATAGCTTCCCTCTCCCGTTCCAACAGGCTTTTTTCTGCTTTCAGCTCCCCTGCCCTTTGGCAGGATCCCTCCAGTTTTTTCCTTGTCCCCTTCAGTTCGTCCTTCTCCGCTTCCAGCTTTCCCCTGGCTTCTTCAACCATTCCCTTTTCTTCCAGATATGCGGCAGCTTTCTGCCCCAGCATATACTGGTTATACTTTACATACTCATCCCGTATACGCTGCAGATCTTTATAAGCTCTTTTTAGGCCATCCAGTTTATCCTGTATATCATCCATTTTCTCCATGGCATCCACCATAGCCCGCAGGTCTTCGTCGGACAAAGTCTGCAGGGAGTCGTTTAGTATCTCATATACTTTTTTGGGTGTAAATTCTTTGGAAAGCTTGGGTGCCCTGACCTTTATGAGCAGCCGTATAAACTGCTCATACTGTTCCAGCCTTGGGAATCCAAATAGATGTTTATTTACAAGGCTCATATATTCTTTCTGGGCTTCTGTGTACAGATTGTTTTCTCCCAGTTCTTTTTTCATCTCTTGTTTCGTATAAGCGATCTTTGCATTCCCTACTTGCCGGTACAGGTCAAAATCATATCCGATCCTCCTGCCATCTAACAGGACAAACCCCCAAAAGCCCATGGGTTTCCCCTTTTGGGCTTGTTGGCCGATCCCAATGGTCCGGTAGCGGTTCCCCTTTTGGAACTCTAAATACAGATAGCCGGTGGCTTCCTCTTTCTCCCCATCGTTCAGAAAATAGTATTCCATTTTCCTGTCACTGGAGCCAAAGGGATCCAGCCGGCTGGGTGTCCTGTCGCCGTCCAGTATAAAGGGAATAAAACTTTGTGTGGTGATAGATTTTCCTGATCCGTTCTGCCCCCGCAGGAGCAGTTTGCCATCTGCAAAAGAAAATACTTCCTCATCATACAGCCAGAAATTTACGAATCCTATGCGGTTCATATGCCAACGCTCACTCATCTGTTCTTCTCCTTTGCCTCAAACTCCGAGGGGTAGCTGCCGATGATCTTTCCTGCCGCCGGGTAAATAATGATCCCCCCATCACACTGGCCCAGCATCATCCAGGAGCCCATATAGGACATAACTGCTTTTATTAGCTTTGGGCCATCCATCTCCCTGTATTCCTTGTTCCATGCCGTCCTGTACTTGTCACGGCAATGGTAAAGTTCTTCCTGGAACTCTTCTGTGGAGACAACAATGCACCCGTCCTGCCGTTTCGCCCAGGTACCCTCCTGTGCTTTCTCCCTGATCCGCCCGCACAGGAGCAGGACCAGCTCCGGGAGCATGGCTTCCCTTGGATGTCTCTCCCCAAAGGATCCCTCTTCGTCCATCACCAGGAAAGCGGCATTTTTATGGATCTGGAGCTGCCCTCCCAAGTATTCACTGAAGTTTTTCTGTATCCACTGTCTCTGGTTTTTCAGGTAGATGCTATCCGGGTCATCGGCCCAGCGCCAGTAAAGGGCAGGCGCTGCGGCCATCTGCCTGTATACACGGTTGACCCTGTAATGCCCTCTGTCTGCCTGGCCCTCGGTATTTTGTTGTTTCTCAAAGTCTTCCCAGGACTGGAAATCAGCTATGCTATATGCGAAGTTCACCGCCATGTACCGGGAAAGCCCTGTATTCTCATAGAGGATCTCCTGTTCTATGCTGCTGCCCACATTATTGCTGCTGCCTTCATATGCTTCTATCAGCCTCATGTCCTCACAGAATTGCAAAACTCTTACCAGGGACTTTCTCTGGGTAAAGGATATCCAATCCACATCCAGTACCCCTTTTAGCTGCAGTTCCAACATATCTACCAGTTCTGAGAGCAGGAACTGCTCCTGTTCTTCCTTATCTTCCAGGAATGCCAAAACAGCGCAAAACAGGCAGTAATCCCTGATCTCTGTAAAATCTGTAATGCCCATATAGCTTTCCGCATGGGCAGGGATCTTTTCAGCCTTCAATATCTGTTCGTTATTGATCACCGTCCACCCTAACTGCTCCCGGAAGAATCTCTGGCATTTGGGCATTTCCCTGCGTACCTTTGTATATAGTTCTTTGTCCTTCTTCTTATCAATCCAACATTTTTCTATTAACGCCCTTGCCGCGTCCATTTTCCCTCATTTCTGCGCTGCTTTTGTATTTTTGTACCGTCCATGGCCAAGTTTGTGATGCTGCGCAGGCACAAACCCGGTATTCCTCAATCGTTAAACTGTAATATATATCTGGGCATCTCCAGTACCCCATCCTCGCATTTGAGCATGTGGCTTCCCTGCTGTCTTATTAGGCGGAATGCCTGTCCATACTCTGTCCGCCCGCTTTTGGAAGCCGTCAGGTTCGCCTGTGCGATCCAACGCAGGAGCGTCTCCCTTGTATCCACCGAGATGCAGTCTTCGATCCGGCTGATGTCCAGTTGGCCGTCCTTGATATATTTCGTGACCAGCTTTCTGTCTTCCTCCAATTTTTTGAGATATTGGTTTCGCTGTGCAAGTTTCTCCAATGCTTTACTTTCAAAACCTGACTTATGTATCCTGGGCTTGTATGTCCTGGTATGGGGCTTTAATTCATATTCCGATGGCTGTTCATCAAAAACGCCGCTGTTTATGCTGTCCGTGGTGCGGGGGCTGTTTACTTTAAAATGCCGCACATGCTGTATCCCGAATACATGTGCCGAAAGTTTATGCGCCTCTTCCACATTTTCGCACTTGATAAACATCTGGATGAATTTCTTGTAGTCTTCTTTGCGGCTGATCCCCCAGTTTTGCAGCTGTACGATCAAGGCCGCATTCTGTATGATCTTCCGGATGACTTCATCGGTAATGTCCAGCACTTTCTGGCTTTCGCTTGGGTGCTTGTCCGTGGGGATAAACCAGTCCCACAGGCTCTGCCACTTTCCGTAGATATTTTCCCTTATGGCGTTCTCCCTTAGCTCCTGAACCTCTGAATCCGGGTGTGGGATCGACAGTTCACTCTCAATGACCCGCTCCAATACTCCCTCTACCATCTGCCGGGGCAATTTCCTGATTGTATTTTCGATGCGTATGGATCTGTTCTGAAGCTGCTGCACAAACTCTTGCAGATAAGAAATAAATCTGTCTTTGTGTATGACAAATTCAATAGATTTGAGAACTTTATCTGATTTGCCGGAATAGAATTCCCTCAAATAATCCTGGTAATTGCGGTTTAATCTTTTAAAATCTTCCTGTAAATTGCTCCACCATTCGTTCACCACTTTCAGTTCCTGTCGGCTCTTCTGCTCCATTTCATTCAAAGCACTTTCGATCCGTACAAAATAATTCATGGACAGATTACCGCTGTCCATGAAAAGGTTTTCGAGCTTTACCGTCATTCTCTCTATTTCTACTGCATATTCTGACATGGTATAACGGTACTGTTTATTTTTATATTCCGCGATCGTGTAAACTCTTTTGGGATCCTGGATGGGGGTAAGGTTTTTCCATCCTACCAACGCCTCCAGATCTGTTTTCAGCTGCTCCATAGAATAGCCCGAAAACTCCGGGTACTCCCTGAGCAGTTCTAATACGTCTTCCTTATATAACTGAAAATGCATTTTTTCGTACTCTATAAAAAAGATCCGCATAATACGCCGGTATTGGGGCGCATTACCCGCAGACAAATATACGGTCTCCTGGATCGATTCCAAATATTTCAATTTTATCCCCCCTGCTTTCCTGAGAATCCCTGCTTGCTTTACGCTTATGATACCACTTTTTATTATCTCTGTATAGTTGGGATGATAGTATCATACCAAAAAAAATCTACATGCTTTCAATCAATTCATTTAGTTTTCTCACCAACAGCTCATCCGGCTCCTTGTGATGGATGAATGAGCTATCCATCCCATTCCTCCTTAACCTGTCAATCCATAGCAGCGCCGCCTCCCGGCTGATGTTTTGCTCCAACATACCATAATAAATATATGCCAGTTCGTTTGATACATTTGTATTAAAGACCGCCGGGTCGTCCGAATTGATGCAGACAATTACGTTTTGGGTATTGTTTATCTGATTCATCTGATATAACTGGTTTGCCTCCACTACATCCAAATCAGCAATCGCAGTATTGGAAGAAGGATTTACTTCTATAATAATACCTTTTCTCCCCAGCTTTTTCTTCAATATTTTCTGCAGTTCCTCTACAATCAGCAAATCCTGTTCCGTAATTTCATAATGGATGGGCCTGTCCATCTCCTTCACAAATTTTTTGCAGTGCCTGGCCGCTGCCAGCAGCATAGGATCCCAGTGGATTTTTTCCCCTGAGCATATCCTGTTGCAAAATTCCTTTTCTACTATTTCATATTCCTTTTCTTTATTCTGGCAAGCAAATAATCTATGGTAACCTGATATCAGAAGTTCCAATGCAACTCCTTCCGGTTCCCTTTCCACACATTCTTTTCCATTGCCATAGATTTTCCCAGACAGCTCATAAATCCTCTTTTCCATATATGCTAAAATAGTGGCCTGAAAATCACTGTAATTTTTACTCAATGTATCATATGCCCAAAGATAGTTTTCCAACGCCTCTATCTGGGGAATGATTATGACAGGATTTTGATTTTTCCATTCCCTGGCTGAAATGCCAAGGGCAATCCCATGCCCAATCCGGTCTCCTGCATGAAATTTCAAATATTCCACAGCCTCGTCAATTCTTCTCAGCCCTGACAGAATATGCCGGAAATCTTCTCCCGCATGAAAAGTAAAGCCCAGGCTCTGGGTATAGTCTCCGTACTCATTTCTCCTTCCGATCTTTTCAACGCTGCTGTCTCTTGCCTGTTCATAGATCGGTGCAAATACCCAGACCGGCGTAGAATTTTCCAGGCTTGCTGCATCTATCCCCACCAGATATCTGCTCAATTCGCTGTATTCTGTCCTCAGTTGAATCAAATTTTCGATTTGCTCTTTATATTCTTTCTGAAGTTCGCCATAATAAAAATACGAGCAGTTTGCTTTTCCGTTTTGAAAACATTTCTCCGGCACCGATGCATCCGGCTTTTTCAGCAAATGGACCACCAATCCCACCTGTGGAATTTTGCGATAGAGGATATATTCCTCTTTTTCATCATCATAATAAGAGTAATCTTCCTTTAATATTTTCTGATACGCCTTCAGAAAATCCAGTATTTCCATTTTGCACTTTGCATAAGACACCGGCATGGAAGACCGGAATTCCACCTTATATAAATCCTGGTTCTGTAATTGTTCCCGCATTGCAGTTTCCCAGAAATTTTTAATATTCACATGGTTCAAGGCAGAATTCACACGATAATGCTCCTGCTGAAAATAATCCAATCCTTTTATTGTTTTCTGCTGCACACTCACATGGAACAAATAATTCCTGACCCTTAAATACTGCATTATACATTGTTTCATATCCCATGCTGTTTCTTCATTCCTCATCATGTATAACGCATAATATAAAAAAACATTTTCATCAATCGTATGAAGTTCAAAATCTTCATTCAGGATAGATGTACAAAAACGTTCACTGGAAAAAGCCTTCTGCTGGATCCCTTCAAGGCTGTCCCATAGCCCTGTATAGTAAGTGGTGATTTCTTTTTCATTCTTATCCTGATAATTGTCCCTGAAAAATTTCTCGAACATCTCCCCTTCCTGAAATTTTTCAATCAGCTCCCCTACTTCTTCTCCATATGCATCCAGTCCAGGCCGCTGCCCCTTAGCCAAAACAGATGAGATTTCCAAAGCCAGATATGCCCTGGCAATTCCACAGCCCAATATGTAAAATATCATCCGTTTATTTTCTTCTTCCGTGCCGTCTATAAATTTCCGCCCCCAAAAATATCTGCTGTCTTTTACCGTAAGCGGAGCCATCAATGAATCCCATATGCTTGGGAATGTTCTGGACACTCCTTTGTGCAGATGGTTCTCGGCAACCCCTTTTTCCAGAATTTTCGCCAACTGCTGATCAGCAACTTCTATATTTCCATAGAAGTAATCCAGGCATCTGCTATCCAATTTTTTCTGGTTAATGATCATATAAACAATCGCAATCACATCCAACGGAATATGGCAGTTCAGGCTATGGAACAAAGTCACCTTGTTATTATTTGCGAATCCCCCAAATAATTCTTCATCATTTTTGTTTCTCCAATATTTAAAAACGATCCGTCCGTCCCTATGTGAAATGAAAGCGGCCGCCATCTTTTCCATAATATATTGATACAGCCCTAAAGCATTGCCAAAGCCCTCTGCGCCATCAGCATAACCATAATAAAAGTAGCATTTTTCCAGGTACAGATATATTTCATCATAGGAATAGACCGTATAGTTTTGACGGATATAACTGGCCAGCTGGCTTTTCAGACGTTTCCGTATATCTTTGGCTTTCTTTTCCTCTCCCGCCCTTACAGCAAGAATATATTCATTGATAAGATCCTTCCGGAATGCCTCCATGGATGTAAATGGATAGCATAAAACGCCCAGAAAGCGGTTAATAGAATCATTAATCATAATGTTTACCTCTGCATATCCATTAACTATAAAGAAAATAACTTTTCAAAGCCTTCGGAATCTATCTTATCCTCTAAGCCTTTGTTCAATTCATCTATAAAATTCTCCAGTGTCTGCCTGTCAGCCTCCTTATGTGCGTCTGGCAATTTTTTCGCTATATCTGACAGCAAATGGGCATTCTGCACAATCATTTCACTCTGTCCTGCTTCCAATTTATATTTATAATAACATTGCAGAAGAAACGCAAAATAGGAATGCTTACCCATCCAGGTATCCCAGTCCTGGGAATTCGGTTCGGCCGTTGCCTTTTGCAATTCATTTAAAATCTGCTGTGCTTCAGATTGCCCATACCAGACAAGCCTATTCCCGGCTAATTCCCCAAGCTTCCTGATTACAGCCCGATATGTCTCAAGGGACATCCCTTTCTGGAAGTCTGTATTATTTTCGCTAAGAATCATCCTGACATTATTGCGTGTACGTTTGGCTATCGTCTTAGATACACCAACATCTGCTTTTTCAAATTGCTGCCAACTGCCATCAGCATCACTTGTCTTTAATTTCCAATTATCCTGTTCTTCCAGCACCTTTTTGATGAATCTAAGATATCTCTTTACCATCTCTTTTAAATAATCAGCTACACTCCCCGCAACTTCTGCCTGCCACAACATGTTTGAATCTATAACTTTTAAAATTTGTATCCGTCTTTTTAGGCCTTCTCTTTCTGTATCCTCTTCAATCTTTTTTTCTTCCCTATTTTTTTCTACAACATACAAATCATCAAAACAGATTTCCTTCCAATCTTCTTCAATTTCGTCCTCATCCCGCGCTGCCAAAATTCTGGCCAATGTATTTGACAGGAGCCGTATCATTTCCTTTTTTTCCCCTGGCTTTGGTTCCTTCTTGACAACCGCATTTATTTCATCCTCAAATAATCTTAAGACAATGTTCTGGGTGACAGAACTTGACAGTTGGTTACGGATATATGCAAATTCTTTCCAAAAAACAGAGTAATACCTGGCAATCATTTCTGATGTGGCTTTCCCATTTACCTTTGCTATTGATAAAAAGGCACTCCATATAGCAATTATAACACTCTGTTCTAATTCCGCTGTGGCAAGCATCTCTTCATCTGATCCTTCCAATAATCTTTCATATAACCTCAATATCCCGTCTAACGGAAGATTTTTATAATATGCCAGATTCAGGGTCAAATCTCCCTTTAAGAGAAAGCTGTTGTTTATATCTTTCAGCTTCATATTTTCCAGTGCAGGGGATTCTTTTTTCAATTTTGACGCGTCTTCACTCTCCCAACTGTAATCGGGAACCTCCATAACCTTTTCTGCTATAATAGGATGGAAAAGCAAGTCTTTCATTGCTTTATCCTTTAGAATTTTGTAATACCCATCTTCTTTTATCTTCTTTTCATAATGATCCACTTCATAAAGAAGCCGGGCAGCAAAGTCTACCAAAATAAACAGGGAAAATCTTTCTATGGGATTTTTTATGTGATACATTTCCCGGTCTTCTTCTGGGCTTTGCGAATTATCCCCCTGTCCTGCACCCCTGCTCCCCTCATAGATAACCGCTGCTGCATTATCAAAAAACACTCTGCTGTCTGCATTTGTCCCTATATGGAAGAACTTAAACTGGATATCGTGTCTATATCGGTCATAAATCTTATTGGAAGAAATAATAGTATCCAACAGCAGTTTCTTTTCCTTGGAATAATCCTTCCCCTGCTCTTTCTTTTCCACAGAAATTTCGCCCAATACGTTATAAACATTGTTCAGGCCGCGAGAAGTAGTGTCAAATAAATAATATGTATATGGAAGATTTTGATTTCCCGTTTCTTTTGGGCTGCGGCCTTCCGCATCTTCCCCAATCTCTGCATAACAGAAAAAAGCCGGATCAACCCAACCTTTTAATTTCTCAACCAGCAGCTCTGAAAGCGTCTTTCCCGCCCTTTGTCCTTTGTCGCTTTGCACTTCTGCCGGAAAAACTTCTTCTGTCTGGTGCCCTTTCCCATCCTCAATACAGTAATTTCCTTTTTCCGCTAAAGACCAATGTTTAATATTGTACCTGTAAGCAGGAGGAATAATTTTTTTAAGATATTCATATGCAAGGTTCTTTTTACTATCAATCAGTCTGTCACTGCCTATTTCCTTCTCCAGAATATCCTTATTCAACACATTTTCCTGCCTGAGAAAATCTAAAGTCAATGCTTCCTCAAATGTCTCCAGATCCCCTGAAATGAAGGTGACAATATTTTCATTGGACAGATAAGACAACAGGGTCTTTACTACATCCGCACACCGATATGTGCTTAAATCAATATCATCTATAAAAAGAAAAAGGAGGCTGCTGTCATGCCTTTTTGCGTTTACCAACTCGTCAACCAATTCATTAAATTTATTGATAAATTCCGTATCCGAATTAAACACCCTGGCAGAGCGGTTTACATAATCACCCTCAGTCGTATATTGGCGAATCAAGATATCCCGGTATTCCTTCTGAATATATGTATACTGTTTGATCAGTTCATCATATTTTTTCCGAAGGCCGTATTCCTTAATACAGTCTATATTACTTCTTTTCTGCCTCTTTTTCTCCTTCTCATCTCTTTCCTTTATCACTTCATTCAGCATTCCCAGAACTGTTGCCATCAGCGTGCCGGATTCCGACATATTCTCTGGGACGATGATGGGAAGTATAATATCATCCAATGCCTGCTTATTCTTTTCCAGCTGAACCCGGATAGTCTTTAAAATAGATGTTTTACCGGCTCCCCTGACCCCCATAATTCCTATATTGTTTGTTTTTTGATCTTTATCCCCACCATTTACCTTTTGCCCTTCTGAGTTGTCCACGGATCTTTTTTCTGCACGGAACTGATCTATCTGGTCATAGATCCGCTTGTAGTTTGTCATAATTAATTCGGCCTCTGAAGCCGACAGGCATCTCGCACCTATCTTATTTTTACTTTCTTTTTGTATACTCATTCCTATTCCCCTTATACTTTTTACTTTGTTTTCTTTTGAATGTAATATATCTTATATTTTATCATTTATCATATAATATCATCCTTTATATTTTATATCATGGAATTGTTCTTCTGGGCACACTGGTAGAAATGCCCGATATATCTTCTTGCCTTCTAAAACCATATCTCCAAATTCCACAAACATATTAACATCTGGCCACACAGCATCCCTAACTGCATTGGTAACACGCAACATAGTATCATCAACATTATCGACACCGCAAGCTGTTCCATCGTCATTCACTCCGATATAAAGTGTACCGCCATCACAGTTTGCAAAGGCAATAATCGTGTTTTATTATCTTCAACGTATTCTCGCTTGAATTCAGTTGTTTTGTTTTCTACGAGCACAAAATATCCTCCAACTAATCCTAATCATATTCTAATCTAATAATTATTATAATCGTTTTTTGTCATTAACAAGTAAAATCTGATTTTTTGTGAGAAGGAAAGTCAATTTCCTTTTTGATATCGCAATTGGCACTTTATTCGACAACATATGCGAAAAATAAAGTACTTATTTCCCAAAAAACTACTCCATTCTACCCCGGCAGACTATTTTCAACACACAGCGCCCCATACCCCCGTTGATGTCAAGTAATTGTCACGAACTTTTTTCACTTTTTTAGCGGCCAAAAGTCCGCAAATCCGCATAACTCCGTTAGGGTGATGGGAAATAGATGCTAAATACAGTGAAAATTGATGGGAAGTTATTGCTAAGCTATTTTCATATTCATTCATCCGTCTTATATAATAGATAAGACACCAGAACCATATCTATCTGGCATCTTAATATTTCCATTCACATCCTGAAGTTTATCTTTGCTTTTCCTGTCTTGGAGTTTCCAATTCCTTTTGACGTTCCAATTCACATATTACATCATTCACCCGACTATATACATCAACAAAATCAGGTTTATTCTTGATTCCTTTCATTTTAGTATAAGCTTCTCCAAGTTCAGCAATCCGAGTTTTATATCCTTCAAAATTTCCCAATTCTCTGCCCGTTTCACTCCATATTTTGCATAATTCATCTGTATCAATTTTTGATATAAAAGATATCACATAAATATCCAATACATCCTTCATTCTTCTACATACATTCTCACCTGAAATTGCATATATTTTATCTGACAGCATTTTGGATAAACTAGCTCCTGTAATAGATATTCCATTCACATAGGAAACATAGGGTTTGCAAAATCGGTTCTGTCTGACACTTAAATCGATACTTGAGATCTTTTCTCCTCTTCCATTGACAATTTTAAATCCTGCAGATTTTCTTTCGCCAAATGTTCTGTTGGCTTGGACATCCAATGAAGAATCCACTTCTTTTACTGCATTTCTCAACGCTTTTTCCATTTCTTCCATCGTTGGAAATTCACCAATCCAGTCTCCATCTATATCCCTGGTTGCTCTTTCAACTTTTGATGGATTATTGTCTCTGATTGCAAGATTAAGAACCATCGCTCCTTTAAACACGATTGGCACACCTGCATTTGACAGAGCTTCCATCACGCTATATAAAAATTCCATCAAATCCAAACACATCACCTACTCTTCATAATATTCAATTGCCCATGCCTTATATTTCTCAAATCTTGACCACAAATACTCCGGCACTTCAAGTCCATCAAAACTTTCATTGTGTTCATCATAATAATTTGCCAGACTCTCCGTAATAATCTGCTCATCCCCATTTCGCTCTAAAAGGTCAATGATGGTCTGATTTACTGTAGTACATACCAGTCCATTCCGCTCTTCACACACAAGCGCTTTCAACGAGGGCACTAAAATTTGTTCTGTTCCTTCTATATTTTGCTTTTTGCGAACAAATATCTGAGCCAGCGCTCTATATCCACCATTGGTCAAACCCAAAAAATCCGCCGCTGTATCGAAAGCTAGTACACATTCCACATTTGCTAATAAATTTCTTAACTGGTCATTGTATGTGATGACTGCCATTTATGCTGCCTCCTCTCCCGAACCTTTAATCGTTCCTTTTTACTTCCAGAAACTTCCATAAAGCAAAAATTTCTCCTAAATATTGTTCTGTAAAATTTTTTGCTGCACCAGCATATTTTACTGTATTCCGCTCTATTTTTCCTCCAAATCCCTGAGTACTTATCTTATCATCACATATGTTCATAAATTCTTTCAAATTCACTCCATTTTTCTGGTTATCCATCCATTTTTGAATATCAGCAGCGCTCATTTTAGATCGCTCCTGCATCTCTTTTACGATTTCAACCGGATTATTGGAAAGGAAATAATGCAATTCTATATCTGGCAAGTAATTCTGAAATTGCAGCATATTTTCAATACCTTTTAATCCTTTCTCACGGTATACCACCGCTTCATAATCACTCAATAACAGCTCTAAAAGCCGATAACAATCATATTGAAGGTATATATGAAGTTTATGTCCATTCCCTTCTAGGCTCATACCATTGCATATATCAATATAACTCATCTTCTTATTTTCCATCTGAGTAATTTTCTGAAACTGTTTCCCACAACTACATTGATAAATACTGCTATCCTCCCTGGCTGGCCTAATAATTTTCCCACATTCAGCACAACGAAGATAATTATGCTTTTCTTCGATGCACACTAAAAAGCGCTGCCATTCCTGCAAGTCGTCACATATCCGTAAAAAATAAGAAAGTGGATCTTGGCTAAAAAGCATTCTGCTATTTTTATGATAATAATTCGTGTGCTTATATATCGAAACTGCTGCCATTTCTACAATACATCGTTTTCTGTCATCCAGGCTGTATATACTGCCAGAAAAATAAAAGTTCATTAAAAAGCTAATTGCAGACAGACAGCCATGATCATTCTTTTCATATTTTTTTCTAATCTCATCATGTGCTACTGTCTGAAACAGCCAACTATTATTTAGCAAAGCCTTTATTTCTGCAAAAACTGTCTTAACAGCAGGATTTACAATCTTAAAAAATGACGCGAATTGATGTATCTCATCAGCCGTTCGAAAATAGTAAGCAAGGGGATAACCAATATCATGAAACAATGCACTGACCAGAAAACTTTTATAAATAATTTCTTTCAACATCTGACGTTTGTTTTTTTCGGACTTTTCTGTTAGCGCTGCCAGAATAAAATAAGCATACTCATTCTTTTTATCCAACACACAATCCGTAATGCAATCATCAAAATGAAAATCTTTCAAAAGCAAAAGCCCCAGATAAGCATTACGAAACTGATGCTTATAATGTTCTCTTATTCTTTTAGGCGTTCCTTCCGCAGAATGTTCCAGAAAAATACCATTTTCAATGGCTGCATAGTTATTGACCAGCAAATGTTCCATGCCCTTAATTCCAACAAATCTGGTAAGAATCTCATATACATTTTCAATCAGGCAAACCTCTTGTGCTGCCTCTTCTTTATTATAAATTACCTGAAGACTTTTATATATTTTAGAAATCCCCTCCCTTGTCATCTGGCACACTGGAAACTCTTCTACTTTATCAAAACGTTCAGAAAATTCTGCAAAGATATCTTTGGCTTCCTTCTGGAAATATTCATACATCTTTTCATCATTTAAATTTCTTTCCATTCTGCATCCTCTCTACGATCCATCTGTTTTTTTACTCATGGGGATAATATTCTTTCCTATATTCATGCGGCAATACAAATGCATCGCTATTATCAATCAATTTCTTCTGGTATCCAATCATACTGGCATTCACCTGATCTGGCACAAATTCCTTATAGCGTATTTTCATAAAATTCTTATCTTTTAAATCCCTTATAATATTCTCCGCATCTTTTTTCCAATCAAATTTATGGTCGTCATAATCTTTTGAAATAAATTCCCAATTATACAAGTCATTCAATACAATGCTGACATTCCGCTCTCCCCTTTTTAAAAAATCTTTGGCGTCATTCAGACATTCCACGGTTTTACGGATTTGGGAAGCATCAAATGTAGTAACATAAAGCTCCTCAATCTCTGATACTTCTCCATTCTGACGCATACTATAAAACTCATTTAACAGAGAACGTTCCATGTCCGTTAAACCTGGCGAACAATCTATCACAAACAGATTATTCACTTCACAAGAGATACACTTTTTCAGAAAAGAGAGCAAATCCTGAAAAAAAATAGAACCACTAATATCCGAATGCTGCCAGAAACGTCCATGAGTATCATAATCCTGCCTGCGATTCGCAACTGGATTCAGGAGAACGGCATTCAAAACGGTACCTTTTTCTTTATCTTCCAATATTTTATTGCATACTCTATCATAATAACGCTCCTCATATTCATCAAAATACCTGGGCTTTATTTCATCCGGAAACAATGCATAGGACATGCTGGTGCCCCATCTGTCAATATCAATAAAATAAATATTTTTATAAAACCCGTCCTGTGTGCAGCTATGTACGCAATTTGCCAGCGCTACAGACGTTTTTCCGGTTCCCCCTTTAAATGAATTAACCATAATAATTTTGTTTTCCGTACTCTTACCCATTATTTTCCTCCAATTTTGTATATATATCCGTAAGCCAAATAATCTGCCATCAAAATAGCAAATCATTCAGCAAATACGTATGCGCTGGAGTATAACTCCTGCATTTTTCTCATTGTATCCTTATCCAATAAATGCATCCGCTGATTTGCACGGATGCATTTAGAAAGCATGTCTGCACTATACAAATCAGATTCTGCAAATGTATGAACAGTGTATTCATCAATGCCGTTTCGCTCCCTGACAAAGGCCAGCATCTTTTGAAACTGCATAATTGCCGCAATATCTGCCGGGCTTCGTTTCTGCGGTTTTCCTATTACTTCTTCATAGTCTAACTGATATCCTTCGATTTCTGTCCTCTGCATATAATCCAGCATTAGCGCTGTTGGAATATTATTCGTTTCCTCATATAACATCATTATAAACTTTTTCTTAAACGTCTTGTTTTTATTTAGAAGCAGCATCATATCTTCTATCAGCTTCCTATAATGATTTTCCCGCTCTGCATCCTCTTCCTGATTATTCATAAAAAGCGTGCATTTAAGAAAAATGCTCCTGTCCTGGCAAGAGAGCGTCAGATATGGTATCTCTGATGTTTCGCTTTTATCAGATAAAATACATTTCAAATCATCTAATCCTAACACATCTTCCAAAAATGACTTTAAAAACACTGAAACAGAAGCTTCCCCATCTTTTTTTAATAACTTACGCTGACAGCCTGCATGAAAATTCACCAGCAGCATTTCCTGGCCAGACAAAATGCTGTGATGTACCTGGAATTCTGATAAGTGGTACATATGCTGCATCAACTGCGGATTAGAAGAAAGGAGCACCACAGTACGATGTGAATCTTTCCCTACTTTCTGACGTATCTGATTCAACAACGACTGGTTTAATTCTTTTGTATCCCAAAACGCCAGTTTCACATCATGATTTAATTCCATATAATGCATACTGTCCCATAAAATTTCCAGCACGTGCTCCTGTGTTTCACCAAACAATCGCCCTATTTCAAACTGTTCAAAATCAAGCATAAGTCGGTTTGGCTGTTTGCGCCATTCCCGCAATCTTGGTTTCTGGTACAGAATACTGCTATCCGCCAAAAAAAGAAGATCTGAATCACGAATCATATATTCTATATCATATTCCTGTCCAGTGATATACATTTCTTTCGTAAAGCGAAATAGCACCTGAGGATATTCCACATCCATTTCCATATTTTCCTGCAATTGCTTTTTTAATTCTTCCTCTTTGTCACTGACAATATTTAAAATGACTTTATGTACCATGCTTTTTTCAGATTCTGCAAATCCTTTGAGTTTTCTTGTCATAGACATTATTTCGCTCATATCATTAATCCCTACAATTGTTACATATACCTCGGATAAATATTTTTGACGCTCCATATAATCCAGCAAATCTTCATTCAAGAGACGGATATTTACCCACGAGCTTGCTGTATGCTCTTGTGTTTTCTCAAATATAATGTCCGGATTTATATTTTGAATACTGCTATAATCAAGCTGGTACAATTCTTCCTGAACCAACAAATAACGGACAGGAAAATTCATCCCCTCACTGCCTATCATTGACCTGATTGTCTGTTCCCAGAATTCTCCTGTTTGGACAGCCAACAATTCTCGGTATTCCTCATATTTCTTTTTTAATGAAATGAAATAAAAACCTACCAGCGGATGGTAAAATGGCATATAAATCTTCCCATTTTCTTCTTTGCAAAATATCCTCTGCAAACGGCTTAAAAAATGCATGCCAAGGCACATCCGGGCAATTCCTTTATCCGAAATGCATCTTCCCATCAGCTCAAAATAGCATCTAACAAATTTTTCCTGGCACCCTGCATAATGCCATAAATAAGCAGGCGTATACTTACTGCCTTCTTCCATTGCCCGCAAAAACAATTGCTGCAATTCTAAAAGTTTTTCCCGCAAAAACATCCTTTTTTCTTCTGTAAAACTCAGCAATTCCATTAATTCTCTGATTTCCTGAAATTCTGTCTCTATTTCCTGTTTATCTGGATAAGAAAACCTCTGTTTACTGTCTAACAGTATCTCATCCTCTGGCTTTGCCTCTAAAAGAATGTCCTCCACTTGCTGCATAGGTTCTTTCAAAAATTCCTGCATGACATATTCGTAAGAATTTTCATAGGACTGGCCTTCCTGTTTTTCCTGTGACAAATCTTTGCGTTTTCGACCGCTTCCCTTAAACAATTGCTCTATCTTTTCATCATATGAAACATTTTTAAATACACTTTTCAAATCATTCTTTGAAAGCCATCTCATGATGTCCTGCCGCGTTTTTACGGAAAATTCTACTTTTTTTTCTGTAATCCCTCCCATCAATTTTGTCTCCGCCAGCAAAGGATCTGAATTTCGTATTAATTTTTTTAAATATTGTTTTTTCTTTGCTTTATCTAAATCCTTATCATTATTATTCCTAATAGCCCACAGCTCCAACTGATATAGGTTTCGGACTATTTTTGAAAATTTGAAATTTCCAGATTTATCGATACAGGAATCTAAATATTGGAACAAATCTTCCAACGCAATTTGCCTTGACTCCATAATGGTTTCCAACACTTTTTTACAGTCACTATCCGGTTCCTGTCCGAATGTAGCTGTCAGGCATTGCCAGAATATATCCCTGTCTTCTGGAATCGCAGGATATTCTACAAAGTCTTTCAGGGAATCAATCATCTTTACACTGTCATTAGAAAACAAGACAATTCTTGATACACTTTTATCATTGCGCAGAACCACTGCCTGTGAATATTCTTTCCGTTCAAACCAGGCCATCGCATAATCGGCTTCCAGTTTCAAAAAACCATCTACCAGTTTTTTTTCAATGTCTACAATAGCAATAAAATATTCTTTCCGCCCTTTTGTCAGCAGCTCAATATATGTCCGCATATACTTGACAAATTTCTCTATCATAAAAGTGTAAATTCCCCTTTCTCCTCTGGAAGTGTAATGACATATCCGCTGTCTGAAAGCCGAATCAGGCAATTAATTTCATCCAGATTATCAATTAAAGCCTGCTCGTTCTGCCTGAATTCCTGAAACGGAACTTTCATATGCAGTTTTTTTAACATCTTATCCATCTGATCATTCTTCTGAATGCAAATCCCATATTTTTCCTGTAAAAAGTCCAAAAAATTATCCAAATACGCGTACGTACTCTCTTCCTTTGCTAGATACAACCTTACCAGAAATTCCAGTAAGGACGGAGATAATGCAAAATATTTATGTTTAGAACGGGTTTTTGGAAATACAAATTCAATGTCTTTCCCACATGTGTTAAGGGCAGAGGAAATTTTACTCAAGGCAGATCCTTTCCTAGCCTTGCTCATATCAATATAACACATCACAAATTCCTCTGACGGATACGTTTTTTCTTTTACGCCCTCCAGTGCAAACATTTTTCGAATAGATGGGTATAGAGATTCCTTAGCATCTATCTTAAAACTGGAATGGAATACCTCCCTTACAAATTGAATCATTTCTTTCTTCCCGTTTTTTCCTATCACAAAAATTTCATCATCTGAATTTTCAACCACAATATTCTGGTTGTCCACTTGTTCTTCCTTCAAACATTGAATATAAAACTCTTTCAGTTCTGTCTGGAACACAAAACGGATTTCTGAATAATTCTGTACACAGGCAAGATGATACGCCTCGCCGTTTGACAAATGACTCGACCCTTGACACAGCACATACCCCCGGTTTGAAGTAATTGCCTTCTTATTTATGATAAATTGGATGACATAAAAGTCTAACAGTGTAGCCAGATAATCATAACGTTTATAGAAATCCAGATTCCGGAAAAACCTGTGTTCTAACAGCTTGTATAAATCTTCCCTAAAATTCCTTCGGACATTTCTAAAATTTCCTGATTTCAACATATCAAATTCATGATTTCTCTTTTCTTCCCTTTTCCAGCCATCCCTGCCAAAATACTTCTCACAAATAGTACTCATAAGATAACTTACCCCATCTGCACCACTGTACAAATATTCAAACAGCAAACCTTGTACTTCGCGAAAAACTTCCTCTTTCTCAATACCTGGTATCATACAATAGAGAAGATGCCGCAAATTGTAGGGGGCGCTGCGCAGCATTTGCGGTTTTAATGGAAAATAATAATGTTTTTTTTCACTAAACAAAATCATATCTTCCCCGGAAAACCGCCGAAAAAAATAATTAAAAGACTCTTCCAATTGTTTTTTCTTTTGATCATTATCTTCTTCACATATAAGAATTTTCTCATCAAGAAAGTCCTCATAACTATACTGTCGTTCCTTTCCCCTCTCATCCTCCAGAAAAAACTCTGATAAAAAATTGTTAACCAACAAATATTTTGGCGTTTCTGGTCCCGAAATGCCTATGTAAGAAGCCAGTTCTCTCTCATTGGCTTTATCACCTGTGCCCATAATCAACCCTCTTTTCTTATTTTAACCACTGTACTCTGGCCTTTCAAAAAATGATTTAAATGCTGAACACTTAATGAAAAATCACATAGCCCTTTCTGATCCTGGTTGTTAAATCTGACGTGCATTCTTTCATAAGCGCCATTTTTTTTCTTCAGAATTTTCTGATAAAATGAATTAATCCGGTATTCTTCCAATGACTTGCTATTATGGCTCAAATAATAATAATCATCTGCCATCATTAAGTAACGGAACAGTTTGTAATCTACCACAAGGGTAATCGCATCAATATTTTCATTTTCCTGAAATACATAGCTGATAGAAAAGCGGTTCTGTTCTTCTGGCTTATGTATATCCATATCTAAATTCTCAAAATCAAGGCCATACCTATGCCAAATCATATCTATATTGCCAAGCTCAAATTCTGTCTGGATATCATCCCCAAACATTACCGGCGTATCAGCCACTTTCATGGCAAGATCACTCTGCCCCCGCCTTGTTAATCTTCCAAGGCCACGCTTTAAGCGATACAACTCTTTGCTTTGGATCTCTGCTGAATCAATAAAAGGTGTCTCCTGAAAAAAAGAAATCACATTTTGAAATTCCGTTAAATAATCTACTGCCAGCAATTCATAAGGATTCTCCTGCCCATAAAAAAACTTTTTTCGCTTTTCCCTGCGGCATTCTTCTACTGAATGATATTCCAGGATATCGCTTTTCGAATTTTTAAATGCCGGATCCATACGGCATATATTTAAAAGCACCTTATCCAAATGATTTTCCTGATTAAAGACAGCATCTACAAAAAAATTCTCTTTCTCCTTCCTTTCTTTGCGTTCTCTGCAGTTATCTCCAAATGTCACCATATAAGCCAGCAAAGATAACAATTCTCGGAATGTAACATGCTCTCCTGTCAAATAGATTGCATCACACATAATCCGCACACTTTCCATTCCTCTTTTTGACAACAAAAAATTCAGATTTTCCTGAAATGCACAATTTTCACAAAACCTGCAATCCCTGTTTTCGCATGGTTTTCTATCATAGGAAAAAAAAGCCTGCACAATTTGTTGAAATACCTCTTTATCGTGTGCAAGATTTCTTTTCTCAAAGTTTATGATTTTCACCCTGTCATTTTCCCGGCTGAGTTTTTCCATCAAAGATCGCTGATACTTAATCACACATTTTGTAAATATACCCACGTTGGCTGCAATGATAATCCGCTCTTTCGTTTTTCCATCAATTATATCAGCAATTCTTTTCAATGTTTTCTCTTTTTCTGTCTCTGCCTCAGCTGAAAAATCCATATACGGTTCACAAAATCCATTTTCATCTAATTTTTTTCGCAATGTTCGGATCAGCCGGGATTTTCCATCTCCGGCTTCTCCTGTCAGCAGAATAAATTGCAATTTGTCAAGATTTGCAAGAGTATCCTTCTCTTCTTGTAATGTGACTTGAAATCCTCCCTCTTCTCTGCGCTCATCCATCATATTTATGTGTCCTTGATATACAGAACAATATTTTAATAATTCTTCAATCTTTTCTGAAATATTCATACTCTTCACCTTTAACTGCTATTTTATCTACAATTATATTCCATACTTATTCTTCTGTAAAGGAAATTGATCTTATCATCAATATTCCAGGCTGTAAATTTATTAAATGTAATAAGAACAGCTTTCACCCCGGCAAACTATCCCTCAGACAGAGTACGCCCCACCCCACCCGTGCATTTGGATACTCCGCTTCCCCACTAATCGGCTTCGCCCCTCTCCTCAGATATGCCTTCACCTTCTCCCCGTACAAAAATACATCATTCCCCTGCACGATCCCCGTTCCTGTCAAGCAGATGTTTTAAAATATTTCAACTTTTTTTCACTGCTTTTTCCCGGAAACCCGTGGGAAGCTGTTACATTGTTGCTGCTTTTGCCACTCCCTGCTGTCATAGGATTGCCACATCTTCCAACACCAGCCGGAATATTGTTGCCACATTTTCATGCCGAAATTTTAAATTTCTGACAGGCAGCCCCCCTGTCCGTCAGCTTTCCCACCATGAAACCTCCAGAAAATATCCACCGCCTTATCCTGGCCGATCTCAATTCTGTCTACAAAAGCATCGGCCATCTCATTTGTCAGTTCTGCAAATCCGGCATACTTTAACAGAAACTCCTGCCCTTTCCTTTCTGATTCCGGCAGCTTCTCATACTTCGCCATCTCATCCCGTATCCCGGCTCTTCTCTGTTCCAACACAGAAATCCTCTGCTCCAGCTGTCTGCGCCCTTCCAGATATCCTTCCCTGGTATGAGTTCCTGCATGATAGCCTTCCAGAAGCAGTCCTTTCTTTTCAATCAGTTCCTGGATCCCCTGCTCCACAATCTTCATGTCTCTGACAAGCCCGGTCTGCTTTTCCTTTACTGCCCGTAATGCCGTTTTCCTCACAAAGTCCAGATCGGCAAGCTCTTCCACCTGCTTTTTTATCTGCTCAAGCACGATTTTCTCCAAAACCTCATTGCTGATACTGTCTGCCATACATTCATTTTCACTGCTCAGTTTCTGACTGGCACAATAGAAAAACAGCTTTCTGTCTGCCAGCTTCATCACTTTTAGCCGCCGTTTGCAATAACCACAGTACACCTTTCCTTTCAGCGCATACAAAATCGGATTTCGCACGGACGGCTCCTTTTGGAAAAACTTTTCCTGCACCTTGTCAAAAGTCTCTCTGCCAACAATCGCCGGATGGTGGTTCTCCACCTCCTCCCATTCCTCTCTGGGTTTCAATATCTTCCGGCTGCTGCCCACCTCTGCCTGTGACGATTTGTGCCAGACCATACTTCCCACATAATTTTTATTGGTCAATATCGCCCGCACTGTCCCTGGCTGCCAGTATTTCCGCTCCTGCAAAAGTTCCTTCCGTCTCTGCCTTTTCCTCAGATTTTTAAACTCCAGAGGAGTTAAAACATTTTCATCATTCAGCGTTTTGCAGATCTGTGTCAGGTTCCGGCCTGCCAGCGACAACTCAAAAATATGCCTGACCACTTTTGCCTCTTCGGGAAGAATCCACAATTCATAAGGATTTTCCGGGTTCTTTCCATATCCGAAAGGCGTATTTCCCGTGGCATACTTCCCCTGCTTCCTTTTGGCCGACACGGAACTTTTCACCTTTTCAGAAATATCTTTACAATAAAAATCCGCAAGCAACGTCTTGAATCCAATATCAATATCCGCTGTTTTTCCAATATAGTCTTTGCTGTCATAGTGGTCGGTAACAGAGATAAAACGGATACCCAAAAACGGAAAAATCTGCTCCAGATACGTTCCCATCTCAATATAGTCTCTGGAAAACCGGGATAAATCCTTTACGATCACGCAGCTTATCTCATTTTGCCTGACTTCTTCCAATAATGCCTGGATTCCCGGCCTTTCCATGGTTATTCCGGAATAACCGTCATCATAAAATTCGCTGTATTCATAATCCGACAATTCCTTATGCCCCGAAACGTACCGCCTGATTAGAAGTCTCTGGTTTGTAATGCTGTTACTCTCTTCCTTCCCATCATCATCCTCTATGGAAAGGCGGTAATAGGCTCCAATCTTATTCCTCCCCATAACAGCTGTCTCCTTTCCCGAAGAGGAACCGGATCTCCAGCTTTCCCTCCGGAAACACATCAATCCGTTCGATCAGGGAATCCACCAGATGTACATTCAGCTTTTTATGACCTCTTGCGCTTTGCAGAGAGCGTAAGAATTTGTTTTCTTCCTCCATCCGGATTTCACTCTTTCGGATTTTGCGCTTCAGTTCTTTTATCCGTTTTTCGCAGAAGCTGTCCTGTTCTGTCCTGTTATCTCGGAAAGCAGCGTATTCCAAATCCGTAATCCTGCCTTCCTTGTACTGCCGGTACATCTCCCCGGCCTTTGCGGCAAGTCTTTGATGTTCCTGCAGAAGCTGGTGAATCTCTTCCTCATAAATGGCAACAGCTTTTTCACACTCTTTCCGATTCAGCGATACCAGTTTTTTGGAAGTAACTTTCTGCCCTTTCAAAATACCTTTGATGTGCTCTGCCACATAACTTTCCACAGTCTCTTCCGTGATATGGTTCTTTTCGCATTTCCTCCCATCAATATAGTGGGCTCTCCGGCATTCATAGGAATAGCTTCTTTCGCCATTTGCTTGATTCTTATGGGAAACTGCGTGCATTTTGCCCCCGCATTTTCCGCAGTAAAGTACATTTCGGAATATATTTTCATGATTTTCCGGCGGCCTGTTCCCCGTATCCTCTTTTTTCTTCCTGGTTAGTATTTGATTCACCTGGTCAAACAGTTCCTGGCTCACTACCGGCTCATGGCTGTTCTCCACTATAATCCAATGTTCCCTGTCCGTTTCACGGGTTCCTTTCCTGCCCTCCTTAAGAAGAGACTGATGCTTACGCTGTACCAGCTTTCCCATATATACCGAATTGGAAAGCAGGCCGCGAATAACCTCCGGATTCCACTGATGCAGAATTTCATTTTCCCCGCAAAATACATGCCCGCAGCGGTTATAATCACTGATCCTGTGGATTTTCCGCTCATACAGGACAGACGACAACTGACCCGGCGTCATTCCCTTTGCGATGCCGTCATACAGAAAACGCACCACCGCCGCGCTTTCCTCGTGAACCACCAGCCTGCGAACCCCGTCCATTTTCCTTGTCTGATATCCATACGGCGGTGTACTTCCGATATAACCGCCGCTTTCGGCGGCAAGTTTTCTGGCAGCAGTCACCCGTTTGGATATATCTTTT